>Ga0180429_10001492_pt1 | contig 19842 bp, 17 predicted proteins | sample SS_ome_FD_132428 | JGI IMG/M metagenome (GOLD analysis project Ga0180429, IMG submission 132428) | Hypersaline lake sediment archaeal communities from the Salton Sea, California, USA - SS_1_S_1 metaG | ecosystem: Environmental > Aquatic > Non-marine Saline and Alkaline > Hypersaline > Sediment ...
AAATAGGGGAGACGAGGGCGCAGCTGCTTGAACACGATGCGAGCGAGAATGTAGGAAAGGATGAAAGTGGTGAAGTAGCCCGTGGAGGACCACACCAGGGAAACGGGATGGACGAAGTGGAACTCGACGTTTTGAAAACGGCTCTGCATCCACGCCAGAGCGAAGGGAAGGGGCCACAAGCAGCCGGCCGAGCAAGCGATCATGTTGAAGAAATACTTGCCGAAAACCTCGTTGGCTTGCTTGTTTATCGCCTGATAGCTTTTTTGATCCTTCATTTCGTAAGCGGCCATGGACATCTCGTGGCCTTTCTCCATCTCCTTTTCCATGGTCCGGAAATGCCGAGCGTTGAAGCGCAGGGCCAGGGAGAGAGTGAATTCCCCCACCACCACGGCGAGCATGGCCAGCAAGAAAGTGCCTACGAAATAATCGATGAAAGCGTAGCCCGTCATCCGATAAAGGGGAATCAAGTAGGGATCCAGAAACACCGCAATACCGACCATGGAAGACATGGGGTCACCTCGCTAGGCCGCCTTTCGAACGCGGCCGGCTCATAAGTGCTCGACCAAGTGTTTTCCGCAAAGTCACCTTCCGGGACGAAGAGGAATTGGCGGGCTCCGCCGAAAAATGCGATGTCGGGGAGCGCTCGCGGTCGGGGCTCGCGGACTTCGATGTCTTCAACGGCTCGCGCAGAAAGCGCGAGCCGTTGAAAAAGCCGACGTTACGAAGTTTTCCCTTCCCCGACACCGCCCAGCCTTTCCCTATCAGAAGGGAGGCACGACGCTGTAGCCCAAGAATCCCTTGGTGGTATAGCGGATGCCCACGTAAAAGGCCAGAACGATGAAGATGATCTTGAGCACCTTGTCGGGGATGTACTTGGACGTGCGAGGACCGATCATGGATCCGATGAAGATCCCCACCAGCTCGGCCCCGATGAGGGCCCATTGCACGGTGACGCCGCTGGTCATGTAGGAAGCGATGGAGGTGATCATGCCGATGAGGACGGCCAGGGCCGAAGTGCCCGCCACCAGATACATGGGAAGGCCCGTCACCGAAGTCAGGAAGGGCACCAGCAGGAAGCCGCCGCCCACGCCCAGAAAGGAAGCCAGGGAGGCGATGACGAATCCGCCCACTACGGGAACCAGAGGATTGAAGCTGAACTCCACCCCGAAGAAGGTGAAAACGCACTTGTTGGGCTTGAAGCTCACCACCTTCACGCCCTGCTGGGCCGTGTCCGCCCCCCCCGTCTTGACGCTCTGCTCGAAGGCCTTGGCGGCTTCCTTCGCCTGCTTCTTGCTCTTTTGGCCCGAGGGGGTCAGCTCGTAGGACAGGTAGCAACCGAGGAAAAGAACGAAAAGCCCGAAGTAGCCCAGATAGGCCTTCAGGCTGATCTTGCCCGCCGTCAGCATGGGGACCAGCCAGGAGCCCGCGACGGAGCCCACGGCCAGGGCCACGCCGAGGGGCAGGACCAGTCGTCCCATGCGATAGTAGTTGAAGCTTGAGATGGCGGCGGAGCATCCCACGAGATACTGGTTGGAAACGCGAATGGAGTCGGTGATCATTTTGTTGATGGTAGGGGCCGTTTCCCGAAAGCCTTTGGCATAGTCGGCCAGCCCGAAAATGGTGATGTGACCCACGCCGGCCATGATGCCGCCGAAGGCCCCCACGGTGGAGAAGATCCATCCCACCCAGATGGCCCACAGCAGTCCGCCCCACCAGGGAGGAGTGGGCGCCCCGGGAATGTTCAGATACCCCTTGGGCTGCGAGGCGTCGATGTGGTTGCCTTCCACGGCTTTTTGAACGGCTTCCTCCAAAGTTTCCGCCGACGCGGGAGACGGCGACAGCAAAGGAGCGGCCATCGTTCCGAAGACGAGCAAAAGGGCCATCAAAGCAACTGTTTTCTTCATTCATACCTCCTTCAATGAATTTTTAAAGGGTCGGTCTTGCCCATTGACTCTTTATCGAGCAATTCTGCCAATAACATCCACAACTGTTCGCGATCGTTTTCCCGAAAGCCGATTTAAACCGGTTCACCCCCCTTCGTCCAAAGAATCCTTGCCCCTGAAAAACCGTTTTCACTCCAGAAAGCAATTCTCGCGCCATTCTCGCGACACCTTTCCTGTAGCGTCGACTTCTCGGGACAAATTCCTTGAAGGGCGCACCGAGCCTCGTCCGCCCCTTTCGAAAAAGCCTGGAGATCCGTTACGGTTTATTGCACCCTCTTGGGCGAAAAGAGAACAAATCGAATGAAATCAAATTCATAGAAAAGAGAATGTTTTCTATTGCACTGCGTTTTTTTTTATGCACCCCCATTCCGTAATCCCTCTCAAGCTCCGCCCCCCCGTTGCGGCTTCCTTCGAGGCTTGCCGCGAGGGCTCCGCCGGCTTGCTCGGCATCCAGACAAGCGTCCGCCAAGGAATCGCGGCGTCAGGGGATGCCCGAGCGAAGATCGGCTCCCTGTCGCAAGGAAAAAGCCGATTCACAGTGCCGACGACAGCCGTTGACACCTCGAGCGCCCGTTCCCGAAGTCTCCGGTATGAAATTTGCTATCAACCCGACGGAACCCACAACCCGCAATGAAGGATCAAGGATGGGACTCATTCTGGTGCTCGACGACGAGTTGGACGCCTGCCGATTGATGCAGCGGGTCTTGACCCTGCGGGGGCACGAAGTCCATGCCTTTACGGACCACGAGGAAGCCGCCCGATGGGTGGAAGCTCACGAGCCCGATCTGGCCTTGGTGGACATCAAGCTCAAAGGCACCGACGGCATCGATTTTCTCAGGCGTCTACGACTTGCTCGCTCCGGGACCAAAGTCATCATGATCACCGGCTATCCTTCCCGGGAAACGGCCGACGAGGCTCAGACCATGGGGGTGGAGGATTATCTGGTCAAACCCTTGGAAATCGACGAACTGGAGGATCGAGTGAAGCGAGCCCTGGAGAATTTCCGATAGAAAACGGCCGCCGTTTGTCGGAGGGTTGAAGGACCGAAGGGCGAAAGCGGGAAAAAGACGCTTCGAATTTCGTGAAATCCCGAGAAAATTGTACTATCATCCCTTTCGAGTTTAACAATGCGTGATCATTCCGCCAGAGTGGAGGGAACAAGGATGCAAAAAGAAGTTTACAGCCTATGCTTCATGTGCTCCGTTCGATGCCCCATCAAAGCCCATGTGAAAGACGGCCAGGTGTCGTGGCTGGAGGGCAATCCTCACGTGCCCGGCCTGGAAGGCAGCCTTTGCCCTCGAGGCTCGGCCGGCGTCGCCTTGCTCAACGACCGGGAACGGCTTCAAGGCCCCCTGATTCGCACGGGGCCCCGGGGGGCGGGCCAGTGGAAAAGGGCTTCCTGGGACGAGGCCCTGGACTACACGGCCGGGAAGCTGCGGGAAATCATCGACAAGCACGGAGGTCGCAGCATCCTTTTGGGAGAGCGCACCCAGTTGAGCACCCACGCGAGCAAGACCTTTCTCAAAGCCATCGGCTCGCCCAACCATTTCACTCACGACGCCTTGTGCAAGGGGTCGGTCAACACCGCCTGCCGCTCCCTTTTCGGCTACACCGACGCCCAAATGGGCATGGACTACAAGAACACGCGGCACATCGTCATGTACGGGCGCAACTTTTTCGAAGCCATCGAGGTCAAGCCCGTGAACTTCCTCATGGAAGCCATGGACAACGGCGCCCGGCTCACCTACATCGACCCCCGGGTGAGCGTCACCGCCACCAAGGCCCACCGCTACTGGATGATCAGACCCGGCACGGACCTGGCCCTCAACTACGCCCTCATCCACGTGATCCTCAAGGAAGGATGGTACGACAAGGAGTACGTGGACCGATGGGTGACGGGACTGGAAGAGCTGAGGCGATTCGTCCAGCCCTACACCCCGCGATGGGCCGAGAAGGAAACGGGGATTCCCGCCGAAGAAATGGTGGACTTGGCGCGCGAAGCGAGCAAGGCCAAGCCTTCGGTGATCTTTCATTTCGGCTATCGGGGAGCCCATCATCCCAACGAGATCCATTTGCGACGGTCCATCCTGATCCTCAACGCCCTCATGGGCAGCATCGAAGCCAAGGGAGGGTTCTTCTTCAAAAAGGGTCCCGGAGAGGCGGGAGGCAAAGCGGCGCGCAAGCTCACGGAGCAGGATCTTCCAAAAGTGACCGAGACAAGATTCGACAAGGTGGGCACTCCCGACTTCCCCCTGCCCGATCCCAGCCACGGGGTCCCTCAGATGCTCCCCTCGGCCATCTTGAACGAAGATCCCTATCCGCTCAAAGGGATGATCTGCTATCGCTTCGACCCTCTCATGTCCATTCCGGATACGGAGCTTACCAGGAAGGCTTTGGACAAGCTGGATCTGATTGTGAGCATCGATATCAACCACAGCGACATCGCTTGGTATTCCGATGTCGTTCTTCCCGAATCCGTCTTTCTGGAGCGCACCGACTCGGTTCAGCAAGTCAACGGATTGAAGCCCCAGATGTTTCTGCGCCGCCAGGTGGTCCCCCCGCGCTACGACACCCGCCCGGGGGCCATGATTCTCAAGCAGCTGGCCGACAGGCTGGGAATCGGCCGATACTTCCCCTACGAATCCATGGAGGAGCTGGTTCGCTGGCAACTGGAGCCCACGGGCTTCGCCCTGGAGGACTTCGAGGCCAAGGGGTTCGTGGCCTACGGCAAGGAGCAGATCTTCTGGGACCGTCGGGACGGCATCAAGTTCAAGACGCCTTCGGGGAAGATCGAGCTGGTCTCCTCCCTTCTGGAAGACGCCGGATTTCCGTCCTTTCCCCCCTACGAGCCCATGCCGTCGCCTCCCGAAGGGGAGTTTCGCCTGACCACGGGCCGCTGCGCCGTTCACACCCACGTCTCCACTCAGAACAACCCCTATCTCAACGAGCTCGTCCCGGAAAACGTTCTCTGGATCAACAAGGACGCGGCGGAGAAGCTGGGAATTCGCGACGGGCAATGGGTGGAGATCTCTTCCGGCAAAGGCTCGGGCCGGATCGCGGCGCGCGTGACGGACCTCATTCATCCCGAAGCGGTGTTCATGTTGCACGGATTCGGCCACCAGGCCCAGATGGCCTCGCGCTCTTTCAACAAAGGGGTCTCCGACAGCCTTTTGCAGGAGAACGTTTCGGATACGGTAGGAGGCAGCCCGGCACTGCACCACACTTTCGTCAAGGTCCGGCAGGCGTGATCCCGCAGGTCGGGAGCGAAGAAAGGGCCTTCTCGCGGGCGAAGGGAGGAAAGCCGCTTTCCCGAACGGAGCACCGAACGGATTTCAATCACAGGGGGAATTCGAATGAGCAAGTACTATCTGTTTCAGGATACCAAGAAGTGTATTGGCTGCCACAGCTGCGAAGTCGCGTGCAAGAGCAACAAGAATCTGCCGTTGGGCCCCATGCTTTGCCAGATCGTCACCATCGGTCCCAAGTTCGTGGGGAGCCTTCCCAAGGCGGCTTTTTCCTTCATGCCCTGCTTTCATTGCGAAAACCCCTGGTGCGTCGCCGCCTGCCCCACGGGGGCCATGCGCAAGCGGGAAAAGGACGGCATCGTTTACGTGGACGAAAGCCTTTGCGTGGGCTGCAAGACCTGCATGTCGGCCTGTCCCTGGGGAGCCCCCCAGTGGAACCCCGAAACGGGCAAGGTGGTCAAATGCGACTATTGCATGGATCGTATCGACGCGGGGCTGAAGCCCGCCTGCGTCACCGTGTGCACCACCCATTGCCTGCATTTCAACGATGCCAATCGGGTGCCCCAGATCCGTCGGGAGCGCCACGCCCGCGCCATGACTTCCCTGGAAAAGAGCTAGGGCGTCCCGTTTAGAAAGGAAAAACAGGCGGTTCGAAACGATCGTCATCCTTCCCCCGGGGATGGATGGTTGATCACCCATTGCTGAAACACCACTGAGGAAGGGATGATGACAACCCCCATTTGCGAAGTCGCCAACACCCGGAATCGACTGACGGACATGCTTGCTTCGGGGAAGGTGACCCATCCTCGCTGCCGGCAGAGAATCGAAGAGATTCTCACCCTTCTGGAAGACGTCTCCTGGGGTCGCGGAGGCCCGGACCATTACGAGGGAATGAAATCCCTCGCCCGCCTTCTCGTGGACGAAGGTCCCGACCCGGCCTGCGTGGAGGCGGGGCGTTCGACGATGGCGTCCCTGGAGGAGCGCGAGGAAGTCTTCAGAAGCCATATCGAAACCCACATCTGCCCCACGGGGGAATGCGTCAAGCTGGCTCCAGCCCCCTGCCAGATCGCCTGCCCGGCGGGCATCGACGTTCCCAGTTACGTGACCCTTGTCGGCATGGGACGGGACGCGGAGGCCGTGGAGCTCATCCGCCGGGACAACCCCTTCCCGTGGGTGTGCGGCCTGGTGTGCACCAATCCCTGCGAATTCATGTGCGTCCGGGGCAGGATGGACGAGCCCGTCTCCATCAAGTACCTCAAGGGGTTCGCCGCCGAGCGGGCCATGTCCGAAAGACGTTACGCCAATCCGCCCAAGGCCCCGGACAACGGCCGAAAGGTGTGCATCGTCGGAGCCGGTCCGGCGGGTCTCACCGCCGCCTACTACCTGGCGCTGAAAGGCTATGGCGTCACGGTCCTCGAGGCCCTGCCCGTGCCGGGGGGAATGATGATGGTGGGCATCCCTCGATACCGCCTTCCCCGGGAGGTCATCGACCGCGAAGTGGGCATGATCGAGGACCTGGGGGTGGAGATCCGCTACAACACCCGCCTGGGCAAGGACGTCACCATGGAGCGGCTCAAGGCCGAAGGGTTCGAAGCCTTTCTCGTGGCCATCGGGGCCCACACGGCCTACAAGCTCATGATCCCCGGGGAAGAGGACTACCCCCAGGTGATCGTCGCCGTGGACTATCTGCGTCGCGTGGCCTTGGGAGACCGGCACATGCCGGGCAAGCGCGTGGCCATTATCGGCGGCGGCAACGTGGCGTTGGACGCCGCGCGCACCTCCATCCGGTTGGGCTGCGAAGAGGTCATGGTCCTTTACCGCCGGACCCGGGCGGAAATGCCCGCCCACGAAGAGGAAGTGGAACAGGCGGAGGAGGAAGGGGTGCGCTTCCATTTTCTCACCGTCCCCGTGGAAATCCAGGGCAAGGACGGCCAAGTGACCGGGGTGCACTGCCTGCGGGCCGAATTGGGCCAGCCCGACGAGCGGGGCAGGCGGCGCCCCGTTCCCATCGAGGGCAGCGATCACGTTCTCGAGGTGGACTGCGTCATCTCGGCCATCGGCCAGACGGTGGACGGCAAGGGGCTGGAGTCCATGGCAGCTCTCAAGTGGACCCGCCGCAACACCGTCACCGTGAACACCGTCACCATGGAAACCTCCGTGGAAGGAGTCTTTTCCGCCGGGGACGTGGTGACGGGACCGGCCACGGTAGTGGAAGCCATCGGGGGAGGGAAGCGGGCGGCCGAAGCCATCGACCGCTATCTGCACGGAATGCCCCAGCCCGTCATGCCGCCCGTTCCCGTGCGCCGCCGCTGGCTGGAGTGCATCGAGGTGCCGGCCTCCACCAAGATGAGCCTGGCGCGGCCTCACATGCCTTTTCTCAACACGGACCGAAGGCGCATCACTTTTCAACAGGCGGAGCTGGGTTATCCGGAGAACGCCGTGCGGGAAGAAGCGCGACGGTGCTTGCGCTGCGACATCTGTCGAAGATGCGGCACCTGCGTGGAGGTCTGCCGGGACAAAATGGGAGTGGACGCTCTGCAACTGGGCTATTTGAACTTCGACCATCCCACCCCCACGGACCTTCGGATCACGGCGGAGCGATGCATCGCCTGCGGTGCCTGCGCCGCCAACTGTCCCAACGAGGCCATGATCGTTCGGGACCAAGGCGGCGAGCGCATCCTTTCCCTGTGCGGGACCACCTTGAACCGTCTCAAGCTGGAATACTGCCAGGAATGCGGAGCCGTTCTCGGTCCGGCCAGATATCACGACTACATCACTCGCAGGACCCGAGGGATGACCCCCTTGGTGGAAGGGAAGTCCCTGTGCATGGAATGCGCTCGAAAACTGGCGGCCGGGCGACATTCGGAGATCATGCCGCCGGCTTGAGGCTTTCAAGCCCCGTGGAGCCCCCGAGGCTCCCACGGAACGAGCCCGCCGCCACCCGGCCGTCGCTTTGAGCGCCCTTCGGAAGAGCTCCGGGGGACGGCGACGGGCCCGGATTTTCTCCCGCCAAGGGAAGGAGGAGGCAACATGACGTTTCGCAGAGGGCAAAAAGTGGAGATCTTCCAGCGATCCGAAGACGAAAGTTGGGAAAGCTACATGGACGAGTACATCGGGCTCCACGGCATCGTCACGGACCCCGACGCCACCAAGAACGATCCCAACGCCCTCATCGAGATCAGCCTCGACGAGAAGGGGACCCACCGCTTTCCCCAGGACTGCGTGAGGATCCTGGAAGAGTGATTCATCGATTCCCGGCCCCGAGCCCGAAGGAGCTACCATGCGGCTTCAGCAATTGCTCCAGAGCCACAATCGGGATGTTCACAGCGTCCCTCAAGAATGCACCGTCGAGGAAGCCGTCCGGACTCTGGCGGAGCGAAGCGCGGGAGCCCTCATCGTAACCGACGAGGGGCGGCCCGCGGGGATCTTCACCCGCACGGATGTTTACCGATGCCACGCAAGCCATCCCGGCCGAAGCCCGAGCGAAATCCACTTGAAAGAAGCCATGACCAACAAGCTCGTCACGGCCGGGGAGGACCATCTCGTCGAGGAATGCCTGTCCATGATGCTTCGCATGGAGATCGATCACCTGCCCGTGGTCGAAGACGGGCGGTTTCTGGGGATTCTCACCCTCCGCGAGCTGTTCCGGTACCAGCTGGAATTCCTCGCCGAAGAGCTGCAGCATCTCCAGGACTACCTCAACGACCTTCAGGACGCCGCCCATGACTGACAAGTCCCTTTGTAAAGCCCCGCTCCCGAAGGTCGCCGCATTCTCAACGCATGAAGGAGATTCGCAAGATGCCCAGGATCATCATCGACGGCCGTGAAGTGGAAGCGCAGGAGGGAAGCACGGTTCTCGAAACGGCAAGGGCCCATTCCATTCGCATCCCCACCCTCTGCTACCACCCCGCCCTCAAACCGTCGGGATCGTGCAAGCTGTGCGTGGTGGAAGTGACGGGGAAAACGGGACGTCGGGTCAACATGCTCTCCTGCGTGCTCAAGGTCAAAGAGGGCATGAACGTGTCCACCTCCAACGAAGCCGTTCACAAGGCCCGCGTCAAGGCCTTCCACAACCTCTTGCAGATGGCCCCCCAGTCTCGGCACATCCGCAAGCTGGCTTCGGACCACGGGGTGGATCTGGGCCCTCCTCCCGACGGGTGCGTCCGTTGCCGGCTTTGCATCCGCGTGTGCAAGGAGATCGTGGGGGCCGGGGCCCTTAAAATGGAAAAGCGCGAAGGCAAGGATTTCGTGGTGCCTTTGGAAGGATTGTGCATCGGGTGCGGGACCTGCGTCAACATGTGCCCCACGGGCGCCATCAAGATGGAGGACAAGGACGGAGTGCGCACCATTTCCATCCGGGACGAGGTCATCGGCAAGCACATCCTGGAGAGGTGCGAAGCTTGCGGGAGGTTGTTCGCCACCCAGCGGTTCCTCAAGCATGTCACGGATCGCACGATTTCCCGTCACCCGGACGTCAAGGAGCACCACCTATACTGTCCCACCTGCGCCAAGCTCCTGTCCGACCGCATCAAGAGCACTTCCCGACTCAGGCGCATCTGAGAAGAATCCCCGTTGGCGGCAAAGCGAAAGAGGAAGCGAGCGAGCCCGCCCGGGCCCTCCCCCTCGAAGACCCCGGGGCACCGCTCTTTCACGGGGCCCCGGGGTCTTCGGAATTCTTTCTTGCCACCGTCCATGCCTCGATGGTAATAGCCGGAGCGTCGCAAGCTCCGGGGGGGAGGAAGATCCTCCCCGGGGTCCCGCCGACGGATCTTTTCAGCGCAAAAGGAGATTCAACATGAAACAGTGGGTTTTTCTCTTCCCCGGTCAAGGATCTCAATACGTGGGCATGGGACGGGAGTTTTACGAGCAGTACAGCGATGTTCGGGAGCTTTTCGACGAAGCCGCCCGCATCCTGGATATGGATGTGGCCGATCTGTGCTTCAGGGGCCCCGAAGAAGTGTTGGTGGAAACGGCCAATGTGCAACCGGCCATCACGGTGGCGAACCTGGCCTGCCTGACGGTTTTGAAGCTTCACGAAATCTATCCCGCCGCCGCGGCCGGACACAGCCTCGGCGAATACAGCGCGCTCTATGCCGCGGGTGTGGTGGACTTGCCCGACCTCCTCAAGCTGGTCCGCTGGCGCGGAGCCTTCATGCAGGAAGCGGCGGAGCGAAGCCCGGGCGGCATGGCCGCCATCATGAATCTGGAAGAAGAAAAGCTCGAGGAGGTCTGCCGGCTTTGCGACGTGGAAGTGGCCAACCTCAACTGTCCCGAGCAAATCATTCTCACGGGATCCCGGGAGCCTATCCGGCAAGCCATGGCCATGAGCAGCCGGCTGGGCGCCAAGAAATGCGTCGAGCTGAAAGTCAGCGGTCCATGGCACAGTCGATGCATGCAACTGGCGAAGGACAAGTTCGAGTCCATCGTGGGCGAGTGCGCCTTTCACGCCCCCCGCATCCAGGTGGTGAGCAACATCGACGCCAAGCCCCTGGAAGCTCCCGAGCACACCGCCGGAAAGCTCGTGAATCAATTGTGCGGCTCCGTGCTGTGGCAGCAATCCATGGAGTGGTTTCTGGACAACGGCTACGAGCACTTCGTGGAAGTGGGTCCCAAAAAGGTCTTGCGGGGGATCATGCGGCGGATCAACCGGCAGGTGGAAGTGCTGAACGTGGAGGATGTGGCCACTCTTTCGGCGTTCCTACAGGCCAACCAATGAACCGAGAACCGAAAATCGAGGTTTGTCTGCAAATCTCGAATCGGGCCGGATAAAAAGTTTGCAGACGGAGCCTTGTGGTCGGTCAACTTTGCTTCGCGTGCTTTCCTCGTCTCGTCGTTCCGGGCGAAGCGCAGGGGAGACCCGGAGCCCGGGGCACTGTTCCCGGTCGCCCGCTTTCGCGGAAACGACGGCGGAAGATCGACCCGTAAAATCGAGCTTGACAAGGTACGGGTTGCCCCGCGCCTTCGGTCCGAGGGGCAACCGGGCGATCACCCTTCTTGGCGGGATGTCCGTCTCGCCTTTTCAAATTTTTCTTTTCATCAAACCAAGTTTCTTATAATAATACATCGCCCTTTGAAATCCTTCTCCCGCAGAGTCCGTGAGGAATTCCACTCTTTGGGTGGAATCTCCTCGCTCCCGCGACAGTGGATGCTAACAGGAAAAATATCTCGCGCTCCCGAGGCTTCGCGACAAGGAGCGCGACGACCGATGTCGGAAAGGGCGACAAAGCGCAGGGGAGCTTTGCGCTTCGGGGATGCGGGCTTGCAGAGAGGGTCCAGTGCCCTGTCATGCTTGATCCGGTGCGTCGGCCCGAAACGTCGTCCCTGCGGAAGCGGGAATGCGGAGTGCTCTTTCCCGGGCTCCGGATTTTCGCCGCGCTTCGCCGGGGACGACGGACTGCCCGGGGAATCGCAAGAACAAAATGGACACGATATCCCGACAGGGATCATGGGAGAACAGCGATGCGCACAATTCGGGGGGAAGGTATGGCGGTTCCGGAAGATATTCAACTGGCCGTAAAGGCGCTTAAAATCGGTCACAAGGTCCGCAAGCTCAGACAGAAGCACAAATACACTCTTCAAGACCTGGCCGTGAAAACCGGTCTCAGCAAGCCCTTTCTTTCTCAAATAGAAAACGATCACGTCGTGCCTCCCGTAGCCACTCTTCTGAAGCTGGCCCGCGCCTTGGGAGTGGGCATGGCCTACTTTTTCCAGGACGAGGCGAGCAGCGAAAAGATCTCCGTCACGCGCCCGGAGAACAGGGTCCGGTTGGAGCGCCGTCCCCACCATTCCAGGGAAGAGACGGATTACGTTTACGATTCCCTGGAGCCCCGAATGCAGAACAAGCACATGGAGCCCTTCCTGGTGGAATTTCCGGTAAAGGAATCCGAAGAGATCGTTTTCATGAGCCATGAAGGCGAGGAGTTCCTTTATGTTCTCGAAGGTAAAATCGAATTCCGGTCCGTCGATCGAGTGGAAATCCTTGAACCGGGTGACAGTATTTACTATGATTCCCAGTTGAGTCACGGTTTTCGGTGCTTGGGCAACCGCCCGGCCAAGGCTGTCGCCGTGGTTTGGAGCGAGAGTTGACCCGGCAGGGAAGTTTGACCAGGAGAAAGCGGGAGCTTCCCTTCACCTTGCGACGGCTTCTCCATAGTCGATCCCGGAGGGTGGGCTACCCGCCGAAGGAAGGGGATTGCAGCGCCATGAAATCCAACGTCATTGGAAGTGCTTTGCGAAAAATCCTTGCTTTTTCGGTGTGCTCGATTTGTTTCGTCACGGCGCCCATCGCCGCCGAGACCCCCATGCAGGTGATCCGCGCGGGGACTCAAAGGGCACTGGAGATCATCGGGCCCTGCACAGCGGGACAGACTTTCAGCGTTCGCCGAAACCGGGACAAGATTCTGGAGATCGTTTACGACTACGTGGACTTCAGGGAAATGGGCATGCGTTGCCTGGGGCTCCACTGGAAGCGGCAGCCCCCGGCGAAGCGCGAGGAATTCCTGAATCTTTTCGAGGATTTGCTTTTCAACACCTACATCGACCGCGTGGACACCTACACTTGCGGCAACGAGAAGATCGCCTACGACGAAGAAGAAGTGCGGGCCCGGAAATACGCGTTGGTCAAAACCCGCGTGGTGGGATACCAGAACACGGACATTCCCGTGAACTACCGCATGAAGCTGAAGAACGGAGAATGGAAGGTTTACGACGTGGTGGTGGAAGGCGTCAGCCTGGTGGAGAACTACCGGGGCCAGTTCAACTCCATTCTGTCCAGAAATTCCTTCGACGAGCTTCTCGAACGGATGCGAGGGAAAGCGCTTTCCCCGTCGGCTTTGCGTTGACGGGACGTTCCGCCGGAATCCCCCTATGACGACCAATGCCGAAGGACACCGGCAGCGCCTTCGAGAGCGCTTCGATCAAAGCGGCTTCGACGGATTTCACGATCACGAAGTGCTGGAGCTTCTCCTGTCCTTCGTCATTCCCCGACGGGACGTGAAGCCCATCGCCAAGACCTTGATGGCCGAATTCCATTCCTTTTCGTCGGTCCTGGACGCCTCCCCCGACGCCCTCGTTCGAACCGGCGGAATAGGTCCCCGGGCCGCCCAGCTCCTTTCCATGGTTCCCCGGCTTCTGGATCGCTACCAACAGGACCGCTGGAAAAAAGCCGTCCGCATCTCGTCCACCCGGCAGGCCGTGGACTACCTGGGCTCCCGCATCGGGACTTCGCGCAACGAGATTTTCTGCATCATGGCCCTCAGCAGCAACAACGACCTCCTCGCCTGGGAAGAGATTCAGCGAGGCTCCGTGAACCGGGCCGCCGTCTTTCCGCGCCTGGTGGTGGAAGCCATCCTCAAGCACCGGGCCACCGCCGTCATCCTGGCCCACAACCATCCCGGAGGCGACCCGCACCCTTCAACGGCGGACAGGGACCTGACCCGCAAGCTGAGCCGCATTCTCAAAGACCTGGACATCGTGGTCCACGACCACATCATCATCGCCGGCCTCGGATACTACTCCTTTCACGAGAACGGAGAGATGCCATGAGCCCGTCTTGGATGCCCGCCGTCGTCGTCCGGGAAACCGAAGGGAAAGGCGGGTGGAACCGCCTTTCCCTGGAACGGGTCCCCCGCCCGGAGCCGGGGCCGGGGGAAGTGCTGGTGCAAGTGGAAGCCTGCTCCGTCAATCGGGCGGACCTTCTGCAGCGCAGAGGTCTCTATCCGCCTCCCGCGGGAGCCTCCTCCATCCTCGGGCTGGATTTCGCGGGCTACGTCGTGCAACCGTCTTCCCGAGGAAAAGACAGGGGAGGAGAACGGGTGTACGGCATCGTGGCCGGAGGCGGCTACGGCCGTTATCTCGTGGCGGACGAATCCCATTTGCTGACGATCCCGGAAAATCTGAGCTTCGTCGAAGCGGCCGCGGCGGCGGAAGTTTTTCTCACGGCCTACCTCAACATGTTCAAGGAAGCCGAAGCCCGGAACGGAGAAAGCCTCCTCCTTCACGGCGGCGGGAGCGGCGTGGGCACGGCGGCCATTCAGTTGGGTCGGGAAGCTTCCGTGGAAATTTTCGCCACCGCCGGCTCGGCCCTTAAAGTGTCGCGCAGTTTGGAGCTGGGAGCCTCCCACGCCATCAACTACAAGGAGGAGGATTTCGCCGCGCGCATCCTCGACATCACCGGCGGCGCGGGAATCGACGTGATTCTGGATTGGATCGGGGCCCCGTACCTTTCCCGTCACGTGGAGCTGCTCAAGCCCGGGGGCCGCCTCGTGCTCATGGGCCTCATGGGAGGCCACAAGGCGCAAATCCCTCTGGCTCCCGTGCTCGTCAAGCGCCTTCGCCTGATGGGCTCGGTCCTTCGAAGTCGCTCGCGCCAGGAGAAAACGGCTTTGATCTCGGCTTTTCGCAAGGATGTCCAGCCGTTGCTGGCCTCGGGAAAGGTGCGTCCCGTGGTGGATTCCGTGTATCCCGTGGACGCCGTCGAGGAGGCCCACCAAGCCATGCGGGAAGATCGTCACTTCGGCAAGCTGGTGCTGACTTGGAGCCGGGAAGCGGCCTAGGGGGCCTCTCCCGAAAACGGTATCGAAAAAACGATCCCGACAGCGACAGCGACAGCGATTCGGCAAAAGAGCTTTGTTGACCAACCAATAAGTGCTCCGTCAAGAAAGCTCGTTTGCGTCGAGTCGTCTCGTTCCCGCGGAAGGGCCGCGCCCCGGAGCTCTCGGCCGGCCACGAAAGTCTTGCGGAGCGCCTCTTCGTCATTCCGGCGTGTTTTTAGCCGGAATGACGGACTTGCGGATACATCGAGAAACTTCGTTGACTAACCAACAAGGTGGAAGCGGCTTCCAGCCCCTCGGAAGGGCGCGCGGAGGAAGGACCTTTTTGGAAACCGCCTGAAGGGAGCATCCATTGAAGGCAAGCCACCCCTGGATTCTGCTCGAAAACGTCTCTTTGACCCGCGATCGCCGCCCCATCCTGCAAGACGTTTTCTGGGAGATCGAGCCCTCCGTCCATTGGGCGGTGCTGGGGGCCAACGGATCGGGAAAAACCACCTTGCTTCAGCTCCTTGCGGGATATCTCTGGCCCACGCAAGGCGAGATCACCGTTTTGGGCCATCGCTTCGGTGGGGTGGATCTGAGGGAGCTGAGAAAGAAGATCGGTTGGGTGGCTTCCTTTCTTCAAACGCCGGTTCCCTTTTCTCAAAAGCCCTTGGACTTCGTGGTGAGCGGGAAGTTCGCGTCCCTGGGAATCTACGATTCCCCCGGCGAGGAGGATTATTTCCGGGCCCGGGAGCTGGCGCGGCGCATGGAGTGCGACGACGCCTTGGATCGGCCCTACGGCGTCCTTTCCCAGGGGGAAAAGCAGCGGCTTCTCGTCGCCCGGGCCCTCATGGCCGGCCCGCGCCTTCTCATCCTGGACGAGCCCTGCTCGGGTCTGGACCTGGTGGCCCGGGAGCGCTTGCTGACCACCCTCGAGCAACTGGGAAGCTCCCCCGAAGGACCCAATCTGGTGCTGGTGACCCATCATCTGGAAGAGATCGTGCCGGCTTTCCACCGGGTGCTTCTGCTCAAGGACGGCAGAGTCCTGGCCTCGGGGCCCAAGGAGGAGATCCTTCGAGGGGACCGGCTTCGGGAGGCTTTCGGCATTCCCCTGGAAATCGGGGAAAGCGGGGGCCGGTATTGGACGCGGGTGAGCGTGGAGGCGGCGAGCTCGACGGCTTGACGCGTCGGCTACTCAAGGGGTCGCGAGGGTTCCAGGGCCGCCTTCAGGGCTTCCAAAGCGTCCCCCAGCTCTTCCAGTTCCCCAAGGAGCCGGGGCCTTTGCTCCTCGGGGACGCTCCGAGCGTCCAGCTCCAGGAGCTTCTTTTTCAATCTTCGAGCTTCCTTGACGAGGGTGAAGGCGGCGGCTCGCCGGCTCTTTCCCTCCGGCGAGCGACCTTCCCTTTTGATCTCCCGCACTTGGTCGCTCTTGAGGCGACCGTCCCGAGCCTGCCGGAAAAGTCCCAGCATCTTCTCGGGAGTGGCCTGCCGGGAAACTTCCACGAGCAGGCGCCGGGGATAGACGTCGGTGTTTCGGATCTCCTCTTTGATCTCCTCGGGCAGTCGGTTGAGGCCGAGGATCTCCGAAATGGTGGACTGGGCCTTGCCGATGGCGGAAGCCACCTGCTCTTGGGTGTACTGGTATTCGTGGAGCATGCGCTGGAGGGCTTCGGCTTCTTCCAAGGGCTTGAGGTTGTCTCGCTGGAGGTTTTCGATGAGGGAGATCTCCACGGGATTGCCGCTGGTGAGGATGCAGGGGACCCGGGACAGTCCCGCCATCTTGGCGGCCCTCCATCTTCGCTCTCCCGCCACCAGAAAGATGAGCCCCGTCTCGTCCCGGCGGATGAGCACGGGCTGCAGCACGCCCTTTTCCTTGATGGAGCCGCTCAATTCCTCCAGCTTTTCGGGATCGAAAAATTTTCTGGGCTGATGGGGATTGGGCTGGATCAAATCCACCCGGATTTGGTAAAAGCCCCCGTCCCGGTAGATCTCCAGATCGGCGGGATGTTGGGGGATCTCCTCGGGAGGGGCCGACAGCTTGCTCTTGCTTTGCTTGATCTTTTCCCTCAGGGACGCCATAGTTCCAGAAACTCCTTGACGAGGGCGGAGAAATCCTCGCCCCCCTGACTCCTGGGCTTGAAAAGGAAGATGGGCTCCCGGGCGATGTGGGCCTGATTGATGGCTTCGGTCCTTCGAACGATGCTCTTGAAGAGCAGGTTATCGAAAGGCTCCAGTTGCTCCAGGACCCATTCGTTGGTGACTTTGTTGCGGACGTCGAACTTGTTGAGCAGAATCCGGATGTAGGACTCCTCCTCCCATTTCTTCACCTTCTTGACGTGGCGAATGGTTTCCATGAGATCCGAGAAGCCGTCCAGGGCGTAGCGGCCCATTTCGCAGGGCACGATGATGAAATCGCAGGCGTAGAGGGCGTTGATGGTGAGGATGCTCAAGGCGGGGCGGCAGTCGATGAAGATGAAGTCGTGCTCCACGCCGTCGAGAGCGTTGTGCAGGTAGGTTTCGCGAAAGAGCTCGGAAACCAGTTGCTGCTCGATGCGGTCCAAAGTGATGTGGGAAGGCAGGAGAAAGAGATTCTCCACGGCGGTGGCCGTCACCATGTCGTTCATCTTCTTTTCGTCGAGGAGAACGTCGTGGATGGCGGTCTTGTGGTCCGAAGGCTCGACGCCCAGCCCGATGGTGGAATGGGCCTGGGGGTCCAGGTCGATGATCAGGACCCGGTGGCCTTCCATGGCCACGCCCGCGGAAAGATTGATGGAGGTGGTGGTCTTGCCCACTCCTCCCTTCTGATTGATGATGGCTACGATTTTTCGCATAATCCCTCGATCTTCGTCACCGATGGGCGGACTGTTCCCTCTAAATTGCACACGAAGCCCTTTTACAGCAACTTTTCCCTGAATTCAAACGAACATTTCGCGAAGCCAAAGGAAAGATTGATCAATACGCTTCAAAGGGATTATACTACGTGCCGATTTCGGCGGGAGTCGCGGCCCGTGCGGGCGCGTGGATTGAAACCTTGAGGTTCGTGTAATGCCTCGTCCCGGCCGAGTCGCGGCCCGTGCGGGCGCGTGGATTGAAACGGAGAGGTGAATCGATGTATGATGCGGGAGTTGACGTCGGGTCGGTGAGCATCAATGGCGTGGTCCTCGACAAGGAGGACCGGATCGTTTACGAGCTCCCCTACGTGCGCCATTTCGGGATGGTTTACGAAGAAACCGCCCGAGTGCTGGGCGAGATCCTGGAGCGCTTCGGTACCGAGGGCATTCGCTCCGTTTCCTTCACGGGGGTGCATGGGCAGAGGATCGCCGAGGTGCTGGGGGCCCCCTACGAAGTGGAAACCATCGCCCAAGTGCTGGGGGCCCTGAGGGTGGTGCCGGGAGTGCGGACTATTATAGGCATCGGAGGCCAGGACGCGGCGCTTTTCCAACTGGCTCACGAAGACGGCCAGTGGCATCTCGAATCCTTCAACATGAACGGCCCCTGCGCGTCGGGCACGGGCTCCTTCATCGACCAGCAGGCCGAACGGCTGGCCCAGTCCCTCTACGGGACGGACTTTCACATGGATCAGACCCAGCTCCAGCAGGTGCTGGAAGATTTCATCGATCTGGGGAGCGAAGCCACCTATCCGGCTCCCGTGGCTTGCCGATGCACGGTGTTCACCAAATCGGACATGATCCATTTGCAGAACAAGGGCGAATCCCTGCCCAACATCGTCGCCGGGATTCACTACGGCAACGCGGCCAACTACATCAGCACCATCGTGGCCAGCCGGGAGCTCGCCGAGCCCATGATCTTCATCGGAGGCATGGCTTCCAACCGGCTTCAGGTCCAGGGGTTTCGCCACTACTTCCCCAACCTTCGGGTCCCTGCCCACCACACCTCCCTGGGAGCCCTGGGAGCGGCCCTCCAGGCCAAGGCCCGGGGGGAAAGCAACCGTGTCGATTTGTCCCGGTTGAAAACGAGGGATTCGGACGCGGGGGACCCTTTTCCGCGAGCGGGTGTTTTGGAGCTTCGTTCGTCGCATTTCGATCCGGAAAACGCCCTGCCCCCGTGGCCGGCTCACCGCCCCTCCCCTTTGCCGGCCTATCTGGGCGTGGACATCGGCTCCACCACCACCAAATACGCCCTGCTGGACGAAGATGGACACATTCTCCACAAAAGTTACGTTCCCACCCGAGGCAAGCCCATCGAGGTCGCCCAGAAGCTTTTGAAAACCCTCCTTCGGGAAGCGGGGAGCCGCATCCGCCTTCGGGCCATCGCCACCACGGGGTCCGGAAGAAACGTGGTGGGGGACTTTCTGGGAGCGGACCTGATCATAGACGAGATCACGGCCCACGCCAGGGGAGCCGTGTCCGTGGACCCCCGCATCGATACCATTTTCGAAATCGGAGGCCAGGATTCCAAATACATCCGCATCGAAGACACGCATCCCCGAGATTTCGACATGAACAAAGTCTGCGCGGCGGGCACGGGCAGCTTCCTCCACGAGCTGTCCAACAAGTTGAAGATCAACATCGTGGGGGAATTCCAGGACATCGCCCTTTCGGCCAAGGACCCCGTCCATCTGGCCGAGCGATGCACGGTGTTCATGGAATCGGACCTCATGAGCTACGCCCAGAAGGGGGCGCGCCGCGAGAACTTGGTGGCGGGACTGTGCTACGCCATCGTTCACAACTATCTCAACCGGGTGGTGGGCAAGCGCTTCATCGGCCGGCGCATCATGTTCCTGGGGGGGCCTTCCCTCAACAAGGGCATCGTGGCCGCCTTCGAGCGGGTGCTCGACCGCCCCATTCTCGTGCCCAAGCATCGCGAGGTCATGGGGGCCATCGGAGCGGCCCTGGCCGTGCGGGCCCGCTTCGAGAAGGGATTGGTGCAGGCGCGGGAGCGGGACCTTTCGGCCCTGGCCCGCATGGAAGTGGACTTTCGGGAAACCGTCTGCCACGCCGACGGCAAGTGCCACAACGAATGCAAGCTCAAGGTGTACAGTTTCGGCGGTCGCAAGTCCATCTGGGGTGGGGATTGCGGACGGTACGAGGTGAGCCATTACGACGGGCCCCCTCAGGCCGATCATTTCAAGGAGCGTCGCGACCTCTTTCTGGAGACCCT
>Ga0180429_10001493_pt1 | contig 19841 bp, 17 predicted proteins | sample SS_ome_FD_132428 | JGI IMG/M metagenome (GOLD analysis project Ga0180429, IMG submission 132428) | Hypersaline lake sediment archaeal communities from the Salton Sea, California, USA - SS_1_S_1 metaG | ecosystem: Environmental > Aquatic > Non-marine Saline and Alkaline > Hypersaline > Sediment ...
ACGATAGCCGCCCGCTCACGATGCGTCCACATGATGCCCTGCAGAACGGCCTCCGTGATTAGGGACGGCGCGAGCGAAAAAAAGTGCCTCCTTTTTACAGGTTCATCGGAAAAAGGAGGACTTTTTTTCGCGGGAGCCGGCTTTATTACGCCTAGCCGTCTCATACCCCGAAGCGCTCCGTCTGCTGAGCCGGCTTTATTACTCCTAGCCGCCTTTTAGAAGGCGATGGGCGGTATTTTGGCTTGCCCAGAGGGGTGCTGTGGATTATTGGTCTCCGGTAATGAACGCATGGGCGATAATAGCGGCCGCGGGGGTGGGAAAGCGCATGGGCGCGGGCCGCCCCAAGCAGTACCTGGAGGTGGCGGGCCGCCCCATCATCTGCCATACGCTGGAGCGCTTCAGGGCCGCCGGCTCCATCCGGGGGGTGGTGGTCGTGGTCGAACCCGACGGGGTCGACTCCTTCCGCCGCGATATAGTCGAGGGATACGGCTTTCCCTCGGAGTGGCGGGTCGTGGCCGGGGGCAGCGTGAGGCAGCAGTCGGTGGCCAACGGCCTGGCCCAGGTCCCCCGCGACTGCGAGGTGGTGGCGGTGCACGACGGCGTGCGCCCCTTCGTGACCCCGGAGCAGATAGACGCCTCGGTCGGGATGGCCTCCGAGGAGGGCGCCTGCATCGTGGCCACGCAGGTCAAGGACACGATAAAGAGCGTCGACGAGCACGGCAAGGTGGACTTCACCGTCGACCGCTCGGTCCTTTGGGGGGCCAAGACTCCCCAGGCCTTCAGGGCCGGCATCCTCAGGGAGGCCTTCGAGAGGGCGGCGGCCGACAACTTCCTGGGCACCGACGAGGCCAGCCTCGTGGAGCGCCTGGGCGTGCCGGTCAAAATCGCCGAGGGCGACGACCGCAATATAAAGATAACCACGCCCGCGGATCTGGCGATCGCGGAGGCGCTGATGAAGGAATGGCGATGACGACTCGCTTCGGAATAGGCTACGACATACACAGGCTTCAGGCGGGGCGGCGGCTCGTCCTGGGCGGCGTACAGATCCCGCACGACAAGGGCCTGCTCGGTCACTCAGACGGCGACGCGCTCCTGCACGCGATATCTGACGCGCTCTTGGGCGCATGCGCCCTGGGCGACATAGGACGACACTTCCCGGACACCGACGCCGAGTATTCCGGAGCCGACAGCGCGGAGCTCATGAAGCGGGTCGCGGGCATGGTCGCGGAGGCTGGCTTTGCGCCCGTCGCCGTGGACTCCAACGTCTTGGCCCAGGAGCCAAAGCTGGCGCCGCACATGGATGCGATGCGCGCGAGGATATCCGAGATCCTCTCGCTGCCGGCGGACGCGGTGAGCGTGAAGGCCCGGACGAACGAGGGCCTGGACGCCGTCGGGCGCGGCGAGGCGATAGCGGTCCAGGCCGTGGTATCGGTAGAAGCTAGAAGCTAGAAGCTAGAAGCTAGAAGCTAGAAGCTAGAAGCTAGAAGCTAGAAGCTAGAAGCTAGAGTGGGTAGAGGCCGTTTGTTGAATCATCTAGCCTCTAGCTTCTGGCATCTGACAGAGGGGTATTCATGGCACTCAAGGTCTTCAACACGTTATCGGGGAAGAAGGAGGATTTCGAGCCGCTCGCGCCGCCGAAGGTGGGCATGTACTGCTGCGGCATAACGGCGTACGACACCTGCCACCTCGGGCACGCCCGCGCGGCGGTGGTCTTCGACACGGTCTACCGCTATCTCAAACGCTCGGGTTACAACGTCACCTACGTGCGCAACTACACCGACGTCGACGACAAGATCATAAAGCGGGCGAACAAGGAAGGGCGCTCCTGCGCCGAGATCTCCGAGCAGTATATCAAGGAGTACGAGGCGGATATGGCCTCCCTCGGCGTCGCCGATCCCGACATCAAACCGAAGGCCACGGAGCACATAGAGGATATGATCGAGAACGTGCGGAAGCTGGTGGAGCGCGGCATCGCCTACGAGGTGGATGGCGACGTCTTCTATTCGGTGCGCAAGTTTCCGGGCTACGGAAAGCTATCGAGGAAGAACATCGAGGAGCTGGAGAGTGGCGCGCGCGTGGGCGTAGACGAGCGAAAGCGCGACCCGCTGGACTTCGCGCTGTGGAAGGCCGCCAAGCCGGGCGAGCCGGAGTGGGACTCGCCGTGGGGCAAGGGCCGCCCCGGCTGGCACATCGAGTGCTCGGCGATGAGCTCGAAGTACCTGGGCCAGCCCTTCGACATACACGGCGGCGGGCGCGACCTGATCTTCCCGCACCACGAGAACGAGATCGCCCAGGCCGAGGGCGCCCGCGGCTGTCAGTTCGTCCGCTACTGGCTGCACAACGGCTTCATAAACATAAACGCGGAGAAGATGTCCAAGTCGTTGGGCAACATCACTGCGATACGCGAGGTCTTAAAGCGCCACGACTTCGAGGCGGTGCGCCTGTTTCTGCTCTCCAACCACTACCGCTCGCCGATCGACTACACCGAAAAGGCGATGGCTGAGGCGGAGGCATCCCTGGACCGCTTCTACGACACCGCCGGCCGCGCGCTGAAGTGCGCCGGGGCCGGCGCGGGCCCGGATGGGGGCGAGGAGCTCAAAAAGGCCTTCGAGGAGTTCGAGGGCGGGTTCGACTCGGCGATGGACGACGACTTTAACACCGCCATGGCGGTGGGGACCGTCTTCGAGCTCGTGAGGCTCACCAACAAGTTCCTCGACGCCGCGGGCGAAGGCGCCCCGGCCTGGGTCGCCGAGGGTTTCAAGGGCATCCAGCGCGTGGCGGGCGAGGTTTTGGGCATCTTTGGCTCGGAGCCCGCCGCGTATCGCGATCGCACGCACGCCAGGGTCCAGGCCAAGTCGGGTGTCGATACCGCCGAGGTCGAGCGACTCATCGCCGAGCGCGCCGACGCCCGCAAGTCCAAGGACTTCGCCCGAGCCGACGCCATCCGCGACGAGCTCGCGGAGATGGGCGTGGAGTTCAAGGACAAGCCCGACGGCACGACCGAATGGCGCCTGCGCTGACATGTCCGATTTCAAGCTTGTCACAGAGTTCGAGCCCAAGGGCGATCAGCCCCGGGCGATCCAGCGCCTCACCGAAGGCGTGCTCGCCGGCAGGAAGCACCAGACCCTGCTCGGGGTCACCGGCTCCGGCAAGACCTTCACGGTAGCGCACCTCATAGCGAACGCGGGAAAGCCCACGCTCGTGATGGCGCCGAACAAGACGCTGGCGGCGCAGCTGTACTCGGAGTTCCGCGAGCTCTTCCCCGAGAACGCCGTCGAGTACTTCGTGAGCTACTACGACTACTACCAGCCCGAGGCCTATCTGCCCGCGCAGGACCTCTACATCGAGAAGGACTCCGACATAAACGAGCGCATAGACAAGCTGCGCCACTCGGCGACGCATTCGCTTCTGACCCGCCGCGACGTCATCATAGTCGCCAGCGTCTCGTGCATCTACGGCCTGGGCAGCCCGGAGGCCTACCGTAGCATGATGGTGCGCACCAAGCAGGGAGAGACAATCGACCGCAACCGCCTGCTGCGGAGGCTCGTCGACATACAGTACCAGCGCAACGACTACGACTTCCACCGAGGCACCTTCCGAGTCCGAGGCGACACCGTCGAGGTGATCCCGGCCTATGAGGACGCCAAGGCCGTGCGCTTCGAGTTCTTCGGCGACGAGCTTTCCCGTATCGTCGAGATAGATGCACTGACAGGCAAGCCCATGGGCGTGCTCCCCGACGTCACCATCTTTCCCGGCAGCCACTACGTCACGCCCGAGGAGAAGATGAAGCAGGCGATGACCGCCATACGCGACGAGCTTCGGGAGCGGATGCAGCAATACGACAGGGAGGGGAAACTTCTCGAGCGCACCCGCATCGAGCAGCGCACCACGTACGATCTGGAGATGATGGAGGAGATAGGCTTCTGCAAGGGCATAGAGAACTACTCGCGCCACCTCACCGGGCGCGCCCCCGGCGAGCCGCCGCCGACGCTCCTGGAGTACTTCCCGAGCGACTTCCTCATCGTGCTCGACGAGAGCCACATAACCGTGCCCCAGATAGGCGGGATGTTCCGGGGAGACAGGGCGCGCAAGTCCACGCTCGTCGACTACGGATTCAGGCTGCCCTCCGCGATCGACAACCGCCCGCTCAAGTTCGAGGAGTTCGAGGGCCTGGTGAACCAGGCGGTCTACGTCTCGGCCACGCCCGCCGACTACGAGATGCGCAGGTCCAAGGGCAGCGTCGTGGAGCAGATCGTGCGTCCCACGGGGCTCATCGACCCCGAGCCGGAGGTCAGGCCGGTCGAGGGCCAGGTGGACGACCTCCTGGGCGAGATAAAGAAGAGGGTCGAGGCGGGCGAGAGGGTGCTCGTCACCACGCTCACCAAGCGCATGGCCGAGGAGCTCACCGACTACTTCCGCGAGCGCGGCGTGCGCGTCCGCTACCTGCACTCGGACGTCGAGTCGCTAGAGCGCGTCGAGATCCTTCGCTCGCTGAGGCTGGGCGAGTTCGACGTTCTCGTGGGCATCAACCTCCTGCGCGAGGGGCTGGACCTCCCCGAGGTCTCGCTCGTCGCCATCCTCGACGCCGACCGCGAGGGCTTTTTGCGCTCCACGCGCTCGCTCATCCAGACATTCGGCAGGGCCTCGCGCAACGTGGAGGGCAGGGTGATCCTCTACGCCGACAAGATGACGGATTCGATGAGGCGGGCGATCGACGAGACGCTGCGCCGCCGCAAGCTCCAAAAGGCCTACAACAAAAAGCACAACATAACGCCGACGACCATCCGCAAGAAGATAAGCGACGTCATGCACTCCATCTACGAGCAGGACTACGTGCAGATCCCGGGCCGCGACGAGGAGTACGTGCCTCCGGAGGAGATACCGGCACTGGTCAAGAAGCTGCGGGCGGAGATGATGGAGCGCGCCAAGGACCTGGAGTTCGAGGAGGCGGCGAAGCTGCGCGACCGGATCTCGGAGCTCGAGAATCATCGAGTCGGCCTCTGACCCCCCTTTTTACGGATCACGAACCCCTTCTAATACCCCCCAAGTTATGCTATTCTGCCCCAAATCCATGAAGGGGGAGAATATGAATCCAGCCCGCGTATGCATGCCTTTCATGATGGTAGCTCTCATCCTCGTCGCCTCCTGCGGCGGCGGAGGGGGCACGTCGATATCCGGACCCATACTCGACCTGAGCGAGGTCAAGGCCCTCGTGCTCGACCAGTTCTACGTCAACGGCGGCATGGAGGACGAGTATCGCTCCAAGGGCGAGTTCTCGGTCTACGTCAGGGACTCGGCCACCGGCCGCGACGTCGCCTGCACCTCGCAGGACGACGGAATGTCGAGCCTCACCGCGCCGGGCGTCTACTACGGAGACCTCGACGTCCGCTTCAGGGAGGTCGAGGGCAACGACGTGGGGTCGCTCGCGCGCTTCAAGCTCGTCTTCGTCGAGAAGGACGGCGGCGACTGCCCCGATCCGATAGGCCCGGAGGACGACATCGCGGGCGAGAGCGCGGAGCTCACCTCCGAGGAGCTGGTGGGGGCCATGATATGGGCGACCAACGGCAGGGCCGCGGCGGTGCTGCGCGCGCAGTCGGACGACCCGATGAGCGTTGGCTCCATGGCGCCGTCGCTGGCCGACGGGCTCTTCATAGACAAGCTCTTCTTCGAGTATGACGCTGGCGACGACGATACGCCGCGCTTTTACATATTCGTCGAGTCCGAGGACGGCGGGCAGTGTCAGGTCGCCGACGACCTCATGGACGCGATACGCGCAGGCGACGTGCTCTACGCCGCGCTGGGCTTTCCGATCTCCTGCTTCGATCCTGCCGACCCGGACTTCCCCTACATCGAGATCCGCATAGGCCTTTACGTCCAGGACGACTCCGGGCCCAAGCTCGTGGCCGAGACCGACTTCATAGCGATCGGCGACCTGATCGGCGAGAGGGCCGAGTTCGAGGGCGGCAAGGGCTATATCTCCTTCCAGGGCGTGCGCATGGAGCAGTTCGGCGCACCCGTGGTGAGGCTGGCGGATCTCACCGCCATGCAGATCGAATCGCTCAGGCACACCGAGGGCACCGACACCGTGGGCGCGCTCGAGCTTCACGTCACCGACGAGGCGAGCGGGCAGCTTCTGGCATGCGCCGGCGCCGACCAGGGCCTGGCGGGAGTCGACGCCGCGGGCAGCTACGCGGGGCTCGCCGCCACGCCAGTCGCGGCCGGCTGGGAGCGCGAGATCTTCGGCTACGGCAGGGTTCTGCTCTCGCTGGTCGAGCGTTCCGACGGCCTGGCCTGCCCCACGCTCCCGGCCTTCGAGTTGCCGGTGCTCGCCAAGACCGCGGAGCTCGGCCCCACGGAGCTCGCGGCCGGGGAGGCTGGCTTCCTGGACGGTGCGGGGGAGCTCTCCTTCGTGCGTGCGACGGATAATTAATCGCTTGTTATTTAAGGAAATTTTGCGTATATTTTCCTAAAATTTACCGTTTTTTATTTGAATTTCAATTAGTTACAAGTGGGACCGTACGACGGCGAAAGGAGATACCAATGAAAAGGCGTGCGATAGTCATCGCGCTGTTCTGCCTGATGCTGGCGGCACCTAAGGCCGCCTCAGCGGTCAACTCGGGCTACGACGGCGGCTTCTTCATCTCCAGCGACGACGACAACTTCATGCTCAAGCTCACCGGCCGCGTCCAGATGAAGTTCTTCTTCGAGGACCAGTCCGGGCAACAGTCGCAGCTGTCGTTCTCGGTCAGGAGGGCGCAGATAAACTTCTTCTCCTCCTTCTACGACATCGTCTCGACCGGCTTCACCATCAAGCACGCGCTCACCAACGTCGGCACCCAGAACTTCGCGAACGCCAACATAGGCGGTGCCTTCGCCTCCATAGAGATCATCCCGCAGTTCGTGGTGACCGTCGGCATGGTCGGCCTGCCGCTCGACATGATGAGCGAGACGAGCTCGGCGTGGTACCTGCTCCCAGAGGCCCCGATCACCAACACGCAGGATGACGGCATCACCAACCTCACGCCGCTGAGGCCCAGCTTCGGCGTCCCCGACGGCCTGGGCGTCAACTTCTCCGGCGGCTACTGGAAGTGGTACTACTCGCTGTCGGTGGTCAACGGCGCGGAGTCCAACTACGTCATCAACCCGGACAGGAAGATGTCGTTCGGCTTCCGCACCGGCATCAACATACTCGACCCGGTCCCGGGCAAGATGACCGACTTCGACTGCTCCGAGACGCCCAAGCTCACGGTCAACCTGGGCACGATGTACCAGGGCAAGCGCACCGACCCCAACACCAACGCCGCCATCAAGTACCTGTGGACCTCCACGCTGGGCGTGGGCCTGCGCTGGGGCGGCTTCGCCTTCACCACGGAGGGCTACTACAGGCGCACGAAGATAACCAACGTCGGCACCGCGGTATGGGCCAGGCCAAACCTCACCGACATCGGCTACTACGCTGCGGCCGGCTACTACATCCTCCCCAAGAAGCTAGAGGTGGCCGCGCAGGCGGGACAGATAATCCGCCAGGGTCCGGACAACGACTCGTGGCAGTTCGGCGGCGGCTTCAACTACTACATCTTCGAGAACAACCTGAAGCTGCAGCTGGCCTACACGCTCACGACCGACTTCGACGACGTGACCGGCACGCGTTCCAACAAGATCCACAACGCCTCGATGATGCTCTCGGCGCTGTTCTGATCTAGGGATTAGGGATTAGGGATTAGAAGGGCCGGGGGCTGAAATCCCCGGCCTTTTTTCCATTTACTATTTACCATTTACTATTCACTATTCACTCAGCCATGGCGCTCAAGGACAGGATAAAGTCATTCCCCCGCAAGTCGGGCGTCTACATCTTCAAGGACTCCAAGGGGGAGGTGATCTACGTCGGCAAGGCCAAGCGCCTGCGCGACCGCGTGCGGAGCTACTTCGTGGAGGGGCGTGACGAGAGGCCGCAGCTCAAGTTTTTGCTCAAGAGGACCTCCGACATAGAGTGCATCGTCACCGACACGGAGAAGGAGGCGCTTCTTCTGGAGAACACGCTCATCAAGCGCCACAAGCCCCGCTACAACATAAGCCTCAAGGACGACAAGACCTACGTCTCGATACGCGTGGGCACCGGCCACGCCTCGCCCGGGATATCGCTCACCCGCAGGCCTAAGAAGGACGGCGCCAGCTACTTCGGGCCCTACGAGTCGTCTCTGGCCGCCCGCGAGGCGGTGGAGAACATCGTGCGGTTCTTTCTCGTGCGGACCTGCTCGGACCGGGAGTTCGCCAATCGCGTCAGGCCCTGCCTCAAGTACGACATCGACCGCTGCAGCGGGCCCTGCGTCGGGAAGGTGACGCCGGAGGAGTACGCGGAGCAGGTGGACGAGGCGATGATGTTCCTCTCCGGCCGCAGCCGCGAGCTGATATCGATGCTCGAGGAGAGGATGGCCGAGGCGTCTGGCGAGGAGCGCTACGAGGACGCCGCCAGGTTCCGCGACGCGGTGGAGATGCTGAGGCTGGTGCTCGAGAAACAGGCTGTGGTGCGCCACGGCGGCGGCGACCACGACGCCGTGGGGGTGGCCATGCAGGGCACCAAGGCCGCTATATGTCTCCTCAAGGTGCGCGACGGCTCGTTGGTGGGTCGGCGCTCGTTCTTCGCTGGCGACCCGGCCGGGGACGAGGGCAAGTGGCTGGAGGAGTTTCTCATCCAGCACTACTCGGAGGGCGGCGATATACCTCCTGGGATATATCTCCAGACGCAGCCCCAGGAGCCGGCCGGCCTGGCGGAGCTGCTCTCCGAGAGGCGCGGCGGCAAGGTCGCGATCTCCGTACCCAGGCGGGGCCACATGCGAAGGCTCGTGGAGCTCGCGCGCACCAACGCCCGCGAGGCGCTCGCGCTTCGCACCCGCAGCCGCGAGGCCGCGGACGTCCTCGAGCGAATAGGGCGCGCCCTCAAGCTGGGACAAGCGCCGGAGCGCATCGAGTGCGTGGACATCTCCAACCTAGGCGGCCGCCAGGCGGTGGGCTCCATAGTCTCCTTTACCTTCGGCGAGCCGGACAAGCAAAACTACCGCACCTACAACATACGCACGCTCGATACGCCCGACGACTACGGCATGATGTACGAGGTGCTCTCCCGCCGCTTTCGCGCCGACGTATCCCTGCGAGGCCCCGGCGGCGTCCGCCGTCCCGATCCGGACCTCATGCTCGTCGACGGGGGCAAGGGGCAGCTGGCGATCGCCGGGCGCGCGCTCCGAGAGTGCGGAGCGTCGGTGCCTCTGGCCGCCATCGCAAAGGGCGAGAAGAAGGGCACGGCCGACCGCATCTTCATACCGGGGCGCAAGAACCCCATAGGCTTCAAGCGGGGCTCCAAGGAGCTGCTGCTACTCATGCGCATACGCGACGAGGCCCACCGCTTCGGGATAAAGGCGCACCGAAAGCGCCGCAGCAAGGCCGCGCTAGAGAGATGAAGACGGGCCGCCAAGATATTGACGGCCTTATCTATATGAAAATGCCCGCGTGGCGACGATCGACCGAGGCGTTGATAAATTTGATCTGATGGCCTTTTTGAGCGGTTCGTCATTGGCATGGGGGTTGCAAAATATAGGGGGCGGTCATCTCTTGAGGAAGGAGACTAATATGAAGAGATATCTGATCGCCTTTGCAGCAGTGGCCTTGGCGGCCTCACTGTGGACGGCCGGACCAGCGCATGCCGGAACGGTCCTGCCTACCCTGGCCCAGGACCTGGGCCTGGAGCTCCCCAGCGGATCCGGGTCCGAGGGGGTGCTTTGGGTGAGGATAGGATGCGTGGCGCCAGCCAGCAGCTGCACGGAGGCCGCCTGCAACTCCACGCTCAACTCGGTCCAGATCAAGGTCCAGTGCAACGCCAACAGGTGGGTCGAGGAGGGCCAGATCAGCTGGGGCGATCCGTACGAAGGCCCCCTCACCACCGACAGCCTGGAGAAGACCGGGACCTGCATAGGCAAGGTGAACATAGGGATCATGGCGGACAGGCAACTGCACTGGGGCAGCGCGCAGAACGGGGGCGAGTGCCTCACCAGCCAGCCGCAGTTCATAAAACTCGTGGATGCGAACTCCCCGGAGCGCATGTTCGACGTGAACGAGATACCGCTCTACGACGCGGACAACTTCCAAGACATGGTCTCGGACGACACGTCCGACAACGACGGGGACGGCGACGGCGTTTCGGATGCCATCGACAGCTGCCCCAACACCCCTCCCGGCAAGGTCGTCATGAAGAACGGCTGCCCGTTTCCGCATATCAAGTATTTCAACAAGCCGCACAGGGTGCATCAGAAGCCGATCATCAAGCCCGTGGGCCCGACGAAGAAGGCGCCGCCCAAGGGCACGGTTCAGTATAAGAAGACCAGGGTCATCATCAGGAGCGACGATGCGGGGGATGATGACTAGGAACAGTCGGTTCGATAGGCAACATAGATGATGAGGGGCCCGCCGATGACCCGACCCCCTGGAATTGAGCCAAGATATGAGTTAAGGATGGAGGCTCAGAGAAAGGGGTGTTTGTATGGGGAGGAAGCGATTCAGGGCCGAGGAGATCATCCTCAAGCTGCGTGAGGCCGAGATCGAGCAATCACAGGGTAAGAGCCAGGCCGAGGCCGCCAGAAAACTGGGTATTGCGGAGCAGACGCTGTGCCGCTGGCGCAAGGAATACGGTGGTTTGCGGGTAGATCAGGCAAAGCGGCTGAAGCATCTGGAGAAGGAGAATGTCAGGCTCAAGCGGCTGGTGGCGGACAAGGAGCTAGATATCTCGATTCTCAAGGAGGTTGCCTCGGGAAACTTCTGAGCCCGGCGCGGCGTCGGGATGCTGTGAAGTGGGTGACAAAGAAGCTCTCCATCTCGGAGCGTCGGGCATGCAGGACGATCGGTCAGTGTCGTGGGACACAGCGGTATAGGGCAAAGGCGAGGGATGACGAGGGGGCATTGCGGAAACGGATAACAGAGCTGGCGAGCACTTACGGACGATATGGATACAAACGGATCAGCGGTCTTTTGCGGATGGAGGGGTGGTCTGTGAACCGCAAGCGGGTAGAGCGGATATGGCGCGAGGAAGGGCTTAAGGTGCCCCAGAAGCAGCCGAAGCGGGGTAGATTGTGGCTTGCTGATGGTTCGTGCGTCCGCAGGCGCCCTGAATATCGCAATCATGTCTGGTCATACGATTTTGTCATGGATCGGACCGAGGACGGTCGTCCTTTTCGGATTCTGACGGTCATAGATGAATATACGAGAGAGGCGTTGGCTACGACAGTGAGGCGGCAGTGGACATCTATAGATGTGATCGAAGTGTTGAGCGGGCTGTTTCTCAATCGAGGGCTTCCCGTACATCTGCGCTCGGACAACGGCTCGGAGTTTACGTCGAAGGCGATCCGGAGATGGCTCGCCAACCTTGAGGTCGGGCCCCTGTTTATCGAGCCGGGCAGCCCCTGGGAGAACGGCTACAACGAATCGTTCAACGGCAAGCTCAGGGACGAGCTGCTCAATGGGGAGATATTCTATACCCTGGACGAGGTGAGGATTCTCATAGAGCGGTGGCGTGAGCACTACAACACGGTAAGGCCACACAGCTCTCTGGGCTATAAGCCTCCTGCTCCAGTCACGATACAGCCTGTAAATGAAGGACTTGATTCAAACGGGTTAACTCAATAGGTGGTACAAACAACGGGGGCCGGTCAGATGGAGGAGTACTATAGGCGTTGTGCGCCAATGTGGGACGAATATCTCGACGTAATAGGCGAGCTCGAGAAGTTCTACGATGTGTCCTTTCCCGAAGACCTGAAGGCGCGCTGACTGGAGCCATGGCATGACGACCATCCGCCTTGCAAAGACGCCCCTTATCGGCCGCGACTATCTTCATGAGTTCGAGTACGCTGGGGCGCATTTCATATACCTCATCCACTCCACTAGATCGGCCGAGATAGATCACCTCACGGCCTTTGTCCTTAGACAGGTGCTGGAAGGCGGTGAAAAGGCCTCGGAGGGCGATCTCGTCCTGTCGTGTGGCGACTACCCCGAGGCATCTGTCGAGGGCGCATATGAGGCGCTTACGTCCGAGCTTCCCGAGCTGATCGAGGAGGAGAAGGCGTGCCAACGGCAGATAGGGAGGGAGTTGCTGGATTTTTCTCGGGCCGCTGGGGATCTCGATTCGTTCCGGAGGTGGCGGGCATCGCTCGACAGGTACTACTTCCTGTATCTCACGCAGCGATGCAACATGGCGTGCCGCTACTGCTCGGCCAGGGACGGGCTGGTGGGTAACGGCGTCTCCCCCGAGCTCGACAGGGATGGAATCGACCGCGCACTCAGATTCATATTCGCCGACGGCGGGCCCGTGATAAGGCTCATCCTCTTCGGCGGCGAGCCGCTGCTAATGCGGAGGGAGTTGTTGAAGCATCTTCTGGACGAGTCCGAGAGGCACAGCCGTGCGACAGGAAAGCGGGTGAGATACATACTCGATACCAACGGTACGGTCTGGGACGAAGGCGTCAGGTCGCTCTTCGAAGGCCTCGATGTGAAGATAATGGTCAGCGTCGACGGGAGCCGTAGGCAGCATGACGCCTATCGTGTCTTCGCGGACGGATCGCCGACGCATGAGATCGTGGAGAGAAACGCCAGGGCGATGGTCGAGGCGATGCCGGACAGGGTAGGGGGCAGGGCAGTCCTCGCCGAGCCTGGCTTCGATCTGCTAGAGACATACGAATTCATGAGGTCGGTCGGATTCGAGGAGATACAGGTGCTGTACCATACATGCACCGGTCTGGTCGGAGGGAACTGCAAGGTCATGCAGCCCATAGAGACCGTCTCGCAATATCGGCGGCAGATGGACAGGCTGGTCGAGGATACTCTGGCGCGCCTCGACCGCGGGGAGCCGTCCCTCATACACACGGACCTCGCCGAACTGACGTGCAGGCTGCACCGTGGCGATCATGAGCTATACAGGTGCCTCATGGGCTCGACGCAGGTCGTGGTGATGGCCGACGGCAGCCTCTATCCGTGCACGGAGGTGAGGGGGCCGGAGTATCGCATAGGCCATGTCGACGGAGGCATAGACAGGTGGGACCTGCTGATGGAGTATGCCGGGTTCGTGGTCCAAAACCAGCGGACCTGCAGGGGATGCTGGCTCAGGTACAGCTGCGGGGGATGCTGCTACGCCCTCTCCGCCCTGTGCAGGGGGCGGCCCGATGAGGCGGTGGAGCTCTCCTGCAAGAGACACGAGCACGACGTCAAGGCGATGTCGTACCTGCTCTCCAGGATGAACAAAATGGATCCGGCGTTGATAGAGGACACCGCCGGATATCTGGGCGTTCGATGAAGCCTCGCGCCGTCATATTATCCATGCCCTGGCACTCGAAGAGGATGCCCTCCCTGGGCGCCGGGCAGCTCAAGGCGCATCTGAAACAGCTAAAATACCGCGCTGAGGCGAGGCATCTGCACCTGGAGATCCTCGAGTCGCTCGGAGAGGCAGGCCGGCGGATGGTCCACGGCAGCGGGCTATCCACGTTCGACCTCGAGGGCGTACCGATAGGCATCCTTCACCCGGAGGGGAGGGAGGGCGTCCTCCGCTGGTACCGCGACGAGCTGGGCGTCGACGCATCAGGATGGTTCGAGGCATACGAGGAGGCGATGCGGCGGTGCTTCGGCCGTATCGGATGGGATCGGTACACCCACGTCTTCTTCAGCAGCAACATAGACCAGCTGTTCTCCTCTCTGCTCTTGGCAAAATGGATAAAGTCCATGCGCCCCGGGGTTCGAATCGCGATCTTCGGGAGGGCGGTGGTATCCATGGCCGGGGTCGCCCTGCTCGGATCCTACGGCTGGATCGACTGGTGCATAGACGGCGAGGCGGAGCTGGCGGCGGCGTCGATCTTGGGAGCGCATGGGGAGGGGCCCGGTTGGGAACGCCGCGTTCCGGGGCTGGCCTGGCGCGACGCCTCAGGCGCCGTCGTGAGAAACCCCGGCGGATCCGTGCGCGATCTGAATTCGCTGCCGGCTCCGGACTACGGCGAATATTTCGAATTAATCTCGGGCGAAGCGCGGGACGACGACATCGATCCGATCTTGCCGTACGAGGCCAGCAGGGGCTGCCGCAACCGGTGCGCATTCTGCAACGTCAACAGCTTCTTCGACGGTTACAGGCAGAAGAGCCCCGAGAGGATAGCCCGCGACATTCGCGTTTTGACACGAAGATACGGCGTTCTCAACATTATGTTCATGGATCAGCATGTCATCGGCCAGGGCGCACGGTCTATGTTCAGGCGCCTGGCCGATCAGCGCATGGATTACAATGTATCGCATGAGCTCAGAGCCGATGTGGACAGGGAGACGATAGAGGCCATGCGCGCCGCGGGCGTGAGGCAGGTGGAGATAGGAATCGAGTCTCTGTCCGCTGGGCTTCTCAAGTGTATGGGCAAGGGCGTCGGTCCGATCGACAACATCTACGCGATGAAGCTATGCGAGGAGGCGGGGATCGACAACGCCTACAACCTCATCGCCGGCTTTCCGACGGAGACGCAGGATCAGTCCGACGAGACGGTCCGAAACATCGAGTTCGTGTGCCACCTGAGGCCTCCGGATGAGATAGTCAGTTTTTCGCTCCGAATCGGGTCGCCGTGCGACGCGCATCCGGAGAGATTCAACATCGTCCGGAAGGGCGAGGCGGAGTGGAGATCGATGAGGCAACTGCCGGAAGGGATGCGCGACAGGCTGGTCCCCTACGAGACGACCGCCGTGAGGGGCGGCAGCCCTCCGGATTACCGGCCGCTCTACGACCGCTGGGAAGCCTGGAAGCGGAAATACCGATCGTCCGCCAGTATTGGAGAAAGCCTGCTGAGCTGCAGGGAGGCCCCGGGCTTCGTTCGGATATTGGACAGGAGATACGACACCGGCAGGAGCGTGATGCTGGATGGCATGGGCGCAATGCTCTACCGCTACTGCAGGGACATCAGGTCTGCAGCAGATATAGCTATGGAGTTCCCCGAGGAGGCATTAGAGGAGATGTTGGGCCTGCTGGAGGAGATGGTCGATCTGGGGATAGTATTCAGGGAGGGCGATCGTTATCTCTCGTTGGCGATTCGCACAAAGTGATCCCCGCCCGAGCGTCCTTTTGAAGCCGTCAGTATCTGAACATGAGGTAAGTAACGACGCCTGCGTCCAATGAGTCCATGGAGTAGTCTGCGGCCAGATATTCGGACCCCTTCACCATGCCCTCGAAGGTGAGCCAAAGGTCCGGGTCGCTGATCAGTCTGAAGTTCACCGATCCGCTGCCGTCGATGTCCTTCTGTTCGTATTCGTCGTGGCCCTCTACGTCCGTTGCGGAATATGAGCCCGAGGCCGAAACGTTGAAGTAGTCTGTTGGCGCGTAGGCGATCTGGGCCTCGCCGGTGTAATCCAGCCTGGTCTGATACAGGTTGAGATCGCGGCGCTGGGCCTCCACGCTTCCGCTTACGCCCACGGTGACGTCGCCCAGCGACAGCTCGAGCGTGGTGGACGCCACCCCGCTCGGGAACCAGCCCACGAAGGTCCCGTCGCTCTGGTTGGCGTATCCCCACAGCGACATGCGGATGCTCAGGGCATCTATGGGGGACCAGGAGCCCCTTATGCCGGCGTGCGCCTCCCCGCCGCTCGAGGTGTTTGCCTCGCCGTCTATCAGCTCCGAATCCTCTGTCCAATACCCGCCTCCGGCGCCTATCCTCAGGTATCCCTTCCCGAGCGCTACGTGCGCAAGGAGCGAACCGGAATCGGCAGTGGTGTCCTCCGAGTTCATGGGGCTTATCGAATCCTCGTCGCTGTGGCTGTAGTCGACCAGGATGCCTGCGCTCTCGAACATATACGACGCTTCGCCCTGGACGAGGAGCGAGTCGTGCCTGGGGTCCAGGAGGTTTTCGCTGATTGGCGTCGAATCCTTCATGTACCAGTCGACGTAGGCGTTGAGGGAGAAGGGGCTGCCGCCGATCTCCTTCAGATGCAGGCCTCCTCCGGAGCTGAGCTGGGTGAGGGTGCTGCCCGGAGGGGGGTCCTGAAAGCGGGTCCCGTCGAAGTAGGCGGACAGCTTTATCGACTCGTCCCTCCGCAATGCGGAGCCGCTGACCGCGCCGTTGAAACCCCAGTAGCTGTTGCGGGAGGCCTCGACGGCCCCGCCGTCGGAGTAGCGTGTCGACTCTTCAGTCCAGAAGTGCTCGTAGAGTGCCAGCACCTGAGGCGCGAGCTGCCACCTGCCTATGTCGAACTTCCCGTCGAGGCTGCCGTAGCCGGTGAGGCCGTGCTGCCTGAGGTCATAGCTCTCGCCGGTATCGCCGTAGGCGCTGTCGACGTCTATGGCTCCGTACTTGTACTGCACCGCAGCGCTGTATACGAGATTGTCGTCCGAGTAGTCGGTGCTCAGGAGGTGGCTTATCCGATCGCTCAAATCGTCAGGGAGGTGCGGCGAGTTCTCCAACTCGAGCAGTCTTTCCCTGATCGCCTCACGCAGGTCGTTTTGAACGCGGGAGCGCAGATCCTCCCTCACGCCGGCGTCCTTGGTCCGTATCAGGTGTTCGATGATGCAATCCAGCTGCCCCCCGTCCAACTCGGACAGATACAGCCTTCCGTCCGCGATCTTGTCGAACGTTGCGAAGTCCTCGCTGATGAACGGCCTCTGGCAAGATTTGGTATCCATATTCTCCCTGATCAGATCCCTCGTGCCTTAAATCGGCCCACCCTGCTTCTGAACTTCACCGTCCTTTCCCTGATCCTGTTCCTGCTCTCCCTGGCGGCGCCGTCCCTCTCCATGCCCAGGCGCACCGGCGCAGGCTTGAACCTTTCCAGGTTGTGCAGGGCAGTCGCCTGCTCGAATCCCGTGGACATGTGGTGCTTGAGTATGGAATCCGCTGCGATGGAGTCCGCCAGCGCCCTGTCCATGCCGGTCTTCTCGAAGGCCCTGGATACGGTCTCCAACTCCACGACAAACCGGCCTATGCTCTTTGCGTCCGTGTCGGCCTGGTTCACGAAGAACGCGCCCAGGCCGTCCACGTGCATGCGCATATGGTTGCCCACCATCTCGGTCTTGGTCTCGTCGTAACTCCCAATCCCGGGCATAGGGGGTATCCTTTCGCCCAGCGTTATCGCATCTGCCAGCGCTATGCGCTGCGTGACGCTGAGGTCGGAAAAGGCGGCCTTGTCCTTGAGCTGATACTCCGCGAAGTTTACGAGCCGCGCTATCCTTTCGGCCCTCTCGCTCAGCGATGACCGCCTCTCGAAATCGATCTCCTCGGCGCGCTCCTCGATCGAATAGCCGCCTCTGAACGAGTCCTCCATCAGGGCGCGCATGTCGATCCTCGCGGGATCCCTCTCGGCCTGCTCGGGCGCCTCGACTATGCCCAGGCGCTCCAGGGAGGTCCTCATCCTCTCCTTCAGCACGTTGAACGCAGCGCCGTGAAGGTCGTATCGCCTGATGAGCACCAGCGCCCCGACCAGGGCCGCGCCCTTTAAGGTGAGGTAGACGAACTCGTCCACGCACTTGTTGTAGAGATCGACGAGGGGATGGATCTGAGGCCCGTCGTCCTTCTCGACGAACAGTGCCGTGGATTTATCGATCGAGGGGCCAGCATCGCTCTCGATACTGGCATCCGGCGCAGTCGAAACTGAATCAACGTCCGAAGCGGGCGCCCCTCCCTCGCGGGCGCGCGAAGTCACGGACGCATCTGGATATCTTTGAATCCTGCCGGAGTTTCCCGCAGAGATGAAGACGGACATGGAGACTCTCCCTGAATCTCCCTCCCCCTGTGTCTATTATCGGCTGAGATGCCATAAAGTTGCGGGGATATTTGCACTGATAAGCCTAATTATATCGATGATATAGGCTATCTATCATGGGCCGCAGCGCACCCTTATGCCTTTTCCGATAGAAATGCCCTGAGCTACCGATTTTTTGACGCCTGGAGGGTAGTGCGACACTCGGAATGAGACTTTTTGACTCCCCGGACCCGGCTAAAGCCATATAGATCAGTTAGTTACGAACGTGGACGGTTTGACCCCGCCTGGCACGCTCCTTGCTCATATCTATGTCTGGAGGGAGCGGACATGAGCAGGGGCTACGCCAAGGACATGATCATGGAGAGGATCCTCGAGGGGTCCGACCTTGGGGCCGAGCACAGAAACCCCGCGGTGATCTCCTGCGGAGGAATCTACATCCCGCACAACAAGGCCCGCGAGCGCGTGCTCTATCACATCATCAACACCTCCAGCACCGAGGAGCCGGTCAAGGTCGTGAGCGGCTACCGCCCTCGCAACGTGCTCCATGAGATAATGAGCAAGGAGTCAAAGAACTGAAATCCTTTGAGGAGATTTTCCTTTTCCGGGGGCCGGCCATAGGGGACCGGCCCCTTCGCTATGAAAAGCCGTGACTGGTGACTAGTGACTGGTGACTGGCGGCCATCGTGCTTTGAAACGGCAAATACTGAAATCCTAAATCCTAATATCTAAATCCTAAACAAATCCCAATATCTAAACTCCAAATCCCAAACAAACCCCGACATCCTTAGGTTTGGAACATTGGGATTTGGGATTTAGAATTTGTTTAGAGTTTAGGATTTCGTGCTTAGGATTTGTAGTTTGCGTTCAGCGCAGGATGTCTATGCCGCCCCGAACAGACTTTTTATCGACTCCTCGTATGGCGGGCGGGCGAGGCCGCGGTCGGTGATGATGGCGCGGACGAGCTCGGCCGGCGTGACGTCGAAGGAGGGGTTGAGGACCTTAACGTACTGCGGCGTGATCTGCACGGCGCCCACGTGGGTGACCTCAGTGGCGTCGCGCTCCTCGATCGGTATGTCCTCGCCCGAGGCGATGGCGGGGTCGATCGTGGAGATCGGCGCGGCGACGTAGAAGGGGATGTCGTGGCGTGCCGCCAGTACCGCCACCTGATACGTCCCGATCTTGTTCGCCACGTCCCCGTTGGCGGCGATGCGGTCGGCGCCGACGATGCACGCGTCGATGCGGCCGCTGCGCATGAAGTGGCCGGCCATCGTATCGGAGATGACCGTCACCTCCATGCCGTGCTTCTGCACCTCCCAGGCGGTGAGTTTGGCTCCCTGGAGCCTGGGGCGGGTCTCGTCGGCCACGACGTGGATGCGCTTGCCCGCCTCGTTGGCCGCGTAGATCACGCCCAGCGCCGTCCCGTAGCCGGCGGTGGCCAGCGCGCCCGCGTTGCAGTGCGTGAGCACGGTCATGCCGTCGCGCAGGAGCTCCTGTCCGTACTTGCCTATGCGCCTGTTGGAGGCTATGTCCTCGGCGTAGATCGCAAGCGCCTCGGCCTTGAGGCGCTTCGTTATCTCCTCGACCGGCCGCTCCTTGTTCGAGAGCGCGCAGGCCTTCATGCGGTCGAGCGCCCAGAAGAGGTTGACCGCCGTGGGCCTGGTGTCGCCTATGCGGTTGCAGATGGCGATGAGCTTCTCGTAGTAGTCGTCGAAGTTCTTGACCCCGATGCCCATGGCGCCCAGCGCCACGCCCATCGCCGCGGCCACGCCTATCGCAGGCGCCCCGCGTATCACCATGCTGCGTATCGCCTGCGCCACGCTCATGTAGTCCTCGTAGGTGTTGTAGACCTCCTCCAGCGGGAGTTTTCGCTGGTCGAGCATCACCACCTTGTCGTCCTTCCACTCTATCGTCTTGATGATGTCCATTCAGTTCCTCTCAGCTGATTGATAACCCTATCGGTGCGGCTGGGAGTAATAAAGCCGGCTCCCGCGAAAAAACCCGGGACACAAAACCGATTTTTTAAAATCCGACCTAGTACACCCCGGAAAAATCGGTATTGTGTCCCGGGTTTTTTCATACTCCGCTCGCGCCGT
>Ga0180429_10001494_pt1 | contig 19830 bp, 17 predicted proteins | sample SS_ome_FD_132428 | JGI IMG/M metagenome (GOLD analysis project Ga0180429, IMG submission 132428) | Hypersaline lake sediment archaeal communities from the Salton Sea, California, USA - SS_1_S_1 metaG | ecosystem: Environmental > Aquatic > Non-marine Saline and Alkaline > Hypersaline > Sediment ...
CTGAAAATCGTATCGACCAGCTCGTGATATCCGCGATTGGCCGAATCGTGATCTGTAATTGCCGGTTGGTGGAAGCAACCGTCGGGCATCGCCTGAAACCGCTGGATTGGTCCAAATCCAAACTCGACACCCGGCACGACCGCGACAGCTTCTTCCTCTGATCGAGCGAGCCACCAAACCGGGCTGCCGCCTGCCGTTCGCCACAGCTCTGCGAAGGCTTCCGCCGAAAAGAGGTAATCGTTCAGCCGCCGCCTCAACGGGGCGGGAACTTCCTCCGCATCTGTCAAACGGAGACACTCCACGGGCTACCTCACCAAGAGGATTTTGCCTCGACCGATACTACCGCTCTGGTCTGTGAGAACGAAGACATAGACCCCGCTGGCCGCTTCGTTTCCGGACTCGTTGCGACCGTCCCATCCTTCGTTGACCGGCAACTCCCGCACCAACTCGCCCGCGACCGAATAGATGCTGACAGTGCCGGCGAGTCCGAAGTTGAAGCGAACGCGATCATCGGAGGAACGCACTACGAACGGATTGGGAAAGGCGATCACTTGTTCGACATCAAAGACCGGCTGACCAAACTGCGACGGGATAATGGAGATTCCAGAAGCCGTAGCCACATAGGTCTCTCCGGAACGCACCGCATGTTTCACGGCGATGATTTCATTACTTAGAAGATCGCTGTTGAGGCTGTTGAATACATCCCAGACTGTCCCGGTCGCGCTCAGACGGGCCAATCCTTCGCGGGTCCCCACCCACAGATTGCCGCGACCGTCGAACTCAAGGGCTCTAACATCACGATCCACGCCCAGCGGAAGGTCGACGTCAATGAATCTCTCGATTCCCCAGTCGAATCGCGACAACCCGGCGGGAGTACCCACCCATAAGGTGCCGTCCGGACTGTAACGCATGGTCTGGATCGAGTTTGAGATCAGGAACGAGTTGTCTTCTGTGTATCGCGTGCAAATGTCGCTGCTCGGGTCGAGCGGATTCTCACCAAATCGACAGATATACACGCCGTCAAGCTCGGTTCCCACAGCTACTTCACCGGGATAAGCGTCGAGGCTGCTCAGAAACGTGTGATTTAGCCCTTCGGCCGGTCCGTAGGCATCCCATGAGGATAGCGAAGAAAGGTCGGCCATATCGGCAACGATGAGCGGGTGGTCGTTGTAGGCGCGGTAGGCCGCTGCGAAAAGGTGGCCGCCATCGGTGGCCAATCCAAATATCACCACGAAGCCGTGCGACGAAGGTTCGTTGTCGTTGTTGCCAACCAGAGTGGAGTTGACGTTGTTGTATCGCTCGGTGTTGGTGCCGTCATACCAATGGAGCCCGTTGCCGAAAGTACCCACCCACACGTTGTCGGCCGAATCGGACATCACACGAGTAGACGAGGCGTTGAGGGATACCGATACTACGTTCTGCCAGCCTCCGTTTCGGTACTGGGCCAGCGGCCTGGCGGGTTGATTATCGGTAAAGGCGACCGAAAGGACGCCATCGTTGCCGACGGCCATGTCGGCCACTCGGTTTACCGGCATTCCGGTGAAGGAGTACAACTCGAACTGATCGGCTTCCTTGAAGTGCAGGCCGCTGTTGTCACTGCTCAACCATCGAACCGTTCCGGTGCTGACTCCCACTGTCGGTGCGCCGGTGATGCCGGTCGTTGGTAGGGCCGTCATTGAACCGTTCAGAACATGACCCATACCGATGCTGCCATAATAGAACAGGGAGTCGTTGTCGATTCGCAGTTCGGAGAAACCTGAGGTCGGTCCGATCGGCAGTTTTGTCGCCGATGTGTCACTGGGATTCAAGGTTAGTTGGACGAGGCCGTTGTTGGTGGCCAGGTAAACGAAACCGTCGTAACGCACGACCCGGTTGATGCGACCGGCTCCAAGGAGATTCGAACCAAACACGGTCCAGCTTCCGGGAAACTTGAGTTGCTTGGGATCGGCCTTATCGGCAACCGCTAGTCCGGCGGAAGTCCCAAGCCACAGGGAGTCACCCATGATCTTGATATCGAGCACTTCGGGAAAATCGGGCAAGTTGCCAAAACGCCCGTAGCTGTCCTGGATCTGTCCCCCGTCTACTTCTTTCGCGAAATACACCAATCCGATTTCGGTACCAATCCAAAGGAAATCACCGTCATCGGCCAGGCAGTGGAGTCGAATCGACTCATCATCCTGGTTGAAGAAAAGATACTGGCGTGGATTGTTTTCATCCAGGAGGACCAGTCTTCCCAGACCGGCAACCCACCGCCTGCCGGATGCGTCGACTATGGCATCACCGAGATCGACCGTACCCAGACCGTCGACATTGGTTAGAGAAACACCCTCTTGCTGAGTGTCGGAGACAATGAGGAGTCCTCCCGAGGTGGCCATGTAGACCGAGTCCCCCACCACTCGCATACGCCGAACTTCACCAAATGATGTGAGCGACTTCCAGCCTGTAGCCGAGTGGGCGATCGAGGCCCACAGGCACAGGAGGATGGTGAGGCCTAGGAGAACAGTTTTCTTGTGCGTCTTGCGATCCATATTGATACCATAACACCGGCCAGAGACAGAGTGAAGACAAAACTCGTTTTGCCGGCAATATCACCGTACTCGGTGAAGATCGAGTACTCATCCAGCGAGCCGACTTCTCCGACCAGCACTGCTACTTCATACAACTCAAGTTCGTGTCGGATCCGGCCGTAGGGATCGACGATATAGGTCAGCCCGGTGTTGGCGACACGAGCCATCCAGCAACGATTCTCTATTGCCCGGGTGATGAAGATCCGCGAGTGCTGATGAATCCCCACCGAGCGCCCGAACCAGGTGTCGTTGGTGATTCCCACCAGGAAGTTGGCGCCTTTGTGGATCATTTCACGGCTGTATTCCGGAAACCCCGCTTCAAAGCATATGAGCACGCCATAGGAATAGTCATCGACATCGAACAGTAGGATGGAGTCGCCCGGATAGAAGTCTGACCAAAACTGCACTCCGTCCTGATCGAGAAAGGTGAGGTAGTTTTGAAGAAATCCCTTCCTGAGAAACACCAGATGGTCTTGATACGGCACGTGCTCGGAGAACGGCACCAGGTTTATCTTGTCGTAACGAACCGGTCGGCGAACGATCGACTCGAACTGATAGCAGGAGTTGTAGGTCTTGGTTTGGTCGCCTACCTGAGTGGCCCCGAGGGCACCGACCAGGTGAGGCACGCCCGAGCGTTCGGCAATTCCGGCCACGCGGCGACGGGAGGTCGGATCGTGCGACAGGTACGACGGCGCTGCCGTTTCTGGCCAGACGAAAAGCTGAATCCCGCTGTCGGATGTGGCCTGTGTTAGGGAATCATAGAGACGATAGCTGTGTTCCTGATTGTTGGGTGCCCATTTGACCTCCAACGGTACCGATCCCTGCAGCAGGGCCAGCTTGATCTCCCCCTTCTCTGGGTAAGGCGGCAGGGCGACCCATCCGTAAAGACCGACGGTCAGAATCAGGCCCAGAGCGACGAAGGTCGAGGTCAGACGTTTCTCGATCAACAGCTCGGAGCGAAACATCTGTAGCAGCAGCACGTTCACCGCCACGATTATGAGTGAGAGGCCGTGAACCGAGATCGCGGAGACTATCTGGATCATCACCGGAAAGTAGCTCTGGGTATATCCCAGGTCGGACCACGGGAAAGCGAACTCGGAGAGGGTGCGGAAGTACTCGATTCCCACCCAGAGCAGCGGGAACGAGATATATCCCAGAATCGGTTTGACTTGATACAGTCTTCGATAGAGCATAAACGCCGAGCTGTAGTAACAACCGACGACCAGGACCGCGACAATCGTGCCCGGCGTGGTCACCAGAGCAACCCACCAAATGGAAAAGCCTACGAAGAAGAAGGAGAAGAAGTATGCGCTGCTAAACGCGGACCCTGCCGGAACCGATCCGATTATCCACAGCGGTCGTACCAGGCTGAACCAGGCAAGCACGCCAAAGGGGGAACTGTTGAAAGAAACCGCGAGGAGAAAAGCCCATACGATCAGTTCTAATCGCTGCCATCTGACCTTGACGTCTTCTGGCACGAAGAAACGACCGATGCTTTTCAGGATATTAGCCAGGGACTAACCTCTTTCGATCAAGCTCTTTCCGGACATCTCCGCGGGTTGAGTCAGGCCCATTATATCGAGAACCGTGGGAGCGATGTCGGCCAGGATACCACCCTCACGGATATTGACCTTGCCGAGTCGACCCGAGGGGTCGAACAGCACACAGGGCACCAGATTTGTAGTATGGGCCGTGAAAGGACCTCCCGAATCGGGATCGACCATCTGCTCGGCGTTACCATGGTCGGCGGTTACGATTGCCACCCCGCCCTGCTTTTCGACTGCATTCATCAGTCTTCCAACGCCGGTGTCGACAGCTTCGACAGCCTGTCGCGCGGCCTCCATCACACCGGTGTGTCCGACCATGTCGCAGTTGGCATAGTTGAGAACGATCAAATCATACTGGCCGGACTCGATCTTGTCGACCGCGTTGTCGGTGACAGCTACCGAAGACATTTCCGGCTGCAGATCATAAGTCGCTACTTTGGGTGAAGGAATCAGGTCGCGGTCTTCCGCCCCGAAAGGTTCCTCGACACCGCCGTTGAAGAAGAAAGTAACGTGGGCATACTTCTCGGTCTCGGCTGTGCGCAGTTGTTTCAAGCCCGCGCCGGAAACGACACCACCCAGAATGTTGGTCAGTTTCTGCGGATGGAAAGCCACCTTGGCCTCGAACATGCGCACATCGTAGTTGGTCATGGTCACCAGTTCGATACTGGGTGCCGTAGGGTAGTCGAAGCCGTCGATCTTGTAGCCCAGAAAGAGTTGCGACAACTCGCGAGCCCGATCGGCTCGGAAGTTGAAAAAGATGGCGGCATCGCGATCGGACAGCAGTCCCTTGCAGGGTGTATCCAAGTTGATCTTAACCGGCTCGATGAACTCGTCGGTGACTTCGTTGTCGTAGGACGCCTGGATCGCGGCGCAGGCATCATCGGCTGCAAGGGCCTCACCTAAGACAATTGCGCGGTAACCTCGATCAACTCGCTCCCAACGCTTGTCACGATCCATCCCCCAGTATCTTCCCGAGACGGTGGAAACCGTGCCCAAACCGATCTCTTTGAACTTCTCTTCCGTTTGGCGCATGTAGCCCAGACCGGAATCGGGGGCAGTGTCACGACCGTCCATGAAAGCGTGAAGGAATAGCCGTTCCACCTTGTGACGCTTGGCCATCTCGACCAACGCGTACAGGTGGTCCAATGAGGAGTGTACTTTGCCATCGGAAAGCAGCCCAAACAAGTGAATCGCCTGTCCCTCGAGCGCGACCCGATCGAATGCCGCCGACAGGGCAGGATTGTCGAAGAAATCACCGTCGGCGATTGCCTTGTCGATGCGTGTGACATCCTGGTAGACCACGCGCCCGGAACCGAGGTTGAGATGACCCACCTCGCTGTTACCCATTTGTCCCTCGGGAAGTCCAACCGCCAGGCCGGAACATTCAAGAGGAGCATGGGGGCATGTTTTCAGGAGCTTGTCAAGGTTGGGAGTGTTGGCGGCGGCGATAGCGTTGTTCTCCGCTGAATCGCGAATCCCGAATCCGTCCAGAATGCAAAGTAAGACCATTGGTACCTATTCCAGGAGTGTAACCGGTTCAGAGCCTTTTACGACCTTACCGATGCGGTAGCATTTCTCGCTTCCGGCTTCTATGGCCTGCTGCACCTCATCGGCTTGATCGGGACTAACTACCGTTATGAAACCGATTCCCATGTTGAAGGTTCGGTAAATGTCGACGGGATCGATATTTCCTTCCTTCTTGAGGAAATCGAAGATCGGTGGTACCGGCCAGGAAGACTTGGAGATTTCGGCGCACAGGCCCTCAGGCATGACCCGATTGAGATTTCCTGGGATTCCGCCGCCTGTTATATGGGCCATCCCGTGAATATCGAACTTCGACAGGAGCGGGCGGATAATCGGTTCGTAGCAGCGATGCACCGCCATCAGGGCCTCGGCAATGGTACATCCCAGGCTCTCGACGTGATCGTCCGGCTTCAGTCCGGCGATGTCGAACGCAACCTTGCGAGCAAGCGTATATCCGTTGGTGTGCAGGCCGTTCGAAGGGAGTCCGAGACAGATGTCCCCCTCGGCGATACTGCTGCCATCGACGATCTTCTCTTTGTCAACCACGCCCACGATGAAACCCGCGAGATCATACTCGCCGGGGCCGTACAGATCGGGCATCTCGGCGGTTTCACCACCCAGGAGAGGCATCTTGGCCGCCTCACAGGCAACGCTGAGTCCTTCAACCAGGCCGGCGATGGTTTCGGGACGGAGTTTGCCGGTCCCGATGTAGTCGAGAAAGAACAATGGCCGGGCACCGTGAACCAGAATGTCATCAACGCAATGGTTGACCAGATCCTGTCCCACTGTGTTGTGGATGTCGGTCATCACGGCCAGCTTTACTTTGGTGCCTACCCCGTCGGAGGACGAGATCATCACGGGCTGTTCAAGGGAAGCGAAGTCGGGCTGGTAAAAACCACCAAAAGCGCCGATTCCGGTCAAAACCTGGCTGTTGAAGGTCTTCTTCGCCAGTTTCTTGATCCGCTCTACAGCCTCATCGCCGGCATCGATATCGACTCCGGTATCGGCGTAGGTCAGATGTGTTTTTTTGGTATTGTCTGCCATGCGCGATATATATATTTGCCCCGTAGTTAAGTCAACAATCGAAAAAGAGGCTGGGAATGGCGCGTTCTCCTTATGAGAAACCGGAACTGTACGAACTGGCTTTTGCCTGGCGGGACTATAAGCAGTCTGTCGACTTTCTGATCGACGCTTCTCGTGAGGCGGGACTAGCAGACATCAAAGCGATGGTGGAGTTGGGATGTGGCCCTGCGCAATACGCCCGGGAGTTTGCGCGCCGGGGAATTCCCGGCTACGGTGTGGACATTTCGCCCGAGATGGCTCTATATGCTCAGTCGATCTACGACCGTGACAACCTGCCCGGGGGCATAATCGAGTCCGACTTCCGTGACTTCAGTCTGGAGAAGCCGGCGGAACTGGCTATATGCATGATGGCCACCTTCGGTTACTTGCTCACCAACGATGACATCGTTCGTCACTTTCGGTCGGTGGCTCGTAACCTGGTGAGTAACGGACTCTATATTCTTGAGCTGCCTCACCCCCGCGACATCTACGATGTCGAGAAGAGCACCAAGGATGTCTGGGAGATGGAGAACGAGCAAGTGAAGCTGACCATTGACTGGGCCAGCGACTCGACTTTCGATCCGATCACAGAGATCGATGCGGGAACGGTCAGAATGAAGCTGGAGGACAACGGGGATGTGACGGAGCTAACCAGCCCGGATCAGACCCGTCGTCTGGGATTAGGACATTTGCGTGCTCTTCTGCAACTGGCCGGATGTTTCGAGATTGTTGCCATGTACGGCGACCTCAGGGTCGAGCAGCAGTTTGACAGCACCAAGAAGTCGTGGCGAATGATCCCGGTTTTGAAGAAGATAGACTGAGATGCCTCAGCGTCCCTCTGAATCGAGGATGTCGAGCAGGCTTTGAAGATCCTCGGGCGGATCTACCTCAAAGCTGAGGTCCATTTCGGTTACCGGATGCTTGAAATCCAGGCGTTTGGCCAGGAGCGCCTGGCGGTCCATCGTCTCCAGCAGTTTCTTGGCCAGCGGGCGTTCCGGTGCGAACAATCCCCGATGCCACTTCTCGCGACCACCATACTCGGGATCACCGAATACCGGATGTCCAATGTGTGACATGTGCACGCGAATCTGATGGGTGCGACCGGTGTTAAGTGAAAGCTCCAACAAGTCATAAGAGCGAAAGCGATCCAGGAGGCGATAAGCGGTCGAGGCCTCGCGGCTGCGAAGGTTGGTCACGGTCATCTTTTTACGGTCCTTCAGCGAACGACCGATCGGCAGTTCGATCACACCCTCGTCTTCGCTGACGTGGCCGCATATCAGGGCCCAATAGGTGCGCTTCACTTCGCGCTGTTGAATCATCTCTTGTAGACTGGCCATCGTTTCCACCGTGCGCGCTACAACCAGCAGTCCCGAGGTCTCTTTGTCGAGACGATGGACAATCCCCGGTCGCTCATAGGCATCCGACTCGGCCAGTTGGCCCAGATGATGCGCCAGCGCATTGACCAGCGTACCAGAGCGATTCCCCACCGCCGGATGAGTGACCATTCCGGCCGGTTTGTTGACAATCGCCAGGTGATCATCCTGGAACAAGATATCTACAGTGATGTTTTCGGGGATGATCTCGGTAACTTGAGGCGGGGGAACGGTCAGTTCGATTGCCTCTCCCCCTCTGACTTTCAGGTTCTTGGCCGGGGTTGACCCGTCGACCGTGACATCACCATCTGCGATTAGTCGCTGAATGCGGCTGCGCGTGAGATCCAGCTCCTCACGATCCGCAAGCCATTTGTCCAGTCGGACGGGTTTGTCCAGAGGATCCACTTTGATCAAGATTGGCTCGGAAATTCGCTCTGTCACGTTCGACTAACCGGACCTTTCTAGCGATTGATAAGCCGCAGGAAATCTTGCACGGCCCGGTCATAGCCGACCAACATGGCTCGCGAACTCAGCCCGAAGCCAACCGAGAATTCATGAAACAGATCAGCTTCCACCAAGGCTCTGAGATTGCGAATGTCCAAACCTCGCGCGGCCACAACGGTCATGTTGGACTTGCCTGCCTGCGAGGCCGCCTTTCCGATGCGATCGAACTCGTCCTGAACATCCTTTTCTTCCCGAGCAGAAGCATAGGCCGAGCAATCGATTTGAACCACGGCCGCCCCGGACTTGTGGGCTTTTTTCACCGGCGCAGGCTCCGGCTGAACCAGGAACCCGACCTCAACACCCGCTCCGTGAAGTTGGGAGACGGTTTCGGAGTAATCGATCTCGGCCACGTCGAAGTCGATCGGCGAGACCGTACCCTGGCTGCCGGCATAATCGGCTACCAGAATCACGGCATCCGGCTTGACCTCAAGGGCGAGATTGACCATCTCCTCGGCGGGAGGCATCTCTATAGTGAACTGCGATTTGACACTGTTCTTGAGCAGGAACAGATCCTGATCCTTGACGACCCGCCGACCGGTCCGGATCTGGACAGCGATGCCGTCGGCTCCGGCGATCTCGGCCAAAACCGCCGCTTGCACCGGGTCCGGCTCTCCTTTGCCGTACAGCTCTCGAATGGATGCCGCCAGGTTGATATTTGCAGTTAGAAACGACACTTATTGGGCTCCTCCGTTGAACAACGTTATCTGTAGACTATTATACAGAGTTGGCCGAGGGGCGAAAAGATAATGTTGGGACGAGGTCAGGATCGATCAATCGACTGAAGACGTCGCGCCAACTGCACGAACTGCTCGACTGTGACTTGCTCCGCGCGGGCCTTGCGATCCAGACCAAGTTTGCCCATCATTGATTCAACGTATTCCGAGTCAGAGATTAGTGCCGGCACGAGATTGTTGACCAACAGCTTCCTTCTCTGAGCAAAGGCAGCGCGTACGACTTCGACAAAGTTGTCAGGAAGGTCAGCTTTCGGAGAATCAACGCTCGTCATTTGAATCACACTTGAGTGTACTTTGGGTGGCGGATCGAAATCCTCCGCAGGGACATCAAAAGCGACCTGAGCCCGGAATGCAATCTGTACGAAGATCGCCATCGGTGACCAGTCTTTTACGCCCGGTTTGGAGCAGATCCTTCGGGCAACTTCGCGCTGAACCATGAGAACTGCTCCCTCGATTCTTGAACTGTGTTCGCACAACCAGTCGATCACGGGCGAGGTAATGTTGTAGGGGATGTTTCCCACGACATAGAGGCGTCCATCGCCGAAATCATCGGGAGCGGCCTTGAGGAAGTCCTGCTGCAATATCGTGACGTTAGTGTTTTCGGCGAATCGATCCTTCAGTCGCGGGGCCAGATCGCGGTCAAACTCCACGGCATACAGCTTGTGGGCCGAATCCGCCAGTGAGCCTGTCAGAGCACCGCGGCCCGGGCCAATTTCCACAACTGTGTCGCGAGTGCCGGCATCGATCAGGTCGAGAATGCGAGCCACAACCTCTTCGTTCACCAGAAAGTTCTGCCCCAACCGTTTCTTGGCGCGATAGCGAGACATATCAGCCTCCGAAAGTATCGACCAGGCGGAATAGCTTCTGGGTGTTGATGTCGGTGATGCGTTCTACTTCGTCGGCAGAGCTGTTGTGGAGTTCGGCCAGCCTTCGGCACACATAGGGAATATACGCCGGACTGTTGGTTTTGCCGCGGAAAGGAACCGGCGTCAAGAACGGCGCATCCGTTTCCAGCAGCACCCGTTCGAGCGGCACTTGTGCGACCATGACGGCCGACGTCGATTTCTTGTAAGTGATGGTACCGCCGACGGAGATGTGAAACCCGAGGTCGAAGACCTCCTGAGCCTGATCGATATCTCCGGGAAAGCAGTGAAACACGCCGCCTTCCAGAGCTTGAGTGTAGGGCTTCACGATATCCACCGTGTCGCGAAAGGCCTCCCGGGTGTGGATTACAACCGGCATTTCAAGGTCGATAGCCAGTTCAAGTTGGCGTGCGAAGGCCCGTCGCTGGACATCACGAGGTGAATGGTCACGATAGAAATCCAGGCCGATCTCACCGATCGCTTTGACTTTCTTGTGCCCGGCCAGCTCTTTGATGGCTTCGAAGTTGGCATCGTCGAGGGTTTTGGAGTCGTGAGGATGGACACCCACCGTGGCAAAGATGTTGTCGAATCGCTCGGCTAACTCGACGGAGCGACGGGATGTGGCCAGATCGACACCGATATTGATTATAGTGTGGACACCGGCGAGCTTAGCCGCCGCAACAACGTCGTTACGGCGGCCATTATAATGATCGAAATCGAGATGACAATGGGAGTCAATCATCAGCTGATCTTGGCCCCGGGCGGGAGGTCCTCGAGTGGCGTCACCAGAGTCAGCTTCTTGCCTTTCTTGGCGGCCAGAAGCATTCCGTTCGATTCCACTCCCCTGATCGTAGCCGGCTTGAGATTGACCACCACAACCACGCGCTTGCCGACAATCTCCTCGGGCGTGAAGTACTTCGCTACCCCGGCCACAATCTGGCGCTTCTCGGTACCGATGTCTATCTGCAGTTTCAGGAGCTTGTCGGCTCCTTCGACCTTCTCGGCCTCGAGTACTTCGGCCACCCGAAGCTGGACCTTGGCGAAGTCATCGTACTCTATCAAGCCTTCATCCGAAGACTTATCAGCCTTGGCTGCGGGCTTGGATTCCTGCTTCTTCGCTTTCAGACGCGGGAATAACGCCTGATCCAGATGGATCGGTGTGCCCGGTTCCAGTTGGTAGAAGGTTCGGGCGTTGTCGAGGGTGAGGGTCGAATCATCCAGCGACAACACCTTGCGGATTTCCCGCATCTTGTTGGGCATCACCGGATGAAGAATGATAGACACGATTCTAATTAACTCGCAACAGCTGTAAAGTACTCCGCCCAACTCCTCCGTCTTGCCCTCTTTGGCCAGTTTCCACGGAGCAGTGTCGTTGAAGAACTTGTTGGCGGAACGCACCAGTGCAATTGCCTCGCCTATCGACTGACCGATACGGTAGTGCTTGATGTGCTCGTAGGCACTGTTCGGCAGACGTTCGGCCGCCGCCAGCAACTCGGCCAGGCCTTCGATCTCCTTATGGGGATGAGGAATCTTGCCGTCACAATGCGTGATGACCAGTTTCGCCACCCGGGAGACCAGGTTGCCCAGATCGTTAGCCAGGTCGGCGTTGTACTGATTCACGAAGCGCGAGGCCTGGATATCTCCATCCACTCCGAACGGATACTGAGTCAACAGCAGATAACGGGCGACATCCGGGCCAAACTCATCAACCAGATCGATGGGATCTATGAAGTTGCCCAGCGTCTTGGACATCTTCTTGCCATCGACGGTGAAGTAGCCGTGGAGGAACATCGTCTCCGGGACTTTGATGCCGGCGGCCATAAGCATGGCCGGCCAGTAGAGACAATGGAACTTAAGGATATCCTTGGCCATCAGGTGCGTGACTTCGCCCTGATTCCACCATTTGTCGAAATGGTCCGGGTCGTCCTCGTAGCCGATGCCCGTGATATAGTTGGAGAGAGCATCGACCCAGACATAAGCGACCTGGGACTTGTCGAAGGGAAGCGGAATTCCCCATTTCACTCGTTCGCGTGAGAGCGAGAAGTCGGGCAGATCCTGATTGATCAGACCGAGGACCTCGCGGCGGCGTTCCTCGGGAAGAATCGTCAGTTCTCCCGATTCGATCCGACGTTTGATTTCCGGAAGAAAGGCGGTCAGGCGGAAGAAGTAGTTCTTTTCTTTCAGTTTTTCCGGCGGAGACTGATGCAACGGACAGAGGCCGTCTTCCAGCTCTTTCTCGGTCAGGAACTTCTCGCAACCGGTGCAATAGAGCCCCTCATAGTAGTCGGAGTATACAACTTCCTGGCCGTCATCGGTCTTGGCCTGGAGGATCGCCTCGAGGATCTTAATGACTCCCTTGCAGTGCTTGTCTGAGGTGGTGCGGATGAAGTTGTCGTACTTGATATCGAGTTTTTCCCAGACCGCTTTGAACGAGGCGACGATCTTGTCGCAGAACTCGATCTCGGACAGTCCGGCTTTGGCCGCAGTTTCCGCGACCTTGGTACCGTGCTCGTCGGTCCCGGTCAGCAGGAACGCTTCGCGGCCGGCTATGCGGTGAAACCTCGCCAGCACATCAGCTGCAATGGTGGTATAGGCATGACCTATGTGCGGCTCGCCGTTCACATAGTAGATCGGCGTGGTTACATAATATGGTTTAGGCACAATGGCTCCTGTAGATCTATTCTTCTTCGGGTAAGTCGTCTTGCTCTGGATCTTCCGAGCCCTCCTCGACAGGTTCGGGCGCAGGCTCGGATTTCGGACTTTCAACCGGCGGTTTCCAGTCCGGCATACCCTTGACCGATTCAATGTCCTTGGCCGGACAGCGGAATCGAATACCGTCCTCTCCGCGCACGACTGCGTCTTCGTTGAAGACATCGATGCGCTCGATTATCCCGTCCCCCAGTTTGGTCCTTACGATTTTGCCTGCCGGGGGGAAGGCCTTTTTACACGAGGTATAGACGTCGGCTTCGTAGCGAAGACAACAGAGCAGGCGACCGCAGTTGCCTGATATTTTGGCGGGATTAAGCGGAAGATCCTGTTCGCGAGCATGCTGCGTAGAAATGGGGGCGAATTCACGTATGAATGAGTTGCAGCACTGATTCAGACCGCATATTCCGTAACCGCCCACCCGACGGGCTTCATCGCGTACACCGATCTGGCGCAGCTCGATCCGTGTCCGATAGCGCGAAGCCAGGTCTTTGACCAGTTCACGAAAATCGACGCGGTGATCGGCGGTGAAGTAAACCGTCATCTTGTTGCCGTCAAACTGCAGTTCGACATCGACAATCTTCATTTCTAGGCGGTGTCGGCCTACGATTTCGATAACCTCGCTACGACTCTGAAGCTCTTTTTGCTGCAGGTCACGGTAGGTAGAGACATCATTTTCCGAGGCCGGCCTCAGGATCGAACGGGGACGCTCCCCTTCGGCATATTCGGAGTCTTCTTCGACCTTGGATCGGAGTTGCCCGAGATTTTCGCCTCGTTCCGCCTGGACGATAACATACTCCAGGGGAGTGAGATTGTGATAGTAAGTATTGTAGAAGAGCTCCCGTCGGGAGCCCTTGAATTCAACCAGATATAGTTCGGCCATGATCTTGGTCCCTTGTGATGCGTCGCGTTTACAAGGCCGGTTCGGCTTCTATAGCCGACTTGAGCCTAAGAACAAGCGCCGACAATGAACCAAGAATATGCACGTTGAGGGCCATATCATCAAGGGCTATTTTGATCGCCGAGGACATGCTCCGGGCGGGATGACTCCCGTTGAATCGACTGGACAGCTTGACGATATCCGCCTGGAAGTCGGAATTGATAATGCCCGCTTCGTCTCCAGAGATTGAATATCGGCTGCAATCGGCGATCAGCGATTGCCACAAATTCAGGAGTTCAACGAACTGAGCCCGATCCCTTTGATTGACCATGGTGGCAGCCAGCGAAACCGTCTCGGCCTTGGAATCGAGAAAGAGCGACTTGAACAGAAGATGTCCCACCGCCCGACGCGAGCTGTCATCATCTTCTCTCTGAGCGGCCAGTTCAACAGCGGCACCGAGCGAACCCTCGGCCAGTCTCGCGAGGTGCGCAGCCTTATCCGGTTCAACCTCCAGGTTGCTCTCCAGGTAGGATGCGACAATCGCGGGATCTGATCGTTCCAGGCGAATCATCTGCGAGCGCGACTGGATTGTCGGAAGCAACGATTCCGGTCTCTCGGTAGTGAGAATGATCACGGTATCGGAGGGCGGCTCCTCGATCATCTTCAGAAGCGCGTCGGCCGACTGCAACCGCATCTTCTCCATGTGATGAAAGAGAGCAACCCGAGTCATTCCTCCGGGAGCCCGCGTCGACAGCTGGCGTCGGACCTCGCGAGCGGTTTCGATACGGATCATGTCGTTGCCGCTCCAGCGTATCGGTCGAAACGGCTCTTCCCTCTTCTCCTCCAGTATCGCGTTGGCCAGGTCAATTCCCTCGTCGGCCTTCTTGTGTGGCGCCAGAGGAAGCGCGACCAGAAATCCCTCGAAGTTTAGTCCGAAGATGTTGCGACAAGCGAAGCATTCGCCGCATGGTATCGGCAGTCCCTCGTCGGTCGCGGGTCGGGGCCGGGTCTCGCAGTTCAGAAGGGCAGCAAATGACACAGCCAGGGGCCAGTGGCCGACCTTGGGGGGACCATAGAAGAGATAAGTGCCGGCGACACGGTCATTCTCGACCGCACGAGAGAGAAGTTTCCAGGCTCGGGGTTGAATGCGGGCTATATCAGAAGGAATCAAGCTTTATCCATTTCACCGGATCAAGGGGCTCACGTCCTTGGCGCAATTCGAAGCGTACCAGACCGTCGGTATCGGCTTTAGCCAGAAGCGATCCGGTCTGAACCAACTGGCCTTTGGTAGCCACGGTCTGCGACAGTCCGGCATAAGTACTGAAATACTGATCGCCGTGATCGACAATAACAAAATTGCCGTAACCGCGCAACTCCCCGACATAGGCTACTTTGCCCGAGGCTACCGCTCGGACGTTTCTGGCGGCCTTCCCCTTTATCGTGATTCCCGGTGAATAGGATCGCAGATTCGTTACAGGATCGATGCTCTTGCCAAACCCGACAACGATCTTCCCCTTCGCGGGAGCCTTAAGCGTTCCCTTCATGGAGGCAATCACCGACGGCGCCATAGGCTGGTCGGGCTGACGGGTCGGGCTCGTCCTGGGCTCCTCGGTGAGGCTGGCGATGATCTTTTCCATCTCGCGGGCAGCCTGGGAGAGCATCATCACTCGATCCGCTTCTTCGCTCTTCTGCCGGTGTACCGACGCCAGTTCTTTTTCCTTTTTCTCACGGCGACGACGGTCCAGCGAAGCGGCGGTTTCCTTCTTCTTCTTCAGATTGGCCACCTTGGAGCGCTCACCGGACAGATCATCCAGTTTCTGCACGGTACCGGCGAGAAGCCTGGACGCCTGGTCGACGTTTTCGAGTTCGTACCCGGAGAGACACCGTAGATAGGTGGCCTGACGTTTGAGCCTCGACTCGAGGTTGGGCTGGTAGGTGACGGATCGTGCCGGCTGCCGAGAGGCTAAATAGAACTGTCTAAGATTTCCAAGGTAACGACGTTGGGTCCGCTCGAAGTTCACCTGGTTGTCCTGCAGTTGCGCTTCGGTCTTGTTGATATTGCCCCGCAGGTTGGATATCTGACGGCCCAACCGAGAAATGATCTTCTTGTTGGAAGTAATCCGCTGATCGTAGTCGGAGATACGTTTCTCCAGCGACAATTCAGCATCCTTGAGAGAATCGAGGGCTTTCTTTCCGCGCTCTAAATCTTCCTGAATTCTCTGCAAATCACTCTTCTGGTCGAGGATGTTCTGCTTGTCTCTCCTTTGGGCAGAAACCGAGGTAGCAAGGAGAGTTATGGCGACTATGAATCCGAGATTAGTCCAACGCATTCTTCACCTCAGCAGCTTGCGGATTCCGAGATAGCCGCTTATCAGTCCCAGCACACCGCAGGCGGCGACGAAAATGCCAACATCCTTGAGTTGCGGGATGATGATATCGAACTGTGTGAACGAGACTTCATCTTTGGCATAGAGAATCACTGCCCATCCGAGCGCCGCGGAGATCGAACCGACGAGAAGACCTTCAAGTAGGAACGGTGCGGCAAGGAAAAACTTCCCCCCGCCAAGGAGGCGCATCTGGCCAAAACCAATGGCGCGAGTTTGGGTCATCAGGCGGATGTTGTTGGCAGAGGATATCAAGGCTGCGAGAAGAATGAGCAGTCCCAAGACGACTCCGGCATCCTGTATCAACTGCGTACCGTTCTCCATTTTGGTGAGCCAGTCGCGGCTATAAAAGATCTCGTCGACGCCTTTGACCTGGCGGAGCTCGGCTTCCACCTGACCCAAGTGTGTGCTTGTAAGGTAACCCGGCTGAAATGTCAGGATCATGGAACGAGGCAGCGGATTGATGGAGTCGTAGCCCACCAGCAGATCGGTGCCGACCAATCGGCTGAGTTCGGCGCGGGCATCTTCTTTGGAGATATACTGGACCGACAGGACGCCTTCGAGCGTTCTGGCTTCATCGGCCGCGCCGGACGCCACCTTGTCTTCCAGCTCTTCCGAGAAAATCACTTCCATTTGAAGGTCGGCCAGGAGGCGGTCGTAGAACGACTGCGAAGTACCGGCAGCGATCCAGAACAGATCAAACAACAGGAACAGCAACGTCAGCGACATGAGCGATCCGAGGACGGTCGACCAATGGCGGGCAAAGTTGCGCCCCAGTTCCTTCAGTATGTGTCCAAGCCGTGTCACACCAGTGCTCCGTTGCTGATCTCGAGACACTCGGTGTTGGGGATTTCTTTGACCGGGAACTCGGATGAGAGGATGATCATTGACCGTCCCGAGAGGGAGACCTTGACGAGGTAGTCGTAGATCCAATCCATCGATTTGGGATCGAGACCGGCCGCGGGTTCATCGACAATCAGCAACGGCTGGCTGGCGATTGACGCCCGGGCAAACTGCACCATCGTGTTCTCCACGCGGGTCAGACGGGAGGGATACTGCGAGGCTTGTTTTAGAAGCGAGAAATCGGTAAGAGTCCTCAGCAACTTTTCACGGCGGCCTTTGCGGCTCTCGCCGTTTAGCACCAGCGGGAAAGCGACATTCTCGGCAACGGTATAGGAGGGGATCAACTCGAAAATCCCGCCCACGCCGCCGATGCGTCGTCGCACTGTGCGCAATAAGCTCTTCTTGCCGGTCGAGATTACCTTGCCGAACATCTCGACTGAACCGGCGTGCGGCATCCGTTGCCCCGTCAGGAGTTCCACCAGGATCGTCTTGCCGGCACCGGCCTCGCCGGTGATGATCACCGACTGGCCGGACTCGAGCGTCAGGTTCAGATTGTCGAAAATCTGATCTCCGCGATCCGACTTGAGGCTTACGTTTGTGAGTTCAACCACGTTGTGTGTGCTCATGGTAACAATCCGCGTGTGCTGTTAGCGAAACTCTCCAGTGTGGTTATACTATTGGTGGTCGGGGAAAGTTAACAACAAAAATAGTGCGGTTGCTCTCTTGCACCGATTCTGCTAGATTACCAGCACACAAATCAAATCAGCGGGAAACGGGAAGTGAGGATAGTATGGAAGTACTCAAGTTTGAGGGGCCGTATGTGTGTGGAGAAAAGGGAAGTCGGCTAAATCGCGACATAACCGCAACCGAGGGGGTTTATCTTTGGTGCATCCGATGCGACAATGGAGTCTACCGAGTGTACTACGTTGGAGAGTCACTGAATCTACGCGCGCGCCTATTGGCAGAAAGGCTAGAATTCTACGATGCGCTGTGGAGTGTGTACGACATTGAGAGACTAAAGAGCAACGACAAGAAGCTCGTGTATTGTCCCGGGAAAGATGTAGAACCCGATTACGCACTCCGGGGAACCAAGTATGAGCACTCGCTCGACCTAAAGAACGCTCTGAGCATCTTCGTCGCACCTGCAAAGACACCGGGAACCGGACTGTCAATGAAAGAGCATCTTGAGAGAATTGAAGCAGCGTTAGTCATTCACTTGATCAACTGCGGCAAGAACATCCTCCACGTCAGCAAGATCAATCCTGTCAACGTAGGTCTTGATGAGTTGTCCATAAGATCGAATGACAAGAAGATCGAGAATCTCACGGATTTGACCATCCGATTCTAGTGTCCTCCAACTCAACCGGCAGTCACTAGCACCTTGCCTGGGTCCCAGCCGCCGCTGGGATGACTCATATCATACAGTCCTCTTAAGACGAACCCATCTTAAGTTCAGTCGCAAACGTTTCAATGCAAAACAAAAAGCCACGCCGCAAGGGCGTGGCCTGTAGTTGTCCGAATGTGATCGGGATCAGTCTTTCATCGAAGCCAGGAAACGTTCGTTGTTCTTCGACTTGCGAATACGATCGTTCAGGAACTCCATCGCCTCGATCGGATTCATCTCAGCCAGGAACTTACGAAGGATCCACACCTTCTTGAGAACCTCTTCCTCAACCAACAGCTCTTCCTTGCGTGTGGAGGAGCGGTTGATATCCATGGCCGGGAAGATACGACGGTCGGAGAGACGGCGATCCAGCACCAGCTCCATGTTACCGGTACCTTTAAACTCTTCGAAAATGACCTCGTCCATGCGCGATCCGGTTTCGATCAGCGCCGTGGCGATCACGGTCAACGAGCCGCCGGACTCGATATTACGCGCGGCGCCGAAGAATCGTTTCGGCTTGTGCAGCGCGTTGGAGTCGACACCACCGGAGAGGATCTTTCCGGAATGCGGAACCACCGAGTTGTGGGCACGAGCCAGACGCGTGATCGAGTCGAGCAGGATAACCACATCGTGGCCGTGTTCGGTCATACGTTTGGCCTTTTCTAGGACCATGTTGGCAACCTGAACGTGGCGTTCGGCCGGCTCGTCAAAAGTCGAGGAGATAACCTCACCGTTGACAGAGCGACGCATGTCGGTGACTTCTTCCGGGCGCTCATCGATGAGCAGAACGATCAGCTTGACCTCTTGATGATTGGCCGCGATCGACTGCGCGATACGCTGCAGGATGATTGTCTTACCCGCTTTTGGCGGCGAAGTAATCAGGGCGCGCTGGCCTTTTCCGATCGGGCACATCAAGTCAATGATGCGCGTGGTTAGTTCGTCCGGGTGTAGCTCCAGCTTGTACGGCTCATCCGGATAAAGCGGGGTCAGGTTGTCGAAAAGGACCTTGCTCTTGGCCTTTTCCGGATCGTCGAAATTAACCGACTCGATTTTGAGAAGCGCGAAATAGCGCTCGTTGTCCTTGGGCGGACGGACCTGCCCCGAGATGATATCGCCGGTGCGGAGGTCGAATCTTTTGATCTGCGACGGGGAGACATAGATGTCATCCTGCCCCGGAAGGTAGTTGTAATCGGGCGAGCGAAGAAAGCCGTATCCCTCGTCCAGGATTTCCAGAACACCTTCGGCCAGGATTATCCCGTTCGATGCCGAAGCGGTTTCCATGATCTTGTAGATCAGCTCCGACTTGCGGAGACCCGAAACCCCGGGGATATCAAGCTCCTCGGCAATCTTGAGCAACTCGGCGATCGTTTTGGATTTTAGATCTGCCAGTTCCATAGCATTTCCTGTTACGTATATTGTTAATTAGTCAATTGCATGAATGTGGGCTAGTCCGCGACTA
>Ga0180429_10001495_pt1 | contig 19824 bp, 21 predicted proteins | sample SS_ome_FD_132428 | JGI IMG/M metagenome (GOLD analysis project Ga0180429, IMG submission 132428) | Hypersaline lake sediment archaeal communities from the Salton Sea, California, USA - SS_1_S_1 metaG | ecosystem: Environmental > Aquatic > Non-marine Saline and Alkaline > Hypersaline > Sediment ...
AGTATGGCTTATAGTGATGATAGTGGTACTTATCTGGATACCGGCAGCATTCAGGGCTCTTGAATATGAGATCGATGGGGACGGGGTAAAGATGAGCGGGGGAGTGGTATGGAAAAAATATGTTACCGTTCCCTATTCAAAGATCACCAATGTGGATATCACCCGGGGACCCCTGCAGAGGTATTATAAGATAGGGACCATACATGTCCAGACTGCCGGAGCAGCCGGAAAGCAGGGGGAAAAAGCGGAACTGAAGCTTGCAGGCATAAGGGAGCTGGAAAAGATCAGGGCTGTGATAATAGAGAATATCAGGGACCTTAACTATCCCGGACCCGCAAAGACCAGACAAACAGCAGAGCCTCCCGGACAGGAGCAAATATTACAGGATATGCTGATGGAGCTAAAAGATATAAAGGATCTGCTGGGAAAAGATAGATGAAGACATCCTTTGTAAGAAACAGGACAGCTTCCTTTATCATAGTCTTCGTAATATATATATCGGCAGCAGCAGCAGGCCTGGCGGTATACAATCTTTTTTCCGGAATACATATACTTGTGTCCATCCTGCTGGCGGATATCGCTGCTACTATAGTGGTGTGGCTTTGCGGGATATTCCTTAATAATTCCAGCGTATATGACCCATACTGGAGTGCAGCCCCCATAGCCATTATGATATCCTGGCTGTTTATCCTGGACATAACGGTCACTGCCTTTGACATATTATTGATGGCTGCGGTCTTTGTGTGGGGGGTAAGGCTAACACTTAACTGGGCTTTAAGATGGAAGGGTATGGCTGACCAGGACTGGCGTTATAGCATGTTCAAGAGACAGTCGCCCCGGATGTGGTTTATCACCAATCTATTCGGCATAAACCTGATGCCAACCCTGATAGTATATATTTCCCTTATTCCTTTATACTTTGCCCTGGTGAGTGCCGGCCGGCCGCCATACTTTGCCATACCCGGTTTTGCGGTATGCATTGCGGCTGTGACTGTACAGGCTGTCTCAGACAGGCAGATGGATATCTTCAGGCGGGATCCATCCAATAAGGGCAAATGCATAGACCGGGGACTGTGGAAGTATTCCCGGCACCCCAATTACCTGGGCGAGATATCATTCTGGTGGGGGATCTGGCTGATGCAGGTCTGTATAGATCCTTCAGCATGGTATACGGTAACAGGTCCGGCGCTTATGACCATGCTGTTTGCATTTGTCAGTATACCTATGATGGAAAAGCATATACTGGAGACCAGGCCCGGCTACAGGAAATACCAGAAAAAAGTTCCTATGCTGGGATCCTTTTCCCTGGACAGCAATGATAATAATAAAGAAGGCAAGGAGGCAGCTTGAAAGGCACGGTTATAAGGATAGGAGCGGCAGTAATAGCCATAGGAGGCGTGGTGGCCATAATAGGCAGCATAGGCTGCGCTAATGCCGGGTTTACCGGGGCAAATGTATTTGAGTTTATAAAATGCATAGCCATATGCGTGGCAGGGGGTCTATTGTGCTGGCTCGGCGGCGAGATCATCTCCCTCAATCAGGGCATTAAGTAAGATCCTGCAGCATTGACAGGCTTTTTTGGATAGATGCTCCAAAGCAAGCATACCTATTTTCCCGGGTCAAGCATTATCAAAGATTCTTTTTAGAGAGGATGGGAGCTGGCGAGGCCCCATCCTCTCTATAGGAGTTTTAGAGTATGGCATCTAAAACTGTCCGCTTCGGACATATATAAAGAGGATGGATATGATACTGGCAAGGGAAGGACTGCTATTGTGCCAGACTCCCCGGTTTTTGTGACCATGACTTTCATCCCCTTTGCAAACCTTTGAGGCAACAGAAAGAGGAAAAAGGCGGGAAATAAAAAAACAACCACCCCTTCCTCGAAGAGTGCCTATGTTAAAACTAAGACCTATAGCAGGTTTCCTGGCTCCCGGGACTTTACCTCTTGCCTTCCCGACAGTATTTTCTGTCAGTGGCATATTAAAAGATACACACCCGGTCACAGTGGCGGGACCGCTCCGGATTCTCACCGGATTCCCTATTAAGGATTATTCACTATGATCTTATTGTCTGATCTAAAAGAACTATTGCCAAGATTCTACTTCTATTTTTTGGATAATACAACAGGCAGTTTACAGCAAATAAGATTGCGGTATAATAATATTAGCTATAATAGCTAATTTGACTAAATCTATCTGGAGCCTTTATGATAGTAAATGCAACTGATCTTAAGAACAACCTGGGAAGATACCTGCGCGAATGCCAGAAGCAGGATGTGATCATAACCAGCAACGGCAATAAGACTGCAAAGCTCAGCGCCTATTCGGAATGTGACAAAGACAATCCAAAAATAAATTATGTGGACCGTATCAGTCAATATATGGAGGCATTCAAAGACGGCCCTAAAAAAGTATCTTATAAAGAGTTCATGGAGCTAACCGAAGGTAATGAAGAAAGAATGGAGTATATAGACGGGGAAGTATACCTTCTGACTGCTCCCACTGTAAGACACCAGAAAGTGCTGGGTGAACTCCATATCCAATTTTACAATTTCTTCAAGGGGGAAAAATGCATACCCATGCTTTCTCCGTTTGACGTTACCCTGAGGAGATTTCCCGAGGATATAAATGTGGTAGAGCCAGATCTTCTGGTAGTTTGCGATATGGAAGAAAACTTAAATGAGAAAGACCGGTATACGGGAGTGCCCGTACTGGTGCTGGAGATACTGTCTGTATCCACAAAAAGAGTAGACCTGATAAAAAAGATGGACCTGTACAGGGCATCCGGGGTGGGCGAATACTGGGTAGTGGATCCTGACAATATGGAGATAACTGTCTATCTGTTTAAGGATAAGGACATAAACAGCAATAATAATTACAGGGCCGGTGAAAAGGCCAGGTCAAATATCTTTCCGGGACTTTGCTTTAAAGTGGGGGATATATTTTAAGATCACCCGCAATCTTATGGATTAAAATCTGATGCTTTTGGAGAGTCCCCGCATTTGAACTTGCCCTCGGGGCAGGGCATACGCAGGCAGTTTGGTCCTGCCTTCTCGAATATGACCGGCGCCACCCTCTTTACCTGTTTGAGCATGGTAATGGCCATATCCCTTATTTCCCACTGGGCCCGGTTGCAGCACCTTACGGTAAAGAAATGCATGAGCTCCCTGCCGTTCATGGTTACCAGTATCTTGGATTCAGATGCGTTCGGAAGTATATACCGGGCATCCTCGGCTTCTATGCCTATGTCCAGCAGATCCTTATACAGCCTGTGGCTTTCTGATACCAAGGCCTCAAACTTCTTTTTTACATCCGGGTTATCCCTTATGGAGGGAGGGATGATATATTCAAGGCCTTCCTGGAATTTGACATAACGCTGGGACTGCTGGTTGAAGGAGGCCAGCCTGTGCCTTACCAGCTGGTGGGTAAGAGCCCGCGATACCCCTTCGATGCCAAAAGTAAAACTTATATGTTCGGTGGTGCTCAGATGACCGCTCTTTATGACAAATCTTACCAGCTTTTCTGACTCCTCATCTGTCATATCCTTCATCAGACCATCAACACCCGCCGGAGAGTAACAGAGCCTGGCAGCAACTGCCACCATCTTTTCCGGCTGATGTGTATATTTGATCAGTTTTACATTCATAACCAGTCCCCTTAAGGTATTTATTCCTTTTGAGGCATTATATTTTATAAAGGAAATATTTTGTATAGCCATGCGGATATTTTTTTATTGCAAAGATTTTTATCTAATAATATATTATCAAATGTATTGAATTTAGTTTTGGTTTATTGGATAATCTATTGCAGGCATGATGCCCTTTAATAATTTACTTAAAAATGGTGACTTATGCCCCTGGCAGAACTTGAATTCATAATGCAGGAGATAATAAGGCTGCTTCCTTATTTGATCCCCCTTCTTATAATCGAATACGGACTGCTCATCTTTGCCCTGGTACAGCTGGTGAAAAGCGAAGTAAACTATATGCCTAAGTGGGCCTGGGCCCTCATAATCATATTCATAAATATAATTGGGCCGGCTGTATTCCTTATAGCGGGAAGGAAGAAATACAGCTGATGATAAAAGTGGAAAAACTCAGGAAGAACTACGGTCGGCTCAAGGCTTTAAAAGACATAAGCTTTGAAGTACAGAAGGGTACCGTATTCGGGTTTATCGGCAGGAATGGCGCCGGCAAGACAACCACCATGAATATTCTCACCGGACTTATGAAGTCTGACGGCGGTAAAATAATCATAGATGGAATGGACTTATCTGCGGACAGGGACGAACTGGTAAAATATATAGGCTATCTTCCCGAAGCGCCATCATTCTATGATTATATGAACTCTTATGAATACCTTGAGCTCATAGCAGGCCTTTCGGGCTGCAGGCCTGAAGAAAAGAAAAAAAGGACCGGGGAACTCCTGGATATGGTCCGGCTGAAAAAAGATGCTGGAAGGAAGATAGGAGGATATTCCAGGGGCATGAAGCAGAGGCTGGCCCTGGCGGCAGCCATATTTGACCGTCCCCCTATACTATTCCTTGATGAACCGTCATCTGCCCTGGACCCGGAAGGCAGGAGGGAGATGCTGGCCCTTATAGAAGAATTGAAGGATGAAAATACAACCATAATACTATCCACCCATATCTTAAGCGATGCCGAGAGGGTATGTGACACCGTGTGCATGATAGATGAAGGCAGGATCATACTGGCTGAAAGCCTGGAGGTATTATATAAAAAACACATCCATCCAATCTTTGATATAGAATTCGAGGCCCGTCCGGAAAAACAGGCGGATATGCTCAAAGACCTGGACTGGGTAAAAGACCTGACTAGTTCAGGTAATAAGTTAAGCCTGGAAGTAAATGATATGGATAAGGCAAAAGACCAGATACTGGGGATACTGTCAAAATCCGAAAACACTGTTATCAGCTACCGTTTAAGGAAGATGCAGCTGGAAGATATATTTATAGGGACGGTTAAGGACAATGCAGACATTTAGGCAGTATTTCAAGAAAGAAGCCCTGGAGGCTTTAAGGACCAATAAATATATAATACTTTTTGTGGGCACCATATTCTGGGCCCTGATGGACCCCCTGCTGCTTAAACTGCTTCCCATGATCCTGGAAAGCTCCCTGCCGGTAGATATGACAGCGCTCCTTCCGGAGCTGAACCGGGATACCGCCTTTGTCAATTTTGCCGGCGACCTGTTCGAGATAGGCACCCTGTTTTTTGGTTTTACCCTTATGGGGCTTGTCTCCAGCGAGATAAGGTTTAAAAGACTTGTCTTTCCCCGGGTAAGCGGCGCCGGCTTCGGCGGCATAGTGCTGGCAAAATATATCCATTATGCGGCAGTGCTTATAGTCTTTATATTTACAGCTTTTATGACCAATTATTTCTATACAATAGGGCTGTTTGACGGAGGGTTCCTTTCTATAGAGGCGGCTGTCCGGGCTGCGGTACTGTATTCCCTGTATTACTGCCTGCTTCTTGCCATACTGATATTATTAAGCAGCCTTTTCAAAAGGGGGCTTTTTGCCGGTATCATAATAATCGTATTTGCCTATACCATGAGCATCTTCAACCAGTTTGCGGGCATCAGGCAGTATCTGCCCAATTACCTTCTGCTGAAAGCCCAGGATATCCATGGCGGATTTGACGGCACTCTTATCCCCGCAGTAATGGTGTCGGCATCACTGATCGCGATATCGATAGTCCTTACCGTATACCGCATGAGGAAAATTGATATTGCCTGAAAAGATCATTTGAGGTTTTCCGGGTTCAGGCAATCCAGCTCCGCTGTGACAAACCTTCCGTCTTTCCGTATAAGTCTTTCGTCAAAAAATATTTCGCCGCCCCCGTATTCAGGAGTCTGGATAAGGACAAGGTCCCAGTGTATGGAAGAATTATTACAGTTGGATGCCTCTTCATAACACTTCCCCGGAGTAAGGTGAAGGCTCCCCATTATCTTCTCGTCAAACAGGGGGTCTTTCATGGCTCTGGTGATATAGGGATTGAGGCCCAGCGCGAATTCGCCCAGGTACCTGGCGCCCTCATCTGTATCCAGGACTTCATTTATCTTATCGGTAAAGTTTGCCTTTGCCTCTACTATCTTACCCTTCTCAAACCTGAAATATATATTTTCATAGGTTATGCCCTGGTGGACTGCCGGGGTGTTGAAGGTAAGTTCACCTTCGACCGAGTCACGCACCGGAGCCGTAAACACCTCGCCGTCAGGGATATTCCTTTCGCCTGATGCTTTTATGGCAGGGATATCTTTTATAGAAAAAGAGATATCGGTCCCCGGGCCCTTTATCCTTACTTTATCGGTTGCGTCCATAAGCCCTATTAAGCTGTCCATGGCTTTTGACATTTTTGAATAATCCAGAGTACATACATCGTAATAGAAATCCTCAAAAGCTTCCAGGCTGGTATCTGCCAGCTGAGCCATGGAATTATTGGGCCACCTGAGCACTACCCATTTGGTATTATTTACCCTTTCATCCGATATGGTCCTGCTGTAATCCCTCATATAGGAATTCATCTTTTCCGATGGCACATCGCCCAGTTCATTTACATTGTCATGGGCCCTTATGCCGATAAAGGCGTCCATATCCTTCATCTGCACCATTTCGTGCTTTTCCATAAGCTTCAGCTGTTCTTTCCTGCAGCCTGATATAAGCTCTCTCTGGATAGTATCATCCTTCAATGTTACAAATGGCATGGCATTTACCGAATAGACTTTTGCCACCAGTGTCTTTACCAGCGGAAGCGCAGTCATGCCGTAGCACTGTATCAGCACTTTTTCATCTTTTTTGACCTGGCAGGAAAAATCCACCAGTGTATCAGAAAGCTTTTTGATCCTGGGATCCATTGGAAACCTGCTCCTTCTGTATCATTTTTTTAGTAAAGTATACCAGTTATCTATTATCTTTTCTAAACCGGAGCCACATGGCGGCAGCAGCAGTCAGAAGGGATAGTGCTGCCACATAGACCGACATCTGCATCTGGCTGAAATAACTGCCTGAATAGAGCACCACGCTGTAATTAAGCACTGCATGGGCAAAAGATACAATAAGGTAAGACTGCCAGCCTTTCCCCCTGGCCAGCCCCCAGCCGGCAATAGCGCTGGAAGCTGTATGGAATGCCACCGTAAAGAACCTTTCCCAGAATGGCAGAAGTCCGTAGACGATGCCGGTGGTGGCTACAGCAGAACCAGGGTCCCAGCCGGATATAAAAATACTGTTGTGTATCCATACGGCCTCAAACACCCCGAAGCCCAGTCCGGCTGCAGCACCCAGGGAAAGACCTGTAAGGGCAGTGATATTTTTACCTTTACGGCGCCATAGAAATACAACCGGCAGCATTTTGGCTCCCTCCTGAACCAGCCCCGAGTACAGTATCTGGGGTATTATGGCTGCAAGCATCCATCTCATAAGGGATGCCTGGTCCCATATGAGGCTCAGGCCTTTTGTAGTAAGTGACTGCAGAGGGACCTGTATAAAGCATACCGCTATCCAGGTAAAGAAGGCGCTGAAGCCAAGTACCGCCCAGGCTGATGGTCTGCCCAGCACTGGGGTCCAGTATGCTGTATACCATACAGCCCCGAATACCAGCCCCAGGCCGATGCCGGCCATAAGCTGGTAGAAGGTTATCCCCGGAAAGTAGAAACCGGATATGAAAAGTTCGATAGTATAACTGACGAGTTCCATAATAATCCTTGATATTGCCTTATCTCATCATGAAGGCGGTCATTTCGCTTCGGCTTCTATCTTTTTTCTTGCCTCCTCAAAAAATGGCAGGGCAAATTCGGTAGAGTAGGTCCTCTGGTCAAATGATTTTGTCTTTAAGGTGTTTAGGAATCCCTTGAACTCATCAAAATATGAACCATAAATATGATATCCGTCCACCATATCCACATAGCGCCCCGGTTTGACCGGCCTCTTTATTTGGCTGCCCACCCTTTCAGCAATATGGCGCTGCAGGTCAGTGAGGGCAAAGATATTCATAAATGCAGCCTTGTAGGCGTCCCTTGACCTCCAGTGTGTATTCATATTGAGTATCAATCCCTCGCCGGGATCTTCCAGTATCCTGAACCACATCCTCTGCAGGCAGGGGGGTTCATGATGCTCTGCATCAAGTTCAGGCACCCAGGTAATAGCCTGCGCCCTCCTGGTATAAAAACAGGCGGACAGGTTCTTGATAACTGCTTCCACCTGGTCCAGGGGACCTTTTTTTCCAGGATAGTTAAAAAGCCTGTCATGATAACTGTATGACCAGCCGTGACCGCCGATCCAGTGATCATGTATGCCCAGCACCACTTCCTGGCGGTAGATCTCCAGTTCATCCAGTCCTGTGGGAAGAGCCCGGTGTATCCTGGGCTCTGAGAATGGTTCATGCACCACTATGATCATGGTGGCATCCCTGCTGGGAGGGTCTTTAGGCCTGTCGTACTGTGTCTTTATGGATACCCCGTTTTCCCATACCGAGATAAGGGATTTTTCCCAGGCTTCCGGAAGAGTCTTTCCTTCTACCTTGAGCACGGGAATATAACCGCTGTTGAATTCGATCTCCGGGATATTGTTTTCCTCTGGCATATGGCCGCCTTTCACTTCCAGGGTTGGAAATTTTTTTTATAGTTTACCATAAAATCAAAAAACTATAACCATATTTACGCAGCTTCTATAACAGATTTAACAAAGCAGTACTTAAAAAGTATAATATGATAAGAAGAAAAGATTAATAAGCCAGGAGGTCTTGATGGTAATCGATATGGATGCCGGCACACTCAGGGAATGGATAGATTCGGGGAAGGATTTTATACTCATAGATGCAAGAGATCCGGCAGATTATGAAAAAGATCACCTTCCGGGAGCCCGGTCACTTCTTTTATCAGATATAGAAAAATATGCCGGAAGAATTCTGGAAAAAGACAGGGATATCGTAGTATACAGCAATGATATAAACTGTCCTGCCAGCGGGCTGGTTTCAAAAAAGCTGGATGAAATGGGATATGGACCTGTATATAATTACGACCCCAGTTATGGTGAATGGGCGGAGAAGGGCTTTCCCCTGGAGAAATAGCCTGTATGTGATCTTAATATGTATCTGGGAATAGATTTTTTAATAGATAGAGGCAGAGACCTTTATCTAAGCGAGATAAACACAGGGGTGCCAGCCGGCGCTTTTGAATATGACCTGGTATATCGTCAGCAGTTCGGAAAGCCGTCCGGTATATTTGATAGACTGGACAGGATATCACAAAAAAACTTCTCGCTTTCTTTCAATAAATATATCATAAGCCTTCCCTATATAGAGGAACTCAGGAAGCTCAAGGTCTGGATGGACGGCAGGGGAGAATTTCCCGCTGACCCGCCTCCGGAACTTAAACTGGAGGATAAATGGATACAGTACAGGCTGTTGTCAGGCATAACCGATATGCTTCCCACAGAGATATATGATGGAAGTAATAAGGATTTTTTTGCAAGGCGCTGCCCGGGCATTACGAAGTTTGTGCTTAAAAGGAGGCTGGGGCGTAATGGCAGGGGTCTGAGGCTTATCAAAAGAGGAGAGACGGTAAAGAAGATGGAAAGGCCTCTGCAAGATCATATAATACAGCCCTGGATAGACAGCAGCGCCGATGGTCTTACCATGTCCATCAGGGCGGCTGTATTCTGCGGGGAATTTATCTGTATGTTTGCCAGCCTGTCCACCCGGGAAGTATCCAATCACGGATACAGGTTCTATATACAGCCTGGAGAAAAGCTGGGATTGTCCAGCAGAAAATTTAAACTGCTTAAGGTAAAAAAGAAATCCCGGGAAGCAGAAATATTATTCGGGGACGACCTGCCCGGATACCTGGAAGAAGCTGTTACACTAGAAACCATATCTGACGGCAAACTGATGATCCCGCACGGTATCTATTCAGCCATAAAGAAGTCTTCTGCCCTGATAAACCAGACTATAATGAAAACCGATTTAGGGCTGTACCCAGACCAGGAGCCTGTCCCATAACCGGGTCCAGGCCTGAAGACCCCTAGACCTTATACTCCTTTATATTAAGGAAATTTTTTGATATGGCATAGAGGAGGTCTCCCATCCTTTCAAGATGGAGAAAAATATCTGCAAAGATCACGCCTGAGTGCGGCTGGCATTCTTCATTACGCAGCCTGGTGAGATGATTGGTCCTGGCTTCCCGTACTATCCTATCTATACCTACCTCTATCTCTTCACACTTATGCATCTTATTGGAACTATCATCATCTATACCTGCAGAAAGAGTCTTAAACATATATTTTACCTGGTCAAAACCTTTTTTTAGCTCCTCTTCCTCTTTACTGCTGAAAAACATATTATTCTCTTCCTTGACCTGGATCAAATATAGGATACTCTCAGCATGGTCGCCGGTTCTTTCGATATCATAGGCTATATGCAGCATATTGGTCAATTGATTTGACATCCGCAGGCCAAGTGTCTTTTGCGAGATCTTGGTGAGGTACCTGATGACATCTTCGGTAATACTGTCTAAAGCAGATTCCCTGTCAAGTATTTTTTTCTCGATCAGGGTATCCTTTTTTTCGAATCTCTCAAAAGACAGGTCTAGCATGGTATCCGTTATCTTTATCATCCTGGCAAGTTCCTTTTTTACCTGTTCCAGTGCAAGAGCAGGGGTCTGGATAAGCCTTTTATCCAGATGCAGGGCGTTCTTCTGGATGGTGATATCCTGTCCCGGGAACAACCTGGTTACCGTCTTTTCGAAGAACCCGATAAATGGGAAGAGGACCAGCGTGGTTATCAGGTTGAATGCAGTATGGATATTTGCGATCTGGTGAGAGACAGAGTTGCCTGTAAACTGCACAATAAAGGGCTGAAGCCTGAAAACATAGAGCAGGATGGCAAAGATCCCCGTGCCAAATATATTAAACATCAGGTGAGAAAAAGCGGTCCTCTTTGCTGTAATGGTGGTACCGATACTGGCAATAAGGGCCGTAGAACATGTACCGATATTATCACCTATGAGTATAGGTATTGCCGCTTCAATAGGCATCAGACCCTGTGATCCCAGGGCAATAAGCAGGCCGATAGTAGCCGAGCTGCTCTGGAGCAGTATTGTAAGGCCAAGACCTGCCAGTATGCCGAAGAAAGGGTTTCTACTGAAAACCAGCAGGAATGTCTTAAAGCCTTCATTATCCTGCAACGGGCTCAGGGCATCTTTCATTATAGTCATACCTAAAAAAAGGATACCCAGGCCGATAATAGTCATCCCTATATTCTTGATCCTTCTCCTCTTAGCGATAAAATGCATCAGGAACCCTATGATTATAAGGGGAAAGGCAAGAATATCTATTTTAAAAGATACGATCTGGGCAGTTATGGTGGTCCCGATATTCGCCCCCATGACTATCCCGATAGCCTGCCTGAGAGTAATGAGTCCAGCATTAACAAAACCTACTGTCATCACAGATGTAGCGCTGCTGCTCTGGATAAGCATGGTAGTGAATAAGCCGACAAGTACTGTAGACCAGGATTTTTTTGCTACGATATTTATAACAGACTTTAGCTTATTGGAGGTGACCTTCTGGAGGCTGCTGCTCAATCTATTGATCCCGAATATAAAAAGTGCAAGCCCGCCCAGAACCTCTAAGACTAACTTATAATACATATAGGTCTATTGAAAAATGAAATTAAATAAACTGTGATGATTATAAAGGAATAGAAAAAAATTATAAACACTAAACAATAGTTATAAGGAAAAGAAATGGTCATTTGATCCCGGCAAGGTTCCATAAGGCAGCAGATGCCTGTGATCCTGATCCAGAAATTTTTTTACAGCTTTTGACATCTGTGCTTTCAGGAGCGTCAAAAACAATAAAATATTATGATCTATCCACTACCCCTGCTATGCCTTCCCGGGGGTCCATATCCCCGAATATGATCCGGGAAAGAGCCGTAAACAGGGGAAGGTCTTCCATAATGCCGGGATGGTTTTCTTCCAGCCATATCCTGCCCAGTTTCAATGTGTGATAGCCCTCTGCCAGCTCTCCGCTGTCCAGCATGGTGCGGTAGACTTCATGGGGAGGAGTGCCCCTGCCGATAAGATAACCGAACTTCCTGTTCCTGCCTGACTGGGAAGTGACATACAGGTCGCCTATTCCGGCATTGTCAAATACAGTCTTCTTATTGCCCCCCGCCGCCTCTATTATGGCTGACATCTCCAGCACGCTCTGGCTGAAGATAAGGGAGCTTAGATTATGGTAATGCCCTGCCATCCCGGGTCCGTAAAGACCGTCTACTAAGCCCATACCGGTCGCATATATATTCTTAAAATCTGCAGAAAGCTCTACCCCGGTTATATCCCTGGTATTTATTATCCGGTAGTTTTTGGTCATAAAAGTCCTGGATGCAGTTATCATCTTATCCGTCCTGGAACCATAGACGCTTACTGTAGGGATATCCCGGCAAAGCTCAAGAGCCTTTACCGGTCCTCCGATGGATGTCCACCAGAAATCTCCATCTTTGAACCTTTCCCTTATCAGTTTTCTGGCCGCAGCCGTGGTCCTCCTTATTTTCCCCCCGTCATCTACAAAACCCTTGGTCAGGGTAAATATGTATTTATTCTTATCAGACAGGTCGAGAAGCTTCTTGAACACTGGAAGAAATCCCTCGCTTGATATTCCCATAAAAACCATATCACAGTCCCGGACTGCTTCTTCCAGCTGGCCGGAAGAAAATAATTTGACTGTATCCGGAAGCTTTTTATTGAGTTTTGGATGAGGGATACCTTTCCTGCAGTCATCGATTATTTCATCATCCAGCCATGTCCCCCACAGGCGGACATTATGGCCGTTTTCGGAGAGGGGAAAAGTTATGGCGCTTCCCATATACCCGGCGCCCAGCACGCAGATATCATGCATAAAAGACCTTTCAGTTATATTATTCACAGCTATATACTAATCAGATAGCAGGTAATACGCAATGATTTGATAAAAGCAATCATATCAGCATATGGATCAATTCCTGCAGGCTCGCTTTAAATATCTGCTTTGTAGCATAACTGAAGCCTTATAGAATTGATGTGTAAAAACTATATTACCTGTTAATAAGGACCAGGGTTACCACCCTTCTTCCGCCTGAATCCACAATACCGATCCCCATCTGGCCGAAGTGGGGATCAAGCAGGTTCGCCCTGTGGGTGCCGCTTCCCATCCACATGTTCATTATGGTCTCCGGGCTGCCCCATGAGGGAGGACTGGCCTGTCCCAGGTTCTCGGCACAGCAGGCATACATTATCCCGTTTTCCTGGAGGATGGCACTGATACCCTTTCCCTCAGGAGTGTGGTGGGAGAAGTAGCCCCGGCTAAGCATATCCTGGCTTCTGGACCTGGCAATATTGTTTAGAGCAGCATTGGGCAAAAGGGTCTGCAGTCCCCGGCTTGACCTTATATGGTTTATCATATTGATGAAGCTTGCCTCTATGGACAGGGAAGCCGGGGAAGATGTTTCTTCGGCAGGAGGTGAAGAGCTTTCCTGTGTGCTTTTATCTTCTGCTTTTACCTGCTCCATTGTCTTTTGCTTTATCTCAAGGCTGGCAGATTCAATGGAATCCGAGATCTGGGAGCCTATGCCATAAAGAAAATGGTCTTCCGCTGGTGACAGAACTGATATTGTACCGCTGCTTGAAAGACCGGGACGGTATTGCCTTTCCAAATTTTCTCCAGGAGTGTAAAGGCTTTTTCCCGTGAAAACAGTATTAAGCTGCTCGGGATTATCAGATACATAGGGCATGCCGCAGGCTATATAGGCAATAAGAAATATAGCACAAAGACAAAAGCCCAAAATTAATCTTGATGTCCTGGCCGGAGATTTTTCCTGTCTTTTATGTATCATAAATATTCATCCTGATACCTGCTGCAGGCGTATTCTGTAATAATATTATGTTTATATATAATTATTATTAGTTTATATAATATTTTATTATATAATTTTTGATGATTTTAACAGATAACTGGAAAAATAAAAAGATGGGACCAGGACCTGGCTGCCAGAGGAAATTTTGCCACAGTAGATGAAGAGGGAAATATAAAAAAGAGGCCGGCAGCGGGATTGCCGGCAGGACTTCCGGAAGCATTGCCCGGATATCTCAGGACGCACCACGGGAGAACTTTGCGGAAGGCAGCTTAAAGATATTGTTAAAACCCTGTGTATAAAATGTATATTGACAAATAAAAGAAATAAGACTATCATAAAAAACGTTTTAGATAAATCATTTTATAATTATTGCGTTTTAAGGAAGGAATAATATGATAGTCAAGAACCTCAACTGGAAGATAGGGGGGCCCGCGGGTTATGGCATCATGTCTGCAGGACTGATTTTTTCCAGGACTTTTTCCAGGAGCGGGTATAATGTGATCGACGGCAATGAGTATCCTTCATTGATACAGGGCGGACATAATACCTATACGGTAAGGGCAAGTTCTGAAGAGATCTTCTCCCTTTCCCGCGAGCTGAACATAATGGCAGCCCTGGATTCACATTCTATAACCATACATAATGATGAGATAACACCGGGCGGGTGCCTTATATATGATGCCGCTAATATAGATATGGAAAAGGGGGTAGAGAAGAGAAAGAACATAAGCTACTTTGACCTGCCCATAAAAGAGATGACCGAAAGCATAGATGCGCCGGAAATAGTGCGCAATAATGTGGCCCTTGGTTCCTCCATTGCCTTTACCAATATTGGATTTGAAAGTCTTAAGGAGGCAGTAGAGGATAATTTTTCCAGCAAGGGAGAGAAAGTAGTGGGACAGAATGTCAAGGCTGCAGAACTGGGCTATAAATACACCAGAGAGAAACTGGGCAGGATGCCTTTCAGCCTGCAAAAGGTAAAAAACGGCCGCAGCCTGCTCCTTACCGGAAATGATGCAGTTTTTTTGGGAGGAGTAAGATCAGGCTGCAAATTCTATGCTGCTTATCCTATGACGCCGGCATCTTCCATACTGCATTCATTTGCATCAGTGGAAAATGACCGCAATATCATTGTAAAACATGCTGAAAGCGAACTGGCAGTGGTAAATATGGCAATAGGGGCTTCATATGCCGGAGCCAGGTCCATGCTGGCCACCTCCGGAGGCGGTTTTGCGCTTATGAATGAAGGACTCAGCGCTGCCGCCATGACTGAGACTCCCCTGGTGATGGTCCTGAGCCAGAGGCCTGCTCCGGCGACCGGTCTTCCTACCTGGACCGAACAGGGGGACCTGCTGTTTGCGGTCCACGCGGCCCATGGAGAGTTTTTGAGGGTGGTAATGGCGCCTGGCGACCCGGAAGAAGCATTTTATATGACAGGGGAAGCATTTAACCTGGCAGAAAAGTACCAGATACCGGTAATAATCATGATGGATAAATACCTTTCAGAAAGTCATTTTACCTACAAGGACCTGGACCAGTCCAGGATCGGGGCAGACAGGGGTAAGCTGATATGTGACGATAAAGGTCTTCCCAAAGACTACAAAAGATATAAATTCACAGAAGACGGCATATCCCCAAGAGCAGTCCCCGGTTTGGAAAACGGTCTCTACATAGCAAATACGGACGAGCATGATGAATATGGTTTTTCGGACGACTCGGCCCTGAACCGGAAGAATATGATGGAAAAAAGGTTCAACAAAATAAACGAACTGGTAAAGGAGATCCCTGAGCCGGAAAGATACGGACCGGAGAATGCAAAGGTAAACATATGGAGCTGGGGGTCATGCAAGGGGCCCATACTGGAAGCTATGAACATGCTCAATGGAAATAAAAATATGATAAATCTTACCCACTTTAAATACCTGTATCCTTTCAGGTCTGATTACTTTGAAAAACATTTTGACAGTGAGAATGAGAATATCGTTATAGAGAACAATAAGACAGCTCAGTTCGGAAAACTGATAAAGATGTTTACCGGAAAAAGCATCAAGACCGAATTTTTAAAATACAGCGGCAGGCAGTTCCTGCCGGATGAAATAGCTTCATCAATAGAAAAAATTGTATCCTGAGATGATATTGGAGATATTATGAAAGATAAAAAGAATAAGAGATATGACCTGGAGCCCGGTGATTTTAATACCGGCACCAGACCTACATGGTGTCTGGGCTGCGGAAATTTCGGAATATGGAATGCGGTCAAGAAAGCTTTTACAGGACTTAAACTCAAACCGCATGAAATACTTATAGTGTATGGCATAGGATGTTCAGGAAACGGGACCAATTTTATACGGACCAATGCCTTCCATGCACTTCACGGCAGGGCACTGCCCGTGGCCACAGGGGCAAAGCTTGCCAATCACCGGCTGAAAGTTCTCACCATGGTAGGCGACGGCGATGGTGTGGGTATTGGGGGCAATCATTTTATGCACAGCTGCAGGAGGAATATCGATATAACCTGCATACTTCATGACAACCGGGTCTACGGCCTGACCACCGGCCAGACATCTCCCACTAGCGATGAAGGGTTCCAGACAAAGTCTACGCCCCATGGAGTACTGGAAGAACCGGTCAATCCCGTGATGCTGGCTCTTGCCAGCGGGGCGACATTCGTAGCCAGGGGGTTTTCCGGGGATGTAAAACAGCTTACCGGTATGGTGCAGGCAGCTATAAGACATAAGGGTTTTTCATTCATTGACGTACTGCAGCCCTGTGTCACTTTCAACCGCCAGAATACCTATGATTCCTACAGGGATATGATCTACCGGCTGGAGGATGAAAAAAAGTATGACAGAAAGGACCTGACGGCAGCTTTTGAAAAAGCTGCAGAGCATAAGAAAACCCCTACCGGCATATTCTATGATGTAGATAGAGATACTTATGAATACGGATTGAAGCAGATAGAAAAGAAACCGCTTTTTGAACATGTGATAAGAAATATTGATATAAAAGACATCATGAACAGGTTTATCTAGGAGTGTGATTATATTATGAAGGTAATCATTGACAGCGAACGATGCACCGGTGAAGGAGTCTGTGAGGAGACCTGCCCTGGGGTATTCAGGGTGGATGATGATACTGCAGTTATTATAAAGGAAGAATTTGATGAATATGATGAAGAATGTATAGCCGAAGCTGCCGAGAACTGCCCCAGCCAGGCTATAATAATAGAAGTTTGATGGAAGGAGAGAAGGAAGGCTAGATCTACATCCGATCACAGCTTGAATGAGGGAAGCGGCGTAATCCTCAACACCAGGATAAACCCATAAAAGACAGGCAATATGTATAAGTACAAAGCTGCAAATAAAAATATCGAGATATCAAATCCGGATAAGGTACTGTTCCCGGATATAGGTTTTACAAAATCAGACCTGGTGGAATACTATACCGGTATCTCTGCCTGCATGCTAAGGCACCTCAAACAGAGGCCGGTAAATATGAAAAGGGCGCCTGACGGCACAAAAGGAGGATCCTTCTATCAGCAGAGTGCCGGTAATTATTTTCCTTCCTGGGTAGAAACGGTGGAAGTGGCCAAGAGTGATGGAAGCCTTATAACCCATGTGGTATGTGATGACAAAAAAACCCTGGCAGTCATGGCAAACCTTGCCTGCATCACTATACATATCTGGCTGAGCAGGACCAGCAGCCTGGAAAATCCTGATAAGATCATATTTGATCTGGATCCGCCCGAAGGAAAGGGATTCAGGCTGGTAAATTTCGGAGCTCAAAAAATAAGGATTGATACATATAGTCTTCCCTGCATTCTCAACAGAGACGGCATAAGGGATATAATACAGCCGGATATGGATGATGAGGAAAAAAAGCTTTTCATGGAATCTGCTTATGTCCTCAGAAAATATTTGGAAAAGCTGGATATTTGAGGGATAGTCATATCTAAAAAATGACCCGTCCATCAGAAAATGCTTATGGGTAAAGTCTGCGGAGATGCTGTCAAAGCATGTAAATATTGATATTTATATAAAAGAAAGTATAATCCAATAAAACCTTTTATATAAGGGGACAGATTAATGGATGAAAGCAAAAAAGTCAGGCCTGACAGGAAGATCACTATAGTAGATATTGCAAAAATCCTCGGTGTTTCACCGGCTACAGTCTCCAATGCACTGACTGGAGAAAGGTATGTCAAAAAAGAGACTATAGAAAAGGTAAAGAAACTGGTAGAGGAGCTTGACTACCGGCCAAATATGATCGCCAGGGCCCTGAGGAGTAAAAAAAGGAATATAATCGGTCTTCTTACTTCCAATATAAATAATCCCTTCTATGCCCAGGTGATCTCCGGAGTGGAGGATGTGGTTTCAAGGCATGGCTATATACTGGTCATAAACAGCACCAGGTTTGACCGTGATCTTGAGATAAAGGCTGTTAAACAATTGACAAATCTTCTGGTAGACGGCCTTATCTTCCTGGGAGGTTCCTGTGATTTGTCCCATATAAAAGAGATAATACCGGTCCGGACCCCGGTTGTGCTTATAAACAGGATGGTAAAAGATTCCCGGTATACTACCATCACCACTGATTATAAAAGGGCAGTGAAAAAAATGGCAGCCTTACTGGCTGGAAACGGGCATGAAAGGATCGGTTATGTGGGATGGGATGCTGATTCTGCCATAATCCCCGGTGAAAAATACAGTGGCTATATTGAAGGCCTTGAGGAGCTGGGTATAAGACCCGGCCAGGAGCTGGTATTTTTAAAAAATAGTATTCCTATACGGGAATACAGGGAGTACAGGACATTTGCCCATGATATCCGGCACCAGGTCAGAGCCAGAAAGATATCAGCCCTGATAGCCCAGTCAGATCCCATTGCCCTGGGTCTTATCAAGGGATTCATGGAATCCGGACTCAGCATACCGGAAGACCTCTCCATAACCGGGATCGGCAATATCCTTCAATCTCAGACATCATATCCCGCCCTCACCACTATTCATATACCAAAGATAAGGATGGGAAGATTCGGTGCAGAGAAACTCCTGGAACTTATCTCCAGGGGACAAAATATAAAACAGACGATATATCTCAAGAATACACTGATAAACAGGGGATCGGTAAGAGACCTTGCAAATAATGGGGACCATGGCCCCGGTACAGGAAACCTTGATGTTTTGTCCGGAACCGAAACGGACATAATCTGACAAGGCTGATCTAACCGGCCGGGAGGATGCTCACCTGTTTTTCTTTATCATGTTCTGCATGATATCAGTCCTGGTTATTATTCCTGCCAGCTTATTATCATTGTCTACAACCGGTATTCTATTAATATCATTATGTATCATTATATTTACCACTTTCTCGATGGGCATATCTATTTTTGCCGTTTTTATCTTTTTTGTCATCACTTCCTCGACCTTTGTCTTAAAATACTCTTTTGTGGTCTTGGTGTAGCTGTCATAATATTTGATAAAAGTGTAATTAAAAGAGGGAGGGAAAGGCAGGTTGGATTCCTTTATGATGATATCTGTTTCTGTCACTATGCCCAGAATTTTTTTTTCCTCGTCTACTACGGGGACACCTGATATCTTGTTATTTATTAAAATCCTTGCAAGTTCTTCAATTGTCTGGTCTTTTCTTATGGTGACGACCCTTTTATTCATTATATCTCCGGCAACAAGCTTTCTCATGATTCCTCCCCCGTTTTCATAACGGCAATAAATTTATTAAACCGATGAGATAAAACCATTACATCTCGTGTGCCTCTCCAGATCTTAATATGGCAAACTTTGTGAGTGGCGGAGCTATTATTTCATTTATTATTACAGAAGCAAGAAGGGCATTGATCATGACACTTTCAATGCTGGAAAAAGCAGGGTGATCCTTTATCAGCATAGCCAGCCCTATAG
>Ga0180429_10001497_pt1 | contig 19815 bp, 7 predicted proteins | sample SS_ome_FD_132428 | JGI IMG/M metagenome (GOLD analysis project Ga0180429, IMG submission 132428) | Hypersaline lake sediment archaeal communities from the Salton Sea, California, USA - SS_1_S_1 metaG | ecosystem: Environmental > Aquatic > Non-marine Saline and Alkaline > Hypersaline > Sediment ...
CGTCGTCCCTGCGAATCTGGGGGTTGATGCCGTTGTTGTCGGCCTGCGGGATCAGCGTGAAGGCGTTGCGGGAATTCGGCGCCAGCGAGTCGCGGACCATCAGGCCGGCCTTCCGCCATACGTTGGTTCCTCCCACGAACCCTCCGACTCGGGCGGTGATGTCGAACGCCTGGTTCACGTCGAATTCCTGGTAGGCGAAATAGAGGCCGTCGGCGGTGCCCCAGATATCCGAGCCGCTGGCGGTCACGGCGAAGCTGGCCGTGTCGGTATCCGCTGCCAGGCTTCCGCCGGCGGGGAAGTCCACGTTGGTGTCGTTCCCGATGCTTTGTACCTTGAAGGGCACCATGTCGGCCGATTCGACCGTCAACTCGCTGCCCGTCCCGCCGAGGATGATGGTCTCGGCGCCGTACATGCCAATATCGCCGGTGGCCTGGAACGAACTGGCCGTGGCCGTCAAGGTGGTGTGGGTATAGCTTGCGTTGCTGAACGTCATCGTGCCGCTCTCGGCCACCGTCACAGAGTTGGCGCCGGCTTCCATCAATTGATTTCTCACGGTGATGTTGGTGTTGACGTCCATATCGGCACCCAAGCTGACCGCGCCCGTGCCGGAGACGTCCACCGCATCGGCGGTAATCGGAGCGGCCGCGGTGGTGGCCATGGTGCCGCCGGAGACTTCCAACGCGCCGGCCGACAGCGGCGCATTCACGCTGACGTCGCCGCCGGAGACCTCGAACAATGTAACGGCGGTGTCGCCCTCGAGCTGCACGGTTCCTTGCTCGACGGCGAGGGTTCCGCCACGATTACCCGGGACGCCGACGTCGATATCACTTGCGACGCGGAGCGTATAGCCGTCGGTGCTGCCCAGCGTGAGTGCGCTGCCGGGGGAGATCGAGAAGGATTTCGAACCGCTGCCGAGCGTAACGGTCGGCGACCCCGTGACGCCTCCGGCCATGTCCGACTTGCCGGCGACAATCGCGGCAGCTATGTCTGGGATCGTGGCGATGCCGACGGCGTTGTCGTAGAGGACGTTGCCGCCCTGGCTGGAAAGCAACACGGTTCCTCCGTCGTCTTCTATATTGACGTCGGCGGCCCCCAGTGCCCCGGGCAACCCGGCGGTCAGGGTGCCGCCTCCCTTGACGCGGAACAGTGAAAAGGCGGCTGCCAGATTGGTTGTGGCCTTGCTGAGAATCACTTCTCCGCCGCCGGCTATGTTGATCTCCTCGGCACCGCCCGCGTCGAGCCCGGTGGTGTTTGTCAGAAGCGCGGTGCCCGTGCCACCGATACTCACGGCAAACGGGCTACCGGCGAGCGTGGTGCTCTGGAAAGTGGCCCCCACGCCGTCGATCGCAAAGGCGCGGCCGTTGCCGTTGATCGTCAGGTTACCCAGTTCGATTCGCTCGGTCGTGCTGATTCCCGAATCGTTGTCGACGATGACGTTCGTCGTGCTGAGATCGGCCGGGGTGGCCGTATTGTTGTTGTAGAGCGACAAGATTTCGGCGTCGGTCAACTCGCGATCGTAGATGAAGACCTCGTCCATGAGCCCTTGGAACTGGCGGTTGGCGTTGTAATCTTTGCCGATCTGCACATCGCGGACGGTTGTGTTGATGGCTTGGTCACTGTTATCGCTGATCGCTTCGAGTGCGCCGTCGATGTAGAATTTTATCTGATTGACGTTGTCGGCCGGACTCGGCAGCACGGCGACCACGTGGTGCCAGTTGTCGTCGGAAACGGGGGTTGTGGCGACCCTGAAGCCGCCGCTGACTTCGACGCGTAGGCTGTCGTTCGCATTGGTGGTGCGGAAGGTCCACTTTTCGCCGGTGTTATTTAAGCCCCAGTTCAAGATCGCCGATTCATTCTTGGGGGTCTTGATCCAGGCCGCCATGGTCCGCGGCGTGGTGCCGGTGACGCCCGCATAGCCGGTGATGTTAATCACGTCATCGGTGCCGTCGAAGAGGTAGGCGTTTCCGATTCGGCCCGGCTGGCCGGTGATGGCGCCGTTGATCGTACCGTCGTGCCCGTTAAGGGTCGAATCGATCGCGACGCCGGCTCCGGCAGCCTCGTCAAAGGCCCAATGTGCATCCGCCGGCGTTGGCACGGCAATGGCCAGCGTGCCGTCGCTGAGCGTGAGGCTGTCGGCCATCTCGGCTGCGTTGTTCCAGGCGGCCTGGAAACTGGCGCCGGGGGCTCCGCCGCTGAGCGTGAAGGCGGCCTGGGGCACCTTTAGACTCTCGCTGAGCGTCAGATCGACGTTGCCGCCGGTGTCCATGACGCCGGTCGAGGAGACGTCGATCGACCGGGCGGTGATCGGCGCCGGGTCGACCGTGAGGGTCCGCCCGTCGCCGACGGTGATCGCCGCGGCGGTGGCCGTCAGCACCTTGCCCGTCATGGTCAAATCGCTGTCGCCGTGAAGGTGTAGCGAGTTGGTGACCGTTACGTCGGCGTAGTTGTTGAACGAGCCGGCCACGTCGAGGGCGTCTACGTCGATGTTGACTCCGCCGACGTCCAACGTGGCCCCGGCGGCGATACCGACGTCGCCGGCGTTCAGCCCGTGGGTGTTCACCGTACCCTGGCTGACGGCCACGTTACCGCCGCGTCCGGCGGCGCCGTCGTCGATCGCGGCGGTGACGTCGAGCGTGTATGCGTCGGCGCCGCCGAGCGTAACGCTCGCGTCGCTAGGTACTGCCACCGAGTCGACCGTGACGGTCAACGGGCCGTCGACACCGCCGGCGGCGGTCGACTTGCCGGCGATGATTGAACCGGCGGCCCCCGACGCGACCGAGACCGCGTTGCCGTAGACAACGTTCCCGCCCTGGCTGGAAAGCAACACGGTGCCTCCGGCGCCTTCTATATTGACGTCGGCGGAGCCCAGCGCCTCGGGCAACCCGGCGGTCAAGGTGCCGCCGCCGGAGATGCTGAACGACGCGGTGGGAGACAGGCCGGTCGTGGCCTTGCCGAGAATCACTTCCCCGGTGCCGATTATGTTGATCTCTTCAGTGCCGGCGCTGACGCCGTCTTCGTAGCCCGCGTCGAGTCCGGCGGTGTTCGTCAGAATCGCGGTGCCCGAGCCACCGATACTCACCGAAGGCGAACTATCATCGAGCGTGGCGCGCTGGAAAGTGGCCCTCGTGCCGTCGATCGCAAAGGTGAGGTCGGGGCCGTTGATCGTCAGGTTACCCAGTTCGAGGTGCTCGGTCGTGCTGATTCCCGAATCGGCGTCAACAACGACGTCCATCCCGCTGAGATCGATCGTGTTGGCGGAATTGTCGCTGTAGAGCGACAAGACTTCGGCGTCGCTCAACGCGCGGTCGTAGATGAAGACCTCGTCCATGAGGCCTTGGAACCAGCGGTTGGCGTGGCAGTTGCCGATCCGCACATCGAGGACGGCCGTGTTGATGGCGCGGCCACCCGTAGCGCTGTTCGCTTCGAGTACGCCATCGACGTACAGTTTTACCTGATTGACGTTGGTTGCCGGACTCGGCAGCACCGCGACCACGTGGTGCCACTCGTCGTCGACGATGTCGGTCGAGCCGACCCGGTAGCCGCCGCTGACTTCGACGCGGATGGTTTCAGGAAGGCCGTTATTGGTTTGGGTGCGGAAGACCCATTTTTCGCCGTTGTTGTCCTGGCCCCAGGACGCAATCGCCGCGTCAGACTTGGTGGTTTTGATCCAAGCCGCGATGGTCCGCGGCGCGGTGCCGGTGACGCCCGAGTAGCCGGTGACGTCGATCACGTCATCGGTGCCATCGAAGAGATATGCGTTTCCGATCTGGCCCGGCTGGCCGGTGGTGGCGCCGTTGATCGTACCGTCGTGCGCGTTGCCGGACGAATCGACCGCGACGCCGGCCCCGGGGCCCTCGTTGAAGGCCCAATGTGCATCCGGCGACGTTGGCGTTGCGATGGTCACCAGGCCGCCCTTGAGCGTGACGGTGCCCACGTTGGTCGCCAGGTCGGCGCCGGTTGCTTGGAAGCTCCCCGCGGCGACGCTGTAGGTTGCGTCTCCGAGGCTCAGCGTCTCGAAGACCTCGACCGCGTGGAGTCCGGTGTTGACGACGCCGGGGGCGACGACGTCCATGTTGTCGACCGAGAGAACGCCGCCGCCGGGGTCGAACCCGAGCGAACCGCTGGCGACCGACACGTCGTTCACCGTGGCGGCGGCGGTCATGGTGACCGTGCCCCCGTCGACGACCATTGTTGGTACGTTGGCCGCCGTGTTGAGAATCCCGCCGGTGGCGTTGATGTTCGTGATCGCCGGGCTGGAGACGTTCGTTTCGCCGCCGGTGACGATCAGATCGCCAATGGTTCCCAGCGAACCGGCCGGGAAGGTTGTGGTGCCGGCCGTGGTGACCGTGGCGGCGTTGATCGTGGCGCCGGCGGCGACCGCCAACGAGGCGCCCGGGGCGACGCCGACGCCGCCGCCGGTCACGTCGAGCGTGGCCGTGTCGTTGACCGCAACCGATCCGGCCGAGATATCGGCCGAAGCGGCGCCGAGCGTGGCGCCACCGGCGATGGTCGTGGTGCCGGCGGAGTTCAAGTCGCCGGTCACGGTGACGCCGGCGGTGCCGCCGATGGTCGTGGTGCCGGAGGAGTTCAAGTCGCCGGTCACGGTGACGGCGGCGGTTCCGGAGAGGTCCAGTGTCGCCCGTGTATCTAGTTTTCCGCCGACTCCGACCGTACCGGCGTCGGCCGAGAACGTCCCGCCGTTGACGAGCCAGAGGTTGTTGCCGACCTGTAGATCGCCGCCGGTGGTGACGTTGACCGCCCCGCCGTCGACGATTACCGTACGAGGCGCCGCAACGGCGCTGCTGACGGTGGCCAGACCGGCCCCGGTGAGGATGGCTCCTTCGTCGGCGGCCGGGACACCGCCATCCCAACTGGCGGCGTTCGTCCACGCGTTCGGGTTGGCGTCAGTCCACTCGCGGCTGTCCGTGGCCATCACCGTGACCGTCACGGTGCTGCCGAGGACTCCCACGACGGCGGGTAACTCGATCAGGCCGGAATATGGGCTGTCCGGGTCGGTGGTCACTACCACGGTCCCGATTGCCGCGTCCTTCACGCTACCAGCGTTGAAGATGGAGTAAATGTTCGGGCCGCCCGCGAGTGCTCCGCTCGGTGAGAGTTGCACGCCCCAGTTGGCGGTGGCGTCCAGTTCGCCGGCAATTTCGACCAGGTCGTTGGCCGGGGCCGGGGATATATCGCAGATGTAGGTCGAGCCTTCACCCATGACAAGGTCGCCGGTGACGTTCAGCGTGCCGATGGTTCCATCGGTCGGATTGAGGGTCTGAAGCGAGACCACGTGCCCGTCAATGGTGCAGAGGTCGCCGGCAACGATCGACTCGAAGGCGGCCACGCCACCCCCGGTCAGTTCCAAGGTCGACCCGGCGTTCATGTTCAGATCGCCGAACAGCGAGCCGCCCAAACTGCCGAATCGCAAGAGACCCACCTCATCGGCGTCGAGTGCCCTGTCGTAGACGTAAACCTCGTCGACCAGGCCCGTGAAGAAGTCGGGGACCAGAGTTGTGTTGTGATACGCCGCGCCGTTCTTGTAGCCGATACCCGCGCCGTTCGTATTGGCCGCGATCTGGCCGAGCCCGGTATTGGCCGACACGAACTCCTGGCCGTCCACGTAGAGCCTGAGCATGGAAGTCCCGTCGCCGTAGGTTACCGCGACGTGATGGAAGCCGGTTGACAGATCGATTGCGGAGGTATCGGTGATGCTGGGGCGAACGCCTCCGTTCGCGGCACCCGCCTCCAAAACGCCGTCCCTGACGAGCAGGCCGAATCCGTTCGTGGCGCCTCCTATGTCGAACAACGTCTGATCGCCCGTCGCGTTGTCTTGCCTGATCCACATGGCGATGGTTTTTTGGTCAAATTCATTATAGTAATGCGCGTCGAGATTGACGCCGTCGCCAACTCCATCCAGGGCGACGGCTTGTCCGGCCAGACCGCCGACGAACGTCGGATCACCCGCGGCGGTGCCGTCGCGGCCTTGAGCGGAGTCGTCGAGCAGATCGCCGTCGAAGGAGTAGTATCCTCGTAGCGAACCGGCTGGAACAACGCCGACCGCCGGCAATTCGATGGTAAGTTGCCCGCTGGTAACGTTCAGATCCGGGGTATTCGCAACGCTCATCGAGCCGGCCGTAACGCTCACGGTGCCGCTGCTGGTGAGCGTGCCGCCGGCAAGGTCCATGGTGCCGGCGTCGACGTCGGCCGTGGTGATCAGCTCGCCGCCGGTCAGGTTCAGATTGGTGGCGTCGACACCCGCGGTGGTCACGGTGCCGCCGGCAACATTGACCGTCGTGGGGCTCAAGACCCCGGCGGTCGAATCGACCGCGCCTGTCGCGCTGACGTTCAGCGTGTCGACGCTACTGAGCGTCGTTGCGGGCGGTCCCCCCGAGCCCAGGGCCGTCAAGATACCGGCGCTGACGTTCAGATCGGTCACCGTCGGGCTGGCCATTTCGGTGGTGCCGCCGGTGACGTTGAGCGTCGAGATCGTCCCGCCCGAACCGGTCGCGAAGGTCGTGTCGCCGGCCGTGTTCAGCACGTCGGCGTTGAGGTTCCCGTTGACGTTCAACTCAGCGTCGGTGAGCGTGTTCAGCACGACGGTGTCCAGGGTCCCGTTGACGTTCAGCAAAGCGTCGCCGGCCACGTTCACGATGCCGCTTCCGGTGATGGGTCCGGTGACGTTCGGGTCGCTGACCACCTCCAGCGTGAAGCCGAGGTCGACGTCGAGCCGGCCCGCATCGAGGTCGACCCTCATGGGGGGCGTTCCTCCATTTACCAGGTCTTCGTTGTCAGCCGCCACGTGGACCTCGGCAGCGGGGTTGTCGATCGTCATGCGTTCGAAGCCTTCCGGCGGCCGGACCGGCAGGTTGTCCCAGTTGCCCGTGTTCCACTCGCCCGAGGTGCCGGTCCAAGTGAGGTCCTCGACGACCTGCACGTACACTTCGCCGCCGATGTCATCGTAACGGACAATTGCGTCACCCCAAGCGGGCACCTGGGTGATGTTGACGTTGGTCACCATGGTGCTGCCGGCATCGCCGCCGGCCAGTTCGCCGGGCGTGTAGGTGAACAACTGCTTCGCTTCGCCGGGCGTCGGGGTGCCGCCGGCGTCGGTGAGCACCAGGTTCCAGCCGTCGACCAACTCCAGTTCGCCGTCGACGGCGATCAAGTCGTTGGCCGGGGTGGCGTCCAACTCCCAGTTGTAGGTCGAGCCGGCCTCCATAACAAACACGCCGTCGACGTTGAGCGTGCCGGCGCTTCCGCCGGGGTTCACGGTACCCAGCGAGATCACCTCGCCAGAAATCGTGGCCCCGTCGCCGGCGGTGATCGAGCCGAACTTGGCCTGGCCCGTGCCGCCGGCACCTAGTTTCAGGGTAGTCGAGGCCTCCATATCCAGCGTGCCGAAGGTGGGTATGAAATACTTGGCCTCCAGATAGGCCTCGATGGCCATCCGGTCGGCGTCGCCAAGCTGCGAGTCGTAGAAGAGGATTTCGGCCATCTCGCCGGCCCAGAAATCAATCACATTAACGCCGGCCGTCTGTCTTCCGGCCCCGATGAGCGTCTCCAATGATCCGGTAGTCGGCGCGATGTCGAGCGTATTGCCCGGATTGTTCTCGCTGGTCATGGTCGCCTCGACGCCGTTTTTGAAGAAGCGGACGTTGTCGAAAGTGGCCGGGGCGGAGCCCCGCAGGTACGTACCGAGCGTCCACTCGTCGTAGAAGCTGTCGTTGCCGAAAACGCGGTTGCCGCCATTGTATCGGAAGGAGCTGTCGGCGGCGAAGGCGATCGACTTCCCTCCGTTGTTCTCGCCGACGACGCCCAGGTGGACCATGCGCGGCGATCCCGAAGAGCCCGCGCCCGCATTGGCCAGGACGAACACGGTCATGTCCGGGGCGCCGGTGAATCCCAAGCTGTCCGCGCGTATCAGATAGTCTTCCTGCTCGAACCGCACGACGGGGCTGTGGCTCACTTCGGCGCCGCCGTCGGCAATCAGGGTCGGCCAGAGGGCACTGTCGGTCTGTTGCACGTCGTTGCCCAGGCCGGACTGATCCGCCCATACCATCGCGCCGCCGACGTCGGCAGGCCCTTGGAAGGCGTCCAGGTGGAGCCTTAGCCCGGCGACCGTCGGCATGGGCGTGCTGTCGGGCAGGTCGATCGTCACGAGGCTGCCGGCCCCGGTGACGTTCAAGTTGGGGTCGTTGCTGATCAGCACGTTGGCGGCCGAGATGGTGGTCGTTGCCCCGGAGGCGTTGATCGTGCCGCCGTCGAAGCTCAGGTCGCCGCCGGCCGTCACGTTGCCCGACGTGGTCAAGGTGCTGTTCGCAAAGTTCATGTCGGTGGTGGCGGCGGCCCCGCTGGCGCCCATGTCCAGGGAGCTGTCGCTGATGTTTACATTGGCAGCCGACAACGCACCGCCGGCCACGGTGAGCGAGCCACCGCCTGAAACGTCCACGTCGCCGGTGACCGCCACCGGCCCGGTCGAAGCGACCGTGGCGCCGCTGACGCTCAAGTTGCCGGGTGCGATTGTGATCCCGGCCGCGTCGACCGTGCCGCCGTTGGCCGCCAGGTTGGCGGCGGCGAGCGCCCCGGTGGCCGCGATCGAACCGCTGGTCAGAGTGGTATTGCCCAGGTCCAAGCCGGCGGTCGAGGCCACGGCCGCGCCGTCGATGACTATCGGGATGTCGCCCAGATCCGTGCCGTTGGCGTTGAGCGTGCCGCCGTTGGCGAAAATCTTCGTGCCGACGTTGAGCGTCACGCCGGCGTCCAGCGTGGTGGTGCCGCCGCCGAGGATCATGTCGCCGATGACGGTCATCGTCGAGGTGTCTTGGAAGTTGATCGTCCCGTCGGTGTTCTCCAACACCAGGGTGTTGAAGGCACCGGTGCCCGCGGCTTCCAGGGTTCCGTCGGTGCCCACGTTTGTGTCGTCCAACACGTCCAGTTGGGCGCCGTCGGCCACCAACACTTGGCCGTTGCCGCTCAGCGTCAACGAGTAGGCGCCGGCGGGGGAAGCGGGCGGGTTGTCGACCGTCACCACGGCGGCGCTGTCGACGATCGCTCCGTATCCGGACGTGGGGGGACTGGCGTCGGTCCACGAGTTGTCTTCCCAGATGCCGGTGGCCTCGAAGTCCCGGGTCTTGTCGCCGGCCTTCGCGGAGACTATCACACCCTCGATGTAGATGCTGTCGGCGTCGGAGCCGATCCGGGCGTAGGTGGTGTTCCACGAGACCTGGGAGTCGTCGATCACCACGGCGCCGAGGTCCAAGCTGCCCCCGTCGATGGTGAACAGGTCGAACTTGTTTCTGTAGTCGCTGAGGCTGGCCCCGTCCGACATCAGCACGAGGGTCATGCCGTCCGCGATCGTCAGATCGGACGCGGCGCCTTTCATGCTAATCAGGTCCTGGCTGCCGTCGCCCAGTCCCCAGTTGTACGCAGACGCGGCGGGCAAGGTCAGGGGGCCTTCGATTTCCAGGGTGCCGGTGCTGTTACCCGGGGCGACGACGCCGCGGATCTCGACCCCGGCGGCGCTGGTGATTCCGGTCACGCCCGCGCTGCCGCCGGTGACGCTGTTGAAGCTGATCGACACGCCGTTGTTAGTGAACGTCGCATCAGGACCGAGGGCCAGATTACCCAACATTCGGCCGACCATGTTCGGGGCAAACAGGGTGCGCAACGCCGGCGTATCCATCGGGTGCTTAAACTCCGGGTCGACCGCGACACCGGTCCCGTTGGGGGCGGGGTCCGTATTGTCGAGGCTGAAACCGTACCCGTATACCGGCCCGCTGAGGCCGGCGCCGTTGGCGATCCGCAGCTCGAACTCGTGCCAGCCGACCGAGAGGGTTTGCTCTCCCGAGTAGGTGACGTTGTCCCACTCTGTGCTATTGATGATCACGTCATCGTCGATCTTGAGCCAGCCAGCGTCATCGAGGCTTTTGCGGAAATTGACCTTCCCGTCTTCCTCGTAGAAGTAGCCCGTGTAGACCTCCGTCGTGTTGGCCGCGATACTGTCTTCGGTGTTGGAAAGATCGTCGTCAACAGACGTCATGGGGTTCGGGTCGGTGATGTTGAAGGCGCCGGGGACGGTGCCGTACCACAGACCTGTTTCTTGTGTCGCGGTCAAGGTCAGGCTGCCGTTGAGCACGCGGATCGTGCTGTCGGCGGGCGCGGTGAGCGTTGTGTTGTCGTCAAAGACCGTGGCACCGGAGGTTTCCAGCGTGGCGGAGCCGGCCAGCGTCACGCGGGTCGGGGCCGCCGCCGCCGAGAAGTCGCCGTTGATTTTCAACGTGCCGGTGTCGGTCACGGAAACGACCGCCCCCGCGACGGTCAGATTGCCGGTGGTCATGTCGAGGCTGGAGCCGACCGTCAGCGAGTCGCCCACCGTGACGGTCGCGCCGAGTCCCGTGGTGTTGGTTCCGGCCGTGTTGAGCGAATCGGCCGCCAGCACACCCGAGGGGCCCACGTTGAGGGCGGCGCCGGCGGCGACGGTCACGGCCTCCGCGTCGACGGTTCCGTCGACGTTCAGCGTGCCGGTGTTTGCATGCACCAAGGCGGTGTCGAGTGCCCCGCCCGCCTGGACGTCGAGCGTGCCGCCGTCAAGAATTGCGGTGCCCGTCTCCAACGTGAAGGTGTCCTGGACCTCGACCTCGCCGCCGTTGATGACCAGCGCGTTCGCGGCGTCCGTCCCGATGATATCGCTGTTGACCAGCACCTTGCCGCCGTTGACAACGTGGTTTTCACCGCCGGACGGGGCCACCACGGTTTCCACTCCGGGCGCCGTCGGGGACTTCCAGTTGGTCGCGGTCCAGGCGTCTTCGGGCACCGTGGCATCGTCCCAGGTCAGGGTCGTGGCGAACAACGACCAGAGCCGGACGCCCTGGAGGCCCTTGACGTCGGCGCTCATGGCGCCGGAGTTACCCAATGCTTGCGAGACGACTTCGATGTAGTCGCCGGCGTCCATGTCCGGATTGAGGAGCCCCGACCAGTTACCGACCGCATCGACACCTCCGGAATTTCGGGAATACCGGCCCGACTGGCCCCACACGAAAGGCGTGCCGCCGTTTTCCCGCCATCGCTGCCAGTACTTGCCTCTTTGGACCGCATCGTCGTCGTCATAAAGTGCGTTGAAGAAGAGGTAGTCGTCGGTGGTGGTGACCCCGACCTGACTATCGGCGTGCGTAAATGGCCCGGCGGGGTCGAACTCCAACTCCGTATCCCAGCCCATGGCGGTGGTGGCGGCCGGGTTGAAGTTGTCGGTGCCCGAATCGTCCAGCCGGATGTAATCGCCCCCGTCGGGGAGCTTGACGATCGTCAGCGCCGTTTTGTCCATTTTGTAGGTGACGGGTTTGTTGACGTCCAACACGCCTTCGACGTTGAGCACCTGGTCGGCCGCGGTGGTTTCGATGATCATTCCAATGGCTGCCGCGCCTTCCAAGGCGTTGGAGGTGTCTACGTTGCCCCGCAAGTAGACGGTCGATCGCGATCCGGCCACCTCGGCGCCGTCGAGCGTGAGGCGGTGTTTGAGCATTTCTCGGTCGTTGTTGCTCGCCCGCCAGCCGTAGGTGTTGGCAAACACCATGTAGTGGCCGGGGGTCTTCAGCGTGACGTTCTGGGGGTCGATCGCCGCATCGTGAGCGAAGGAGCCGCCGTCCAACTCGTTCTGGGTGTTGTATTGGACCGGAACCCACGTGCTGTTGGTAGTGGGACCGGGCTGGTCGGTGCCGGTTCGTGCCAGGCTGATGTAATCCCAAGTGTCGTCGAGCTTCAAGACTTGAATGCCCGCCGCGCCGGGCTCTCGTGTGACCGTCTCGGCTTTGGCGTCGGTTCGGTTGCTGCGCAGGCGGAGCCAATTGCCGGCGGCGGCGTCGATAATACCCCCGCCGGCCGTGATGCACTCGAAATCGTTGTTCTGCCGTCTGATGAATCCCTGCGACCATCCGGTTGCTACTTCGACGCCGTCCACGACCAGGCGCGACTGGACCTCGGACCGAAGCTTAGCGTTGGCGACGGCGTCGTCCGGGTCGTCGAAGCGGGAATTGTAGAGGACCATGTAGTGGCCGCCTTCGCTCAGATTGATGGCGTTGTTGGTGCCCACCAGGGAATACGAAGCGTCGGCGTGCGCGGCCGTTGTGTTCCAGTCGTGGTTGAAGTTGCCGGTGCCGATGGTTTCGGCCGTTTCGCCCACATTGGTGTAGATAGCGATATCGCCAACCAGGGCGAAGCTACTTTGCGCGGCCAGAAGAACAATCCCCAGGCCGAAGAAAACGGTCGATAGACGTGCCAGAGTCTTAATGATTCGCATCGCATCCCCTCTCAAGAGCTTGTGTAACATGTAGGCGCAACCACATCCCGTTCGAGAACGTCCCGTCGAGAAGACGACGTTCTCGAGGCCCGAGAAACGCACGGCACAGGCGTGGAAGCACGTGCGGGTCATGAATGAATCCCCACCATTAAACGATCCTCCATGCTTGTAGTTTATACCGCATATACAGGAGATGCAAGCATTCGAATAAATATGTACGGCACGCACATGCAAGTAAAAAAACCAGAAATTACAGAGAGTATCTGGATTTCTGCAATCAGAGCGTGGCAAGGCGACCGGACAGAAGAGCATGACCGGCTCTTGGAATGTAGGACGGGTTGCAAACCTGCCCCACGGCAGGTTGACACTCACAGTCAGGCGGAGTATTTTGGCCGCTGGTGATCGGGTGGACGTGCTTCCCACGCTCACGGATCGGTGATCTTCTGCTGCTGTTGTCTCCCTTGAGCTTGCCAATCGTGATTCGCGGACGGATTGCCAATCCGACCCACACCTTGAATCGTGATTCTAGTCGAAATGCGGGATTACTGTATGGCGACGACTTCTGTTTTACGCTTGACGAACGGCGTGGTTCTCGCGGTCTGGGTCGTCGCATCCTCAGCGGCATTCTCCCGCGCCGCCGACTGGTGTCACTGGCGAGGCCCCCATCGCAACGGCCTCTCGGACGAAACCGGATGGGTGGATACATTGCCCGAGAAAGAACCGCCCATCGCCTGGACGGCATCCGTGGGGACCGGTTTTTCATCTCTTGGCGTCTGCGAGGGCCGCCTGTTCACGATGGGCAACGAAGACGATGCCGATAGGGTGTCCTGCCTGGACGCGACCACGGGAAAACGGCTGTGGAGCCACCGCTACGAATGCCCGCTCGACGACAAGCTGTTTGAAGGCGGCCCCACGGCAACGCCCACGGTCGATGAGGACTACGTATACACGTTGAGCCGTCGAGGACATCTGTTCTGCTTCAACGCGGCCACCGGAGCGATTCGCTGGTCGAAGAACATCCAGGAGGAAACCGGGGCCCCCGCTCCGGGATGGGGTTTTTCGGGCTCGCCTCTGGTCCACGGTGAGTTGCTCGTCTTGACCGTCGGCGAAGCGGGCACGGCCGTAAACAAGGCGAGCGGAAAGCTGGTTTGGACCACCGCCGGCAAGGCGGCCGGCTACGCGTCGCCCGTCCTCATTGCGCGTGACGGACGGACCTACGCGCTGATTCCGTCGGGCCGGTATTTCCACGCCGTGGACATCGAAACAGGCCGAGAATGGTGGCGCCACCGCTGGCTCACGCGGCTGGGATGCAATGCCGCCGACCCGTTGGTCATGGGTGATCGCGTCTTCATTTCGTCGGGCTACAACCGGGGGGCCGCGCTGCTGAAGTTGTCGGACACCGAGCCGACGGTCGTATGGTCTAACAAGGAGATGCGAAACCAGTTCAGTTCCAGTGTGCTCATCGCGGGCTTTCTGTACGGCATTGACGGCGACACCGCTCGATCGAGAACGCTAAAGTGCATGGCCCTCGAAACGGGCGACGTGAAGTGGACGGAAGAGAGCATCGGCCCGGGATCGCTCACGGCCGCCGGCGGCAAGCTGATTATCTTGAGCGAGCGGGGAGAGTTGATCATCGCCGAGGCCTCGCCGAGCGGGTTTCAGGCGCTCTCCCGGGCGGTGGTGTTGTCCGAGCGGTGTTGGACCGTCCCGGTTTTGGCGAACGGGATGGTCTATTGTCGCGGTGCCGAAGGCAATTTGGTTTGCGTGGACTTGCGTCCCCGGAAGGAAGACGTGGACAAGCCGTAGACCATGCGCAGCGCGTGTGACTTTCCCGTTTCACGTATTCACTAATCGATGGAGATGCGGAAATGAGTTTGAATCGGCGGAGATTCCTCAAGGGTGTGGTGGCCGCGGGCGCCGCCCTCGGCGGCGCGCCGTTTGTGCATGGGGCCGCCAAGGGGAAAAAATATGCGACCGCCCTGATCGGCGCCGGCTGGTGGGGTATGAACGTGCTGAGAGAGGCGCTCGCCGCCGGACAATCGAAGGTCGTCGCGGTGTGCGACGTTGATCAAGACAACCTGGACCTGGCCGCCGAGGAGGTCGAAGACCTCTCGGGCGACAGGCCCAAGAAATACCGGGACTTCCGCGAATTGCTCGACAAGGAGTCGGTCGAGATCGTGATTATCGCCACGCCCGATCACTGGCACGCGCTTAACACCATCGCGGCGGTAAAAGCGGGCGCCCACGTCTACGTCGAGAAGCCGACGGGCCACACGATTGAGGAAAGCCGCGCGATCGTCGCGGCGGCGCGCGCCGCGAACCGCGTGGTGCAGGTCGGCCTGCATCGGCGGGTCGGTCCGCACCACGTTTCCGCAATGAAGTTCCTCAAGGACGGAGGCGCCGGTGAGATCGGCGCCGTGCGGGCCTTCGTCAACAGCCGGGGAGGCAAGGAATCGCCCAGCCCCAACAGCGAACCTCCCGAGACCCTCGACTGGGACCTGTACTGCGGGCCGGCACCGTTGCGGCCCTTCAATCGCAAGATCCATCCGGGCGGCTTTCGCAACTTCCTCGACTTCGCCAACGGCACGCTGGGCGACTGGGGCGTACACTGGCTCGATCAAATCTTGTGGTGGTCGGAAGAAAAATACCCGCGAAAGGTCTACTCGACCGGCGGTCGGCCGATTCGAGGCGCACCGATTCTCAATGAAAAGGAGCAAACGACCGACGCGCCCGGTTCGCAAGTGGCCGTTTTCGAGTTCGAGGCGTTCACCGCGACCTGGGAACACCGCAAGTTCGGCGGAAGCGGCGCCGCCAAGAGCGGAATTGGTTGCCTTTTCTGTGGCACCAAAGGCACGCTGCACATCGGCTGGCGCGACGGGTGGACGTTTTACCCGCTCAATTCGCGACAGCCCACGCTTCACGAGGACGCCCAACTACAGCAGCCCGACGGGCACAATATGAAACTGCTCTGGACCGATTTTCTAAGCGCCGTTTCTTCGCGACGACGACCGGTCTGCGACGTGGAGGTCGGCCACCTTTCAACGACCTTGAGTCTGCTGGGGATGCTCTCCTGGAAGCTCGGCAGGAGCATTCAGTGGAACGGCGAGAAAGAGGAGGTGCCGGATGATCCCGCCGCCAACGCGTTGTTGCGGCGCGAGTATCGTGAACCCTGGGAGTATCCGCGGGTTTAGGCCGTTATTGCCGATCCTTGACGTTGTCCGGCATGCGAACTATCGGGTGTTTCTTTCCGCCGGATAAGGTTTTTCGGAGATGAGAGTCGTTGAAACACCTCCACGTTCAAAAAGTAGTCAGCAAATCTGATTTGCGAAGATTCATTCAGTTCCCCGACGAACTGTATAGATCGAATCCATACAGAGTCCCACCACTTCACGTGACGGAAAGAACGGTTCTAAGCAGAGAAAAGAATCCGTCATTCGAGCATTGTGAAGCAGAATACTGGTTGGCACTTCACGACGGCAAAGTCGTAGGTCGAATAGCGGGGATTGTCAATGCTAAAGCCAATCAGATCTGGAAGCAAAAATACGCCCGATTCGGATGGATAGATTTTATCGACGACCACGAGGTATCCGCAAAACTTTTGCAGACAGTTGAGCAATGGGCGCGCGCGAAGGACATGAGCGCGATTCACGGGCCATTGGGCTTCACGGTGATGGACGGAGAAGGCATGATCGTGGATGGTTTTGATGAAATCGGCACGGCGGCTGAACCCTATAACGCACCCTACTATCCGGTTCACCTCGAGAAGCATGGATACGTCAAAGATGCGGAATGGCTGCAATCCTTGGTATATGCACCGGAGAAACTTCCTGATAAGCTCGTCAAGTTCTCAAGACTTGTTGCAAGACGATATTCGCTCAGACCGCTAAAAGCCAGGAAGGCAAAAGAACTGCTTCCTTATGCCCACAAGGTGTTTATAACCTTGAATGAGGCATTCGAGGGTTTGTATGGCTTTGCGCCTCTGAGTGATAAACAGATTGCGCATTATACGCGGCAGTATTTCTCGTACGTCGATCCGGATTACGTTTGTTTGGTGTTGGACAAGAACGACGACGTAGTGGGATGCGGCATCGGGATTCCTTCATTATCCAAGGCCCTGATAAAAGCAAGAGGCAAGTTGTTTCCATTCGGTTTTCTCCATTGCTACAGGGCTTTGCGAAAGAACGATACGGTTGAATTCTGTCTGATTGGTGTAAGACCCGATTATCAGAAAAAGGGCGTACATGCCATAATCTATCATAATATTATGAAAGCATGTCTTGAAAACAATATCGGCAAGGCATACGTGAACCCTCAATTGTCGGTCAATACACAGGCTCTCATACTATGGAAAGCCTATGACACTCGTCATTACATAACGAGAAGGTGCTACATAAAGGACGTTTAGTAAACTAGTACCTCGCCAAATCCTTCTCGCCCTCCTCCGGCCGGATGGCCTTGAGATCCTCCCGACACTTGGCGCTGAGCATCCGCAGATCGCTGCCCACGGCGATGAACTGCATGCCCTGTTCGGCGCGTTTCAGTGCGCTCTCGGGGTCCATGGCGTGAATGCCGGTCGGGGTGCCGACCTGCTTGCCGACGTCGATCACCTCCTGGATCATCGCTTCGTGGGCCTCGGGCGTGGGCATGGTGCCGTCCGACGCCCGCATATTGAACCGCAGGTCGTTAGGGCCGATGAAGATCGCGTCGCAGCCCGGCAACCGGTAGATATCCGCGGCGTTCTCCACGCCCCGGGGACTTTCGGTCTGCAACACCACCAGAATCTCGTCGTTGGCCCGTTGGTAATAGTCGCCGGCGGTGGCCGAGAAGTTCAAGGCGTGCATACCGCCGCCGACGCTGCGGTTGCCCACCGGCGGATACTTGGCCGCGGCGATGGCCGTCTTGGCCTGATCGAGCGTATCGACCATCGGTACGACGATACCCCAGGCCCCCGCGTCGAGCACGCGTTTGATGCAGTAATGATCGCCCTCGGGCACCCGGGCCAGTGGTACACAGCCGGCGTCGGCCACGGCGGCGAAGATCACCGCCGCCTGCGACCAATCGAACGCGGAGTGTTCTATGTCGAGCGTGAGCCAGTCCCAGCCGCTTCGGGCCAGAACCCGGCTGGCGTGCAGATTGCCCAGCGAAAGCCAGGTACCGAAACTCGGCTCGCCGCGGCGGAGTTTCTCTTTGACGGGATTGTTCTTCATCGTTCGGTTCTTTCTCGCGGAAGTGTTGACGCCTGAACCGACCATTCTTCACGGTCTGGCCGCTTCCGCAACCCCCCCGCGGCGGCATAACGGGCAAGAAAACCGGATGTCCCCGAGTGCCGTCGCGGCAGATCTTTAGTATCATTCACGGTATGAACACACACCAACTTGAAGAACTGGCCAGACAACTCCTTGCCGGCAAGCTGTCGATCGAGCAATTCGTCGGTCGTTTCGGAAACTCGGGCATTGCCGATGTGGGCGAGGCCCAGGTCGATCTGGATCGGCATCGCCGCTGTGGCTTTCCCGAGGTGGTCTTTGCCCAGGGAAAAACGGTCGCCGCAATGGAGAAGATCTTCCAGGCACTGGTCGCCCACGGCCACGACGTGCTGGCCACGCGGATGTTGCCCGAACAGGCGGTCGAACTGGAAGCGAAGTTTCCCGGCGGCCGGTACAATCCGATCGGCCGCACGTTTCGCATCCCGGCGGCCGAGAAGCATCCCGAGCCGATGGGCCCCGAACCGGCGGGCCCCCAACCGGCAGGCAAAGTGGCGATCGTCACGGCCGGCACCAGCGATCTGCCCGTGGCCGAGGAAGCCCGAGAGACGGCCATGTGGACCGGGGCCGACGTAAACCTGGTCCAAGACGTCGGCGTAGCGGGCCCACATCGCCTGACGGCCAACCTGCCGCTGCTCGAGGGGGCCGACGCCGTGGTGGTCGTTGCCGGCATGGAAGGCGCTCTGCCCAGCGTGGTCGGCGGATACGTCTCCTGTCCGGTAGTGGCCGTGCCGACCAGCGTGGGCTACGGCGCCAGTTTCGGCGGCGTGGCCGCATTGCTGGGGATGCTCAACAGTTGTGCGTCGAACGTCACCGTGGTGAACATCGACGCGGGCTTCAAAGGCGGATACATCGCGGGGCTGATCGCCCGAAATGTGGCAAAGGCGCGTGAAGTTGGAGACTGAGAACGTATCATGAGCAACGCCGCCGACCAATCACTTCCGAAACTGCCGCCACGTCGCAAGGACGCCCACAAGGGCGACTTCGGCTCGGCCCTGATCATCGGCGGTTCCCGCGGAATGGCCGGCGCCGCCGGCCTGGCCGGAATGGCCGCCTTGCGGGGCGGGGCAGGGCGGGTCCGACTGGCCGTCCCCGACGTCTGCCTGGAAACGGTCGCCGCCTTCGACCCGTCGTACATGACCGTTCCGCTGCCGTGCGACTCGGCCGGAAGGATCGCCGCCGCGGCCGCCGACAAGATCGTCGAACTGGCCGGGGCCGCCACCGTGATTGCCTGTGGGCCGGGGTTGGGGCGATCGGAGGAGTTGGACCAACTGGTCGGTCGGCTCTACCGGGAACTGCGGCATCCGATGGTCTTCGACGCCGATGCATTGAACGCCCTGGCCACGCAGTCCGACATGCTTGCACAAGCTGCCGGCCCGCGGATCCTCACGCCGCACCCCGGCGAATTCGCCCGGCTGATCGCGGAGAAACTCCCAGTCAAACGGCGAGAGTCGGCTGCCGTGGAACTGGCCGAACGTTGCGGCATTGTCGTCGTGCTGAAGAGTCACGAAACGCTCGTAACCGACGGGCATCGTCGCATGAAGAACACAACGGGCAACCCGGGCATGGCCACCGGCGGCTCGGGCGACGTGCTCACCGGGTTGATCGCTGCGCTGGCGTGCCAGGGATTAGAGCCGTACGCCGCCGCCCGGCTTGGCGTTCACCTGCATGGGCTGGCCGGCGACATAGCAGCCGCCGAGTTGGGCGAGGTATCGACGATCGCCGGCGATTTGGTTACGTTTCTGCCCGATGCGTTTGAGGAGTTCGGGGCAACGGAATAATGGCTTTTTACCGTTTCCTGGCCGATGCAGTCGTCGCGGTTCACTTCGCGTACGTCGCGTTCGTGGTCGTGGGCATGGTGTTGATCCTGGCAGGGATCGCGTTGCGGTGGCGTTGGGTGCGGAACTTCTACTTCCGGGCCGTTCACTTCGCAATGATCGGCGTTGTTGTTGTCCAGGCGCTCTGCGGAGTGGTCTGCCCGTTGACGACCTGGGAGAGTCAACTCAGGGTGTTGGCAGGGCAGGGCGTTGAGTCGGGGTCGTTTGTCGCCCGTTGGGTGCACCGGCTGATGTTCTTCGAGGGGCCGGTCTGGGTCTTTACGCTGTGCTACTGCCTGTTCGGACTGGCTGTCCTGCTGACCCTGGTGCTGGCGCCGCCGCGTTGTCCCTGGCAAAAAGGGCATGGTTCAAACTTGGGTAACAGATAGCCCGGTCGCCTGCGACCGGAAAATACGTCGGTTTTCACATCCTTTCCCGTCGC
>Ga0180429_10001498_pt1 | contig 19802 bp, 16 predicted proteins | sample SS_ome_FD_132428 | JGI IMG/M metagenome (GOLD analysis project Ga0180429, IMG submission 132428) | Hypersaline lake sediment archaeal communities from the Salton Sea, California, USA - SS_1_S_1 metaG | ecosystem: Environmental > Aquatic > Non-marine Saline and Alkaline > Hypersaline > Sediment ...
CTCCAGTTGCGCTTCAGCCGACGCGTTCGCCGGGCCGCGCGCCGGGCTGCCGTGCTGATGGCCGCCAATTCGACCGTCCAACGCCACCTGGCCGATGCACACAACGTCAAGCCGACGCTGATGCTCGACATCGGAGTGACCGAAATGGCCGAGACGCCGCCGAGCATTCGCGCCGGGCACAACGGCCTGCGAATTCTCTGGTGCGGTGGCTTGGAGCCGTGGAAAGCCCTGCCGCTGTTGATCAAGGCCCTGGCCCGGCTTCCCGAGCATGTCGCCTATGACTTGCGAATCGTCGGCGACGGATCGATGAAAACCCGATGCCGGCGGTTGGCTCGCCGCCTGGGTGTCGATCGTCATATCACGTGGATGGGACGGCTGACACACTGCCGGACCATCGAACAGTACTCCTGGGCCGACGTCTTTGCGTTTACGAGTCTACGCGACACGTCCGGCACCGTGGTTCTCGAAGCGTTCAGCGCGGGAGTGCCGGTGATCTGCCTGGACCACCAGGGCGCACACGACATGGTGACCGACCGGTGCGGCGTCAAGATCCCGGTCACGACTCCGCGCGAAGTGATCGATCGGCTGAGCCGGACCGTCGCATCGCTGGCAGGAGACCCGGACCGGCTGGAGAAACTCGCCGCCGGGGCGCGCATCCGCGCCCGGGAGCACCTCTGGTCGCGGCGCGGTGAGCGACTTGCTTCGGTCTATCGCAGCGTGCTTGGCGACGGCTTCCTCTGGGAACGAACGGAGGAACTGTGCCATGCTTAGGATCGGGAGACTGTTTAGTGTCGTGGTTCGCTCCGCGAACCGGCGTTTTGTTCGCGGAGCGAACAACGACCGCGGGACAGCCGACTTGCTGCGAGACATGGGCAAACGGGCCGCCGGCGGCCTGAGCGCGGCCCTTGGCACGCTTTGCGGAAGCCGGGCGGGAGACAGGTTCGGCGTCGTGACTTATCATCGTGTCGCTCCGCGCGTCGCCTCGGTTTCCAAGCCGCAAATCAACGTTGCACCCCGGCAATTCCGCCGGCAGATTGCCGGTGTGCTCGATCGCGGGCTGACGATCTGGCCGTTGAGCAAGGTGCTCGATTACCGCGCGGACGGCAAACCGTTGCCTCCCGGCGTGACCGTTGTGACGTTCGACGACGGGTACGAATCGGTGTATCTGAATGCGTACCCCGTGCTGCGTGAGTTGCAGGTTCCGGCAACGGTGTTTGTAAACACGGCGTACATCGACGACGACGACCCGTTTCCATTCGATTCTTGGGCGCTGGCCCATCGCGATCGCGTGCCGGCCGAGACCTATCGCCCGCTTCGGAGGCGGCAGATCGACGAGATGGCCGGCGGTGGTTTGATCGAATTCGGATCGCACACTCACACGCACGACGACTTCCGCAACCGGCCGGAGGCGTTTCGCCGTGACCTGCAAACGTCGGTGGAAATACTGCGGACGCAATTCGGTCTGCGGGAAGTGCCGTTTGCCTTTCCTTACGGCCGGTGGCATCACGGCTCGGTCAGCGAGGAACTGATGGCCGCTGCACGAGAGGCCGGCGTAACTTGCGCACTGACTACCGAGATGGAGTTGAACCACTCGCAGAGCGATCCGTTCGGTTGGGGCCGGTTCAATGCCGATGCTTGGGACACGGGCAGAACGCTGGCTGCAAAGCTCGGCGGCTGGTACGGTTGGGCCCCGAAACTCGAAGAACGTGTCTTGCAGAGACGTCGCCGCCGCCGGCCTGTCCGCGAAACGGCGCTGCCCGACGACGTCTACCGCGGCCATCGGCTGGTCACGCGTTTGAACGCTTTCAAACGCGGTCTTGTCGTAAGAGCCGCGATACCGATATCCGACCTGTTGGGACGACGGGCCGATGACGCCGTCGGCATTTTGGCGTATCACAGGGTCGCGTTGCGTACAACCGGGGCGTCTACGCCGACGTGGAACGTTACGCCTGGGCGTTTTCGCAAGCAAATGGAGGGTCTGTTGGAGCGGGGATACAGCGCGTGGCCGTTGCGGACGTTGTTGGACTATCGCCGCTTCGGCCGTCCGATTCCCCAAAGGGCGTTCGTGGTGACGTTCGACGACGGGTACGAGAACGTCTATCGCCATGCCTGGCCCGTGCTGCGGGATTTGGGTATCCCGGCGACGATCTTCCTGGCCACCGGCTACCTCGACTCCGAAGACCCCTTTCCGTTCGACGATTGGGCGGATGCCGGGCGGCAGCGGGTGCCGTCGGAATCGTGGCGGCCGCTTACGACCCGGCAGTGCCGGAAGATGATCGCCGAAGGGCTGATCGATCTGGGTAGTCACGCGCACACGCACGCCGACTTCCGGGGCGGCCGCGACGCCTTTCGACGAGATCTGCTTGCCTCGCTCGAAGTGCTCCGCGAGCGATTCGGCCTGACGAACGCCACCTTTGCGCCGCCCTACGGATTCACCACGCCGGAATCGATCGCCACGATCCGCCAGGCGGGACTGCTCTGCAATCTCACCGTGGTGGACCGCCTGGTGGGTCCCGACGACGATCCGTATGCGTGGGGCCGCCTCTCAGTAGGGCAGGCCGATACGGCGGCCGCGATCGCCACTCGGCTCGACGGCTGGTACGACCTCGCGCGTAGTGCCTGGAAACGCGTATGGCGCCCCTCGGAGTGCAACCCCTCGATTGAAACCGCCGAAACCCTCCCCGACGATCAGGACGTTATGTCTCCGGCCGTTTGCGTCGACGTTTCCCTGACCACGTTGATGGAACCAAGCGTCAAATGAGCGAATCGACCAGCGCAATTGCCGATCTACCTCAGCCGCGGGAAGACGTCTTCCCGCCGCCCGCGCTGGATTTGTCGGCGGATTCATCGGCGGATTCATCACCGGCGGCGCTCCCCGACGCGTCGGATCGCGCGTCGCCGCGGGGACGCCTTGCCGGAACCGTCAGCGCAATCACGGCGGTAGTTGCCGATCCGTTGGCAAGCAAGGGCGCCGTGTCGGTGTTCGATCAGGCCATCGTCAGCGGGACCAGCTTCGCCACCAGCGTGCTCATCGGCCGGATGTGTACCAAGGAGGAATTGGGCGTCTATTACCTCGCGCTGAGCATCGTGTTCCTGGTGCGGGGAATCCAGGAACAGATCATTTGTGCCCCATACATGATTTACTGCAACCGGCGCCAAGGCCGCCGGCTGGCTTCCTATTCGGGAAGCGCCGTGGCACACCAGCTTGCGCTGTCGGGGTTGACGCTGTTGGGCCTGCTGGGTATGGCGGGCCTGATCTACTTGGGCCTCGGGCCGGCGTCGCTGGCACCGGTGGTGTGGGTGCTGTTGGGCGCCGCTCCCTTGATGTTGATGCGAGAGTTCATTCGCCAGTTCGCGTTCGCACACCTTCGGGTGGGCGCGGCCGTCGCAATAGACGCCGTGGTGGCCGTGCTGCAGTTGGGAAGCCTCTTGTTGTTGGGATGGTTAGGCGCACTGTCGATCGTGACCGTCTACCTGGCCATCGGCGGCGCCTGCGCGGTGGCCTGCGCGGGATGGTTCCTGGCCAAGAGACAACCGTTGCGGTTCGTGCGGTCCCGATTCACGGTCGACTGGCGGCACAACTGGGGTTTTGGGAAATGGGCCCTGGCCAGCCACCTGGTCGGCTGCACGTCGCCGTACCTGATGCCCTGGGTCCTGGTAACGGCGTGCGGGGCGGCGGAAACCGGCATGCTGGCGGCTTGCGCAACGCTGGTGGGCGTCTCGAACATGTTTCTCACCGGCGTGGCCAACTACCTGACTCCCAAGGCGGCCAACGCATTCGCCACCGGCGGCGTCGACGAACTGCGCCGCGTGATCTGGAAAACGGCCGCCCTGCTGGCCGTCGCGTTGGGCGGCTTCTGCCTGCTGATGATGGTGGCGGGCAACCTGTTGGCCGCGATCGTTTACGGCGACGGATACGCCGGCGCCGGACCGATCATGGCTGTGTTGGCCTTCGCCGTGCTGGCCAACGGAATCGGGATCGCCGCCGGGAACGGACTCTGGGCAATGGAGCGGCCCTCGGCCAATTTCACCGCCGACGTTTGTTCGCTGGCCGTAACGCTCGCCGCCGCGGTTCTATTGGTCGGCCCGATGGGCGTGCTCGGCGTGGCCTTCGCCGAACTGGCCGGCTTCACCGGCGGAACCCTCGTGCGATGTGTTACCCTGTTTCGTCTAATGAAATAGTACCTTCTCAAAATGATCCAACTCACAGAAAAGCCGGACCCGACGTCCGAGACAGTCACAAGATTCTTGTGGCTGGCGATCTTCGTGCTGGTCGCCGCGTTCTTCGTCGCCGATCAACACGACTGGTTGCTTTCGCGTTTCGAATTCTACCAGGCCGTGGACGCGGCGGGCTACATCGACGAAAGCGGCGGTGGTTTGCCGTACCGCGTGGCCCTGGTCTCGATTGCGGCGTTCGGCCTGTTTCTGATCTATCGCGGCGGCGGGCGGCCTTTGCGGTTTCGCGGCCCGATGGCTTTCTTGATTACCGCTTTGCTCGCCTGGTGCGTGATCAGTTGGCAATGGTCCGCAACGCCAGCACTGGGAGCCAAACAAGTGGTCGTGCTGCTGGCTTGCTTTGTCTGCGCGCTGGGCATCTGCCGACGGTTTAGCCCTCGCGACCTGTGCCTGCTCGCACTGGCGGTCAGCGGCCTGTTCATGGCGATCGGGCTGTGTGCGGAACTCTCGCTGGGTACCTTCCGTCCCTGGCTTGACGAACATCGCTTCGCGGGCACGATCCATCCGAATATCCAGAGCACGTACTGTGCCGTTATCTGTCTGGCGGCGGCCTGTTTGGCGAGTGACGGAACGCGCCGAAGACATTGGTGGATTGCGCTGTTCATCGTCGGTCTGATCTTCCTCGTGCTGACGAAGTCGAGAACGTCGTTGGCGGCGATGCTCGTGGCTCTGCTGATACTCGTGATGCTGTGCAAGTCGTGGCGGTTGAAGCTCTCGGCCGCGATCGGCATCCCCTTTGCGGTCTGTGCGCTGGCCCTGGTTGTTTCACTGGCGGGAGGCGACGCCGGCGATCAGTTCGCCGACGCCGCCTTGATGGGCCGGCACGAAGAGGCCCAGTCGCTTACCGGCAGGGTCCCTCTCTGGATCGAACTGCTCGGCTACGCAAAGCAACGGCCGTTGCGGGGATACGGCTACGGCTCCTTCTGGGATAAGCAACACGTACAGGCGGTCTCCGACGCCCTCACCTGGCACATACCACATGCACACTCGGCATACGTCGACGCGATGTTGAGCATCGGGCTCATCGGTGCGGCCATGCTGATCGCGGTGCTGATAACGGGTATGTGGCAAGCCGCTGTAAGCTATCGTGCAACCGGTAACGTCGGGTGTGCTTTCGTTCTTGCCCTGCTCGCGTACGCGGCAATACACGGGATGACCGAATCGAGCTTCGTGCAACCGACGGTGATTCCGTGCCTGGCGGCGTGTGGGCTTCTGCAGTTGGCGTTCTGTCTGCGTGAAACTACGGCGGCTCGCGGAAATGAAACGATCGGTCTTCGTTACCGTGGGCGGACCACGGCTGGTCGGTTGCAGACGACAAGCGACCGTTTCATCATCTGGAACCGACCGCACCACAACTGATGAGGCCCAGCCATGAAAATCACCGTTATCGCCGCCAAGGAACTGACGTCTGAACTGGTGTTGCGGTGGTCGCAAATCCAGCGCACGAACCCGAACCTGGCCAATCCCAATTTCCACCCGGAGTTCACTCAGACGGTGGCCGCCGTACGCAACGACGTCGAAGTGGGCGTGATGGAAGAGGGCGGCGAACCGGTGGGGTTCTTTCCCTTCCAGCGCAGTCGTTGGAACGTGGCGATGCCGGTCGGCGGCCGATTCTCCGACTATCAGGCGGTCATCCTTCGCGAGGGCGTCGAATGGGAGCCTGAACAACTCGTCCGCGGTTGCGGCCTGAGGGCATGGCGTTTTGATCACCTGATCGCGTCGCTCGAGGAGTGCACTCGCTACCATCTGCTCATCGACGATTCACCCTACATGGATCTCTCCGGCGGATTCGAGGCGTACGAAGCGGCACAAGCAGAAGCCGGATCGAAGCTGATTCGGCGGGTTGCCCAAAGAACCCGCAAGATCGAACGCGACATCGGTCCCTTGCGATTCGTGCCGCACACCACCGAGCAGGCCGTATTCGAGAAGCTCATCGAGTGGAAATCGAACCAGTACCGGGAGACCGACACCACCAACCCGTTTTCGCATCGCTGGACGGTCGAACTGCTCGAACGGATCCGCCTGCGGCGGGATGAGTCGTTCGGCGGGGTGCTCTCGGCGTTGTACGCCGGTGAGCGTCTCGTGGCCGCCCACCTGGGGATGCACTCGTACGGCGTGCTTCACGGCTGGTTTCCCGCCTACGATCGTGAACTCTCGCGTTACTCTCCCGGCTTGATCCAATTCATAGAGCTTGCCAGGGCCGCCGAATCGTTGGGCGTCCGGCTGATCGATCTGGGGAAGGGTCTCAGCCGGTACAAGCGAGAATTGATGTCCGGCACGTTCAAGGTGGCGGAAGGGTCGGTCGATCTGCGGCCCGTAACCCGGCTGCTACGCAGTGGTTTTCGCAGCGCGTGCGATTGGGGCCGCTCGTCGCCGTTGCGCGGCCCGGCGAGAATACCGGCGCGAGTGTTGCGGCATTTCAGCGAGTGGCTTGCGCTGCGACAATGAAGGACGTTTCGCCATGGATAATCCCTTGATCAGCGTTATCGTGCCGACGTACAATCGAGCGCGAATGCTTCGCGAGGCATTGGATACGCTCGTGCGCCAGCGGACGTCGGGCGGCCTGACGTACGAGATTGTGGTCGTCGATAACGCGTCGGCCGACTTCACCTCCTCGGTTGTCGAGGAGGTAGCCGCCGCTTCAGCCGTGCCGGTACGATACGCATATCAGGCGACACCCGGCGATGCCGCGGCGCGCAACAAGGGCGTTGAAGAGGCCCGGGGCGAGTGGCTGGCCTTCTTCGACGACGACCAGTTTGCCGCTCCCGATTGGCTGCTGCGGCTTCACGGTGCAGCCGAGCAGAGCGGCGCGGCGATAGTCGGCGGCGCGGTACATCTCGATTTGGGCGAGGAGCAGCTTGCCCGGCTGGGATGCATCTGCCGCGGCGTGCTCCGCGAAGTGAAGTTCCACGACCGGCTGCATCCGTACGTCGGCAAGCAGCTTCCCGGCTGCGGCAACGCGATGGTTGCCCGGGTGGTCTTCGAGAGGGTCGGGCTTTTCGAGACCTCGATGACCTCGGGTGGATCAGACAGCAGCTTTTTCATTCGTGCCCGATCGGCCGGCTTCGATCTGATGTACACACCCGATGCGGTGATCCGCCACCGGGTTCCGCGGAGCCGCACCACGGCGGAGTTCTTCCGCCGCGACGCGTTGGCCTCCGGAGCCCAACACTGTGCACATTTTGATTATCAAGACAAAGGGCTGATCGGCCTGTTGCCGCGGTGTGCCGCCCGTTGGGGTCAGGCCCTGCTGATAAACCTCCCACTGTTGCTGCTGGCCCTGATTCGCCGCGACGAGGGCGAAATACTCGGCCGCAAGACGCTGCTGTGGAAGGCCGAAGGGTACACGCGAAAAACGCTTACCGTTCTCGCACCCAGGCTGTTTCCGCAGCACCGTTTCTACGAGTCGCTCGACTTCCGCCTGGGAAGACCCGCCGAACGGGAACTGCCGGAGCCGGATCGCTCCGAGGAGCTACAGGTGACCACGTGAAACTGCTGCAAATCTACAACCAGTATCGAAGCCTCTTCGGCGGAGAAGAAACGGTCGTCGAAAGGACCGCCGCGCTGGTCGAACACAACGGTGACCAGGCAAAACTCTTCATGCGAAGTAGCCGGGGTCTGGACGGCGGCATCGCCGGGAAGGTCGGCGCGTTCTGCAGCGGTATTTACAGCAGAGCCTCCTATCGTGAGATCACTCGGGAAATAGAAGAAGATCGCCCCGACGTCGTGCATGCCCACAATCTCTATCCGCTGCTCTCGCCGTCGGTGTTGGTGGCCTGTCGCCGTGCCGGATTGCCGGTGGTGATGAGCTTGCACAACCACGCGTTGACCTGCCCCAACACCAATCACCTCTGCCACGGGCAACTCTGCGAGCGTTGCAGCGGAGGGCGCGAGTATTGGTGCGTGCTGCGAAACTGCCGATCGAACACCCTCGAGAGCGTCGCGTACGCCGTCCGAAGCGGGGTTGCCCGAAGGTGGCGGCTGTTCCACGATAACGTCACGCTGCTGGTGGCCCTGACCGAGTTTGCCAAACGGCGGCTGGTGGATGCCGGTTTCGAGGCGGAGCGGATCTGCGTGCTACCCAACATGGTCGAAATCGGCGAGTCGCCGACCGACGCCGCGCGGGGACGGTACGTTGTGTTCGCCGGGCGAATGAGTCAAGAGAAGGGGGTCGACACGTTACTGACAGCCGCCGGAAAGCTCTCCGACGTACCGGTCCGGCTGGCGGGCGACGGGCCGGTGTTCGGCCAGTTGGCCGCACGGAAACCGGACAACGCCGTGCTGCTGGGCCAACTGGGCGGCGACGAACTGACGGCAATATATCGCCGTGCCCGGCTGCTGGTGCTGCCCAGCAAGTGCTACGAAATGTGCCCCCTTGTCATCTCCGAAGCAATGAGCCACGGCCTGCCGGTGGTTGCCTCGCGAATCGGTGGGATTCCGGAACTGGTCGAGGACGGCGTCACGGGCCTGTTGTTCGAGCCGGGTAACGCCGATGACCTGGCGGCCAAGATCGACACGCTCTGGCGCGACCGCGAGTTGTGCCGCCGGATGGGGCGGGCGGGACGCGAGCGAGCGATCAGCGAATACGGCGAGGACGTTTACTATCGTCGACTGATGAACATCTACCAAGAGGCGATTCGGCGGGCTGGCACGGGCGAAGCTGGCACGGGCGAAGCTGGCACGGGCGAAGCGATAACTGACGAGTCGCGCGAATATGCCCTCACTGGAGACACACGATTATGACCGGTATGCTTGTCGAAGCTGAACAAAACGCGCGGGAAGTGCCGCCGAATTGGCCAGGGAAAGTCGACGTCTTCGGCGTGAGCCTGACCCCGACGACGTACGAGGAGGCCACCCGGGTGATCCTCGACGCGGCCCGACGTCGCACGGGTGGGGTCGTCTCCTGTTTCGCCACGCATCCGCTCGTCGAGGCCGCCCGCGATCCGTCGTTTCGCGAGAAGGTGAACACGTTCGAGATGATCACGCCCGACGGCCAGCCGGTACGCTGGGCCTTGAACTTGTTGCACAAAGCGGGCTTGAAAGACCGCGTGTACGGTCCCGAACTGACGCGGCGGCTTTGCCGAGCCGCGGCCGAGCAAGGCGTGCCGATCTATCTCTTCGGCGGTTCTCCCGAGGTGATCGAGACGCTTTGTAGCCGTCTGCCGGAGACGTTTCCCGGACTGCAAATCGCCGGAGCCGAATCGCCGCCGTTTCGGCCGCTCACCGCGGAGGAAGACGACGCGGCCGTGGGCCGAATCAACCAAAGCGGGGCGGGCATAGTCTTCATCGGGCTGGGCTGCCCCAAGCAGGACTTGTTTGCCTACGAGCACCGCGGGCGGATCGAAGCCGTTCAACTGTGCGTGGGCGCCGCCTTCGATTTTCACGCCGGCCGAAAGAAGACCGCTCCCGCCTGGATGCAGCGACTGGGCCTCGAATGGCTGTTCCGGCTTAGTCAAGAACCCCGCCGTCTTTGGCGCCGATACCTTGTGACAAACACGCTCTACCTACTGAGGCTCGCAGCCGCGTGCCTGCCGCGGCGATAAAGTCGTGGTTCGTTCCGACCGACGTTTGTTCGCGGAGCGAACAACGACTATGTCATCCAAGCCGCCTGGTACCGCATCCCGAGGTTGATGATTCGATGCAAGAGGGCCTCGAAGGAGATGCCCACTTTGGCGGCCGATTCGGCAAGGTCTTCGCCAAAGGAGAGGTTGGGGTTAGGGTTGGCATCGAGCACGAAGATGCGTCCCTCGGGTGTCAGGCGCAAGTCCATCCGTCCGTAGCCGCTCATCGACAGCACGCGATAGACCCGCTTGCATAGCTTGGCGATCCGTTCCTCGGAACCGGGAGGCAGGTTTTCGGCGGCGCGCGTTTCGATACCGATCTTCTTCTGGTAATCGGCGTCCCACTTGATCTTCTGCGTGGCGATGTTCGGCATGCCGTCGGGGGCATTGGTGAACAGCATTTCCCAGACGGGCAAGGTCTGCAATCGCCGATTGCCCAGCACTCCGACGTATAGCTCGCGACCGTCGATGTACTGTTCGGCGATGGCGTCGCTCTTCACGTTCTCGTGAATGAACTTGACGCGCTCCGCGAGCTTCTCGTCGTTGTTGACGATCGAGGCCTGCGAGATCCCCATCGAGGCGTCCTGCACGAGCGACTTCACCAGCAGCGGAAAACCGAGCCTTTTCGGCCGCGATACCTTCTTGCCGATGGGAAAAGCAACGAACTTAGGGGTCGGCACCCGATGGTACGAAAGGAGCTTCTTACCCAGGGCCTTGTCGCGCGAGAGCATCAACCCCCGTGGATTGCAGCCCGTGTAGCGTTGTCGCTTCAGTTCCAGGTACGCCACAACGTGCTGGTCGTAGACGCCGACGCCGTGGAACTCTTCGAGCAGATTGAAAGTGACGTGGGGTTTGTAGTCGTTAAGGGCCTTTCGTATCACGCTCAACTCGTCGCGTACTCCCAGCGGGAGCGTATCGTGCCCCATCTCGCCGAGAGTGTTCACGACGTCGAACTCGGTTTTCCACTCGAGGATCTCTTGCTCGGTGCGACCTTCGAGCGTATCGGGCGGGACAAGGTCCTCGTGCATCAGGACCATTACGCGGAGCTTTCTCATAGGGCTACCCGGTGGCGACCGCTGTGAAGATAGTTCATTACCTGTACGGTGAGTATCACCATGGCATCGCGCCGCGTGGCGTCTTCAGAGCGTTGGAGTCGCAGGCCGAGATCGCAGCAGCGTTCGATCATTTCGGCCAACACCTGGTCGATGGTGTATTGGTACTCGCCGGTCCACTGCGCCACCACGCGGCGCAGCTCCGAGCGGACCCGGCGCAGGAAAGTTCCGGCCGGAGGGTTGTCGCGGTGTTCCGGCAGATCGGAGAAGAGCCGTCGCAGTTCGCGATCGTAGAAGTCGGGGTGATCGTATCCGTAGTACGCCCGCTTCTCGGCATAGTGTTCGCCCAGTGTCTTGCGCGTCTCTCGCAACGTGCCCACGTGTTTTCGCGAAGTGACGATCGCCTTCTTGCCTTGGATGTCGTTCATCAGATCGTCGACGTATTTGAGCTTCTTCAGCGCCGGCCAACCGCGATACTGCGACCGCCAGCGACAACGTGACTTCAACCACACGGCAAAAGTCTCGGCGAAGTCTTCGGCTGGATGGCTCTGGGCATACCACAGATCCAGGTGAAGCACGTACCGCTTGCTGTATGGCCGCGGCTGGTAGAACTCGGGATACGGCTGCGAGTACTTGCCGAACACCTCGCGCCACCGCTTTCGCCGGTGCAACCGATAGGCGGTGTCGATGGCGTGGCCCGCCTCGTGACGGAGAATCCGCATGCACCATTCGGACGTGCCGCCCTCGACCTCGAACATCTGCTGACGCTCCAACCGCTTCAGCCGCGGATGGGCCAAATAGAACGGGATCGCTATGCCGGGAACGCCGTCTTGAGAGAACCATTCTTCAGACAGCCAACAGTGCGGGCGGAAACGAATACCGCGTTGGCGAAGCTCTTCATGAAGGCGGCTGATCTGCCGCTCCAACGACGAGCCCTTCAGCCGCAACCCCAGGTCGCAGAGCCGCAGTTGCAGCAGTTCGTCGTTGGGTAAGTTGACCCAATCGGGTTCACGTTGTTTGTCGTTTCGTGCCATCTCAAGCCGTCCGGGGCCCACGAGTTGCCGTTTCACAATGAGTACGACAATGCGAGAGTTGATACAACCCTACGTCATCATACTCACGAATCCGAGAAAGGAGTATACGAAAAAGCGTCCATCGAATCCACAGAAGTTCCAGCAGCCCGTTCAAAAAGCTCTGAATCGACCGTAAGGCGGGTGCTTTGCACCCACGCGTCTTCCGTCCGGTTGCTTCCCGGACCTTTCCGCGTGGGTGCGGTATTTCCGTCAGGGGGCTTTCCAAAGCCTCCCGCGTGGGTGAATAGCACCCACCCTACTCTCTGCGTCAGTAGCCGCAAGCCGTGTTCAGACAACGACTTACAAGCAGCAGCCGTGTCCTTGTCGACGCGCAGAACAGTGCGGCGAAGTTGTTCGCCGCGTGCCCCTTGTGATAAGCGAGTCTCTCGGCAACAATCTAACTGTCAGCCGGTCGCCTCCTACAGTTCTCTTACAGTGTCTGGAAGTACCATACCGTGACCGTTACCCGGGAAACACTCGACAAGTTGGCTCAATTCGACACGCCGACGATCTGCAACGTGATTGAACTGTTCGACGCCCGGCCGCGCGAGGCCGGATTCATGGACGGCCGGATCCGCGCGAATTTTCCCCAACTGCCGCCGATGGTCGGGTTTGCCAGCACGGCCGCGTTTCGCAGCGGGTCGCCACCGGCCGGAGGAGACGCATACGGGAATCTCACGCAGCAGGCCGAGACGTTTGCCCAGTTACCCGGCCCGGCCGTGGTCGTGTTTCAGGACCTAGACGATCCGCCGGTGGGAGCCACCTTCGGCGAGGTGATGTGTTCGGTCTACAAGGCCTTCGGTTCCAGCGGACTGATTACGTCGGGGGCGGGTCGCGATCTGAACGAAGTCCGCCCGCTCGACTACCCGGTGTTCACCGGCTCGACCATCTGCTCGCACGCCAACTGCCATATCCTCCACTTGGGCCTGCCGGTTCGCGTGGGCGGCCTGACGGTCAATACGGGCGATCTGCTTCACGGCGACGCCAACGGCGTAACGAACGTCCCGCTGGAGATTGCCGCGGAAGCGGCCGACGTGGCGGCGGAGTTCGCCGCCGCCGAGCGGTTCGTGTTGGACTACGTGCGGGGATCGGCCCCCAAGACGCCCGACGGCCTGACCGCGGCCCGCGAAGAAATGGCTGCCGCAATTGCTCGACTGCGAGAGCGAGTGCAACGATAATCGGAGTAGCGTAGCTAGTTGTCAAACATGGCTCTACCGTGGCAAGCCCGGCAGTGGCCCCGAGATCCGTGACGGTCAAGAAAATCACTCTCACAGGAGGACTCATGTCTATCGATACGCTGAAGAACTGTGTGGGCGGCGAGTGGATCGAGCCTGAAGAACACGGCACACTCGACGTGCAGAACCCCGCCACGGCCGAGGTGCTCGCTCGGGTGCCGCTTTCGACTGCATCGGAGGTCGACCGTGCGGTGGCGGCCGCGGCGGCGGCCTTTCCCGCTTGGAGCGCGACGCCCGTCTCGCGGCGTTGCGAGTTTCTCTCCGAGTTCGCCCGCCTGATGCGCCAGAACAACGCGGAACTCACCCGACTGGTCACGGCCGAGAACGGCAAATCGCTGCCCGACTCCGCGGCGGAGTTGAAACGGGCGTTGGAAAATACCGCCGTCGCTTGCGGCATGCCCGTACTGCAACAGGGCGACAAGCTGATCGGCGGCGCCAGAGACATCGACGGCGAGTTGCTCCGGCTGCCGATTGGCGTGTTCGGTATGATTGCCCCCTTCAATTTCCCGCTGATGGTCCCCTTCTGGTTCTTTCCATACGCCCTGGCGACCGGCAACACCTACGTGGTGAAGCCGTCGGAGCAGGTCCCGCTGACCATGACTCGAATTGCGGAACTGATCGAGCAGGCCGGCTTCCCGCCGGGGGTCTTCAACGTCGTCCACGGCGACAAGGTAGCGGCCGAGCGGTTGCTAGAAAACCCGCGGGTCCGGGGCATCTCTTTCGTGGGCACGTCGCGGGTCTGCCGGATCGTGGCCTCGCGATGCGCCGAGAGCAACAAGCGGTTCCAGGCCCTCGGCAGTGCAAAGAACCACCTGATCGCCATGCCCGACGCTAAGATGGACGACATGATCCGCAATATGATCACCTCCTGCTACGGCTGCGCCGGCCAGCGGTGCATGGCCTCCTCGGCGATCGTCGCCGTGGGGGACGAGGTGTATCGCGAGGTGACCGAGCGGTTCGTCGCGGCATCGAAGGAGGTGCTGGTGGCGAATCCACTCGACCCGGCCGTGGCCGACGAGCCGATGGTGATGGGCCCGATCATCTCGGCCAAGGCCCGGGAGTTCATCATGGGTATGATTCAGACGGGCGTGGACGAGGGTGCCACGCTGGCACTCGACGGGCGGGGTTTTTCGCTCCCCGGCTGCGAGGCCGGTCATTTTGTCGGCCCGACCGTCTTCAGCGACGTGCGGCCCGGCATGAAGATCCACGAGACCGAGATCTTCGGTCCCGTGGTGGTGATCCTGAAGGCCGATTCTCTCGACGAGGCGATCGGCATCGTCAACGACCACAAGTACGGCAACGGGGCTTCGATCTACACCCAAAACGGCTACTATGCCCGAAAGTTCAAGCTGGAAACCGATGCCGGCATGATCGGCATAAACATCGGCATCCCGGCCCCCGTGGCTTCGCTGCCATTCGGTGGCATGAGAGAATCACTCTTTGCCGACATCAAGGGACAGGGTAAGGCGGCGATCGATTTCTTTACCGAGAAGAAGATCATCACGGAACGCTATTGGGCGGAGGAGTAAGTTCCCGACACGTGAACAAGCCGATTGAAGAAGCAGCCGAAGGGGCTACCGGATCGAAAGACCGGTTCTGGATCCCGCGGTTCTGGGACGGCATGAACCTCACGGCCTGGGGTTCGCTGCTGGTGCGCAACCGCATGGCGATAGCCCCGCGGCGTTGTGCGACGGCGGCGGTCACCACGGCCTTGGCGCCGGTGAACTCCTCTCTGGGAGCGATCCAGGCGATCGGGTTCGGCCGCCGGATCGCCCGGACCGAGTTGGCCGGCGATCCGATCTTCGTCATCGGCCATTGGCGTACCGGCACCACGTTGTTGCACGAGTTGCTCGCGCTCGACCCGCGGCACGCCTACCCCGACACCTACGCATGTTTCGCACCGAACCATTTCCTGCTCTCCGGCGGATGGTTGCGTCCGGCGTTGGGAGTGTTGTTGCCTTCTCGTCGGCCGATAGACAACATGGCGGCCGGCTGGGACCGTCCTCAAGAGGACGAGTTCGCGATGTGCAATCTGGGCGCTCGCTCGCCGTATCTGTCGCTGGTTTTTCCCAATCGGGCCGCCCAGGACCAGGAGTACTTCGAGTTGGCCGACGTGCGGCCGCGGTCTTTGGCGCGGTGGAAACGTTCGTTTCGTTGGTTCCTCAAGTGCGTGACGCTGCAGACCGGTAAGCGGATCGTGCTGAAATCGCCCACGCACACCTTTCGCATCAAGGTGCTCGTGGAGATGTTTCCAGAGGCGCGTTTCATCCACGCGGTCCGCAACCCTTACGACGTGTTTCCTTCGACCGTGAAACTCTGGAAGCGGCTTGCCCGCGACCAGGGCGTCCAGGTGCCTTGTCATGAAGGGCTGCACGAGCAGGTCTTCACTACGCTCCAACGAATGCACGAAGTGTTCCAGCGCGATCGCAAACTGATCGATCCTTCTCGCCTGTGCGAAGTTCGCTACGAAGACCTGGTCGACGACATGATCGGCCAAACGCGGGCGATCTACGAGCATCTCGGCCTGGGCGAGTTCGACAATGTCCTGCCTGCATTGGAACGGTACGCGGCCGAAAACAAAGACTACCGGGCAAACCGCCACGAGATTTCACCGGAAATCCGCGGGGAAATTGCGCGGCGTTGGGCTCGATATGCCGAGAAATACGGCTATTCGGCCCCGTGATGCCCGCGGTCACGCCCGGCGCGTCAAGGAGAAAAGACTTGACAACGGCGTTCGTACTATTGAAGATGCTGTATTAGAGTCTTTGTGTATGGACATCCGCGCGCCGTGCGCGCATGTTTGTAGCATGGGCCCCTGGCCCGTGTTCTCGCCTCTCACGGGCCGGGGGCCCATGCTACTCTGGTTGCGGCCGTGCCGTGCTAGGGTTTAGGGTTTAGGGTTCAGGACTTAGGGGTAGACGTTAAACCCGAAATCCTGAACCTTGAACCCTGACCACTGAACCCTCCTTTGGTTGTGGTTCGGCCACGTTATGGTAGTTGTGTAAACCTTTACGAAAGGAGTCCGGTAATGGCCAAAGCCAGCGCGCGTCACATTTTGGTAGAGACCGAGGAAGCTTGTCAGACGGTGAAGGACAAGATCGAAGCCGGGGCGGATTTCGCCGAAATGGCCCGGGAGCATTCGCAGTGCCCTTCCGGACAGAAAGGTGGCGAGCTGGGTGAGTTTGGCCCCGGCCAGATGGTCGCCGAATTCGACCAGGTTGTTTTCAACGAAGAGGTCGGTAAAGTCCACGGGCCGATCCAGACCGAATTCGGATATCACCTGGTGGAAGTCACCAGCCGAACCGATTAGCCCGACGACATCATGTCTGTAGAGTGCGTGAAATGCACCCTACGTGTTTTGCAACTGAAGACGATGACGCACAAGTCGAACGAGTTACGGCGCCGCAAGCAGATGATCCGGCTGCAGGCAGAGGCGAGCCGGGCCGACCAGGAGGGTAAGGACCCGTTGAGCCGACGGATCTGCCGGCGGCTGGCCGAATTGCCCGAGTTCGCCGCCGCCGCCGCGGTAATGTTCTACGTCGACGCCGGCAGTGAAGTTCGCACGCGGCCGTTTATCCCCGCCGTGTGGCACAGCGGCAAACAGGTCGTGGTTCCCTATTGCGACGCCGATCGGCTCGCGCTCTTTCGGATCGAGCAGTTCGAGGATCTCTCTCCCGGCACGTATGGAATCCTGGAACCGGCACTCGAATGCCGCAGTCGCGGGGATCGTGAAACCGGGCTCTCGCAGATCGATCTGGTCGTGGTTCCCGGCGTGGCTTTCGACCGGCTCGGCGGCCGTCTGGGGCACGGGAAAGGCTACTACGACAAGTTGCTCGCCGGCGCCCGGCCCGACACCGCGTTGGTGGCCCTGGCCTTCGAGTGCCAACTCTTCGACGAGATCCCCATGCTGCCGCACGACGTTTACGTACACAAAGTGATTACGGAGATTGCAGTCTACAAAAGAAGAAGCCTCGGGGAATAGCCAACCATGGGTAGAAAGAAACCTCCGAAACGCATCGTACTGACCGGGGTCAGCCGCGGGCTGGGCCTGGCAATGACAGAAAGTTTTATATCGCGAGGCCACACCGTCTACGGCTGCGCCCGGTCGGGCGACGTGGTCGATCGGTTGCGCCGCCGCCACGCCTCCCCGCACAACTTCGAAGTGGTCGACGTCAGTCGAAGCGACATGGTTCGCTGGTGGGCGAATTGCGTGCTGCACGACGGCGGTGGGCCCGACCTGCTGATAAACAACGCCGCGCTGATCAATCGCGGCGCCCCGCTGTGGGAAGTGCCCGAGGAAGAGTTCTCGCGGCTGATCGACGTCAACGTCAAGGGCACGGCCAACGTGTTGCGCTGCTTTCTGCCGGCCATGATCGAGCGGCAACGGGGCGTGATCGTCAATTTCAGTTCGAGTTGGGGGCGATCGACCGCGCCGGACGTCGCCCCGTATTGCACCACAAAATGGGCCATTGAGGGGCTCACCCGGGCACTGGCCGATGAACTCCCCCGCGGCATGGCGGCCATCCCGCTGAACCCCGGGCTGATTAACACGGAAATGCTCAAGAGCTGTTTCGGAAAAGGGGCCGCCTGCTATCCCGACGCCGATGATTGGGCCGGCCGTGCCGTGCCGATGCTCTTGGCCCTCGGACCGGAAGACAACGGCCAACCGCTTGCAGTGCGAGGGTAATTCTGCTCTGATAAGAGGTAGCTAATGAATAATTTTTCGGTTTCCACTGGTCGTTTAACCCTAAGGCGAAGGCGTTGGCTACGCGGCTCCTTCGCAGAACAACCGTCGCCTTCGGCTTAGGGTTAAACGAAAGAGCTGTTTGTCGGTCGCCCTTAAGCCGCGATGTACCCAAAGAAAGGAAAGTACAATGACAAGACGCCGAATTTCAAGACGAGATATCCTCAAAACGGCGGTTGCCTCGGCGCCGCTTATCGTGTCGGCCAAGGCGCTGGGACTCGAAGGACCCGGCGCGAATGAAAGGGTAACGATCGCGGCCATCGGGCTCGGCGGCCGCTGTCGGGGGCTGGCCTCGAACTGCCTTGCCGTTCCGCAACTGCAGTTGGTTGCCGCCTGCGATTGTTTCAAGCCCCGCGTCGACGTGTTTCTCGGAACCGTCGGCAAGGGACGCAAAATGACCGGCTATACCGACTTCCGCGAGATGATCGATAAAGAGAATCTTGACGGCGTGCTGGTCGAGACCACAACGCACGCCCGGGCGTGGGTGGCCTGCCACGCCATGGCGCTCGGAGTGGACGCGTACATCGAAAAGCCGATGAGCCTCACCATCGGCGAAGGCCGCGATATGGTCAACGTGGCCCGAAAACACAAACGCGTAACGCAGATCGGCACCCAACAGCGATCCATTCCGCTGAACAACTTCGCCAGCGACCTGGTCAAGAACGGGGCCATCGGCAAGGTGAAGACCGTGTTGGCGCCGAATTTCGTCGGGCCGGTCCACTGGAAACCCCAACCGGCCCAGAAAATGCCCGAGGGCGGCGGAGACAACTGGTGGGACATCTGGACCAACCAGGCGGAAATGCGACCCTATCACGCCAACCTGCAATACGGTTGGAATCGCTGGTGGGCATACGACGGCGGCGGACGCTGCTTCGGCGTGACCGGCTGGGGAGCGCATAGCTACGATCAGATCGAGCGCGGCCTCGGTACCGACGAAACGGGACCCGTCGAGGTCGTCTTGGAGGAACCGGTCCGCGACATGGATTGCGGCAAGTTCGACCCCCGCAAACTGACCGACGACGAAACCGGCGCCCGCTACTACCGCATGGCAAAGAACGTCGTCGGCCCCCGGGCAAAGGTTCGCATGAAATACGCCAACGGCACCGAACTGCGGCTGCACCTCGACGGCGATTGGGGCCCGGGCCTCGGCTGCGTGTTCGTCGGCGAGAAGGGCAAGATCGAAATCAACCGCGACAAGGTCTCCGCCAATCCCAAGGAACTGTTGCAGTCGCCCGACAACCCCGGCCACCTGAAGGTCCCCGAGAACCAGCCGCACATCGAGAACTGGGTCGAGTGCATCAAGACCCGCGGCACTTGCAACGCCGACATCGAGTACGGCCAGCGGGCTTCGACGCTCTGCTACCTGGTGAACGTCGTCCGCGAAGTCGGCAAGGTCGGCGAGACGCTGAATTGGAACCCCGAGACTGAAGAGTTTACCAACTGCGACGAAGGCAACAAGCTGCTGACGCGTCCGCGGCGGAAGGGTTACGAGTTGCCGACGTAGAAGTGGCGTTCGAGCGGGTCTATTTTGCAGTTCGAGTTTTGCGCGCGGTTTGGTGTGCTTTGTTGCAAAATACGGGTGGTGAGTGACCGAAACTCGTCGACTGTATAGGCGATTCTTGCGATTCCCCACTATTGGGCCGGCTCGCACGGCGAATACTTTTGCGCGCCAGTGTCTAGGTCCGTGCAAAATACCCCCGCACTCGTCGTCGGCAGCGCGAACGCTGGACCGTCATCAAGCTGCTTGACTCTTGGTTCAATTGTCAAAGAACAATGTGGCGTATAGCCATAATGGACAAATGTACCAAATGGCGAATCAAAAGTCAACCCATTTTCTTGTGCCACGCGTTGCGAACGTCGGTATCGTCAGGTACCCTTGCTTTCCATGGAACGTGCGCCAC
>Ga0180429_10001499_pt1 | contig 19795 bp, 16 predicted proteins | sample SS_ome_FD_132428 | JGI IMG/M metagenome (GOLD analysis project Ga0180429, IMG submission 132428) | Hypersaline lake sediment archaeal communities from the Salton Sea, California, USA - SS_1_S_1 metaG | ecosystem: Environmental > Aquatic > Non-marine Saline and Alkaline > Hypersaline > Sediment ...
ATAGACGGGATACCAGTAGAGCGCACAGATCTCCGACAAGGCACGACCGCCGAGCGTGTCGTCGTGACGCGCCTCCAGTAACATCGTCCACGGTGTTTCCGGAAAGGCGCGGCCCACCTCCGGTGACGGATCCTTTCCATTCATCGTCCTGATTCTGCACCCGGCCCGCGGCGGGTCAAGCGGACCGGGAAAAAAGTGACGTCCCCCTGTTACCTTCTTCTCCGGATCGCTCAACGAAAGGTGACAACCCTATCTGTCACCCTATGAAAAAGACACATCTCATCCTGCAAATCATCACCTTGGCCTCGCTGAGCCTCGGTGCGACATCCACGGTCCGCGCCCAGATCAGTGGGGGAATCCTCGGGCTCGACCAACTCGACGAGGCGAGCTTCCATCTCCGCACCGAACACGGGCCCAAGGGCCGGTCCTGGATCCGGCTCCGGGGAAGCTTCCTCATCGGCGTGCCCAAGGCACACGAGTTCATTCGTAAGATTCCGAGGGACCGCTCAAGTTCGACGGCGGCGACGGCCCCGATTTCCTCGTCGGTTCCGATGCCGCCGACACCATCCTGGCTGTCGAGATCCTTCTCGCCGGCGGACACGAAAGCACGCCTCTCGCCGCGAGCGTGGGTGCCGAGGTGCATGCCCTCCTTCGTGCCATGATGGAGATGGTGGACGTTCCCATGGCTGCGGAAGTGCCGGACCACGGGAGCGACCCGCTCGCCGCCACCGGGAACGAGCAAGCCCTGCACAAAGACGCGGGAGTCTCCCTCAAGGCAACCGGCAACGAGGTCGCGATCGAGTCCTCGCACGACGATCGCACGCTGCGCCAGCGGTGGAACGAGTGGTCGGTTCTTCGCAGCCTGTCCCGCGACAGCCTGAGTTCCCTGCCGGCCGGAGAGTGGGCGGACGAGTGCGAGATTCTCCTGATCGAATGGCAGGCCGGGATCCTCGATGATGGCGCTTTCGGCAACGAGATCTGCCGGGTCATCGAAGAGATCTTCCTCCTCAACGGACTCGTGGTGGAGAGTGTCCAGCTGACACCGCCCGCCCGCTGATCGAGACTCGATCCGCCTCGCGAGGAACGGAAAACAGGCACCTTCGGCGGTCCTCTTCGGCCCCGAAGCGTGCCTGTTTCTCGTCGGCAGGGCACCACGCGGTCCGCGCGTCCGGCCCATGCGGGGTGCGCGACCCGACGCTCCCGATCGGGCCGTGCCACTCACTACGCCATGATTTCGCGGATCGGGCTGGCCCCCTCGATGCCGACGAGGCTCTCGTCGAGGCCGCCGTGGAAGAATGTCAGGGCATTCGGGTCGAGACCCATGAGCGAGAGGATCGTCGCGTGAAGGTGCTTCACGTGATAGCGATTCTCCACCGCCGCCGAACCCAGTTCGTCGGTCTGCCCGACGCTGACGCCGCCCTTCACCCCACCTCCGGCCATCCACATCGTGAAGCCGTAGCTGTTGTGATCGCGACCGGTGCCATACTCGTATTCGGCGGTGGGCTGGCGTCCGAATTCCCCCCCCCAGACGATGAGGGTGTCCTCCAGCATGCCGCGACGCTTGAGGTCCTGGATCAGACCCGCGATGGGCCTGTCGGTGCGCCCCGCGTGCAGGTTGTGATTCTTCTCGAGGTCGCCATGCGCATCCCAGTTGTCGTCGTTGTGGGCGCCCCCGGAATAGATCTGGATGAAGCGAACTCCACGCTCGACGAGGCGGCGGGCGAGCAAACATTTCTTGCCGAAATCGTCAGTCTGTCCCGCCCCGATTCCGTAGAGACCCTTCGTCTCCTCGCTCTCGGTATCGAGATCGATCGCCTCGGGAGCGGTAGACTGCATCTTGTAGGCCAGCTCGTAGCTCGCGATGCGGGCCGCGAGATTGGTGTTGTCGTATCGCTGCTCGAGGTGACCGGCATTGAGATGATTGAGGGAATCGATCAGCACCCGCTGTTCCTCGCGCGGCATGCCCTTCACGTTTTTCAGGTTGAGAATCGGTTGCCCCTCGGAACGGAACACCGTGCCCTGGTAGCTTGCGGGCATGTAGCCGCTGGTCCAGTTCTTGGCCCCGGAGATCGGGCCGCCGCTCCGGTCGAGCATCACGACGTAACCGGGGAGGTTCTCGTTCACGCTCCCGAGCCCGTAGTTGACCCAGGAGCCGAGCGAAGGCTTGCCGCTGATGACCGAGCCGCAGTTCATCATGAGCAGCGCCGAACCGTGGATCGGGGAGTCGGCGGTCATGGAATGGAGAAAGGCGATGTCGTCGACGCAGCGGCCCACGTTCGGGAAAAGGTCGGAGACGTGTTTCCCGCATTCTCCGTATTGCCGGAACTTCCACTTCGGCTCGACGATCCGACCCTCGTTCTTCTTGCCGCCCCGGCCGAAGGTCTTCACCTCGACCGTCTTGCCGTCCATCCCATACATCGAGGGCTTGTAGTCGAAGGTGTCGATATGGCTCGGCCCTCCGTAGCAGAAGATGAAGATCACGCTCTTCGCTTTCGCCGGGTTCATCGCCGGTCTCGCCTGGAGGGGGTTCTCGTAGCCCCCGGCCGATGCGGCGCCCGCCTTGTTCAAATATCCGTCGGCACCCAGCATCCCGGTCAAGGCGAGGGCGGGAAAACCGCCACCCACGGTGTGGAGAAATTCGCGGCGCTTCACGTTGCCGCAGAAGTGAGAGGACTTGTTCATGATGTGCAGGATCGGGATGGACTGGATGAGGATGGGATGAACGATGGAAACCAGAAAGGAGGTCAATCCAGGTAGACGAACTCGTTCAAGTTCAGGGCGAGGAGGGCGAATCGTTGCAGGGCGGCCTGGTCGTCGAGCCCATGCTCCGACCGCAGCCTGTCGATCAGCTCGAGACATTCGGCGATCTCTTCCGGAGTGGGCGAACGCTGGAGAGTCAACTCGAGGCCGCGGGTCACTTTTTCCCGGGCGGTCACCGCGCCCCCCTGCGAAAGGCGCTCGGCGAAGGCCACAGCCTGCTCGTTCACGAAGGCGGAATTCAGCATCGTGAGCGCCTGCGTCGGAACCGTCGTCGCAAAACGCACCGCGCAGGGCGAATCGGTCGGTGCCTGATCGAAGTCCGCCAGCATCTGGTGTCTCAGGCTGCGCTTCACGTGGACGTAGACGGAACGACGAAAGTGATCCGACTCGTCCTTCGAGACCGGCCAACCCTTTCCGGGACGCGACGCGGTGGCGAGCACCTCGGTGGGAAGAGGGGGATAGACCCAGGGTCCCCCGCGCTCCAGGTTCAGGCTGCCGGACAGGGCGAGGATGGAATCGCGGATCTCCTCGGCCGTGAGGCGGCGCATGTCAAAACGCCAGAACAGCTTGTTCGACGGATCCTGGACAAGATTGGCGCTGTCGGGTGCGGACGACATGCGATAGGCGCGGCTGGTCAGGATGAGGCGATGCAGGTCCTTGATGCTCCAACCTCCCTCGACGAAAGACGCGGCGAGGAAGTCGAGCAGCTCGGGATGGGTCGGATCCTCACCCAGCTTCCCGAAGTCGCTCGTACTCGGGACAATTCCGCGTCCGAAATGATGCTGCCAGATACGGTTCACCATGACCCGGGCGGTCAGGGGGTTCTCCGGATGCGCGATCCACTGTGCCAGGGCGAGACGTCGCCCCGAAGAGCGGAAACCATACCGCTCGACCGGCACGATCCCGGGTTGCCCGTCATCGGGACCCGTCATCACGACCGGCACCGCCGGGCTCACCGGGTCACCGGGCGCATGGGCGGATCCCCTGAGGTGAACGTGCATCGGTCCGGGCTCTGCGACCTCGGTGACCGCGTTGATCGGAGTTCCCGGCAATTCCTTTCGAATCGCCACGATCTTCGCCTGGGTATCCCGCCACTCCTTCACGATATTTCGCCCGGTCCCCTCCTGGAGATCCCTTTCGAGTTTCTTCCCGCCCCGGCGGATCAACTCGGCGATGCTGTCGTTCCGGGTCGTCCCGGTGCGGAGCGAGGCGTCAATGAACTGCCCCCCCGCGGTCTGACGACAATGGATCGCGAGCACGTTCCGTCCGGTCTGGAACGCGTCCAGCGCGGCCCGGCCCAGCTTGACGGTCTCGTAGTCCCTGGTGTAGCCGGTCGCCACATAGATCCGGTGGCCGTTGAGGTAGACCTCGACGTCCTCGTCGTGGTGGATCTCCAACACGAGCGTCTCGGGGATCGCGGTGGCCCCGAACGTGGTGCGCATCCAGATCGCCTCCGTATCCCAGGTGGCACCGATTCGGGCGTTGGGTGTCCCCTTCTTCCCGAATCCTCCCGGTGCGCGCGTCCAGTTCTTGACGCGCTCCCCCACTTCCTTCCAACCGGGCGCCGGACGGCTCGTCGTGAAGAACCACGACGCGGGTTCGCCGCGAGCGTCATCGACGTAGACCACGGCTTCCGGGCCGTCACGACCGGCTTCCCCCGCTCCACCGGATCCTTCGATCCACGTGAGCATCTCGGCCTCGAGGGCGGCGCTCTTCTTCCGCTCGGCCGACACCCTCTCCTCCCGCCGTTTCTCGAAGGCTACCTTTTCGGCGTCGGCGGCCCAGGAGAGCAGGGTGCCTTCGGTCCGGTAGGGCGTGATCCCGTGAAAGTAGGCCATGAAGGAGTAGTAGTCCTTCTGCGAGATCGGGTCGGCCTTGTGGTCGTGACAGCGGGCGCACCCGAGCGTGGTGGCGAGGAATGTCTCTCCCGTGACAAGCACATTGTCGGCGAGAACATCGTAGACGTGCTGCTTGCGATCGGCCGGTTCATCATCCCACTGCATCAGCCGGTGGAAGCCGGTCGCGGCATACGAGGCCTCGGTCGGCTTCGCGATCTCGTCTCCGGCGAGCTGTTCGATGATGAAGCGATCGTAGGGCGTGTCCCGGTTGAAGGCATCGATGACGTAGTCGCGATACCGCCAGATGTGCGGCTTGGGATTGTCACGCTCGAAACCGTTGGTCTCCGCATACCGAACGAGATCGAGCCAGTGCCGCGCCCACTTCTCGCCGTACTGCGGGCGCGCGAGGAGGTCTTCGATGAGGGAGCGCCAGGCCTGCCCGGGATCAGTCTCGAGAGCGGCCTCCCAGGAGTCGATCTCCTTCGGCGAAGGAGGCAACCCGGTGAGGTCGTAAAAGACGCGACGAACGAGCTGGCGCGGTGTCGCGGGTCCGTTCGGCTCGAGCCCGGCTTCTTCGAGACGTGCCAGGATGAAACGATCGACCGGATTCTGCTCCCAATCCGCATCGTCCACGTCGGGGGGCACCGGGGCCGACAGGTCGCGGTAGGCCCAGTAGTCGCGGTCTTCATCGGTGACCACCATTCCCGCGGCCTCACCCGGCTCGCCCTCGATCTCGAGTTCCGGGTCGTAGGGAGCGCCCCGCTCGACCCACTCGCGCAGGATGGCGAGATCGGCGTCGGCCAGTTTTCCCTTCGGCGGCATCTGGTAGTCCTCGTCCTCGTAGCTCACCATCCGGAGCAACACGCTCTCCGAGGGATCGTCTTCGTTCACGCCCGGCCCGAAGTGTCCTCCGCGCATCAGACCGGCCCGGCTCGTGATCCGGAAATCCCCCTTGAGGCGATCGCCTCCTCCGTGACACTCGAAGCAATTCGCCTCGAGAAGCGGGAAGACCGTCTCGCGGTAGAACGCGTGGCCGGCATCCTCGTCGTCCGCAGGCAGCCAGGTAGCCCCCCAACCGAACACGAGCGAAGTGAGCCCGGCGAGAAGCGAGCGGGAGAGAGCACGGGTCGGAGGGGCGCCGTCGGTCATGAAAGGAAACACAGTCTGTAAAGTGAACGGACCAAGCATGGCCCGGAATGCCCCGGCGATCTTGTCTCGGACAGTTTCGGTTTTGGAAAAATACGACATTTCCGCCTCTTCACCGGTCACGTGATGACGGATCACCGGTATTCCTTGCGGTAGTAGAGCGGCGTCATGCGCATGTGCTTGCGGAACTGCCGGGAGAAGGCGGCCTGGTCGTAGAACCCGAGGTCGGTCGCGATATCGGCGATCGATCTCCGGGTCTGACGCAGGGCATCGCAGGCCGCATGAACCCGCATCTTGATGATGTACTGCAGGGGCGGCGTCTTCAGGTGCTCCTTGAACTTCCGCTCGAACTGCCGCACCGAGAGCCCACACAATTCGGCGAGGTGGGGAATCGCGATGTCGCGGGTGAAATGCGCCCCGATGTGGTTCAAGGCCGGAAGAATGTCGGAATCCGGGGGAAGCAATTCCCGCTGTTGTTCATAGTCCTGGATCGTGCCCATCACTCCGATGACGTCTCCCTCCCGCGAGAACACGGGAATTTTGTTGGTCAGGAACCAGGCCGGGGTCCCCTGCCGGGAAATGAAAACCTCGACGATCTCGAGCATGGGCCGGCCCGTCTGCACGATTCGCACGTCGTCCTGCCGGAATTTCTCGGCCAGGCTTCTCGGCAGCAGTTCGAAGTCGGTCACGCCCCAGAAGTCCTCCTCCCTTTCATAGCCATAGAGGTCGAGCAGGGCGCGGTTGGCCGCCAACAGTCGACCCTCGGTATCCTTGGCGAAAAAGAGTACGCCCGGCAGGTGGTCGAAGAGGAGGTGGAACGCCTGATCGGGGCGAATTGCCTCGAGGAATTCCCGACGCCGGTTCATCCCTTCGTCAGCGGCCATGAAAGAATCCATCCGGGGTGTTCGTATCAAAAACCGTTGACGCGGCGTCCGGAGAGGATTCCCGTACTACGGGTCTCCCCTGCCCGGCCGGACGTCTCCCGGCACATCCTTCCTCGCCTCATCTTCCCGCTATGAATGATCCCCATCTCGAGGATACCCTCGGCAGATACGGTTACGGCAAGTCAGGAAAAGGCAAGACTATCGTGATCGTCCTTCTCTTGCTCCTCCTCCTCGCCACCGCGGGCGGAGCGGGCTGGCTCGCCACGTTGTGGAGCGACGAACAGAGCCGCTCCCTCGTGATGGAGCAGCAGTTGAAGAGCGTCAGTGACCAGATCGCGGTGCTCCAGAACGAGAATTCCCAGCTCTCCTCCCTGCTTGCCGACAAGCAGGCCGAAATCGACAGGATGCGGGAGGAATGGGCCTCGCAGGTGGAAACGCTGGAGTCCCAGCACCAGGAGCAGCTCCAGCGGACCTACGGTCAGATGAACGAGATCATCTACGACAGCCGCAAGACCCTCGCCTACATCGGCGACATCGAGACCCGCCTACGCGCGGGCCAGAACATCGACGCCGAGGAGGCCCGGCGCCTCACCAACGTCGTGAACGGGCTCGCCTTCCTTCACGAACAATACAAGAAGCCGCTCACGGAGTTTCGCGAACTCGACCGCTACTTCACCCGCCAACTCGAGTCCCTGCCCGAGCAGGCCGTCGATCCCAAGGAATCGACCCCCCTCGCCCGGCGAATCTTCAAGAACAAGCAGTTCAAGGAGGAACGAAACGAGTTCTTCGAGAACCGCGGCCGCCGCGACGCGATCGAGGAAGCTCGCACCGTCGTCTCCCAGGCCTACTCCAGTGCCCAGCGCCAGATGGCCGCGATCTCCCTCGACAGTCACAAGCTCCTGGCGCAGTTGGACGAGATCACCGAGTCGAACGAGGCGAGCGCCGCCGACGTGGAAGAGTTCTTTCAGAACTCCCGGGAGATTCTCAAGATCCACGAAAACCTGATGAGCGTCGAGCCGCCGTCCACTCCGGCGATTCGCCCCTGACGAAAAAACGGGGCCCCCAACCGGAAGCCCCGCCTTTGCGAGAAGACTCGCCTTCCGCGCCTCCCTTCGAGAAGAGAAGACGCGAACAGTGATCAGTAGCGGTAACCGGGAGGCGGAGGACCGTAGTATTGCCGTTCGCGCTTGTCGCGTGAACTGCCGACGGCCGCACCCGCCGCACCACCGATGGCTCCACCGATCAGCGCGCCTTCGGCACGATCGCCAGGACCACCCGCGAGGGCTCCGATGGCGGCGCCTGCGGCAGCGCCCGTCGCGGCACCACGCTGGGTATTGGTGCAACTGGTGAACGCCACGAGACCGGCGGCGGCGAAGAGGGTTGGGACGAGTTTACATTTCATCGCGTTCAGGTTCCGTCCCTTCCACGTCCAGATCAAGTGCGGAATTCTCCGGTGGAGCCCCCCGACGGGACGTGAATACGCTCCGTCACACCCCGCCCCTACTCCGCGGAAACCGTCTCGCGGTTGACGGAGACCCCGAGTCCGGGAACGGGACCGTAGGCCACGAACTTCGACTTCGAGCCCTCGGGAGGCAGGCGAAAATCGAAGACGCTGACCCCGTGGATCACCTTGCCGCGAAAACTACGCCCGTTGCTCGCCCCGAAGGCGACGTGTTTCCCGTCCTTCTTCGAGCGGCCCAGGTAGATCATGACATGCGAGATCGGCGGGTTCCTGTCCTCGGTATCGTGGGTTCCCTCCCAGAAGAGGAGATCCCCGGGTTTCAGATACGCGAACGCCTTGTGCTCGACGTTGAAGACGTTCTTCATCTGGCGCAGCCTGTCGGTGTGCTTCGCCCAGAGGAAGATGTGGTGCGACATCCGGGGCACCTCGTCGAGACCGCACTCCATCAGGACATGCTGGACCGCGCCGGAGCAGTCCATGCCGCCCTTCTTCGGACAGTTCGACCCGAACCGGTAGCCGAGTTTCTTGCGGGTCAGCGAGAGTGCCGTTTCGATCAGGTCCTGGACCGGGCCGGGATTCTCTTCGAATCCCACGAGGTCCTGCGTCTTCAGGGTCGCCACGTCGGCACCCGCTCCGCTCACCGGATCGCCCTGCCACAAGGCCGCCATCAAGATGAATACTCCCGCCGTCCTGTTCACGAGCGGGAAGATAGCGAAACCGCAGCGATCCGCAATGGCTCGCACGATCCGACACGGGAAACCTGTTCCGGTGGGGTCTTTGTTCGCACCTCCCGGTTTTTCGGCTATGCTCGCTCCATGACGATGCGACTCTACCGTCCCGTCCAGGGAGGTCTGATTCTCGAGGAGGGGGAGCGCCCGGGCACCTTCCGCAGGGCGCCCGAGGGCTTCTCGATCGATCTCCTGTTTCGCCAGGACGATCCCCTCTCCCTGACGCGCAAGCTGTTCGCCTCCGGCACCGAGTCGCCCGCCTTCTCCCCCGAAGACGCCTTGTTGCCCCCGCTCGAGAGTCAGGAGATCTGGGCCGCCGGGGTGACCTATTTCCGAAGCCGTTCGGCCCGGATGGAGGAGGCCGAATCCGCGGGGGGTGACATCTTCTACGACAAGGTCTACGACGCTCCACGTCCCGAACTCTTCTTCAAGGCGACCGCATCGAGAGCGAGGGGACCGGGCGTTCCGCTCGGCATACGCTCCGACTCCACCTGGGACGTGCCCGAACCCGAGTTGACTCTCGCGGTCGATACGCGGGGCGCGGTTTTCGGATACACGGTCGGAAACGACATGAGTTCGCGCTCGATCGAGGGCGAGAACCCCCTTTACCTTCCCCAGGCCAAGGTCTACCGCGGATCGTGTGCGATCGGTCCCTGTCTCGTCGTCGGCGAGGCGGTGACCCCCGAGACGGGTATCACGCTGCGCATCACGCGCCACGACACAGTCATCTGGCAGGGCTCCACCACCGTCTCCCAGATCAAGCGATCCTTTTCCGAACTCGCCGCCCATCTCTACCGGAGCAACGAGTTTCCGGACGGCGCCTATCTGATGACCGGAACCGGCATCGTACCGGAGAGCGATTTCACCCTCGCCCCCGGCGACGTGGTTTCCATCACGATCGACGGCATCGGGGTGCTCACGAACCCGATCGAGAGAGTCTGACTCCGCCCGCCGCCTTTCTTCCCATGAATCCCCTTCTCGACTCCGGCGACGAATCGATCTTCACGCTCCGGACGAAAGCTCCCGGCCCTTCGGGCGTGCTTCCGTTCACCCGCGAGCAGCTCGCGACCGAGCCGAGCGGAAATCTCTTCGGCTGGACCCAGAACGTCGGCATGGGATGGGACGCCGACAAGGTCTCGGGCGGCGACTACGTGATTCTCAGCACGCAGGGGGGCATTCGGCGCGAGGATGGCAAACCCGTGGCTCTCGGCTACCACACGGGTCACTTCGAGGTCGGACTGCTCATGGAGGAGGCGGCCCGGACGATCACCTCGCTGGGGGGCGTACCGTTCGCGGGTTTCGTCAGCGATCCCTGCGACGGACGCACCCAGGGAACCGACGGGATGATGGATTCCCTCCCCTACCGAAACGACGCCGCGACCGTGATGCGGAGGCTGATCCGGTCCCTCCCGACCCGCCGGGGGGTCGTGGGAGTCGCGACGTGCGACAAGGGGCTCCCGGCCACGATGATGGCCCTCGCCGGTTCGGGCGACATGCCGGTGGTCTTGATCCCCGGCGGGGTGACCCTGCTGAGCGAGGACACCGACGAGGACCTCGGGCGGATCCAGACGATCGGGGCGCGCTACGCCCAGGGAGAGATCGATCTCGACTATGCCTCGCACATGGGATGCAAGGCCTGCGGTTCGCCGGGCGGAGGTTGTCAGTTCCTCGGAACGGCTGCGACGAGCCAGGTCGTGGGTGAAGCCCTCGGCCTGACACTGCCACACGCCGCACTCGCGCCCTCGGGTGCGGACATCTGGAAAGACATGGCCCGCCGTTCCGGGGCCGCCGTCGTCACGATGCGGAACAGGGGTATCACGGGGCGCGACATCCTCACGCGCGATGCGGTCGAGAATGCCCTCGTCACGCACGCGGCCTTCGGTGGTTCGACCAACCTGATCATGCACCTCGCCGCCATCGCCCACCAGGCCGGCGTAGAACGCCCCACGGTCGAGGACTGGCGACGCGTGAACGCCCGGATTCCCCGTCTCGTCGACGCCCTGCCTAACGGCCCCCGGCACTTCGCCACCGTGCAGGTCTTTCTTGCCGGAGGCGTGCCCGAGGTGATGCTCCACCTCCGGAACGCGGGGCTGCTCCAACTCGACGTTCTCACCGCATCGGGTCAGACTCTCGGCGAGAACCTGGACTGGTGGGAATCGTCCGACCGCCGGAAGCGCCTCCGTGCCAAGCTCACGCAGCTCGACGGAATCGATCCCGACGATGTCATCATGAGCCCTGAGAAAGCCGCCGACCGCGGGCTCACCTCGACCGTGACCTTCCCCGGAGGCAACCTCACACCCGACGGATCCGTCATCAAGTCGACCGCGATCGATCCGGAGAAGATCGACGAGAACGGAATCTATCTCCACGAGGGTCCGGCCCGTTTTTTCGCATCCGAACCCGCTGCCATCGCCGCCGTAAAATCGACCGGCGAGGATCGCATCCGCGAGGGAGACGTGATCGTTCTCGCCGGATACGGTCCCGCGGGGTGCGGCATGCCCGAGACGGCCCAGCTCACGATCGCCCTCAAGCACCTGCCCTGGGGGAAGAACGTCGCCCTGATCACGGATGGACGATTCTCCGGCGTCTCGACCGGGGCCTGCGTCGGCCATATCTCGCCGGAGGCGTGGGCCGGCGGCCCGATCGGAAAGGTGCGCGACGGCGATCGCATCCGCATCCGCATCGACTGCCGGAAACTTGCCGGGTCGGTCGATTTCCTCGGCGAGGTCGACGAGTTGACAGCCCGGCCACTCAACGAAAAACTGGAGCGCCTCCCCAACGTGCCCGCCGACACGCGGCTCTGGGCCGCCCTGCAGAACGCGAGCGGCGGAACCTGGGGAGGCTGCGTCTACGACGTCGAGGCGATCCTCGCGAAGTTGGAGGGATAGGAGAGCGGGCGAACCGGCAGTATTCCCCGGGCCCTTCACCCCTTCAGGCTCGCGAGAAAGGCAACCAGGTCGCGCAGCTCCTCGCGCGAGAGCCCGTTCGTGAGTCCCGCCGGCATGAGGGAGCCGGCATTCTCGATCCGGCTGATCTCGACGCGGGGAATGGCCTTCACCTCTCCCGACACCGTGTCCCGCAGGTAAAATACGCCGTCCTGCTCCTTCTCCCGGTAGCCGGAGTAGATCTCCCCGCTCTTCGTGGAAACGGACGTGGCGAGATAGCCCTCCTTCATTTGACGGTTCGGCCAGAGCACGGACTCGATCAGCAGGTCGACCGGCAATCCGGCACCCACCGCATCCAGGGATGGACCGATCACCCCGCCCACGTCGTCGAGCTGGTGGCAGGCGATGCAGGTCAGCTCGGCACGCTGGTAGATGGCCCGTCCCGCATCGGCGTTTCCGCTCTCGATGATCTCCCCGGCCAGTTTCGCCACGAAGGCGGGGGAATACGCCCGGGCGCCCGCCGTGATCCCCATCGCGTCGTGCAGGACGCCGAGCAGCGCCTCGTCGTTGCGCCCCAGTCGACTCATCGCACCGGCGAGATACCCGGCCGGTTCGGGACCGATCCCCGCCGTCGCCAGTTCTTTGCGCAACAACTCCGTCGCGCCCTTGCGGGGAAGGAATACCGCCAGGACCGGCGCGACCTCATCGACCGTAGCGGCCTCGGAAAAGAATGCCGTCGCCGTCTCGACCGCCTTCCGTGGTCCGGCCATCACGAAAGCTTCCATCAGGGAAGGCCGCAATTCGGCGGGCGACTCCGTCCACGTCTCGACCAGGAGCGGAACCGCACTTCCGGGTTGCCACCGTGCCAGCGCGATCGCCGCTTCGCCCCTTGGTCCGGACGGGCGATCCGTCGAGAGGAGAATCTCCCGGGCTCGATCGGCAAGATCGCTCGCCCCCCAGAGGCCGGCGAGCCGCAGGGCCAAGGCCGAAACCTCCGCGTCATCGCTTCCGATACCCGCCGCGAGGACAGGTGTGAATCCTTCCTCGGGCACCACCTTGCGCCTCCTGAAAGACTCCGCCATCGCCCTCAGGATCGCGGGATCCTCCCCGTCGCTCCGGAGCAACGCAAGCAGGTCTCCCGGCCCTCCCTCGCGGGCGACGACGAGAGCGAACGTGTGCCGCGCCTCGGGCGAGAGGCCGTCGCTCGCCAGCATCTCTCCGGCGATCTCCATCGCTTCCGGTCCGCCCAGCGTCTCGAGTGCGAAGGCGAGGTGATCGGGACGGGAAAAGGTGAGTCCGTGCGAGCGGGTCGCGGGCAGCCAGGCATCCGCCATCGCGTGAACGGCCTGGACGAGTGCATAATCGATGAAGCGGTCGCGGGGATGATCCAACACCTCGAGCAGGGCGGCAAACACGGCCGGACGCTCCACTGCCGCGGAATCCGGTGCGCGCACTTGTGCCCCGCGCACGATCGCATCGAGCCGGTCACGGGGACGCTCGCTGTTGGCGAGGCCCCGAATCGATTCCACCGTCACGTCGGGGCGTTCGAGCGTGGTTGGCCCCGGCCCCTGCCAGGCATCCCGGTCGAGAAGCTCGCGCTCTTTCGCGGTCATCCGCCAGATCCGTCCGTGACTCTCATCGCGGTCCGGGTGCCGGAGCGACGCCTGGTAGTGACCGATGATGGGATTGAACCAATCCGCGATGTAGATCGCCCCATCCGGCCCGATCCGAACCTCCACCGGACGAAAGCTCGTGTGACCGGCATGCAGCAGCTCGACCGGTTCGACCCGCGCATAGCCCGCCCCTTCCTCGACGAGCGGAAAGGCCGACACCCGGTTGGCGTAGTAACCGGCGATGAGAACATTCCCCTGGAGCCAGGCGGGCAGGTGCGCCGAGTCGACGAATTCCCCCGCCATCGACTTGCCCGGCGTCGCCCCGATACTGGCCACCGGAACGAGACTGTTCGGGTTCTTCGTCGGGATCAGCCCGGGCGTGACGTAGATCAACTCGCGGTTGTTCGATTTGAGGAACATCGCGCCGCTCCTGTCGAAGGCGATCCCGCACGGATTCTGGCTCGCCAGGCTCGGGAAACAGAACGGATCGAGCCGCAGGGTCCGTGGGTCGAAGCGCCAGAATCCGGCCTCGTCGCCCCGCACGATTCCCCACGGAGTTTCGACACGGGAGAAACAGTGCAGTCCCTGGGCGAACCAGAGGCACCCCTCCGGCCCCCAGGTGAAGTTCGAAATGTTCTGGTGCGTGTCGCCGGTGCCGAAGCCGGTGAGGATCACCTCCCGCGTGTCGGCCCGGTCGTCCCCGTCGGTGTCCCGGAGAAGGAGCAGATCCGGTCCTTCGCCGAGGTAGACCCCCTCGTCCCCGAGCGCGAAACCCATCGGCATCTCGAGCCCGTCCGCGAAGACCGTCGACTCGTCGGCGCGACCATCCCCGTCGGTGTCCTCCAGGATCACGAGCGTGTCATCCGGCTTCTCGCCGGGTTCGAGTTGGGCGTAGGTCAGGGTCGTGAGAACCCAGAGCCGACCTTCGTCGTCCCAGTGCATCGCAACCGGATTCGCGATCCCGAGCGATTCATCGGCAAAGAGATTGACGGTGAAATCCTCGTGAATCGTGAAGGACGCGAGCTGCGACTCCGGGGACGGGTCGCCGGACTTCTCTCCCACCGAAACCGCCAAGGCCGCCGTCGCTCCACCGAGGAGCACCGCGCCGGCAACGAGGAAACCACAAGGTGAAGCCAATTTCATTGCGCCCCCCCCTTCCGTGCCGCTTCCCAGATCTCTTCGTCCGCCTGCTCGAGCAGGGGCGGCAGCGCGGCGATCTCGTCGAGAAACCAACGCTGCTCGCTGTCGCGATGCCCTCGGGAACTGGGAACGTGCTGCCTGTCCCCGAACAGGAATGCCCAGTTCGTCGGTCGAAAATACTGATCCCAGAGATCGTTCTTCCTCCGCACCGCCGCGATCGTTCGCTCGTCGAAGCGGGCCTCGAATCCCAGAGCCCGCGCGACATTCTCCGCGAAGCGTCGCTGTCCCGCATCGGACAAGTGCAGTCCGTTGGCGGCGAAATCCGAGGGCTCCCATTCGCCGGCCGGAACGAAGATCGCTCCCCGGCGGTCGGCCAGAGCCTGGATTCTCCTCGTGTAGTGCGCGAGGACCTCGTTTCGCCCGGCGGCCAGTTCGGCGGCGGGCCCCTTATCCGGAAAGGGGTGCGGCGCGACGATCACGATGCGCTGGGAGAACCGGGAGAGGGCGAAAACGAGACGGTCGTAGGCGGATTCGAAATCCGACACCGATTCGATGCCGTCGAGGGACTCCATCCGCCCGAACTGCAGGATCATCGTGCCAGGTACGATCCGGTTTCTCTGGTCCGGCACACTTCCGGGACGCGTGTCGCCCTCCTCGGTGAAAAAGAACATCGGTCGCTGTTGCCGATAGGCGGTATCCGCGGGCCAGCCGATGTTGCGCACCCGCACGTTCTTGTCCGCATGGGCGAGCTGCAGGGCCGCCTCGAGGTAGCCCGCATCGCGCAGGCGAAAGACGGTCGTTCCCCCCAGGAGCGTCACCGTTTCCCCCGCGAGAGGAATCCACGGCTCACCCGGCTCCCAGGCGGGACCGAGAGGTTCGTCGCGGGGTTCGAAGTGCCGAACGAGAGCGAGGGAGTCGTCCTGGGAAGCGGGATCGAATGCCGGAACCGGCAGGCAGGCGAAGGTGCATGCACCGAGTATCAGCCAACGCATGACCGGTATCTTGTCAGGGAGACCGGGGGTGTGCAAGCACGCGAACAGGTTGAACCTTCGCGCCACCCCGGCGGATAGGCGTCGGAGCCACGTTCCCTTCAGTCAACGTCCCACCGCAGGATGATGGCGCCGTCGAACTCCGTGTCCGTGTCGAGACGGAGCGAGAGATCTCCTTTCTCGAGTTTCAGCGGTTCCGCGCTCCCAGATTCCCAGGTGATGCCTTCCTGCCCGACGGTCAGCGAAAGAGGAAAAGCGGCCCCCTCCCCCTCCACCATCCAGCTTCCCGCGCGGATCACGCGCAGAGGCCACTCACCCGTCACCGTCCTCCGTCCGGACGCCAACCGCACGACCGGCCATTCAGGATGACCGAGCTCGGTCGGGACCGGACGCAGACCGAAGCGCGTCGCCCGGTCCATCCAGTAGGCGAAGTCGGCCCTCATGTCGCTGAGCAGGTAGGGGTACTCTTCCGCGAGATTGTGGCGTTGCCAGGGATCACTCTGCCGGTCGTAGAGCTCCCAACCCGCGAAGGTCTCCGCCGAAACGGGATCGAGGGACCAGCGCCGGTCCCGAACCGCCAGCCAGCGATCGGTCCGGACCGCCACGGACGCGTTGCCCGTGTCGAATCCCGGGGGCGTCCAGGCCGCGCAGAGGATGCGGTTCGGCCACCTCGCGGGGCGACCGCCACCGTCGAGAGCGGGCGCTAGGCTGATTCCCGAGAACTCCGTCTCGTATTCCCCGGGTAACGCGAGACCGAGCCAGTCGACCAGGGTGGGCAACCAGTCATAGGGTGCCGCGATCCGATCGAAGGTGGATCCGGGCGTCACTCTCCCCGGCCAACGAACCACGCAGGGCGTGCGCATGCCACCCTCGTGCACGCTGCCGACCGACCCCTGGAGCCGCACCGTGTTCTCCTCCCACTCGCCTTCCACCCGGTCGGAGACGGCGGCGCCGACATAGACCAGGAGATGCTCGCGATCCGTCCTGGTCCACGGATCTGCCGCCAGGAAGTGCTCGGCGGCGGCACCGTCCTCGAGCGACAGTACGAGAAGTCCGGGTTGCTTCGTCGAGTCGCCCAGGAAAGCGCTCGCGCCATCCACCGTGGCCGGTCCGGTCGTCTCGAAACCCTGCGCCTCCGGGACGTGGGGCCAATTCTCCCCATTCTTCCATGCCCCGAGGAAGGCGGTCCGGTAGCCGTTCTCACGGAAAACCTCTCCAAGCGTGAGGACAGGGGAGGGAAGAACGTGTTCGCCATGCGTGTTTCCCGTAACTCCGCTGAGGTAAGCGAAGCGACCACTGAGAAACTCCGCCAACGCCGTCTCGGCGACGGGACCGGCCAGGTAATGGCGAAAAGTCATGCCCTCGCGAGCGAGAGTATCGAGTCGGGGAGTTCCCTCGCCATCGGCCCGCCGCGCCGTCGATTCCTCCCACCCCTGCGCGTTCACGACGATCAAGGTCACATCCGGCGGAGTCTCCGCATGCGCGAGCGAACCGAGAAGCAGGAAAAGCAGCGCGAGGACCCGGGGCATGGCGGGACAATCGTCTCATTCCCGCCCCTCCGCCACCGCCGGCCGTCCTCGAATTTTTCCACTCGCGCCGCTTCGCGCTATCGCTACACTGCGTGCAGGATGACCGACGAAGCCGATTCCCCGTCTGGCGGACAGGATCGACCTCCGATAACGGAGAAAATCGCCCCCGTCGGCAGTCCGGACCGTGCGGTGGGAGAAGGCCGGGCCCTGCGCGAGCAGCTCGCGGCGCAGGACCGCCGAATCGCCGCACTCGAGGCACGGCTCGCCCGGCACGAAGAAGAACGAGGCGCGCAGTCTTCGGTGAAGCGTTTTCTCGCCTCGGCCAGACACCTCTCGCCGGTCACCGTGACCGCCGTCGCGACCACGGCCGCCCTCGTTCTCGGGCTCTCCCTCTACTCCCTCGTGCGGTCGGCGCAATGGCGCGCCGCGATCGCCGATCTGCGGACGGAGCCCGGCATCGCTCTCCTCGATGTGTCATCCGCCCGTCCCTTCCGCCGTCAACTCACCGGCCTCCGTGATCCGCTTGCTCCGACGGTAGAAGAGATCCTCGTCCGCCATGGGCTCGGCGCGGGCGCCGCCCGTCTCTTCTTCACCGAGTTCCATTCGCTGCACACCGCCTACGCCGAGGAGCGACGGAAACAGTCGGAGGCCGAGGTCCGCGACCTGCACGACTCCCTCCTCACCGTGGTCGGCGAGTTCGCGAAAGAGGCGGAACGCCGCAGCGCGGAAGACCTCGAGAAGTTGACCCGGGCCGTCCTCGAAGCCCGGTTTCCGGTAGAGATGAAATCGGTCGATGTCCGGTTCAGAGGGAGACGCTGGCAGTTTCGCGGCGGGCTCTACGAACCGGAGCATTCGCTCTTCACGGCCGAGGCGCCCGCCTTCCTCGTGCGGGGAGAACGCAACTTCACCGGGCTCGCGAACCTGACCGAGATCGAATCGGCCCGACTCGTCGATGCGATCGAGTCGGCGGACCTGTTTCAGCGCGACGACTTCGGGCGCTTCGTCCACCTCCCCCGTCTCGCCCGGCTCCTGGGCGAACTCGACGCACTCTATGTGCGTTCCCGCATGCCGCCTCCCCGATTGCAGATCACCTATTCGACGACTGCCTCCGGTGAAACCGACTCCCGGCGTTGGATCGGGCCGGTTCGCGAACGTCTCATCTCCGAGGCGAATCTCGCCCCGGTCCGTTTCCTTCCACCGGGCCCCTGCGAGGTGGAAGGCCTGACGGGACAACTCCGCATCGTGGAGCGAATCGATTGATCCCGGCATGGACCGCTCCACCATCCTCATTCCACCCGTCGTCGTCTTCCTGTGCCTCTGTGGTCTGGTCGTCCTCGCCGGGGTGAAGGATCACTGGCCGGTCCAGCCCCGTCCCTGCGAGTTCCGCACCTTCACCGGCATTCCCTGCGTCGGCTGCGGCGGCACCCGCGCCTTCGCCTCCCTCGCCCGCGGCGACGTCGTCACGGCGACGACCTACAATCCGCTCGCCGTCGCCGGGTTCGGAACCGTCGCCTGCTGGCTCGGTCACGCCGTGATGCGCGCCCGGCGCCCGATTCGCCCTCGCGTGCCCCCGACGCCGCGCCAACGAGCGAGACGACACCGCTGGATCATCGCGATCATCGTCATTGCCATCCTCGGGAACTGGCTCTACCTGATCCGCTACCTCGAATCCTGAGACTCCCATGACGATCGACCTCACCGGACAGACCGCCGTCGTGACCGGCGCCGGAAACGGAATCGGACGCGCCATCGCCCTCGCGTTTCTCGATTGCGGGGCCCACGTCGTCGCGATCGATCACGACGCCTCCTCGCTCGTCGACTGGAATCCCCCCACGCCCGGCGATCTGCATCCGGAAGTCGCCGACGTGACGGACTACGGGGCCCTCCAGGGGATCGCGTCCGGCCTTTCCGCACCCGCCGACCACCTCGTCTGCGCCGCGGCCTGCGGTTCGGGCAAGACCGGCTTTCCCTTCTGGCGCCTCGAGCCCTCGGACTGGGGGCGGGTCATCGACGTGACCCTGATGGGCACCGTCAACAGCGTGCATGCCTTCACGCCGTCCCTGCTCGGGGGAGAAACCGGCCGGAAGAGCGTCCTCCTCCTCGCCTCGGTCGCGGGCCAGATCGGATCCCCGACCGATCCGCCCTACAGCGCCTGCAAGGCCGCGACGATCAACTTCGCCCAGTGCGCGGCGCGGGACTTCGCCGAATACGGAATCCGGGTCAACGCGATTTCACCGGGCATGGTGCAGACGAAGGTCAACCGGTCTGTCTGGCGGGCGAGCCGCGAGTCGGAAACCCAGAGTTACGAGGAATGGGGCGAGGCCAAGGTGAAGCGGCTCGCTCCGCTCGGACGCTGGCAGGAGGTCGAGGAATTCGGGGCGATGGCCGTCTTCCTGGCCAGTCCGAATGGCAGGAACATCACCGGCCAGACTATCAACATCGACGGCGGCCAGGTGATGCACTCGTGAGGACAGGGAGGTGGTTTGTCACAACCCGATGGACACAGAGCCAACTGCCCCCGGGGTGAATGACACCCTGCATCCACCGGCACTCCAAGAGAACCCGAAGAAATGAACATGCCTCGAGGGTTACGGCGCACCTTGCTCGGGCGCAGCAAGCCGTGAGCGCAACGCCTCGCGTTCCAGTGACCTCTCATCAGGGGCGTGGACCAGTCGTCCTTCGGGGTTGTCTGCGTGACGCGAGGAGATGATCCCACTCCAAGTGTGACGCCTGAGGGAAGCACGTGCGATCAGGGCTCGATCCATCCGGTGTCGCATTCTGGCTCAACGTTCCCTCAAGCAAGATCTCTACGGCATCGTCC
>Ga0180429_10001500_pt1 | contig 19792 bp, 28 predicted proteins | sample SS_ome_FD_132428 | JGI IMG/M metagenome (GOLD analysis project Ga0180429, IMG submission 132428) | Hypersaline lake sediment archaeal communities from the Salton Sea, California, USA - SS_1_S_1 metaG | ecosystem: Environmental > Aquatic > Non-marine Saline and Alkaline > Hypersaline > Sediment ...
GCCCTGGACGCCGCCGTGACCCCGCCCGGCAGCACCGGCTCCATAGTCGTCGTGTACCGGGACGTGGCCGACTCCAACCACGGCACGGCCAAGGTCGGGGTCCTGGCGTAGTGGGGCATCCAACTGTCCGACCTGAGTGTGTTCGGCTATCGGGTCTCCAAGCCGATAATCGCTCGTTAGCGGGCTCATGACGCCGAATCCCTTGCCCGGCAGAAAACTGGCTTGTCGCGCGGCAAGATGTATTCGCCGCATCTCTGCAATGGCCGGGCAGGACACGACCATAGTAGCGCCAAACGAGGGCTGCGCCCCCCGCAGCAATGACGCACGGCCAAAGAGGTATCACTCACTACGGAAAGTCCATTACGCGCAGTTCGACCTACGTGCGGCAGTAGAATGAATCGTGGATGAATCGTGGATAGACTCTTGGCTGGCCATTATCCCTTGTCCGCATAATGCCATTATCGGTCGGTGAGCGGGGGAGTCGAGAGTTCGTGGGCGAACGCCCGCTAATCAGGCACACTCAAGTTGGGGGATTCCGTAGGCGCCCGGCTGTCCTGCAAGAAGGGCCAGAAGGGGTAACTCAAAGAGAGGGCAAGAAAATGGCAGAACCGCGATCCAGGAACACGGGCTGCCCGATAAGGGGCAGTGGGTGAACAGGTTCGAGGTGCGCTCCGAGTCCAGCGACCGCGTATATGTGATCGCCCAGCACAGAACCGGGCGGCACTGGGGCTGCTCGTGCCCCGGCTGGAAGCGGCACCGCAAATGCAAGCACCTCACGGCCGTCGGACTCCCTTCTCTGGAGGAGCCCCATGAAGTGGGGAGGCTCGGCTGATGGCAAAAAGAGGCTTCCTTGACGGCTACAAGACCTATGACGACTCCGCCGGGCGGGGATCCCCCGACGAGTGGAGGGAGGCGTTCGGGAGACGGATGAGTCTCGACGAGGCCAACGAGGTGCTCGGGGACGACAGTCCATGGGCCATCTTGGGAATCCGTCCCGGGGCAACGTCCGCCGAGATCAAGAAAGCTTGGCGAAGGGAAGCCAAGAAGTGGCACCCGGACCGGCACGGCGGGTCCGAGGGCGCGGCAGAGAAGCTCAAGCGGGCCAAGGCGGCTCATGTCAAATTGGGGGAACCATGATGTGGATCCTAGACATTGCCAATGAGTTGAGAGTGGTCGGAAACGATCCCGAGGCGGCCGATATCTCGAACCCACGGGGCGATATTATCCGGGAAGTCTGGTTCGTCACGGCCGAATCCCAGCGCGGGGAAATCCTCGCCCATGTCTGGTCCACCGAAAGCCGCGCCGAGGCCGCGGGCTGGCTGGCGTCAATCCGTGGTTCCGTCCAGCGGACGCCGGGGTGGGACCCGTCGAACCGGCGCGCATGGCACCATTGGCGGTATGTTTACGGATCGGAGGCATTTCTGGTCAACGAGCGCGACGAGGCCGAGCGGGAGAAACAGGACGCGCTCAATTCGGAGTCGATGCAATGACGACCTCACCCAAGACGAAATCCGATATGAGATCCTACCTCAGTGCGCTCCATTTTGCCATCGAGAGAGAGCAGTCGGGCGAGCCGGACACCGTTGCCGGGCTGCGCCGCGAAATCTCGAAACTGAAACGACGCTGCTGGGAGTTAGGCATCGACTTGCCGACCGTGGAGGACGCGGTCCGCTGGTTTCCGGTGCCGGACTAGGCTGTCGCCGGACCGCCCCCATAGGTGAATGGGCGGGCGGCGGCGAGCACTTCCTCCCGCAACGCCGTATCCGCATCCCCAATCGCCTCCATCAGCATCCTCGACTCCATGGCGTACACCGCGCGGAACACCCGTGGCGCCGAGGCGAGGTCTCCCAGATTATCCATCCGGTCAAACATCTTAATGATCTTCGCCTCGCGGCTCACCCCGGCAAGGTGCTCGCGGTCCATCCTTTTCCGTTCCGTGCGGGGAAGCGACGATCCCTTGGAGGGATTCGTCAGCTCCTTGACAAGCGCCGCCACCTCGGATCCGCAGGCGGCCTCGATATCCTCCAGGGTGGTGGGCGTGTCCTCCCACACATCGTGAAGCCAGGCAGCCGCGACCATGATCAAAGTAGTGCCCGGGTAGGCGGCGACGCGGGCAGCGACGCGCTGCGGATGCTCGATATACGGCTTTCCGGTGTATTTCCTCCGCTGCCCTTTGTGCGATTCGCAGGCCAGCTCAATCGCCGAATCGACTACTGTCTTCGTCTGCATCACTCCTCCTCCCGATCTACCACAACCGTGTTCGGCATGTTGGGCGACTTCATCACGCGCCCATGATCGTCATATTCCTCGTCGGCCCGAGCCGTGTGCTGCCGAGCCATTGCCTCCAGGTTCTCCCGCAGCTCCTCTGCGTTTACATCGGCCATCGACGCCAAGGCATCCACCACTTCACCGATGTACCTACCGAACACATCCCGTCGCTTCCGCTGGCTGGCACGCTTCTTTTTCCTGCGCAGCAGCATGCCGAGCCGCCGTCCGCATTCGTTGAGGGCCAGCCGCATCTCCTTCCTAATCTCGTCGTAGTCGGCGATGCTTTCCTTGCCCTCGGAGGTGTACGGCACCCAGACGGACGCCAGATGCACAAGGACAACAAGCGGCCCTCTCGGCAAAGAGGCCTTGGATTGCGAAAGCCCGTAATTGTTCCATCGAACGTCCGCAACGGCCCGATGCATGCAGCACGATCCGGGTTGATACAGCAGCGGCACCCTGTTGGCGAACCGTATCAATCGCGCATGCTCGTCCTCGCCGCGCCCAACCTCTCCCCCCCACGCCAAGGCCACCTCTATCTGAAAAGGGTTACCACGATACACCGATGGAGGCCGCACGGTGGCCGTGTAAAACTCGGCCCGCACGCCTTCGAGCATCCCGGCCAACAGGGCTTCTGCGCCTATCGGCGACAGGCAGTTCTTTGGCGGCGCCATTAGCTTGGCGTTCTGGAGCGCACGGTAAAGGGACTCCGCAGAGTCCGGTTTCAGCGACCGTGTCGAGGCGGACTTGGACACGCCAGCGCTGCGGCAGATCGCCGCAGCGGTCGATTCGCTAACCCGACAGAACTCCGTCGTCAGGAAGGCGGCGACTTTCTTTGCTCGCGTCTCCTTCACCATTTTGAGCATGGTGCCGAGCTCCACGCCATGCGGGTGCGGCCGAATCTCCCGGGCCTCCGCCGGAAGCTCTTCCACCGCCCGGCGGAATGTCACCGGTCCGGAGGGGGGTCGATAGTGTATCTCCGCATGCGGATTGGCTATCGAGGTCAGCTCAACATACTCATCCACGCTCTGTCTGCCGCGGGCGTACGCGCCCTCCAGTTCAATGCTGACCTCAGTCCCGTGCGGCCACGGCACGGATACGACTTCGTCCGACACCACCTCCGGCCTATTGGCGTTCGTGTCTATCGCGAGACGCAGATCGCAGGCCTGCGAGCCAACAACTCGGCTCATGACGCGAACCGGTTGTCCGGTCGTCAGCAAACCGTACATCCCAGCGGCGCTGATGCCTATGCCCTGTTGGCCCCTCGACATCTTCAGACGATGGAACTTCGACCCGTAAAGTAATCTGCCGAACACGCTCGGAACCTTGCTCTTGGGCACCCCCGGACCATTGTCCCGCACGGTCACCCGCCAGCGATCGGTGCCGGTCTGTTCGATCGCTATGTGCAATTCCGGCAAGATCCCAGCTTCCTCGCAGGCGTCCAGACTGTTGTCCACCGCCTCCTTGACTGCGGTGAGTAGCGCCTTGCGCTTGTTGTCGAAACCTAAAAGGTGCCTGTTCTTCGCGAAGAACTCGGAAACCGATATCGACCGCTGTTGGGCCGCCATCTTTTCGGCTGCTCCCTGCACCTATTCATTCCCTCCATCCTCAGCATCCTCATAGTAGTCTTCGAGGTTGTGGAGCGTGGGGCCGCCGACATCCTTGGCCAAGCTACCTGTCTTCTCGAATCTCGCCGCCAAGACAGCGCGGCCATATTCAGGGACCTGACGGACATCGAACACGTTCTCACAGACACAGCATCGGACAGCCTCCCTGCCTTGATCGACCCATCTCTCCCCCTTCGGCAAGTGCCAGCCGATGTTGTGGTTACAGTGCGGGCAAGTGACCCCGGCCCAATACTTCTCCTTCTCCTCACCCATCTTCTCACTCATCTTCTCACTCATCTTCTCACTCATCTTCTCACTCATCGGCGTCCCTCCTGCGCAGCCTCTCCACCCCTTCGTTCAGGCGCTTGGCATAGCAAGCCGCCCAAACCACGGGCCAAAGCAGCACCGAGGCCCATGTCATGCGTCCCGCGTACCACGAAACGGCCGCGCCGACCGCGAGCCAACCGAATGCAATCCACACAGCGATCATTTTCCTCACCCGGCTATAGAAAGACCCTCCTGCGATTCTACGCCGCAGGAGGGTCTCTGTCCACCTGTTTCCGTTAGCCCAGCCTGATGACAGGGTGCTCCCGCAGAGCTACCCGACTGTCGTTATCAAGATCGTCGATGGGCAGCGACTCCGTTCGGAAGGTGTCTAGGAACGACGCCTTGGCCCTCCCCTTCCTCGGCGGATAGAGCACAAAACCCCTCCTGCCGCCGCTGGTGCGCACCCATACGCAACCCTTGTACATGGACACGCCCATCAGAACTGGATGTGGACCCGAATCCCGGATCCGCGTTCCGGCAAGACCCTCCAGTACCCCTCACGAACCAGCACGCGGCGGGCGACGGTACGGGTGTCCCAGTACCCCTCTCGGATCAGGACATTCACCGTGCGAGTGCGACACTCCCAGCGACCGCGGCACCCGCGAGACTGGACCCACACGCGCTCCCGAACGAGCCGCTTTTCGTAGACGGGCGCCACCCACACGCGCTCCGTCACATATCTGGTCTCGTATACCGCAGGCACCCAAACGCGCGACTGGTTGGGGACCACTCGTGGCGGGGCGACGATCACCGGACGGGTCGGGCCGACCACCGGGCGATACGGTCGCGGGGCTGGCCGAACATGACGACGATCCGACCGACGACGGTGGGTCCGACGCTGCTCCGGGCGGTGGGTCCGACGCGCCTCCGGGCGACGGGTGACACGAACATTGAGGTCCGCGTTGGCGAACTGGACCTGGGCCAACATCGCTGCCGCCACCGCCACGATCAGAATCTTGTTGGACTTCATTTTCATTTCCCCTTTTTGGGTTTTTCACTGGCCGGCCCGCACGCGAGCGGCCTACCGCTTGCCCCTTGTCCCTGCGACGGTGCGCCTACGGAAATAGTTCACACCAGTCAATTATACACTACAAGTCAAGTAATGGCAAGCAGGTCCGCTAATCGCCCAATATCAGCCTAAAGTCGCCCTTCATCACCCTGCCGATCTGCCTCGTCTTGCGGCCGAGCCGATGGTCCGTCACCCGCCCGTTGGCGAAATTGTATGTCCGCACCTTGTCGCCGCGACGACCTCCACCAGTCTGCGCGAGACGCCCCTCGGACTGCCCCTTCTCGGCCTGCTCCCGCGCCGCGGACGACACCCTCGCGGCCAGGACTCGCCTCGCCTCCCGCCTGTTGGCGTGCTGACTCCTGCCGTTAATGAACACCACAATGCCGGTCGGGACATGCCTCATCCGCACGGCACTGTCCGTCTTGTTCTGGTGCTGTCCTCCCGGACCGTGGCCGCCGCATGTCTCGACTTCGATGTCCTCCTCCCGCAACGGGGAGGGGGTGGGCCTCGCGGGCATCACCGCAACCGAAACGAGCGACGTGTGCACGCGGCCCCGCGACTCCGTCGCCGGGACCCTCTGACAGACATGTCTGCCGGGTTCGTGGCGGAACATCGCCCACGGCGACTCCCCGGTTACCCCCAACCTGACATGCCCGTCCCTTGCGGCGAGCACCTCCACGCCGAGTCCGGCGGATTTCGCGTACCTCTCGTACGCCGACGCGAGTTCGGCGGCGAACATCTTGCTGTCGTCGCCCCCCTCGCCCGAAACAATCTCGACGACGATCTCTTTCGCCGCCTCAAAGACTCCTCCAGTCTTGCATGGCACAATCTCCTTTCGTTGTGTGCGCAAACTATGTCCAGGGGAAATGTATGGCGTGGGATACTGCTAGCGCGGCGCGCGCAGAGCGGAGGCGCGGGTGAAATTGAGCTTGGCTTGCGTGTGGCTGCTCATGTTGCCTCCGCGTCGGGCGGCTCAATCAAGACATCACAAGATGGTAGGAGCAACCGGGACATGTCCTGTGCGCTGTCCACCACACGGACGTCTGGGGCGTCGGCCGTCTCCGCGAGGAAATCGGACACCGTGTACCACCGCTCGGCACCAGGGTAGACCTCCGTCTCCCCGGGCACGCCGAACTCCTCGCAGGCCCACCTCACTATCGACACGACGTACCTGGGCATGCCGCCGCTCATGCAGTCGCAGTAGTCGTACGCGATGATGTGGGAGATGGCCTTGGCGATGTCAAGATCGGGGCCGCGGCGAAGGGCGGCGAACGCGGAGAGTTTCTCCCGGAGTCGCCACACGGCGTCTATTACCTTCGTGATCTCCGGCTCGTTCCGGTCGAAGAGGCTGCCCGGCTCGGTCCTAAGGCCCGCCTCCACCTCGGTCTCGTACACCGGCCGCGAGAACACGAGGCGGTGCGGCGCGGCGTCGTCGAACGCCACGGGTCGGTCGCTGTAGCTGGCCCACTCGTCGTTGTTCTGCATCACCGACCGCTCGATCACGGTCCTGAAAATGCCGGTAGCCGCCGGGGAGATGTCAGTCCCCATCGCCGTCACCGATATCGCAGCCGCCGCTATCGCAGTCGTCGCAGCCGTGTCCGCCGCACGGCGAGGCCGGGACGCACAGGAGCCACTTGTTCCCGCCCTGGTCGGTGGCATCGACCATGTCGCCCACAGGGAGGGGCTGGATACCGCCCTGCACCGGGATGCCCACCGCCACATTCGCGTCCTCGTCCATGCCCTCCAGCCTCTTCTTCATCTCTCCAACGGTCATTCCTGTCTCCCTTTAGTGTCATAGCCGTAGGCCCTCGCGAGCCGCAGCATGTGCTCCGGCAGCCGGGCGGGATCGACGGTCGGTTTGGCCGCGCGCCACGCGTTCCGTCGCGTGCCCGCCGACGCCAAGGCCGAGGACACGGTCTCCGGCCCCGGCACCCGTCCGGTCACCAACTCGTAGTTCCCCGCGACCGCGTCGGCCGCGTCCTCTATTCTGTACCTGGCGTACCTGATGTCCGCTCGCGACAGGGCGGCCGACTCGATCATCCTGTGCCACGCGGCCCAGAAATGCGCCGCGCGGGCGACGGCGCCGGCCTCGCCGGGCGGGGCGTCCGGCATCACGCCGGGCATCCGCCGCATCATGAACGCGATGTACGGATCGTCCCATTCGCCCCACTTGGCGAAGTGCCCGGCCATCGACGCCACGGAGGCGACCGGATTCCTCACCTGGTGAAGCACGACGGTGCCGGGCGGCAGCTCCGGGATGAAGGGGGCCGCCATCCAAGACGAGTCGCCCCACACCTCCGGCATCGAGACGCAGGCCCATTGCTGCTTCCCGTAGTGGAAATGCGCCTCGTGGCCGCACCGCAGCCCCATCGCGGTGTACACCGCGTGCGCCCAGCCCGTACCGGACCTCGGCGTGCTGACCACCACATAGCTCAACTGTGACATGCCGCCTCCCGGACCATTATATGCGGGCGACGGGACCTACCCAGCGAGCCCGTTGGGTGTCACCCGCCGCAGTCGCCACGGCCTAAAATGCTCCGGGTCGGAGTCCGCGCCTCCCTCGCATAGAGGTTCTCGCCGCACACCCGCCACCCCTCCGGCAGCTCGTGCCCGACCCGAGCTTGGAGCTCCCACGCGGGCCAGCGGGACTCGTGGCGGCCGCCATCGAGCGAACTCGCATGCACATGGTCCCTGTAGATGCTCGTGTTCTCGCCGTCCATCTTGACGGTCGCGACCACCTCCGCGCCCTTGAGCGCCGAGGCGTCGCGAAGCACCCGATCGCCCCTCCCGGCGCCCGGCGAGGAGGGGAGGTGGTACGTCCGCGGGTATTTGGCGTGGTCGCGGAAGAGCCCCAGGGCCCCTCCCGCCCCGAGGGCCTTCCTGACGCTCGGGTCGCCGAACAGCTCACCCTTCGCCCTCAGCCCCGACGCCAGGATCGGGTTGCCCCACTTGTCGTACCTGCCCTTGTAGAGGTGCTCCGGGAGCACGGCCCTCGACTCGGGGATGCCGGCCGCCTCCCTGACGTCCTCCACGGACAGCTCCGTGGTCTCGGCGAGAAGGTGATGCTCCCCGCACAGGCTGGCGCCGTTGTCCAAGTAGTAGCCGCCGTCAGTGAACAGCCGGCGCTCCATGATGTGGTGGGCGTCCTGGGCCGGGGCGCCGCACACGACGCACGCCCCGCCGTCGCGGGCGAACACCGCATCCCTGAACCCGCCCCTCCCAAGCAGCCCGTCCATCTCACGCCCCCCAAAGCCTGTACAGCCGGAACGCGGCGGGCCAGTCTCGTCTGGGCATGAACGCGATGGCCGTCTCCTGCCCGTCCAGCGCGGACTCCGTGAGCACCAAGCGATCGTCCCGCCCGCAGCCCAAATCGACTCGCTTGGCCGCCTCGAACTCCCCGTCGTCGACCGCGCACACGACCTTGCGGAACGGACCCGGGTCCACCCACTCCGCCACCTCGGGCATGTCCTGAAACCTCAGGTACGCCGCCAGCGAGGCGTGCGCGGCGGCCACGATGGCCATCCCCGGCGGGAGCGACTCCCTGACCAGGATGTACATCTTCACCCCGCTGTCCGGCTGCCTGCGCGGCTCCCGTTGCACCCTAGGCATCACAACCTCCCGTGACGATAGACCTATAGCGTAGGAATGACCCCTCGCCCTCGATCGAGGATTCCGGCGAGCCATGCGACCTCCGTCGCGTCAAACCTTACCCGCTGCAAAATCTGAGATGATCTGCGGGGCCGCGCTATCGAAACCGACGACATCGAGGCACCTCCTGTCCTTCGGATCCGCGATACTGAACCCTGTAGCCGTCATGCCGCAGACGACGAGTTTGGCGTCGATGCCCGACGCCTTGCGGTAATCATCGAGTGCCTGCATAGGGTGAATATCCCCGTGCCATGTTTCGTTATCTGTCAGACAGATAAAGACATCGACATCCATACCCTGCCTCTTCGCGTCGATCATGGGCAGCGAGCAGTCCGTGCCGCCCCAGTTGACGCTCCCGATCTTCGACATCGCCGTGTCCAGCCTGTCCCTCGGCGTTATCGGCACCGGGATCATCCGGTCCGAGAAGGCCGCCACATGGAAGCTCCCGGCCGCCTCGGTCCTGGCGGTGACCATGGCAAGCGCCGCGGCCGCGCGGGCGGGGGTCAAGCCCGGGATGCCCGCGATGTCGCCCCAACCCATCGAGCCGGACGCGTCGATGCCGATGTAGGTCCGCTTCCCGGTCGGCTCGACGTTGCCGAACGCCGCGTAGAACGCCCCGTCGAGGGCGTCCACGATCGCCTGGTTGGCGTCCCAGGCCAGGGACCCCCTGGCCCCCCTGCCGCTCCTGTACGTGGACAGGGCCGCGAGGACCTGGATCGGATGCACCCTCGCCCTCCGCAGGGCCTCGCCGTCCCCGAGCCGCGCGACGACCGTGCGGGCCGTCGCGCTGTTCGGCTTCAGCAGCCCGACGGCCGACAGCCTGCCTAGCTGGCGGATGGTGGCCGTCATCGCCATGTTCTTCAGGAGCGCCTCGTTCACCGCCGCGTCCTTCATCAGCGCGCTCGGGATGCACTCCCACGGCAGGCCGTGTTCCTCGATCAGCGGGATCACGTCCTCCGCGGCCTCGGCCCGCGCGGCCCTCTCGGCGGCCTTGAGCAGCTTCATGTGGGCCTTCCGGCCATCGGCCTTGCCCTTGCCCGCCGCGTACGCCAGCACGTCGTTGTGCGCCGGGGTCGCCGCGACCACATGCGCGACCCGCAGCGCGTCCCTGTGGGTCCAGCCCTCCCTGTTCCGGTACTTGGCGACCTGGAGCGCCAGCCTCGCCGGGTCCTGCGAGTTGTACCACCTCGCGACCGCCCTGCGGGTGCCCGCCCCGGTGCCGCCGAGCGCCTTGACGTACTTCAGGAACTCGAACAGGTGCGTCGCCGTGCCGCAGACCTCCGGCACCGCCTCATTGGCCGCCGTGGCCGCGTCCCGGCCCGCCAGCTTGGCGCAGACGGCCAGGGCGAAAAGCAGGGGCGACATCTTCGGCGCGCGGTTCTCCTTGCGGAACCGCAGGATCACGTCCACCGCCCTGCGGGCGTCCTCCCTCGCGCACGCCACGACGACGCCCGCGTTCTCGCGGGTCATCTCCCGCTCGGATGCGTAGTATGTGCCGCCCTCGGTGCCGAGGACGAGGAACCTCTCGAGCTGCGACCACTTGTCCAGCTTGAACGCGAACCCGCCGGCGCGGTTCCTGGCCATCTCGGCCTCCCGCCCCGGGATCGCCTCCGACTGCGGCGTCCTCTTCGTGTTCGTGTGCTTGCTGTAGTCCACTGTCGCCTCCTCTCCGGCCAAAAAGAAGGGCCGGGCGAGCTCACGCTCGCCCGGCCTCGCGCGGTTCCGCCTCACCGCACGGCCGCTATGAGTCCGCTGCGGGGCTTCCGCGTCGTGTCGAGCGGGCAAGTTGGTGCGGATGGGCGATTTTCGCCAGATAACCCAACCGCTTCGGCCCGTCTATCCGTCATCCGGCCACATGGCCGGCTTGTCGTCAGTTCAGTGGGCAAGTTGGCACCGACCGGGTTCAGTATGTTAGATAACCGGAACCGGCTTCGGCCCACTGACCATTTTATATCGCGCTAACCCGCGGAAGTCAAGCGGGCTGTTTTGTTTTGCTGCGGCGGCACGGGCGGGGAGGTTTCTCATGGCTAGAGTATTCACCACGGGATGGGAGTTGGGCCACACGGGCGACGCCGGGAGCGGCACGATCCACGAGGCTGACGTGACCGCGAGGATGATGGGCAACATAGATACGGTCACGAACCCGGCAAGGGCGGGCGGGCGGGCGCTGCGGGTCGTGGGCACCACCAGGGACTTCCTGTATGCAGGAATCGACGTCCCGGCCACGGACGAGTTCTGGCTGAGGTGGGCTTTCCAGTACCGCTCCACCAACATCAACACCCACACAAATACGTTCCTGAGCTGGGCAGCGGACGGGGGAGTGGTCGGCGGCGTGCGATACCAAGGCGACACGCTCGGCCTGTCACTCTGGTCGGGATCCGACCTGCTGAACGGCGGCAGCTCCGAGACAATGCTGGCCTCGGAGCCGGGAGGGGTGCTCAAGCGGAACAGGTGGCAACTGTTCGAGCTGCACTGGAAGACCGACGGCTCCGCCGGCGCGGCCGAGCTCCGCGTGGACGGCATGCAGGTTATCACGTTCTCCGGCAACACCGACGACGGCAAGGGGCAGGTCACCCAAATCCGGTTCGGCTTCAACGAGGACGGGACCGTACTTCCCGGCGGGTCGACCTTCTACTACGACGACTGCGCCATGGACAATGCGGATTGGATAGGCGACGGGCATGTCATGCTGCTCCGCCCGAACGGCAACGGCAACTCAAGCCAACTGACCGGGTCCGACGGCGACCAAGCGGACAACTACCAGCTCGTGAACGAGACGCCGGCCGAGAACAGCGACTATGTCGAGGGGGCCGCGGCGGGACTCCGCGACACATACGCCATGGAGGACACGGCTGCGGAGATGCCCGCGAACGCGGAGATAAAGCACGTCGATGTGGTGACGCTGGCGCACAGCCTGTCCGTCGGATCCGACGCGATGCGGGGGGTGGTTCGCACCGGCGGGAGCGACCACCTGTCCTCGCCGCAGACGCTCCGGAGCTCCTTCGGGCCCCACAGGTTCGGCTTCCCGCTGAACCCGGACACGGGCCTAGCATGGACGCCGGAGGAGCTGGACGCGGTGGAGGCGGGCATCGAGACGGCCTAAAGGAGGGGCGAATGTCCGTATCCATAGAGCGCGGCTACGACTTCCGCATAACCCAGACGGGGGTGGAGCTGCGCGCCGACGGCTCGACGGCGACATGGTCGCTCCCATCGCTCATCGCCACGCTCAACGACGGCTCCGAGCACTTCCTTGTCGCGGATTTCCAGAACGAGGGCGGGGGCATTTGGAGGCTCCGCACATCGGTGGACGGCGCCCCGTTCGCGGACCAGGGCACGGCCAGCGGGCCAGCCACGCTCGCGGCGGACACGGGTCCGTCAATCTCGCTGGATGGCGTGACCGACGGGGCCTGGATCGACGAGGCGGCAATGTGGGCCAACCACGACGAGTTCACCGACGAGCAGCTCGCCAACCTGCACTCTCTCGGAAATACATACGGCAGACCGCTGAGCGAATACAGCGAGCAGTTCCCCGCCCGCGCGTCCAGTGTCGGGGTCCAGGCGGAGTGGGTGGCGCCGAACAGGCGGGCAGGCGCGGTCGGGGTCCAGGCGGAGTGGGTGGCGCCGAACAGGCGGGCAGGCGCGGTCGGGACCATGGTTGATTTCCACACGGAACTACTGCCCGGGACCAACCTGCTCACGAACCCTGCCGCCGAGACTGGCGACACGAGCGGCTGGACATCGTCCCAAAGCGAGATTGGGGACGATCCGTTCACGGTGGAGGGCACCGACCCGGAACCGTACGAGGGTGGTTTCTGCTTTGCCGCCGGGGACACATCAGGGGGAGCGGGGGCAACGAAAACGCTGCATCAGGAAGTGGACCTCGTGTCAGCCGGCTTCGACGCCTCTACATTGGACGCTTCGCCGATGATCGGATTCGGAGGCTGGCAGTACAGCCTAGAGGGCGAGGACACGGGTCGCATCGAGCTGGAGTTCTTGGATGGCCCCGGAGGGGCCGTTATCGGAACGAGCGGCGGCGGCGATCTGTCGCCCATCGGCTGGACCGAACAACGGCATGTCGTAAGGGTGCCAACCGGAACGAGGGCCGTGAGGTTCGGCTTCACGAGCACGAAAGTGTATCCGCTCGGCAGCGGCATGGACAGTTATCTGGACGCGGCATATGTTATCTTGGACGCGACCACGACGACCGCACCGCCGACCACGACGACCGCACCGCCGACCACGACGACCGCACCGCCTCCTGTGCCGCACCCGGCAGACACCAACATGGACTTCGCCATGCCCAGTTCGGACGTGCTACCATACGCCAACGCGTACCTCACGAACGACGGCAGCAAGTTCCCGGGCATATCACCGCAAAACAGAACTGCGTATGTCCTGCGGGCCGCGTGGATATTCCTCAACAGCGCTACTTACGAGTACGAAGACATCGGCACCACCTCACCAATAGATTCGCAGCAGTACCCGCAGAGGTGGCAGCCTATCTAGCACTTGAGGTCGGCGCACAGAAAAAGAGGCCCGCAAGCGGGCCTCTTTCGTTCGCTCGTCCTCCGGACCTCGGGCGTTAGCCCTCCACGATTCTCGGGGAGGTCCGCAAACCGTCATCGGTCACGACGACATCGCTCGCCCCGCGAGGCACGCGGATGACCGCCGGGCACGGGCCGCTGCCCGAGTCCCGCCACACGGTGCCGTCCGGAAGCACGGCCGTAGCCTGCCAGCAGATCGGGGCATCGTAATGCTCCCCGTACTGGTCCATCCCCTGACCGAAGGTGTCGCCCAGGTCGAACAGGTTCTCGAGCTCGAAGGAGTTGAACTCCTGATGCCCGACCCACATGACCACCTCGTCCGCCCATGTGTCGGCCGACGCGTCCGTCAGCTCGATGGTGGGGTCGGTGTCGGTCACGGAAGCCGGGGTCGGCCCGGTCTGGGTGCCCTGATCGACCCAATTCGCGCCGTCCAAGGAGGTCTTGAGCCTCCAGGTGGTCCCGCCCTCGTTCTGGAAGTCCGCGACGAGGAAGTGCTCGGAGCCGTCATTCAGGGTGCTGATGAGACTCGCGAGGGCCCACACGGCGGTGGCGCCGCCATCCTGCCCGCTGAACTCGATCCCAGTCGAGGTGATCTCCATCTTGTAGCCACGTTCAATGACAACCGCCATAGCGCCCTCCTCCTTATTCTTCGGTCCGGCTGACCTCGCCGCTGGGCGGGTCCGGAAAACATTACCAAAGCTGCCGGCAGGCAGCGCTTGCCGCACCTGTCCGACTTGGGTATAATCAGCCGGAAAACGGTACAAACCAACTGGAGGTACGGTATGAGAGGGAACAGGAAAGCGTTCACGCTTATCGAACTGCTGGTCGTGCTCTTCATCCTCGGCATCGTGGCGGCAATCGGCATCTCCGTCATATGCGGCGGGGTCGCTGGCCTCGCGAGCGGCGGCTACTTCGAGGAGAGGGCGGCCACAATCGAGGTCATCCGACTCTATCCCATCGCCAGCGAGAGCGGCACCTCATACCGCTGCTACGCAAAGGTGCTCAGCAACCCGAGCGGGGACGAGAACCTCGGCGAGGAGACCACCTTCGAGATCACCGACAGCTTCATGAAGGGCCAGTTGAAGTCGGCGGACCTCTGCGGGAAGCTGAGGGAGGGGGAGGTATTCGAGGTCGTGTACTACGGCGTGCGCGTCGGCTGGGCCAGCCAGTTTCCCAAGATCATCGCGGTCAACCGCTCCGACAGGATAGGCGGAGGCATCGAGGATCTGTACGACGACTAGGGGAAACACAGTGCCAACCACCGCCACGACATTCGAGACCTTCGAGCGGCTGAAGGCCAAGGGGGTGTCCGCCTACAAGAAGGGCGACTGGGCCGAGGCGCAGGCCTTCCTGACGCAGGCCGCCGAGTCCATGGCCGCCATAGCAGAACAGGACAAGGACGACACGCTGCGCGCGCAGCACGTGGACCTGGCCGAGCAGCTCGCCAGCCTCGCCAGGCAGTGTAGCGAGATGAAGTCTAAGCCGAAGAAAGCCTCCTCGGGCAAGAAGAAGGCCCGCAGCGACAGCGAGGACGATGACGGGGGCAACGCCGAGGACTGGGTGGTCCGCGAAAAGCCCGACGTCTGCTTCGACGACATCGCCGGCCTCGAAGACGTCAAGGACGAGATTCGGCTAAAGATGATCTACCCGCTGCAATACGGCGACGCGGCTGAGGAGTATGGGCTCAGCGTCGGCGGCGGACTGCTGCTCTACGGCCCGCCGGGCACGGGCAAGACGATGATCGCGAAGGCTGTCGCCAGGGAAATCGACGCGACGTTCTTCGTGGTGTCCTCGGCGGACATCCTCTCGAAGTGGGTGGGCGAGGCGGAAGGGAACATCAGGAAGCTGTTCGACGCCGCGAAGGCCGAGGACAAGGCCGTGATTTTCATCGACGAAATCGAGGCCATGACCCCTCGCCGCACATCCAGCGGCTCGACGGTCATGCAGCGGGTGGTGCCCCAGATACTCCAGGAGCTGGAGGGCTTCGACCGCAGCGGTGACCAGTGTCTCCTGTTCATCGGGGCCACGAACAAGCCATGGATGCTGGACGAGGCGATGATGCGCCCCGGGAGATTCGATACCAAGGCGTACCTCGGGCTCCCGGACTCGACGGCCAGGATGCGCATGCTCGACATATACTTCGGGCACAGGCCGCTGGACGAGGGCGTGGACCTGGCCCGGATATGCGAGTTGCTTGAGGGGTTCAGCGGCGCGGACATCAAGTGCCTGTCCCAGAAATCGGCCACCATCCCGTTCATGGACTTCGTCAAGGCGCAGACGGCCGCGGCCGCGAATGACCAGTCCGAGGGGGAGGGGGACCGGAGGCCGATATCGATGACGGACATCCTGACGGTGCTAGAGGGCATGAGGCCGTCCGTCAGCACGAAGGACCTCGCCCGATACCAGAAGTTCATGGAGACCGGAGGCTGATGCTGGTGAAAACGACGAAACGAACATTGTGCGCCGTCATCGCCATCGCGGTGATTTGGGGTCTGGTAGCTGGCATGCTGGCCCACCTACAGCTACGGAACGCGGCCCTGGAGGCCACCGTGGACTCGTACAAGGAGCGGTTCCGCCAGCGGGTGGGCGAGGACGAGATAGCCGGGCAGTACCACCACATAACCCTCGACGGTGGCCTGACATGGTGGCGATGCTCGCTGTCGGTCCTGCCGGACGACTCCGTCGCCGTGCTCGTGGACGGGGCCGCCGATCCAGAACTCGTCAAACGGCTGGACGGGCTCGATTCTGACTAGGGCTGGTCCGGCCTGCAATGCTGGCAGGGCTGCCTGTGCTCCCTTTGCGCCTCGTACTCCGTCATCGACTTGACCTTCTGCCCGTAAAGCGAACAACAGCCCCGACTGTGATATAGGCCGTCGTTGAAGTTGTCGATCACATAGACGACCCGCTCCCCGGAGGCCGTGGGCGCGTGCCCGGGCACCGCGAAAAGGGCCATGACCAGCAGAAGGCATAGCACCGCTTTCATGCGTCACGCCGAGCGCTCGAGAGAAAACAAACTGCCTCGCCGGGGATCGAACCCGAACCCGCTGCTTCAAAGGCAGCAGTGCTGCCGGTTACACCACGAGGCAATGGAGTCGAGCGGACTCGAACCGCCAACCCCCTGCTTGCAAAGCAGGTGCTTTCCCAATTGAGCTACGACCCCTCCGAATGGAACCAGACGGACTCGAACCGTCATCTCCCGCGTGCGAGGCGGGTGCTCTCCCGATTGAGCTATGGCCCCCAACTGGGTCGGGCGGACTCGAACCGCCAGCCTCCCGGGTCAGAGCCGGGCGTTCTGCCAATTGAACTACGACCCAATGGAACCAGTGGGACTCGAACCCACGTCTCCGGACTGCCAGCCCGGCGCTCTCCCGATTGAGCTATGGTCCCGATGCCCCCGGCGGGGATCGAACCCGCGTCGCCGGCTTGAGGGGCCGGCATCCTGACCGCTAGACGACAGGGGCAGCAACCGATTTCTCAATACCCCCGACGGGGATCGAACCCGCGTCTCCGGCTTGAAGGGCCGGCGTCCTAGGCCACTAGACGACAGGGGCAAACCGCCTCAACAATACCCCCGGCCGGATTTGAACCGGCGTCGCCGGGCTGAGAACCCGGCATCCTAGGCCGCTAGACGACGGGGGCATAAAAAACCCCGAAGGCTCTCGCCTCCGGGGTCAGCTCGCTACTGGATGTTCGCGCAGCCTACCCGGAGACCTCCTTCGCTTCGGCCTGCTCTTGTTCACGGGTTGCTGCGACAAACACGAACATGGTTTCCATTCCTCCAATGCTACTATAGCACGCGGCGGCTCGAAAGGCAAGGCGCAAGGAAAAGGCCGCCCGGAGGCGGCCGATTCCCGGAGGGAAAAGCGACCCCAAGTCGCCCCGGCGACCTAGTAGTCGCTCACCTGGCTCTCGATCCCGGTCTGGTGCATCTCGTGCCCGGCCGGGGCGGCCTTCCGGGTCGACGCGCAACCCAACACGGACATTCCAAGAACGCCGATCAGTATTCCGATGAATAGCTTGGTCATCCTATTTCTCCTCTCTGAACTCCGGTATCCCGTTCCGTACGCCATATCCTAGGCGCTGCGGTCCTAGGAATCAAGTCCTTTTTTTCATCACAAACCGGTCCGTTTAGGCTGGACTTTGCGATATGGGGGAACTACCATCAAGAGGAGCGAGGAACGAGGGACGACGATGCCACCTTTCGACAACGACGAAACGACGAAGCTTCGGGCTTGGACCAGATACCTCACTGAAGGGGGGCTGGACCGTCCAGTGGACGCGATACCCTTCAGCCTCATCAGCACGGAGGACAGCCTGGAGCTGACCGAGCTCCTCGGGGGAGTGCTCACCTTGGCCGTCATATCCGGGCCGGGCCGGGCCGCCGAAGCGGTGGAGGGATTCCTCGGCAGCCCCAACTACGCCGAGGATGTGGAGGAAGACTTCAACCAGGTGATGGACTCCCTCCCCCTCTCAGAAGCCCTAGAGCGGCTGGAGGCCACGGACGAGATGCTGACCAACTCAACCGCTTTCGTCGGACTGCTCGCGTTGTGGTTCTCCGGAGAAGCAAGGCCAATACAACCTGGCCACACGCTTCGTAAGATGATACTTGAGCCTGACAAGAGCCAGTGGGAGTTCACTAAGGGTTAGTCTCGACCACGGAGACGGTGAAATACTCGGCACCGTTGGGGGTGTCCACCGCGAACTCCTTGCGGCCGGCGTTGGGACTCTTGGATTTCATCTGCGAGAGGATCGACGAGACCAAGGCCGCGGCCTCTTGAGGCGTCACTTCCAGCATTTGCCCGGGAAGGGCCGAGCCGCACCCGGGTTCCCATCTGATGATCTTCACGGGAACCTCCTAATGGATGTCGCCGGCGGATTGGATTTTCTCGTCCTCGTACGGGGCCACTATCCGCCTCTGGAACTCGGCCTTGGCGCTCTCGATGGCCCCGGCCACCGCGTTCATGCGGCCGTATCTCCTCACGCCGTGGCCATCGTGACCGCAGAGGCGCCACATGACGCGGGAGACGGCGTAGTTCAGTCGCCCGCACATCTCATCGCTGTCGGTTTTGTTCAGAAGGTCAATCAGAGGATCGACGATGCCATCGATCTCGGTCCTTTGGGGCTCGTCTATGTAGGGCATTCTCCCTCCCGTCCGTTTGCCCTGAGTCCTGTCAGGAACCTTTCGGCGCCGGCCATCTGAGGTTCCCTGGGCTCTACGATCTCGAAGTAGCCGTCGGGCAATCCAAACATGCCCTCCACTTCGGACCTCCTCTGCGGATCGAGCCGCTTGGCATCCTCCGCCATCTCCCAGTCGCGTCCGGCGATGTCCTCCGCCAAACCCAACAGCGCGTGGACCCAATCCACGCTTTCGACCGTTGCCAAGCAGAGGGTATCACCCTCTTCGTCCCGGCCCACCGCATCGAGCACAAGTCCCCTGATCTCGCACGGCGACTCCCCAGCGAACATGAACGACTCAATGTCAGCGGCGATCTCCTCGTCCACAGAGACGACCACTCTCATTATAGCCGAGTGGAGCATCCGGTCCGCCGCGAAGTTGCGTTGGCCGACCGTAGGCCTGCCGAGGGCGAAACGCACACCCTCGGCCAACGCAAACCTGTCGGCTTGGGACAACTCGTCCTCCAGCTCCATCCTTGCCGCGCCTAGGCACACCAAGGTGGCGATGGCCTCCTCTCTCGTCCGGTTCGTTTGCATCGAGAAATTGTACTCACCAGGCGTCTGGGAGTCAAGCAAGATGAGCCGTCCGCATAAGTGCAGCAGATCGTTAGTGGCACTCGCACGTAGTCGGTGACCGCCGCGCATGCCGGAGATCCCTCCTGCATGATCACGCTCGCGACGGCGCTCCTCATCTTTCCCGATATCAGCGTCGCGACATCGACGCGGGAAGCGTGCGCCGTGCGATCATCCAAGCGGTAAAGGTAAACCCATTCCCTGCTTCCCGGAGGTCGGGCATGCGCCGCAAACATCCAGCAGCGGCAATGGTCTTCGCGGACGCTCGAAACCTCGAAAGTCCATTCCGACGGAAGGATCGGTGCGACGCTCCTCCTGATTGCCGCTTCCACATCCACTACCAGCTTCGGTTTCGGCGGGCGGGCGGTTTGCACAGCGAGGCATGGGGTTTGGGTACTGCGCGGGGCTTGAGCGGGAAAGCGTCGCCGCGGCCTGCCGGCCATGATTGCCAGCACGCCGGACACGGCTCTTGCAGAGCGGGCGACCGACATGGCCGCGGCGGCGGCCAAGCCCGTTGTCGCCTCTAACTGTCCTGCTTGAGTGTGTCCAATTATAGGACACACCGCAGGTTCTTGCTTCATCGAGGCATGGGTTTCACCCGAAACGGGCCAGAGCCTACCTCTCCACGAGCGTTTAGGTTCGGA
>Ga0180429_10001501_pt1 | contig 19789 bp, 17 predicted proteins | sample SS_ome_FD_132428 | JGI IMG/M metagenome (GOLD analysis project Ga0180429, IMG submission 132428) | Hypersaline lake sediment archaeal communities from the Salton Sea, California, USA - SS_1_S_1 metaG | ecosystem: Environmental > Aquatic > Non-marine Saline and Alkaline > Hypersaline > Sediment ...
GTTGTTGGTCTAATATCCAGGTGTCGGGAGATTCCCGACCGATTGGACAACAGAGCGTTCAGGAGCAATTAAGCGTCATGACTGTAAGCGAAAACACCGTCTGCATTATCACCGCATCAGTTCTCGCGGCCCTGTGCGCCGCGAGTTCCGCCGCCGACAACTCCATACGCCTGAAATCCGTGCGCACCGTGTCGGGCAACTGGTCCACCGCCGACGGAGCCGGATACCAGTGGAACATCTACGTCGCCGGCGGATACGTCAACAGCGGAAGCCACAGCGCCTACAGCAGCGGGATGCAGTTGCAGGTGAACGGTTCGGGTTTCAGCGGCAGTTCCTCCGGTCGGATCAACAAGACCGGCGACGAGATCGAGATCGGTCCCTGGCGGCGAGGATCGGTCAATATATATCGCCGGATCTACGTCGACAGGAAGATCGGATACTGCCGCTGGATTGACATTTTCGAAAACACCTCGTCGTCGGCCCAGACCCTGACGCTCCGCTACTACAACGGAATGGGCACTTCCACGACAGAGACCTATACGACCACCGGAGGAACCGTGACAAACGCCAAGGACTGGGGTATCGCGACCGGTTACACCTCCACTTCCTACGCCGGGGTGGCGCACATATTCGCAACGAAGAAAGCCAGGGTGCGGCCCCGCTTCCAGTGGACCCGGTCCAACAGCACGGTCTACTACCATCACACTCTCAAGATTCCGCCGAAGAAGACCGTGGCGATGTGCCTGATCGAAGCCCAGCGCCGCCCGTTCGCGACAGCGCAGCAGTTCCTCGCAAGCTTCAAGGTTGAAAGAGAGATGAAGAAGGTGCCGCGAGCCCTGAGGAAGATCATCATCAACATGTCAGGGGCGATGCTGACCCTCGGCACTCTGGAACTGCCCCGAAACGAACAACACGATCTAATCGTTCAACGCGGCGGGAACGAACTGCTGGGGACGCTGCTGAACAAGCAGTACGTAATTGAGACGCTGTACGGCAAACTCACGCTGGACGCTTCCAAGGTAGTCGGGCTGCACTGTCCGAAGAACGCCGGCGATCGGATCAGGCTGGCGCTGGCCGACGGGCAGATTATCGTCGGCAAACTGCTCTCGGGCGACATTCGCCTGAAGCTCGCCAACGGCAACGAGATGTCTCTGTCTCACGACAAGATCGACACCGCCGCATTCAAGGTCTCGCCCGAAAAACCGGAGGAGATCGCCTTCCGCAAGCCTATGATCGTCCTGCGCGGCGGGCAGCAGTTGTTCTTCAAGACCGCCGACGCCGACTGGTCGTTCCACTCGCAGTACGGACGCGTGAAACTAAAACCTCAGGATCTGCGGGAAATCGTGCTCGACACGCCTGACGGAGGACTGCATAGAGCCATATTCTCAAACGACTCGGTGCTCTCGGGACTGCTGGTGGCCGAGAAGTTCGACGTATCGCTGGACCTCGGGCCGAAACTCTCGATACCGCGATACCTGATCCAGCAGTTCGCGTTTCCAAACGGCGACTATAACGGGCCGGAGCTTGCGGAGTTGACCCTGAGAAACGAAGACATACTCCGCGGACGCATAGCCGACAAAACGATGAAGATCGCCACCGAACTCGAAGAAGTTTCGGTGAAGCACGACGAGGTTGCACACATATCCGTTCCAGAACAGGCGACTCTCGGACGCATTCGCGTCAAACTGCACAGCGGGACGGTGGTCGAGGGCAAACTCGTCGGAAAATCCATAGGATTCGGCCTGGCAAGCGGCGCAAAGCTCCCGGTTTATGTGGGGCACATCGTTGAAATGACCTGTCCCAAACCGACCCCCAGGCCGACTACCAAACCGGCTGCGAAGCCCAAACCAAAGCCGACGCCGAAACCGACGCCGAAGCCCAAACCGTCTGACGGCGCCGGAGCCCCGAAATCCGATCCGGCTCCTGTCGCCCCGCCGGTCTTGAGGACGAAACTCACCGCCGAGGCGCTAAAGGAATCGGTCAAACGTGCGGAAGCCAAACCCGCAGAACTCAAACGCATAGTGGAGTTACAGCTCAGAAACCGAACTTAACCCGATCATTTGGAAGACCGCTCATGGGCCTGAGACAATTCGTCGCACGCAACCGCCTGATCACACTGCTCGCTTTCGTCGCCGCGCTGACCGCGGCCCTGTCGGCTCAAGACACAAAGCCGGCGCCCGGACCTACGACCCGCCGCCCGACCGCGGCGGACCCGGCGGCTAAGCTTCGAGCCGCCCTCCCGGCCGGATGGACGCTTCAAGGGTCGTTCCAGCCGAAGCCCAAGGCGATGAATCCCGGCCTGCACTGGACCCGCGTGCCGGCGCGATACGTCAAACTCACAAGTCGACTTATCCTGACGAAAGACGGCCTGCAGCGAGAGGCTCCTCCGGTGATCGTGTGGCTGGCGAACCAACAGGCGAAGAAGACAGCGCCCCGCGTAAGCGACCGTCAACAGGACGTCGAGCTGAAACCCACCGAGCACCTGGGCCTCGGGTCGGGACGTCACGTCTACCTGCACATGCCGCCGGCGGCGGTGAAGCTCTGGCCGACCGCAAGGCGAGACATCGCCGCTGCGATGGGCGTGAAGCTCGCGACAACACAACCGGCCGACACGAGCAAGGAAGGTTCGGTCATCACCGTAACGCTCAACGGCTCGAAAGTTTCGTACATGTTCAACGGCATATGGCGCCCCGACATCAAATCGGTCAGCAAGGCGATGGCCAGGATGCCCAAAGACGCCCCGCTGATAATCCGGATCGCAACCGGCGCTCCTTACCGCAGCGTAGCCGAGATCCTCGCCGCGGCGCAGAAACTGCAGCTTACGAAAGTCTTGGTGACGGTTGTACGTACGAGCCGACCGACATCGAAGCACAAATCGCACCCGCCGACGACTCGTGTTCGGTGAGCGGCGAGAGTCTGCCGATCGGCGGGAAACGGCGAAAACCGTCGCTCCCTGCTCCGCTCTTCGAGCTGCGAAGGGCAGGCCGCAGCAAGTGAAAGCGGCTAGAGCCTGCCGCATCCAAATGAATCCGACAGATTCAATCGGCTGGGACGTTGTCCACGCGATTTGCCTGTTATTGGCGTTAAGCACTTGATATTCCGCAGTGATTTATGGATACTGCCTGACCGCCCGCCGCAGGCGGAGCGTACAATCCGGTAGGGTGTCCGAGCGGTTTAAGGAACTGGTCTTGAAAACCAGCGTGCCCGAAAGGGTACCGTGGGTTCGAATCCCACCCCTACCGTTTTTTGTGGATTGATGCAAGGAGTCCATGCAATGATCTATCGGAAACTCGGCAAGAGCGACGTGGAAGTTTCAGCAATCACCTTCGGGGCATGGGCCGTCGGCGGATGGATGTGGGGCGGGACCGACGAGGATCAGAGCATCGCCGCGATCCGCAAGGCAATTGAGATGGGCGTAACCACGATCGACACCGCCGCGGTATACGGATTCGGGCGGAGCGAAGAGATCGTCGCAAAGGCGATCGCACCGTACAAACGGGAAGATCTGCAGATACTGACCAAATTCGGACTGCGATGGGACATCACCGAGCCGGCGCCCAAGCGTTGGGACACAACCGACCGCGAGGGAAACCCGACGGTGGTGAGCCACTGGGCCAAGGCCGACGGGATCATCTACGAATGCGAACAGAGCCTCAGACGCCTGGGGACCGACTACATAGACGTTTTCCAGCAGCACTGGCCCGACCCCGGAACGCCGCTTGAGGAATCGGCTATCGCACTCGATACGCTCCTGGCCCAGGGCAAGATCAGGGCCGCCGGCGAAAGCAACTTCAACGTCGAGCAGCTTGACACGATTTCGAATCTGGTCCCGATAGCCTCGAATCAGCCGCCCTACTCCATGGTCAATCGCGGAATCGAAAAGGACGTGATGCCCTACTGCGTCGAGCACGACATTGCGGTGATCGTCTACTCGCCGCTGCAGCGCGGGCTGCTGACCGGGAAGATCACCGAAGGATACGAGTTCAAAGGCGACGATCACCGCGCCAACAGCCCGTTGTTCCGCGGCGAGAATCTCAGGCGCGTAAACGCATTCCTCGACGGCATCCGACCGATCGCACAGGCCCACAACGCAACACTGGCGCAACTGGTGATATCCTGGACGCTCCACCGCCCGGGAGTCACCGCCGCTCTCGTCGGAGCCAGAACCCCCCATCAGACAGAAGAAAACACAAAGGCGATCGATATCGAACTCCGCGAAACGGAAATCGCCGAGATCAACGACAGACTCGACGACCTGGAGCTTACGGTTTAGCCCGCATTTCTCACCGTGTTCTTCGCGAACCCCGCGGAGATGGCGAATGATCGGGGGTTTCGGGCGGAGATCTTGGAAGCGTTGTGGACACAGCGCAATTATCGGCGCGGTGATTTTTTGTCCCGGCAAGGACGATGAATGTTTTCCGCGAAGACATATCGGGCGATATTCCGAGTGAAAAACGTGAAATCGGACGCCGCCAGGGCAAGAAAGCACCCGCCGACGCGGAGAACATGGTGACAAATGCGGGCTAGTTGCGGCCGATCCACCTGAGTTCGGCGGTCGCGTCAAACGCCAGCAGCATCGCCAGGGTTTCGCTTCGCCCGTCGGCCTCCAGGGCGAGAACCGCACGATAGATCCGATCGCCGAACCGCTCTATTTTGGTCAGCGCCGCACTGTCGGCCGCGACGATCTTCTCCAATCCGAAACGAAGCTCCTTGAGTTGCGATTCGGTCAGGCCCTCCATCGCCTGTGCGGAGACCGCCGCGTCGAGCCCGTCGACCCCGCCTGTTCGCAGACGGCCTACAAGCTCCGTTACCCGCCTGCCCTCGGGGCCGTCTGTGTCGAGGCGACCGTGATCGTACTCTCTCGAACACCCTCCGGCGCAGGCAACGGCCGCGAGAGCCCACACGGCGAGCATTCTACTGATCGTAATGCGGTTCATTCTTCGTTCCCACAAAGCCCAGCTTCACCGACTTGTATTTCCCCTCCATCTTCCAGCCTTCGGTCTTGTACGAATCGACCGACCCGCTGACTGTTACGGCGTTGGCCCTTCCGTCGTGTCGGAAGTGAGTCGTCGGAGTCTGCACCCACGTGCCGCTTACCGGTTCGAGGTGGGTGGAGTTCTGCAGGACCCCCACACCGCCGGGCGCCCAGTACATCGCGGAATCGGCGAAGACAAACAGTTGCTCGGGTCTCTTTATGTCGTGGCGCTTCTTGCGTTTCATCGGCTGCCCCGAAGGAGTCCTTCTGCCCCAGGTGTTCGGATCGAGGCACCATGCGTTGTACCCGTAAGTCGTCGTCGGTTCGCTGACGGACCCCTGGGGAACGTAATCGCCCCAGGGCAGGCTCGGACACCACAGGCTGCTGAGGGGGCCGTTAAAGGACTTCATGAACGGGCTGGCCAGCGGATCGACAGGATCGGAGACCGAACCCCAGAAATATGACTGCGAACCGGGTTTCGGCGTATCGTACATCCTGCACGGCCAGAACTCGTCGCGGTTGGCGCTGTGGTACAGGGCGGTGGCTTTGCCGAGCCCGCGGAGGTTGTTCATGCAGACAACGCTGTTGGCCAATCCCCGGGCCTTTCCGATCGACGGCGCGATGATCATGCTCAGCAGGCTTATGACCACCAGCGACACCAGCATTTCGACCAGGGTGAAGGCGGATTGTTTTTTCGATCCGTGCATTTGGATTCAGTGTGTTCGGATTATACGCCGTCGGCTCCGCCGGGCAAGCATACCCGCTGCGCCGATAAGCAGCATCGCGGTCATTGTCGGTTCCGGGACGAGCGCCGGCGGACCGGCGTGCGGAGCTGCTGAGACGCCTGTGTTGAAGTTCGCCCGAAGAATGGCGAAATCCTTCAGATTCACCGCACCGTCGCCGTTGAAATCAGCGCTTTGCTCGCCGGAGGCGGTTCCAAACTGGGCGATCAGGTTGTTGAAGTCAAGCTCGTCGACAACGCCGTCTGCATTGCTGTCGCCCGGAACATCAGTCTCGGCTTGAGGGATGTTGTCCGGCGGCGAAGCGGCGAAGCCGGCGGCCCAGGACCAGCCGTCCCAGCCGCCGTCCGACAGATCCCGATTGAAGGCGCCGGCTCCGCCATAGGTCCAGGCCTCCCCGTCGGCGGACGAATAGTAGCTCCAGTATCCCCCCTCGTAGTAATCCCATCCTTTCCTGTAGTAATCATCGCCGTCGGCGGGGTCGAAGCCGTCGCCGTCGGTGTCCCAGCCCAGGGCGTACAGCACTCCCGTGGTGTACGGGTGCCACTGAACGTGGAAGCGAGGTTCGGCCTGGGCGATATCGTTGAGCATTTCGGCTCCGACCGCCTCGCCGCTCCAGCGATATCCCAGCACGAGCGAATCCTGATCCGGTATTTGCCAGTCTACGACCAGCAGCGTTTCGCTGACTCCCTCGCCGGGTTCAACTCCGCACCACGACGTCACATCCGTGCCGTCAAACGTGTAGCCGCTCGCCGCCGACGGCGCGCCCGCGGCCAACAGCATAACCAGCAGCACCGCAGCGGGCTTCAATGTCCGATCTGTTCTGTGATAAACGCCAAACATTCTGTTTCTCCTGATCCTACGCGCCGCGGGGCGGACGACGATTCGCCGCCGCCCATCCCGCAGAACGCGCCGATGATATTACTTCCTTCTGCGCCGCACCAGAGCAACGCCGCCCAGCGCCAACAGGCTCATGGAGCACGGCTCGGGGAGCGGAGCCCCGAGGTGTCCTGAAGCTATCGAAACGGCATCCAGTTCAAAGTTCCCGAAGGCGCCCGCATCGCCGTCGTCGGGCACGCTGAAGCGAATATACCCGATCTCGATCAGCCCGGTCCCTGACAGATCGAGCCAGTATCCGCCGCCCGACCCGGCCAGCATCGTGTTGATCTCCGCAAGCGTCTTTCCGTCGAAGTCCGACAGCCTACCGGCAAACGGAGCAGAGAAATCCGCCGCAGTCAGCCCCGCCGTCGAAGCTGCGTAAGGCTCCGAGGCGTCGGTCCACGCACTGGTCGGCACGTCCGGGGTGAGTGTTCCCAGGGAAATCCACGATGAACGGTCATAGCTGACTTCCACGATCGCCGAATCAATTATTCCGAACGGACCGGCCGGGTCGCCGGCCTTACCATCGGGCCAGCCGGCGTCCTGCAGGCCGAGATTGGTGAAAAGCCCGATATCCGCGCCGGGACCGACAACCGCGTAGTTCTCCAATTCGAGCGTCAGGCTGCCGCCCTCGCCGATCGATACGATCTGGTCCTCGTTGGCCGCCGGGCTGAATGGGCTGACTATCGAGCCGGGGCTGAGCGTGTGGTGCGGCTCGTCGACAAACCTCGCCGGCTCGCCGAGGGCTGACGAAGGATCGGTCAGAATAGCCGTTTCCATCAGGCCCCACGGAAACTCATCCTGCCAGTAAGTTCTCGCCGCCGGCGTCGCCCCGGCGTTGTAAGACACTACTCGTCCTGCGAATCCGTCGGCCATCGCCTGCGAGGCCATGCCCGCCATAAGTGCTGCAAATACAAATCTCTTCATCGTCTTTTCCTCTTCTTTGTTCGCCGGTCGACCGGCGCATTAACCAAACTCATAGGCTCCGTACGCTAGTGGTCTGTGTGGGGTATCTTGCCTGTCACCTCCTGCATACCTTTCGCAAAGCCCACAAGAAATGGTCGAAAGCCCGGGCGCAAGGCTCATCGTCCTGCGATCTGGAGGGGACGTTAGAGTCAGTCGGCGACGGGTCTGGCGGACCGAGCGGTCATAGCCTCAGTGCGAGTCCCGCGCGAACTGGCAAAAAAGAACCCCAGGCCTCGCAAATCGCAGGCTGGGGATAAGGGCATGTCAAATCACTCTATCCCGGAAGCCGATGACTCGCGAAGGCGGGTCCAGGTCGATCACAGGCAGGTCTTCTGGCTTCCGGGTCGTCCTTCCGCTGCGCCTTCCCATCGAGACACCAAGTCGTCGACAGTGGCATTTTAGCAGCGGTTGTCGCCGGTTACAGCGGCGCGTCCGCGGCCGATTTTCACGGCCTTCCCTGAGCCCGATCACTCGTCGGGCAAACCTGTAACGCGGTGGATTATAGGCTCAATACGACAGATGTCAAGTTTATTCGCCAATCGCTTTGATTCACAGTCGCTGCAAGAGCCCGTCCCCAGGCGGCAGTGAGTTGCTCTTTCAGTTCGTCGATCGGCAGGTCGCTTCGCAGCCCCGCGGCGCGCCGGTGTCCGCCCCCCCCGAACTGTCCGGCGAGTTGCGCCACGTCGACGTGATCCCGACTGCGGAGGCTCACGCGAATCTGATCTTCAGTCTCCACCAGCAGGATCGCCGACTCCACCGTCCCGATCCGCAAGGCTTCGTTGACCATATTTTCGGTCTCGCTGCGAAGTCCGCCTGTCTGCTCGAAGTCGGAGGACCTCAGCGTCATCACCGCCAGTTGCGAATCGAAATGGAACTCCATGCTCTCCAGCAGGCGGACCATCAGCGCAAGCCGCTGGGGGCGGTCATTCTGGTATATCTTGCGGTACAGGATATCGGGGCGTACGCCCATGTCGGTCCAGTGGGCCACCGCTCGCAGGCATCGACCGTCGGTGTTGGCGAATCGCAGCCAGCCTGTGTCGGTCATCACAGCCGAAAGAAGCGCCTCGGCTATTGACGTGTCCATAGGCCAACCCAGCGCGTCGATGAGTTCTCCGACCATGACCCCGGTGGCCGCGGCGGTGCTGTCGATCCAGGCCACGCCGCTGAGCTGATCGCCGGTCGAGTGATGGTCTATGACCACGATTTTGTCCGACAGAGCCCCGAGCGGATCGGCCAGTTCGTCAAGCTGAGCCAGGGCGTGCGTATCGAGAATGACGATCAGATCGCAAGACTCGGCCAGGGCGGCGAAATCGTCGAGTCCCGCCAGTTTCGAACGGTCGAACACGAACCCCAGGCGTGCGGGAATCTCATCGGGCACGAGCGTGTGGGCGGCCTTGCCGGCGGCGCGAGCGGCCGAAGCCAGGGCCTGCATAGAGCCGAGCCCGTCGCCGTCCGGGCGGGCGTGCGTGATCAGAAGGATCTTCCCGGCGTCCGCCAGCCGCTGCAGGACAGTCTCGACCGATCCGTCGACACTCGGGCTATCCGATGATTTCTCTGACACGCTCCACATCCTTTCTCATCTGTTGAGTCAACTCGGCAGGCGAGTCGAACTTCACCTGGTCCCGCAGGCGAGCAGCGAAATCAAGCGTCATGGTCTTATCGTAAAAACACGCGTCCACGTCGAGCAGAAACGCCTCGATGGTTCTTTCGACTCCCGCGAACGTCGGTTGATCGCCGATGCTGATCGCCGCGGCGTACTGCTTTGAGTCGACCCTCGCCGCACCGGCGTATACGCCGTCGCACGGCGTTATCTGCCGACCGGGGTCGACATTGGCTGTCGGATAGTTCATCTCCCGACCTCGTTGGAAGCCCTCGACCACTGTCCCGCATATCTCGAACCGTCTGCCAAGGGCCTGTCCGGCGGTTTCGACCCGTCCGGCCAGGAGCATCCGGCGAATGAGCGTGCTGGAGATCAGTACCGGGCCATCCCCGAAATCAGAAACGATCGGCTCGGCCAGATGGACGGTGAATCCGCACTCGACTCCCGATTCGCGAAGCGTGCCGACGTCTCCCGCCCTGCGGCGCCCGTAGAAGAAGTTGTTTCCCTCCACGATGTGCTTGGGTTCAAAATATCCAACGAGAATCTCGTTGACGAAATCCTTGGGCTCCAGACTAAGCAGCTCCATATTCGTACGAGCAGTCACCGCGTAGTCGGCCCCGGCGGCCAGCAGCAACTCGGCCCTTCGGTCAGCCAGAGTCAGCCTCCGCGGCGGATCGTCCGGGCGAAGCACCAGGTCCGGCGGCGGGTCGAACGTCATCGCGACCACAGGCAGACCCTCGGCGTCGGCCAGCGCTCTTGCCGAGGCGATGATGCTCTGGTGTCCGAGGTGAACGCCGTCGAAGTTCCCGACAGTCAGCACGCACCGGCGGGCTTCATCAGGGGTGTTTTCCAGTCCTGTTATGCAGCGAGGGTTCATTTTTCTTATCGTTGTTGCTAGTCAAGTCGGCAGTCGGCGCCCCCCGAGTTTAGCATCGCCCGATGAGTCCCACAAGCACGCGAAGAACGGGTCAACGCGCCTGGACCATCGGAACCGGGCTGCCCGGGACTGCGATCAGGTCGATTTCCACGCCGTAAGTCTCAGCCAGGATGTCGCGGTCGATAACCTGCTCGACAGCGCCCGACGCGACTACCTTCCCCTCGCGCATCAACACGAGTTCGTCAGCGAAGCGTGCGGCAAGGTTGATGTCGTGCGAGACGCAGACAACCGCCATGCCCCAATCGTCGCCCAGGCGACGCATCATCCGGTATATTCTCAACTGGTTGGCGATGTCCAGATGGCTCGTCGGCTCGTCCAGCAGCATCACCGACGGCTGCTGGGCCAGCGCCCGGGCGATCATCACGCACTGAGCCTCCCCGCCGGACAACTCGTCAAGCATGCGGTCGGCGAACCCCAGCGTACCGGTCATTTCCATCGCAGCTCTCCCGATCTCCTGATCCTGACGACTTGTCAGGCCGAATACCCCCGTGTGCGAAAGTCGCCCGGCCAGGACGATCTCAGCGGCAGTGAAGGCGAACGCGACCCCAGGCTGCTGAGACACATACGCCATGAGCCTGGCCCGCTGACGAGGCGAATAGCTGTTAATCGCTTTGCCGTCCAGTTCGATCCCGCCGCTGCTCGGGCTGAGCTGGCCCAGCAGGCATCCCAGCAGCGTGGTCTTGCCCGAACCGTTTGATCCGAGCACGCAAACCACCTTACCGGCGACTGCATCAAGGTCCACGCCATTCAGCACGTTTTGGCCCGTGCGGTAGGCGAACTTCACATTCGACGCGGTCAGGATATGCCCAGTCAATTCGCTCACTGAACACCTCCGCTGCGGCGAGTTCTGAGCAGGTAGATGAAGAACGGTCCGCCCGCCATCGCAGTTATCACGCCGACGGGCAGTTCGCCCATACCGGTCCAGATATGGATCAGTCGACAGAGCGTATCGGCGGCGATCAGGAACATCGCTCCGCCAAACCCGGCGACAATCACCAGCAAGCGATGGTCCGGACCAAGCAGCATTCGACAAACATGCGGTACAATCAGACCAAGAAACCCGATCGGACCAGCAAGAGAAACCGCCACCGCCGTCATCAGCGAAACTATCACAAAAGTCTGGATTCGCAGCGAGTGGACCGACACACCGGCGGACGACGCCACCGCATCGCCAAGCCCCAGCGTGTTAAACGCCGCCCCCCTGGCGAAAATCGCCAACCAGGCGACCAGCACCGCACCCGCACTGACAACCAGCAAATTCGGTTCGTTCCATATCCACTCGGGCACTTTTCCCATTCCCCAACCGATGAACTTGATCATCTCGTCCTTCTGGGTGAACTGGAGTATCACAAGGATAAGCGCACCATTGAACACATTGATCATCACACCGGCCAGCAGCAGCACATACGGATCGAGCCTGCCCCTTCGGTGTGCGATCGCATATACAACCACCGCGGTCACCAGCCCCCCGACCATCGCAAGGCCCGATGTGGTCGCCCACTCAGGCAGCACCAGATGAGTCGCCAGCGCCAGTCCGCACAAAACCCCCACCCCTGCTCCGCTTGAGATACCGAGAATATAGGGCTCGGCCAGCGGATTCCTCAGCAGCGCCTGCAACGCCAAGCCCGCAACCGCCAGCGACACACCCACCACCGCCGCCGCCGCTCCGCGATAGATGCGAATCAGCCATATTTCCCGCGTTAAACGATACTGACCAACGAGGCTGCACAGAAGCGCCAACACCACCAACGCAAGCGACAGACCCGCCGCCCACAGCAGAAGTTTTCGCCCGGTCACCGCGTTGGGCAATATCTGGGGCAGTTGCGTCATTCGCCGGAGCCTCCAGCCGTCTCGGGATGAAGAAAGTCCGCCAGCATCGGCGCGAAGGTGTCGGAGATTCGCCCGCTGGGAATCGTCCATCGCTTATCTGTCACGACGTGAATGCGAACCTTCTTCGGCAACGGCTCGGTAAGTTTCGACCAATACTCGCGGGCCTCGTCAGCGACTGACGCCTCGGATTCGCAAACGATCACATCGGGAGCGAGTTTCAACAGCGACTCGATGCCAATCTTAGGCCATCTCTTGCGACCAACAGCCGCCGCGTTAACCCCGCCGGCGACTTCAATCAGTTCGTTTATGAAAGTACCCTGCCCGGCGGTCGACGGATCGTGATGCCCCATGAGGAAGACCACACGCGGCTTGGGGCGTCCGGCGACGCGGCCGCGGACTTTTTCCAGGCTGGCGAGAAAGGCTCGGCGAGCGGACTTGCCCTTGTCCGGGGAGCCCATAAGAGTCGAAAGTCGGGACATAGCGTCTGCAATGTCTCCGAGCGTTTCGATTTTGATGGGCTCGATACGCAGATCAGGCTTGAGCCTGCGCAGCATAGCGAATTGTTTCGGGTTGCTCTGGGTGACCAGGATGTCAGGCTCAACGGCCAGGATCGGCTCGACGGTAATATTAAGATCGTTGCCCACAACGGGAATATTGACGCCTGCGGGCGGGCGGCAGTATGAAGTCACGCCCACGACGTGATCGCCAAGTCCCATCTCGAAAATCATCTCGGTGACCGCCGGAGAAAAGGATACGACGCGCGGCGAGGGCGCCTCGTTTCGCGGGAGATCGCGCGGGCATCCGCTCAGGACAAGGACAGCCAGGACAGCGATTCCGCCGGCGGACTGTCTCATTGACACGTCCCGATGGCGTCAGGAAGATAGTCCAGAATATCGGAGGCCGTCATGGAGATTTCCCCAAGCTCCAATGCGGCGATGTCGCCGGCCTGGCCGTGGAATCGGGCGCCCAGGCAGGCCGCATCGAACGGTTCGGCGCCCTGCCCGATCAGCGCGGCGATCAGGCCGGTCAGCACGTCTCCGCTGCCTCCAGTGGCCATTCCCGGATTGCCGGTGTCGTTTACATACATCCTTCGCGCGTCGGTAACGACGGTGCCGGCGCCCTTGAGCAGGCAGACCAGCGGCGGGCCGTCGTCCCGGCGCCATTTCTCGACCGCCTCGACGGCGACGGATTCTCGCCGGGCCTGGATCGCCGCAGTGTCAAGATCGGTCAATCGGGCGAACTCGCCGGGATGCGGAGTAAGCACGAGCGGGCATTTCCTCAACTCCGGCCAGTCGGATATCGCCGCAAGGTTGTTCAGTCCGTCTGCGTCGAGCACTACCGGGCGAGTTTGCCCCAGCACTGTCCGAACGATATTCTGCTGGACTGTCCCGGTTCCCATTCCCGGCCCGACAGCCAATACGCCGCACGCCTCGGCGGCCCGGGCGACCTGCCGCAAAGCCCCGGTGTCCAACTCGCCGTCGTGGCCGCACTCGAGCGGAATCGACGTAGCGCACCAGCACAGGGCGGCGACAGTCAGTTGAACTGCCTCCGGGACAGCCAGCGTAACCAGACCCGCCCCGCCGCGAAACGCGGCATTGCCCGAAAGCGCCGGAGCCCCGACCATCCCGCGAGATCCGCCGACGATCAACACCCGACCAAAATCGCCCTTGTGCGCACAGCCGTCGCGCTGAGGCAGTCGCGGAACCTGAGTTATGCGATCGATGTCACTCATGCTTCGATCCCGTAACCTGTTTGTTTATCATCGCGCCGATGTATCCGCCGGCGAATCCGTTGTCTATGTTGACTACGCTTACTCCCGATGCGCAACTGTTGAGCATCGTCAGGAGTGCCGATAGTCCGCTGAAACTGGCGCCGTATCCGATTGATGTCGGCACGGCGATAACAGGTACGGCCACCAGCCCGCCGACAACCGACGCCAGGGCGCCTTCCATGCCGGCGACGGCGACCACGGCGTTGGCGGCTTGTATCTCCGACGTTTTGGCCAGGAGCCGGTGCAGGCCGGCCACGCCGACGTCGAAATATGTCTCGACCCGTGCGCCCATGATCTCGGCGGTCACCCGCGCTTCGTGGGCCACCGGAAGATCGCTGGTGCCGGCTGCGACAATCGCCACGTTGCCGATCGCTTCGCTTGAACCGTCCGGTCGAAAGGTTATCGCGCGTGCCGCGGGATGGTGTTCGGCGGTCGGGATATCGGCGGCGACTGCGTCGTACTGCTCCTGCGTGGCCCGAGTCGCCAGGACGCACCCGCCGGCCTCGACGAGACGACCGAAAATCACGCGCACCTGCTCGACAGTCTTGCCGGGGCAGTATATCACCTCGGGGAATCCGCATCGCAGTGCGCGATGGTGATCGAGTGTGGCGCAATCCATCGATTCGAACGGAAGGTTCTTGAGGCTCTCGACGGCTCGGCTGACGTCGATCTCGCCGTCGCGCACCTGCTGCAGCAGTTGCTTGAGTGCATCCTGGTCCATATTCGGATCTCCGATAACTATATTCTAACGGTAGGCCGGGCCGCCAAAGTAAGGTCGGCGGTCTGTCCGGCCTGCAGATAATGGTGCGCCAGGCCTGCGACCATCGCGGCGTTGTCCACGCAGTAAGCCATCCTGGGCATGCGAACCGCACAGCCGAGTTGATCGGCGAGCTTTCCGACTGCTGCCCGCAGGGCGCTGTTCGCGGCGACTCCGCCGCCTATGACCAGCGTTTTGACTCCGGTCTTGGCGGCGGCTCTTTTCAGTTTTATCCGTAGCGTGTCGACAACAGCGACCTGGAAGCCGGCGGCTACGTCAGCAATTTCCTGCCGCGTAAAGTGCTCTATTCCGCGCCCGGCGTTGGCCTGGGTCGCGGCTCGTCTGGCCGCCGGCCCGGGCTTCTTGCCTGCGCCAGTCGGCCTGGGCCCCGGCACGCCGTTTACGTGATACAGCACCGCGGTCTTCAACCCGCTGAACGAGAAGTCCAGCGAATCGCCGGTCAGCAGAGATCGCGGGAAGTCTATCAGCTTCGGATCGCCGTCTTTCGACACGCGGTCTATCACCGGTCCGCCGGGATAGCTGAGCTGCAGGATCTTGGCGACTTTGTCGAACGCCTCGCCGGCCGCGTCGTCGATCGTACCGCCCAAGAGCGTCATTTCCATCGGCGAATCGCAGCGGTACAGGGCGGTGTGACCGCCGCTGCAGATCAGCGCCGCTGCGGGATACTCGATCGGCCCTTCGTCCAGCGCCGCTGCGTAGGCGTGGGCGTACACGTGATTGACCGCCACCAGCGGAACGTCCCATATCCACGCGATTGTCTTGGCGGCCATCAGTCCGATCAGCAGCGATCCGATCAGTCCCGGCTCGTTGGCGACTGCAATCGCGGAGATATCCGTCTTGTCGACCCCGGCTCGCTCGATCGCCTCGTCGATGACGCCGTTTATCGCTTCTATGTGCGCTCTGGACGCCAGTTCGGGCACAACGCCGCCGAATCTCCGGTGCAGATCGATCTGGCTTGCGACACAGTTGCTGAGCACATCGCATCCGTCGGCGACAACGGCGCACGCGGTCTCGTCGCAGCTCGACTCTATTCCAAGAATGTACGTTGGTCGGGTCATCGTTCGATTTCGCTCCGCTGACCGGCAGGTTGAGTTTCGCAGCGTTTCCTCCGCGCTTCGGCGCTCTTGTTCAGTATTTGACGGATATTCTGGGGGGCCTTCAACAGTTCGATCGCCGCGGCCAACTGGTTGTCGCAGCTTAACAGCTCCCGACCGAACGCCGCGTCAAGTTCTCCCGCCGGGCGCGTCGCCGGCATCGTCGTCGGCGCCAGTCCGGCTGCGTCGCGGCGTCTTCGCAGAGTCCGCAGCTTCCGAATCCCGTCCGGATCAAGCGGAGTCGGCACGTGCGGGGCAATGGCTTTCAGGGACAACGCCGGACGAGTTTCCGACGCCGGCATTGTCGCAGTTTCGGGATCGTCGGGTCCGAAGAAGAACCTTGCGGTGGTAAGGTGCAGCAGCCCGAGCCTGCCTTCGAGAACCAGCGGGGTCTGCACGCTGTGTTTTCCGCGGGTCGGCGCCCCGAGCAGGACGGCGCGATCGCCGCAGCTCATCGCCCCGGCGACGATTTCCGCCGCCGACGCGGTGCCGGAGTCGACAAGGACGACTACGGGGATGTCCGGATACGTTCCGTCGGCGTGAGCCTTGTGGGTCTCGACCGAACCGCCGGCGCCGAGAACGGTGACGATAAGCCCGTCATGCAGGAAAAGGTCCGCCAATGCGACCGCCTCGGGGAGATATCCGCCGGGGTTCCCACGCAGATCGAGCACAAGACCGCGCATCATCGAGGGTTTGCGAAACGCCTTCTTGAAGCGATCGACAGTTCCTTCGACGAACTCCGAGATTTTTATATACGCCAATCCTTCGTCCCGATCAACGGCGTACGTCCATCTGGCGTCCGATGCGCGGTAGAAACCCGTTACGGTTTCAACGGGATACTCCCGCGGCGTGAGGGTCACTTCTCTTATCTGATCGGGCCGATCGCCCTGAATCACCCGCAGGCGGATCTCGCCGTCTTCATCTGCGCTCAGGCTCTCGGAGGCCTGCTGCAGACTCATGCCGGCGGCTGGTCGATCATTTATGTGCGATATCACATCCCCCCCCGCGAGCCGGGCCTGCTCGGCCGGCGAATTCGAATGAACGCTGTCGACAACCAACCCCTTGTCCGAGACCGCCAGGATCAGCCCGACCCCTCGATATTGACCCTCCATCCGTTTCCTGAATGCGTGGGCCTTTTCGTAGGGGATGTAAACCGACTGAGGATCGAGGGCCTTGACCATTCCCTCGACGGCGCTTCTCTTGAGTTCCAGCGGATCGACGGGGGGATAATGGTTCTTGAGGATCTGCTTGTATGCGGCCACCATCGTATCGGGGCGAACTTCGCGCCTGCGGCGCGCCTGGGGGGTGCGTTTCATGAACCACGCCGTCCCAACGGCGACGGCCACCACCGCCAGCATCCACAATACGTTGCGTTTGGGCATACCGTGCTCCTGTCAGGTCCGGGCTGACCGCTAATGCTACCACCGCGGGGTGAGCCTGACAATACGTCTACGCGCAAATACCGCGGCCGGCCGCCGGAAGCCGGGCACACTAAACAAACACGCGACCGGTTAAAAACCGGCCGCGTGGCGGTGAAATATGGCTAGGACTGGATTTGAACCAGCGACACCCGCATTTTCAGTGCGGTGCTCTACCAACTGAGCTACCTAGCCGAGCCAAGGCCTCCATTGCAGGCCTGTGGGGCATAATGTAACGTCAACATTCCGACCTGTCAAGCATAAGCCCGACAGGAGCTACTTCTGTGAAGACTTCACCGCCGATTCCTTGTCGGACTCCTCGGGCTTGGGTTTCGCTCCGGCTTCATAGCTCATCCGCTGGATGATCCCGGCGCTGGAGAAGAACCCCTTCAGAGCGTCCCACTGACTGTTGGCGATCGCCTCATCGGCCAGTTTGGCTCGCTCGGTGGAGACAAAGTCGCCGACAACCGCCGGGGCGTATCCGATCCGCTCGACAACGTAATGCGTCCGCGCGGTGGGCATTGGGATCGCCGCTACGGGGCCGACCTTGCCGGCGGGAAGCGGCTTGTCGATGTCGACGGGAACAACAGCGTCGAAAACCCGCTTGAGGAACCGCTCGGCCGCCTGGCGAGTCTTGAGATCCACCCCCTCAATCATAGACGGCATGTAGTCGCGCGGACGGTAACCGGCCGCCAGACGATCGGCGTACGCCTGGACCTGGGCCATGTAGTCCTGTATCGATACGCCCTGGGGCATTCCGCTCATAAACGCCTGCCGCATGACCGCCTGTCGGATAATGTCCCGCTGCGACTGCGACGTCAGACGCGCGATCGGCTCGCTCGATATCGTTTCGATGTCGGCTTCCCTGGCCGCGGCCTCCAGACCGACGGCGCGGGCTCGGGCGGCGAGCTTGTCGGCCGCTCTCGACGCGGAGGTCTTGAAACTCTGGAGAGTCTTGTAGTCGGCGATCACGTCCTTGCGGACCGCGTCAGTCATCTCGGTCAGAATCTCGGCTGGCTTCAGTTCGACAACCTGCCACAGTATGCGGTTCAGGCCCCCGTCGTCGAAGGCGTACATGACCTGTCCGCGAGCCAGCGGTTTGGCTCCGATCGCCTGGGCGGCCAGCGACTTGCCTCGCCCGCGGCGCGAGCTCTGGGCCGTGGCCAGATCCTTGTGCTCCGACAGTTCGCGAGCGTCGAGCAGCTTGGTTCTTCCGACTCTCACCGGCAGAAGCGTCATGCCCTCATCATCGGACACGGGGAACAGGACCTTGGGGAAACCGCGGCATGTGGTCCACGTCAATTTCGGATACTGCGGCGGCTTGGGCTTCGTCGTCGCGGAATCTCCGGTGGGAATGGCTTCGAGATCCTGTTTGCCTGTCGTAAACACCAGTCGCGTGAGTTCTTGAAGAACGATCGCGAGCGTTCTGTCTCCGTCGGCCTGGAGAGCCGCCGGTATGCGAACGTCCCGGCTTACCGAGAATTCGCCCTTGGCGTCCCACGGGTAGCAGATCGCTTCGAGTCCGGCGGCCCTGGCCAGAGCGGGTATCGCCTTGTCAAGCGTCTGTCCGCGCAGGGCGAGGATATCCCTGGCCTTGATCATCCTGGTCAGAGCATCGCCGGCCTGGGTGTCGTCGATCAACTTCTCCCGCACGTGCTCATACAGTTCGGCGTCCGCCGATGCGGGTCCCAACTGGGCGTCCACCAGCGATTCGACTAGCGTCAGGAACTCCTCGGTCTTGGACTCCGCCGCCCAGCCTGAAAGCCTGTCGACGACCTGGGACCAGGCCTCATCCATGTCCATCGGCACGGTCTTGGTAACGACGTCCGGCTTTGTCGTCGCGCCCGGCTGGGTCGCCGGCTGGTTTTCGATCGGGACTTCCTTCGTGAAATCGGCCGCGTTTTCGCGGAAGTGCTCTCGAACCTTCTTATCCGACGGACGACTCACCCGAGCGATAACGCCGGCGTTGATGAGCATGTACTCGACGGCCGCTCTGGTCGGCTGAGCGTATCCGAAACCAAACGACTCGGCGGTGGGATACGTTTCGGGCCGAGCGGTGCGATATTGATTGAACTGCTTGCTGATCTGCGACTCGACCGGTTCGAGAATGTCCGAGGCGAACTTCTCGGCGGGAATCTTGGCGATCCTGAGGGTCACCTTCTCGTTGAGGTCTCTGAAACGCCTCTTGAGAACAGTCTCCGAAGGCGGGGCCGTCACCTGGTAGGCCCGGAAGGATCGCAGCACCGTCAGCCATCTGGCCAGCGCGGCGCGCAGCTTCGGTTCCGTCGTCCCGGACTTCCGCCTGTCGACGCGATTGACTATCTTGCGGTATTCGGCCTGCTCGACGTCCAGGCCGATGCTCTTGAGATAGGAGTCGACCTCCGCCTGAGAGATCTCGTGTCCGTCGGCGGCGGCCTCCTGGACCAGCAGAGCGTAGGCGACGGCCCCTTCGTCGCTGTTGGCGTCAAGCTCCATGAACTCCCTGCTTCGTACGTCCAGGCGCAAGAACACCGCCAGATTCCGCAGGTCGTTTTCCGCCTGCACAACAGCGCTGTGATGCAGCGGTCCCAGTTTGGATTCCCCGCGCGCAAAGTCGCCGCCGCCGGTGTATCTGGTCAGGTACGTAAGCGCCGTGCCGCCGACAAGACCGATCAGCATCAGCGCCACCAGCACGATGATTATGCCCTTCTGCCACCTTCTAAAAAATCCCAATGCCATGTTGGCTCCTGGTTTGGAGTTACTATGTTTGCTATGCGATCGTGGTATTGTCAGGAAAAACGGAACGCACAGTATAGTTCCAA
>Ga0180429_10001502_pt1 | contig 19786 bp, 13 predicted proteins | sample SS_ome_FD_132428 | JGI IMG/M metagenome (GOLD analysis project Ga0180429, IMG submission 132428) | Hypersaline lake sediment archaeal communities from the Salton Sea, California, USA - SS_1_S_1 metaG | ecosystem: Environmental > Aquatic > Non-marine Saline and Alkaline > Hypersaline > Sediment ...
ATATTTCTTCCTATGGTTAAGATCGGGGACAGGCACCGATCTCCGAAATCCAAGCATTACAGTTGCTTAGGAGATCGGTGCCTGTCCCCGATCTCAACCATAGGCTATCTCCTTGCCTCGCTAGGCTTTGCACAGGTATTTCTGAGACACAACACTAGATGCGAACGGTTGATGAAGAAACGGAAGGAAAACAAGATGAAGACCCGTACCTATTCCCGGAAGCTGGCGAGCCTGTTCCTGGTCGTCATCGTGTGCTGCTTGTTCACCGGCCTTCGCTGTCCGGATCTCTGCTTCAACAACGACCACTGCTGGGAGCACCTCTTCTGTGCAAAACGGGTCGGGGACTGTGAGGGAATAGGAAAGTGTGTGCAAAGGCCGCAGGGCTGCCCCGACGTCTACGATCCCGTATGCGGTTGCGACGGCCTTACCCACAGCAACGCTTGCGATGCCGCTGCGGCGGGCATCAGCGTCGCCTACGAAGGAGAGTGTGCGTCGCTGACTTGTCGCACGAACAGCGACTGCCCCTCGGTTGATCCCACAGGGGTCGCTGATACGTATTGCAGCAAGGAACTCGGCGACTGTGAAGGAAGGGGGGCCTGCCTCCCCCGGCCCCAGGGCTGCTACGAGATCTATGCCCCGGTCTGCGGGTGCGACGGCCGGACCTACAGCAACGATTGCTTCGCGGCTGCAGCGGGCGTAAACATCGAATACGAGGGGCCTTGCAGGCCGGTTCCGTGTGTTTCCAACGAGGACTGCTCCCCTTACGACCCTGCGGCTTCCCTGAACAACTACTGCGCAAAGGATGTGGGCGATTGCGACGGCTTGGGCCTCTGCACGGCTCGCCCCGAGGAGTGCATTCTTCTCTACCTTCCCGTGTGCGGCTGTGACGGGGAAACCTATCCCAATTCGTGCGACGCCGCCCGAGAGGGCGTGAACGTCCTCGGCGAAGTCCCCTGTAACGACATCTTTTGCGACGACGTCGATTGTGGTCCCCCGCCGGCCATGCCCAACTATATGTGCGAGGACGGCACGTGGGCAGGCCCGACCGGCCGGTGTCTGTGGAGTTCGAGCGGCGCCTGTAGCTGGGAAATCCGCGACTGCCCATAGCAGCCCGTGTGCATTTGCCTGGGTTCTGTCTCCGGACCCGCTTTGCGCCTCAAATAGAACCTGGGACAGCCACCGTCTAGCCTAAGCCCCCCATCGCGCGGCTTGAAATTGGTGGCTGTCCCTATTTTGAATGGCTGATTTGATTACACAATAGGCATTCCCTATTCGCCGTTCCGCACTCCGCATTGATTTGGATCCTCTCATGATTCCCATTGCCTGCCGCCGAGGGTGGGAGGCTTGGGCGACCGGATCCCGGATCCCCGACCCCTGACCCCTGATCTCCTACATTCTGCCTTCGCCATCCTGCCTCCGCATAAGGTCCGGTTGACACAATTATTACGCTCATTTATATTTAGAAAAGCTAATTATTAGCCGAACAAATGTTTTGACTGTCTAATTGTTTGGGAGCACACCTGCATGACCAAGAAGGAAGCCCTGGAGCAGGCCCGGTTCATCTTCACGACCGGCAAGTTGATTCAAGACCACATCTTCAGCATTCACGCGAGTCAAATCGCGGTCGGGGGCCGGAACGATCGAGACGAAGAGCTTTCTGTCTCTCAGTTGCACGCGGTAAAGATCGCCCACGAACACGGGCCCTTGACCGTGAGCGAGCTTGCCGCCGCGCTGGGCGTCTCCCCGCCGTCCGCCTCCACCATGGTCGACCGACTCGTGGAGAAGGGGCTGCTCTCGAGGGAACCCAGCCGGCAGGATCGCAGGAAGGTGCTCGTGAGCGTTTCCCCCGAAGCGCTGAAGAGGATCGACAGCATCGAAGAAACCATCCTCCATTCCTTCGTCGACCTGGTAGAGAAGGTCGGGCCCAAGACGGCGAAGATGTGGTGCCAGGTCTTGAAGAAGGTGAGAGATGTGCAGGAAAAGGGGCATTTCGGGAAAGGCTCGAAAACGTAGCAGAGAAGGTAAGAACCGAATGGAATCAGAGAATCACATAAAGTCAAAGTCGAATGAAAAGGTCGTGCGCAGGATCGTCATCTGCCTGGTGGTGCTCTCGGTCGGCGTGATCGGCATGCTGGGCCTGTCAAGCCTGAAGAAACCGCCTGCACAAGCCAAACACGAAGAACGTGCCATTCGCGTGGAGGCCCTTCGTGTCGAAGTGGAGGATGTGCCGGTCACGATTACCGGATACGGGGAGGTGAAGGCCCTGGATGTGGTCTCGATTGCCCCCGAGGTTCCAGGAAAGATCGTAGAGATCCACCCCCGCCTCGAAGAGGGAGAAATTGTTCACAAGGACGAGCTTCTCTTCGAGATCGATCCTCGCGACTACGTTTCCGCAAGGGATTCGGCGCGGGCCTCGGTCCGGCAGTGGGAGAATGGGATCGCTCGATTGAAGAAGCTCTACACCATCGATCGGGACCGGTTGAAGACGATCGAACGAAACCAGGAACTGGCATACGCCGAGTACGAGCGGGTCCGGGAGCTGTTCGACAAGGACAGCGTAGGAACACGTTCCGGTGTCGATGGCGCAGAGCGTGCCGCAAACAATGCTGCCGACCTTGCCCGCCAGCTCGAAGAGGCCGTCCTGCTCTACCCGATACAGATTCGTGAGGCGGAAAGCAGCCTTGCCGTGGCTCACGCGGCACTCGCCACGGCAGAGGCGAATCTCGAACGAAGCGAGGTCCACGCACCCTTTGACGGCCGTGTCAAGTTCGTTTCCCTGGAGAAGGGACAATACGTCACGCCCGGCCAAGGGGTCTTGACCCTGGCGAACGACGCGACCCTCGAGATCGAGGTGCCCCTCGACAGCCGTGACGCACGGCAGTGGCTGCAATTCCGCAGGGGTGGCACAAACGGGGAGACGGCCTGGTTCAACGACCTGGAGCCGGAGGAGTGTACGATTCGCTGGACAGAGGACCGCGAAGACCATGTCTGGCACGGTCAACTGCACCGCGTCGTGAAGTTCGACCAGCATACCCGCACCCTCACCGTGGCCATCCGTATAGAGGCGCAGCAAGCCCTGTCCGAGGACCCGGAACGGCTCCCTCTCGTGGAGGGCATGTTCTGTTCGGTCGAGATCCCGGGAAGCGTCATGCGAGGCGTGGTTCGTCTTCCTCGGTGGGCCGTAAGCTTCGAGAATACGGTCTACGTTTCCGAGGACAGTCACCTGAAGACCGTCCCCGTAAAAGTCGAACGGGTGCAAGGGGAGGAGGCCTTCGTCTCCGACGGACTGAAACCCGGGGATGTGGCCGTGGTCACGCGGCTGATCGATCCTCTAGAGAACAGCCTGCTCGAGCTCACCTTCGCTGAAGAGGAGGAGTCCGGTTCATGAACCGCCTGATTGCCTCCTTTGCCCGCAACACGGTCTTTGCCAACATCGTGCTCGTCATCATTCTGCTGGCAGGGACCCTGGCGGCGTTCTCCATGGTGAGGGAAGTCTTCCCGCAGTTTTCCCTTGACGTGATCCTCATCACGGTGCCCTACCCGGGTGCGGACCCGGAAGAGGTCGAGGAAGGCATCTGCCGGAAGATCGAAGAAGCGATCGAGAGCGTCGAGGGCATCAAGGAGTACACGACCGTATCCAAGGAGAATGTGGGGAGCGCACAGCTCGAGGTGCACGAAGACTATGAAGTGGATGACGTCCTCGAACGGGTCCGAAGTCAGATCGACGCCATCTCCAACTTCCCCGTGGATGCGGAAAAACCGATCATCCGGGAATTGCTGCTCCCTTCCGAGGTCGTGATTCTCGGCATGTCGGGCCGGATGTCCGAGCGCAGGCTCAAGGAGTGGACCGAGAACATCAAGGACGAGATTCAGGCTCTCCCGGAGGTCTCCCAGCTCCAGATCTACGGTATGCGGGAATACGAGATCGCCATCGAGGTCTCAGAGGAGAGGCTGCGCGAGTACGGGTTGACCTTTGCCCAGGTGGCCGCGGCGGTCCGGCAGAGCAATCTCAACCTTGCGGGAGGAACCATCCGCACGCGGGGCGAGGAGATTCGCGTCCGCACGATGGGCCGCAAGTACACGGGCAAGGAGCTCTCCTCGATCGTGGTGCTGGCCCGGCCGGCGGGAGAGATCATCACCCTGGACCGCCTGGCCCGGGTCCGGGACGGATTCGCAGAGGACCCGATTCAGCTCACCCTGAACGGAGAGAAGGCAGCGCTGCTGATCGTCTACAAGACCGCAGAAGAAGACGCACTGGCCATCGCCAAGGCGGTCAGGGAATTCGTGGAAAAGACGCAGGATGAGGTGCCCGAGGGGGCCAACATCCACGTCCTCTTCGAGATATCGGACATGCTGCAGGACCGGATCAATATCCTGGTCAGGAACGGGTTTGTCGGCCTTGCCCTGGTCTTCTTCATCCTGTGGGTATTCCTCGACGTCCGACTGAGCTTCTGGGCCGGCATGGGCATGCCCATTTCGGTTGCCGGCGCCCTGGCCATCCTCTGGGGCATGGGCGAAACGATCAATATGGTCTCCCTCTTCGGCCTGATCATGGTGATCGGCATCGTGGTCGACGACGCCATCGTGGTGGGCGAGGCGATCTTCTTCCACCGCAAGCGGGGCGAACCGCCGATCCGGGCCGTCGTCGAGGGCGTCAAGGAAGTGGGGATGCCCGTGATTACGGCGGTCACGACGACGATCGTGGCCTTCCTGCCCCTGGCCTACGTGGGCGGCGTCCTGGGCAAGTTCATCCACATCCTGCCCATCGTGGTCGTCGCATGCCTCGCCATCTCCCTGGTCGAATGCCTCATACTCCTTCCGGCTCATTTGAGCCGCCTGCCCGACCCGAACGCAGAACACAATGTCCGGAACCCGATTGCACGCCGGATCAACCGGTTTCACCTCTGGACGAGCCGCGGCCTGGAGTGGTTCGTGGAGAACGTCTACCGCCCCTTCCTTTCAAAGACCCTGACCTGGCGCTACATCTCTCTGAGTGTCGCCATCAGCCTGTTCCTGATCACTGTCGGAATCATCCGGGGAGGATTCCTGAAATACACCGTCTTCGATGAAGCCGACGGGTTCATCATGACAGCAACCGTGGAATTCCCGGGCGGCACACCACCGGAGGTGACGCTCGACGCCGTGGAGCGGATCGAAGATGGGCTGAAGCGTTTTGCCGGCGACGTGCAAACCGCCTCGGGTGACCCGCTGGTCGAGCATCACTACGTCCTCGTGGGATCGAGCCTGCAGCCCTTCCCCAGGATCGGACCCAACGTGGGTTCCGTACAGGCCGTGCTGCTCGAGTCGGAGAAACGGGGCGTTCACACCGACGATCTACTTGTACAGTGGGAGAGAGAGGTGGGGCCCATACCAGGCGCCGTGGCCCTGACCTTTGAGGGCATGGGGTTCGGCCCTCCCGGCTCACCGATCGAGATCTGGTTGCAGGGGCAGGACATGGAGGACATCCGGGCCGCCGCAGACGACCTGCAGGCAAGATTGCGGGAGTTCGAAGGGATCTATCAGGTGCGTGCCGATTTCATCCCGGGAAAGAACGAGATGCGCCTCGCTCTCAAGCCGGAAGCCAGGGCCATGGGAATCACCGTCGACGATCTCGCAAGACAGGTGTACGCAGGCTACTATGGAGAAGAGGCCCTCCGTCTCCAGCGGGGCCGGGACGACATCCGGGTCAAGGTGCGCTACACCGAGGACGAACGCAGCAGGGTGTCCAATCTCGAGCGCATTCGCATACGCACGAACCGTGGCATGGAGGTCCCGCTCCTCTCCGTGGCCGATGTAAGCTTCTCCCCGGGATACTCCGCAATCACGCGTACCAACGGGTTGCGCCGTGTCAAGGTGAGTACCGAGGTCGATTCGAAGAAGGCAAACGCTACCGAAGTAATCGACGCGCTCATGGAGGGCTTCTTCGATCAACTCGAGGCCCGTTATCCCGGACTCGTCATCACCGTACAAGGAGACCGGAAGCAGTCGAGGGAGACCTTCGGCTCCCTCTTCGTGGGGTTCCCGCTGGCCCTGTTCTGCATGTTCATGATCATCGCCACCATGTTCCGGTCCTACGCACAGCCCTTCGTCATCCTCTTCACCGTTCCTTTCGGGTTCATCGGGGCTACATGGGGGCACATCCTGCTGGGGCGCGACCTGACCTTCACGAGCGTCTTCGGCATGGTGGCCCTGGCCGGCGTGGTGGTCAACGACGCCATCGTCATGATCGAAAGGATCAACGAGAACCACGCCGAGGGGATGCCTTTCTTTGAGGCCATCCGGCAGGGCGGGGCCCGCCGTTTTCGTGCCGTCTTTCTGACCACGATCAGTACAGTGGGCGGACTGACGCCCCTCATCCTGGAAACGGACACACAGGCGCAAATGATGAGTCCCATGGCGATCTCCCTGGCGGCTGGCGTGGCCTTCGCCACAACCCTCACCCTGCTCCTCGTCCCGAGCATGCTGGTGATTCTCAATGACCTGCGTCGCCTAGCCCATAAGACGAGACACGGCACATGGCCGACGCGGGAAGAAGTCGAGCCGGCCCGGGGGCGAAAGGTGGATCCGCTCAAGGAGCCCAGGCCTGCGGTAACGCCGGTGGCGCCATAGTGCTATGGGGGAAGCGGCAAGTGGAGAGCGGCGGATGCTGGCTGTCGGTTCTCGACAGGAGGTCAGGGCCTGGGCTTGGTTGTCGGGCACGGGCACGCACACGGACACGTTACAATGTTCGTTGGTGAACACAGGAGATTCGATGCAATGAGGAAGATGCTCTTCATCATCTGGGTTCTGGTCGGAAGCCTCTTCGGGCTCGCAGGAGCGTTCGCAAGCGACAGGAATCCCCCAGCATATTCGGGGTCTTTTAACTGGCAAGCCGTTCAGGTTCTCGACCTGGACACCTCCCAAAGGATCGCCCTGGCAGAGAACCCCTCGATCGCCGCAGCCCAGGACCGGGTCCGCCAGGCGATGCAGCGGGTGAAGCAGGCCCGCGCCGGCTACTGGCCCACACTCGACGCGACCGCCTCTTACTCGCGTGTCAGCCTGCCGCAGAGTTCCCCCATGAACTTCCAGCCGCCGCCCGGGATCCCCATAGCGTTTCCGACGATCGACGACCCGGAGGAGTACTTCAACCTCGGTCTCCAGGCAAACTGGCTTCTCTTCAAGGGACTGGAGCGCAAGTATGCGAACGCGAGCGCGCGGGCCGCGGAGCGAGGGAGCCGGGAGGCGGAGCAGGATGCCCGCCGCCTCCTCGTCGCATCCGTGGCAAACAGCTTCTACCGGGCCCAGCTCGCCCGAGAAGACATCGCCATCGTCGAGGCAAACGAAGACTTCAACCAGAGGCAGGCAGAGGACGCAAAGGCCCGCCAGAGGGTCGGCACCGGGTCGCTCAGCGACGTACTCAACTTCGAGGTCCAGGTGAACGCAGCCAAGTCGGACCTGATCAGCGCAAACAGGTCGTTCGAAGTCGCCATGTACGGCCTGGCCGCCCTTCTGGGCATCCCGGAAGCCCGCTTCCCGTCCGATCTGGAGCTCGCCCGTCTCGAACCGGAAACCACCGAAGAGCTCGAGCCGCCCTCGGCCGAGGACCTGGTCGTCTATGCCAAGGCACACAGGGCCGACATCCTGCAGGCAGAGTACACTGTGGAGGGGGCTCAGCAGCAGATCGGTATCGCCCGGGCCCCCTTCTTCCCCGCCCTCAGTTTCTATGCCTCCCTTGACGGGGAGCGGCTGGGGGACGCGAGCTTCGAGGGAGGTGACTTCGGGGATACCATCGCCGTGAATCTCTCCTACAACCTGTTCTCCGGCGGGCTGGACGCGGCGAGGTTCAGGGAGGCCAAGGCGCGGCGCGACGAGGAGAAGAAGAACCTGGCCAACCTGACGAATAATGTGATTTCCGAGGTCCGTACGGCCGTTGCACAGGTTGCGGCCGCCCAGCAGGAACTCGTCCTTCAGCGGTCGAACGCCGCCCTGGTGCAGCAGAACCGCGATCTCGTGGAAAAGGAATACGCAGCCGGCCAGGGCTCCCTGGTTCGCCTGAACGAGGCCCAGAGGGACCTCGTCACCGCGCAGGCCCGCCTCGCCCTCGCCCTCGTGTCCCTCCGGCTCGCGTGGCACAACCTGAGGACCAGCACGGGTGAAATCCCGATTTCCGTCGCGGATTGACCGCCTGAAAAGTATCATGCCATGTACTCCCCCATACCTCCTTCAATCCGTTGAGACTGCACAAAAACTTTGTTGACAGCCCGTCGAAAAGTCTGCTATATCAAATGGAAGGCGGCGATCCGGATAAATAAACGTTTTAGATTTTACCGGTTGGCCGTCGTTGCGTTCCAACGGATACTTGCTTGAATCCCGCCTCTATCAGGATATAGGTGACGTATCGTTTTGATGACAAAAGGGAACGATTCGGGCTTGCATATCCAGGGCGCCCGGCATGGCAGAATGGCCTGGCCGATCTCTGCTGGTGTTGCTCTCCTCTCTGCGCACTTTCTCGTTCATCCTTCCGGCAGGCACCCCAAGAAAGGGGTTTCCATGCATTCTTTGAGAAGCAGCGGTCTCTTTTGTTGAAAACTCATAAACCGGGAGAAAGGAGAGGCTGGCAGGTCCACTGAGGGTGAGAGTCTGAGAGATAGTCGTTGAACTCCGAAATTCGAAGGGGGGAGAGATGGAAAACAAGACTGCCGCGATGTATCGGCAAGGATGGTTCTTTTCAAGGAAGCCGCTCTTTCCGTTTGCGCTGGCGATGCTCATTGCCCTTGGCGTCGCCGGACCGCCCGTCACGCCTCCGGCCTACGCTGTCCAGGCCAACATAGGTCCGCTCGAGGGGTCGCTGGATACGACCGTTTCCGCCGGAATCTCTCTACGGATCGAGGAACGGGACCCGGCCCTGGTCGCCCAGACAAACGGCGGCCAGCAAGCAAGCGCGAACTCCGACAACGGAAACTTGAACTTCAGCCAGGGGGATATCACCTCCCTCAACGTAAAGATCCTGCATGAGGGAAGCTGGACTTACAAGAACTACGGCTTCTTCGGCCGCTTCTACTACTTCTACGATTGGGCGATCATGAAGATCGACCCGGATTTCATCGGCTTCACCGACCAGGCCCAGCGGCGTGCGGGGCTGAATATCAGGCTGCTCGATGCCTATCTGGTGGCCGACTACGACGTCTTCAACCGGCCCCTGACGATCCGGCTGGGAAACCAGGTGCTGAGCTGGGGTGAAAGTACGTTCATCCAGTCCGGGATCAACAGCATCAACCCGGTGGACGTGGCCGCCCTGCGTGTGGCCGGCGCGGAGCTCAAGGAGGCGCTGCTGCCCGTACCGATGATCAGCTTCAGCACCGACTTGACGGGCAGCCTGTCCTTCGAGGGCTTCTACCAGTTCTACTGGGACAACACCGAGATCGAGCCCATGGGCACCTACTTCTCCACGGCCGACCACGCGAGCCCCGGGGCACACAAGGTGATGCTCGGGTTCGGACTGGCGCCGCCCTACGGACCGACCGATAACCCCGATCAGCCCGTCGGGAGCCGGCCCCCGTTCGGCAGCCAGATCTACAGGTTGGCAGACGACAACGCGAAACACATGGGCCAGGGGGGTCTCGCTCTCCGGTATTTCGCAGACTGGTTGAACAGCAGCGAGATCGGTCTCTACTGGGAGCACATCCACAGTCGCAGGCCTCTATTGAGCGGCGTCACGGGCGATCCCCCTCCGGAAGATGCCCTCGACCTGATTCTGTGGGGACTGCTCAACGGGGACTATGCGAGCACCGGCGGGTACTACCGGGAGTTCCCGGAGGACATCGACATCGTGGGCATAAGCATGAACACTTCGGGGCCTTTCGGGTTCGCCATACAGGGGGAGGTGTCCGGCCGGCTGGGCCAGCCGATCCAGGTCGATGACGTGGAACTGCTCTTCGGGGCCTATTCGCCCCTCGACCCGACCCTGGTCACGCTGCAAGGCCTGCCCGAAGGCACCGTAGTCTTCGGCCAGAGCCAGCTCATCCAGGACCAGGGCGCGGTCGGCTTCAATGAATACTTGAGGGGGTGGAAGCGGAAAGACATGCTTCAGGCCCAGGCCACCTTCACAAAGGTGTGGGGGCCCACCCTCATCATGGACCAGATCGTCTTCCTCTTCGAGATCGGCGGCACCTGGTTCTTTGACCTGGAGGACAAGGACAAGCTCCGGTACGAGGGGCCCGGTACCTTCACGAGCGGGAACAAATTCTTCTCCTCGGCCGGGATCCAACCCTACACGACGACGAGCGGTTTCGCCGACTCCTTCTCCTGGGGCTACCGCCTCGTGACCCGCCTGGATTTCTTCAACGCCATCGGCCCGGTCACCGTCATGCCCCTGCTCGTCTGGTTCCACGACGTGGAGGGAACGACACCCTCGCCGATCGGCAACTTCATCGAGGGACGCAAGCAAATGGCTCTCGCCCTGCGGTGGGACTACCTGAATTTCCTCAAGGGGTCCATATCGTATCAAATGTTCATGGGTGCGGGGCAGCACAACCAGCTCCACGACCGCGACTTCCTGTCCATATCGACGAGCCTCGCCTTCTAGGGGACCGATCGAACGGGGTAACACAACGAGAGGAGATAGAAACATGAACAAGGCCATAACCTGGATTACCGCTTGTACGTTTATCCTGGCCGTGCTTCTTGCTGCCGGCACGGTCGAGGCCAAGGTCTCGGCAGAGGAAGCCAAGCAGCTCACCGATGGGACACTCACGGCCTTTGGGGCAAACCCGAAGGGCAACGAAGACGGGACGATCCCGGCCTGGGAAGGGGGCATCACGGAGTGGCCGGAAGGCTACGAAAAGGGCATGCGGCAGATCGACCCTTTTCCGGGTGACAAGAAACTGTTCACGATCACCGCAGCGAATGCGTCGGAGTACGCTGACAAATTGTCCCCGGGCCAGCTCGCCATGTTCCAGCGGTACCCGAACACCTGGAAGATGAATGTCTACCAGTCCCGGCGGACCGCCTCCTACCCGCAAAGGCAGTACGACTTTGCCATCAAGAACGCCACCACGGCCGTGATGGCGGAAGGCGGGAACGGGGTGCTCCACGCCGCCGAGTCGATCCCCTTCCCGATCCCCAAGGAAGGGCTGGAGTGCATATGGAACCATCTGATGCGATTCCGGAATGACACCATCCTCAGGACCTACGCATCGATAGCCCCCACGCCGGGAGGCCAGTACACGGCGATCACCATTCGGGAAAAGATCCTGCTCCCCTATTCGGTTGAGGGCGCAACCGTGGAGACCATCAACAACCGGATTCTCCTCTTCCTGCAGGAGGTGATCGCCCCGGCCCGCCTGGCAGGCCAGATCCTCCTCGTCCACGAGACCCTGGACCAGATCAAGGAGTCTCGAAAGGCCTGGACCTACAACCCGGGCCAGCGCCGGGTTCGCCTGGCGCCCCAAGTCGCCTACGACAACCCGGGAACCGGGTCCGACGGCCAGCGGACATCCGACCAGCTCGACATGTACAACGGCGCACCGGACCGCTACGACTGGAAGCTCGTGGGCAAGAAAGAAAACTACATTCCCTACAATTCGTACAAGCTCCACAGCGACAGGCTGAAGATCAGCGACATGATCCAGCCGGGGCACCTCGATCCGGACCACCTTCGGTACGAATTGCATCGCACCTGGGTCGTGGAGGCGAACCTGAAGGAAGGTACGAGGCACGTCTACAAGAAGCGGGTCTATTACATCGACGAGGACAGCTGGTCGATCACCGTGGTGGACTGCTACGATGCCAGGCTCGAGATCTGGCGGCTCCAGGAGGGACACCTGATCAACTACTACGATCTGCCCATGACCGGCCCGACCGCGGAGGTCGTTTACGACGTCCAGAATGGCCGCTACGTTGCCCTTGGGATGAGCAATGAGGGGCTGCAGTGGAGTTTCGACGAAGAATACGAGACAGAAATGTTCACGCCTGCGCAGGTCCGCAGGATGGGGCGCCGTTAAGCAGACAGCGGTATCGGCCAGGGGGCTGCCCGACTCGGTCAGCCCCCCAGGTGGAGGGGTTCTCTATGAAGCCACCCGGAGGAATTTCGTTTGATCGCCCGGTCTTGCATTGGGCAGTCCCGGCAGCCGCCTTGATGATGGCTGCCATTCTTGTTGTTTCCGTCCAGATCCCCGTGTCCCGGGCCGAGACAACACCGGACGACATCGAGTGGGCCGAGATGGCTCGTCTCGCGCCCGAGTCTCTCCTCCTGGGTGCAGCAGAGGCGGACGGGAAGATGTTTGTGGTTGGAGACCGGGGACACATCCTCGTCTCCGAGGACGGCGGAGCCACCTGGGTCCAGGCCCCCGTACCCACGCGGAGCATGCTCAACGCCGTTACCGCGATCGACGGGAAGCAGGCCTGGGCGGCAGGCCACGACGCGGTGATCCTCCACACGAGCGACGGGGGAAAGACCTGGGAGCGTCAACACTGGGCCCCGGACGATGCGTGCCCGCTCTTTGACGTGTGGTTTGAAAACGCGAACCACGGCTTCGCAGTCGGAGCCTATGCCTATATCCTCGAGACAAACGACGGGGGAAAGACCTGGAAGCGACGCGACGTGGACGAGGAGGAACGACACTGGTACAAGGTCGTGGAGGCGTCCGACGGAACACTCTTTGTTGCAGCAGAGTTCGGTACCGTCTTCCGGTCGAAGGACAAGGGAACGACCTGGGAGGCCCTGGACACGCCTTACGGGGGCACCTATTTCGGTGCGGTCACCCTCGAGGACGGGACCCTCATGATCTTCGGGATGAGCGGAAAGATCTTCCGTTCCGTCGACGCCGGTCAGTCCTGGGAAACGATCACGGTGGACAGGACCTCCGGCCTTCAGACCGGTCTCCAGTTGGCGGACGGCACCTTGGTCATCGCGGGCCTGGGCGGAACGATCCTCGTGAGCAAGGACGACGGAAAGAGCTTCCGGATGGCCAACCGCCCCGACCGGTTGGGCGTCGCGTCGCTGATCGAGGTGGGGTCCAACGGGCTTATCCTGGTCGGTGAGGGGGGCATTCACCGGGTGGACGACCTTCAGTAGCAAAGCCTTTTCACTCCATAAAGATAGCTTGGGCGGGAAACCATGAGGGACAAATTAGTCGCCGCAATCGAAGGTGGGATGTTTTCTCACAGGAAGCTGGTGCTCCTCGTATTCGGCCTGATCACCCTGGTCATGTGCTACCAGGTGACGCAGATCAAGATCGACGCCGGGTTCGAGAAGCAGCTACCTCTCAAGCATCCGTACATGCAGACCTTCCTCGAATACCGGGAGCAGTTCGGAGGGGCCAACCGCCTCCTGATCGCGGCCCGGACCAAGGAGGGGGACATCTTCACGCCCGAGTTCTTCAAGGTCTTCGAGGAAGTCTCCGATGCGGTCTTCTTCCTGCCGGGCGTGAACAAGAGCACCGTACAATCCCTTTACACACCCAACGTTCGCTTCGTCGAGGTCGTGGAAGGAGGATTTGCCGGCGGCAATGTGATCCCCGCAGAGTTTCAACCCACCCCCGAGTGGCTGGTCCGCGTCCGTGAGAACATCCTCAAGGCAGGGATCGTGGGGCGCCTCGTGGCCAACGACTTCACGGCCGCCATGGTGACCGCCCAGCTGGTCGAGATCGACCCGAAGACGGGCAAGAAGCTCGACTACCTCCAGGTCGCACGCGAGCTGGAGACGAGCCTCCGCGACAAGTTCCAGGACGAAGCCGTGGATATCCACATCATCGGCTTCGCCAAGGCGATCGGGGACATCGCGGAAGGGGCGGCCGGTGTGGTCCTGTTCTTCGGCGTGGCCTTCCTCGTAACCTGGGGCCTCGTCTACGTGTTCACGCGCTCGCAACGACTCACCCTTCTGGCTCTCACCTGCTCGGTGATCGCGGTCATCTGGGATCTCGGGATCCTGAGGCTCCTCGGGTTCGGCATCGACCCCATGTCCATCCTGGTTCCCTTTCTCGTCTTTGCCATCGGGGTGTCACACGGCGTCCAGATGGTCAACGGGATGTCCTCGGAAATCCAGCGGGGGGCGGATGCGCCTGATGCCGCACGGGGGGCCTTTCGGCGCCTCGTGATACCGGGAGGCGTTGCCCTGATCACGGACACGATCGGGTTCCTGACGATCCTGCTCATCGAGATCCGGATGATCCAGGAACTGGCCCTCACGGCGAGTCTCGGGGTGCTGGTGATCATCCTGACCAACCTGATCCTCCTTCCGATTCTGCTCTCGTTCATGAACATCAAGCAGAGTTACCGGGACCGAATGGTCCGGGCCGCAGAGGGAAGGGAAAAGCTCTGGACGGTCATGGCCCGGGTTACCCAGACGAAGCCGGCCCTGATCATCATCCTTATCGCGGCCGCCTTGCTCGCCTTCGGGATGTACAAGGCCCCGAAGATGCAGATCGGCGACCTGCACGCAGGCGTACCCGAGCTGCGCTCGGACTCCCGGTACAACCGGGACGCGGCGATGATCGTGGACAAGTTCTCCATCGGTGTGGACATCCTGACGACCATTGCCGAAACGATTCCGAACGGCTGTATCGAATACGACGTCATGAGCGAGATCGACCGATTCCAGTGGCGGGTCGTCAACGTGCCGGGCGTGCAGTCCACCATTTCCATGCCCCAGATCGTAAGGCGGGTAAACGCCGGGTGGAACGAGGGGAACCTGCAGTGGCGTGTCCTGCCACGGAAGTCGATCACCATGGTGCAGTCCGTAACGCCCATCGAAACATCCTCCGGTCTCCTGAACGGCGACTGCAGTGCCATGCCGGTCATGATCTTCACCGAGGACCACAAGGCCGGAACGATCAATCGGGTGATTGCCGCCATCGAGGAATTCGCCGAGAAGAACGATTCCGAACGACACAGGTTCCGGCTTGCAACCGGCAATGTGGGCGTCATGGCAGCCACCAACCAGGTGGTGGAGGCCACGCAGGTCCCGATTCTTCTCTATGTCTATGCTGCCGTCGTATTGCTCTGCCTGATCACATTTCGATCGGTGCGAGTCACCCTGTGCATCATCGTGCCCCTGAGCATCGTCTCGGTACTCTGCTACGCTCTGATGGTCATGCTCGGCATCGGCTTGAAGGTCAACACGCTGCCGGTTGCCGCCCTGGGCGTGGGCGTCGGGGTCGACTACGGGATCTACATCTTCAGCCGGGTGGTGACGTCGATGAAGGAGGGCGCAAATCTTCAACAGGCCTACCTGGACACCCTCAGGACCACGGGCGCCGCCGTGCTCGTGACGGGCCTGACGCTGGCCATCGGGGTGAGCACCTGGGTCTTCTCGGCCCTGAAGTTCCAGGTGGACATGGGGCTCCTGCTTTCCTTCATGTTCCTGGCAAACATGCTGGGCGCCCTGCTCCTGCTGCCGTCGCTGGCTTATTTCATCATGCCCACGAAAAAGAACTAGCAGAGGAGGCATTCCTCAATACCTCGCGAATACGGACAAAGGTGTCAAGAGCCTTCACCGGGAAAAAGGCTCCTGACACCTTTTTTTTCATCCCTTTTTCTTTCACCCCCGGCAGGGACAACTCGATGAAGACGGAGGTCTCGCGCCATGAAACCCAATCTCCTCTCCGAAAAGAAAGTCATCATCACGGCAGCCATCACCGGCGGACTCCACGGGAAAGAATCCAACCCGAACATCCCGACAACCCCCAAGGAACAGGCACAGACGGCGCTCGACTGCTACAACGCAGGCGCCTCCATCCTCCACCTCCACGTCCGGGGGGAGGATGGAATGAACACGCCCGATCTCGCCTATTACAACAAGGCGGTCCGCATGATCGGCGAGAAGTGCCCGATCATACGGCAGATAGGGAACGGAATCGGAGCGCGCCTGGACGAGAACTGGAACATCGTCCAGCCTACGGAAGATGAAAGACTCAACCTGCTGGCCATCGACCCCAAGCCGGAGATGCACACGATCAACGCAGGGACATTCGAGTTCAGGACCCCCCTGGGAGGGTCCATCTTCGACAATCCCATGGCATTCAACGAGGAATACGTCACACGATGCAAGGCGAAAGGCTTCGGGATCGAGATCGAGGTTTATGATTCGAGCCACATCGCGAACGCCATGGAGCTCGCCCACAAGGGGGTACTGACCCCTCCGTTTCACTTCAGCATCGTCCTCGGGATCAAGGGAGGCGCTCCGGCCACCCCGGCGAGTCTCCTCCACATGCTGGACCAGATTCCAGAGGGGTCTACGTGGCAGGTCGTCACCGTGGGAAGGTACCACGTGCGCACCACGGTCCTTGCCATGGCCATGGGCGGAAACGTACGGACCGGGATGGAAGACACCATCTACTACGCCAAGGGGGAGCTCGTACAAAGCAATGCGCAGCTCGTGGAGCGCATGGTCCGCCTGGCCAGGGAAATCGGCAGAGAGCCGGCTACGGTCGAGGAAGCGAAGAAAACGCTCGATCTTCAATAATGGGGCAGGGAAATGGCCACGGGCAACGCTGAGCAGCACCTGAAGAAGCATGTGGGCTTCCTGGGCCTCCTGGCCATGTGCGTGGGGCTGAATATCGGCGGGGCCCTTTTCGCCCTGACAACCGTTGCCGCCGGATTCAGCGGCCCTTCCCTGCCGCTGGCCATGCTGGTCTCCGCGGTCCCGGTCCTGCTGGCCATCGTTCCCTACGTGACACTAACCTCGGTCATCCCGACCACGAGCGCCAGCTATCGGTACTCACAACTTTTCAACCCGTCGGTCGCGATCGTCAGCCTCTTCACCCTCCTAGTGTGCATGCTCATCGGCGGACAGCCCCTGTTCGCCCTGGGCTTTGGCAAGTATCTGAACGCGCTCCTTCCCCTCGATCCAATCTGGGCGGGGATCGGCGTACTCACCGCCTTCTACGTCATCAACCTGATGGGCGTGAAGCTGACGGCAAGGGTCCAGACGGTTCTTTTCTTCATGCTCCTCGCCGCCCTGATTCTCTACATCGTGCTCGGGCTCCCCGCTGTCAGTGCAGAGAACTTCTCAAATCCATTCCCGAAAGGGGTGGGAGGGCTCCTTGCAGCTGCAGGGCTCCTGTTCACCTTCAGCGCTGGCGGCATCTTTGTCATCGACCTGGGGGGAGAGGTCATGCAGGCCCGAAAGACGTTCGCCAAGGCCCTGCCGGCCGGCATCGCCATCGCCGTGGTGCTCTACGTGTTGATTGGCATCGTTACGGTGGGCGTCGAAAACGTGGCGAACCTCCAGGGGGAATCCCTGATCGCCGTGGCCGAGCGTTTCATGCCCGGACCCGCCTTGACCTACTTCATCGTCGGCGGCGCCCTCGTGGCCTGTGCGACGTCGATCAACATCATCTTTACCCTCATCTCCAGAGGCTTCCTTGTGGTCTCCCAGGAAGGCCTGCTCCCTGCCTTTGTCGGGAAGGTGAACAAGCGATACGGCACGCCCCACTGGGGCCTGACCGCAGCCTATCTGATCTGCGTTGCGGCCCTGGTCGGCATCCCTTCACTCATGTTCTTCGGGTCCATGCTCAACCTGGGTCTCATCCTCGCCATCTCTGTGGTCACCCTGTCCGGGTTCGTCTTCCCGAAGCGGTACCCGAACTTGTTCGAGAAAGCTTCCATGCCCTTTTCCGCTCGAAGCCTGAGAATGATCTGCGCGACCATACTTCTCCTGAACACGCTGATATTCGTTTTCTTCATGGTCGCCATCGGGAAGGCCTCCCTGGTCTTTGTCGGCGTCGTGCTGGCAAGCTGCGTGTACGCACGATCGAAAAGAAGTGCACTGACGGTCATCAAGGAACGCCTGGCCCTGTCCACGGGGCCGAACCCGGCGCCCTTGTTTTGGATGAGTAGAGAAGATAAGGGGCAGGGGTGAGAAGGTATTAGGTATTAGCCCACCCCACACCGCCCTCGATTCGCGCGTACCCACTGGTGGGGGGAGGCTGGGAGCTAATACCTAACAGCTAATACCTAAATGCAAGCTGTCAACTGCTAATTGTGGGGTCCACGGAGTATCAACGATGAAGAAAACCAGCCACTTCAGAGACAAAGTCGTATGGATCACCGGCGCCTCCTCCGGGATCGGAGAGGCGCTCGCGTACATGCTCAGTGAGGCGGGGTCGAGCCTTGTCCTGTCTTCGAACGAGCCGGAGCGGTTGGAGGAGGTTCGGGAGAAATGCACCAACAAGAAGGTGCACATGGTCATTCCCCTCGACCTTTCCGAGTGGGATGCCCTGGCCCCGAAAGCAGCCGACGCGCTGGGTCGATTCGGCCGCGTGGACATCCTCGTCAATAACGGAGGGATCAGCCACCGCTCTCTGGCGAAGGACACATCCCTCGAAGTCGACCGGAAGGTGATGGACATCGACTATTTCGGGCATGTGGCCCTGACCAAGGCGGTCCTGCCGTCCATGCTCGAGAGGAAGACAGGGCATATCGTCGTCACCACGAGCCTTGCAGGGCTGCTCCAGGTCCCGTATCGGACCGCCTACTGCGCCGCCAAACACGCCCTTCACGGCTTCTTCGACACCCTGCGGGTCGAGGTCTGGGACGACAACATCAAGGTCACACTCGTCTGTCCCGCCCAGGTGCGCACGAACATCTCCTACCAGGCCCTGGCAGGAGACGGGGGCAATTACGGGAAGATGGATCCGCTGATCGAGGCCGGCATGTCCCCGGAAGAGTGTGCCGAGGCGATCGTCGAGGCAGTGGTGAAGGAAAAGCACCAGGTTCTCGTGGGGAAGGGCACACCCATCCTCGGAACGTACGTGAAACGCCTGTTCCCCACCCTGTTTACGAGGCTGGTGAGGAAGGCGCAGGTTATCTAGCAAACGCACATGGACATCAGCCTTCTACTACTCACTCTCATTGTCCTCATCGCCTACATCACCCAGGCCATGACCGGCTTTGGGAGCATCATCATTGCGGTCACACTGGGGTCCCATCTTTATCCGATCGAGTTTCTCCTGCCCACCCTGGTTCCGGCGGACCTGCTCGTGAACATCTACATCGTGGGAAAGTACCGGCAGGACGTGGACCGAGGGCTCCTGTTCCGAAGGATCCTTCCCCTGATGGGTGCCGGCCTGTTGATAGGCATCGGCATCTTCCAGTTCGTTCACGGCGTGCTCCTAAAGAAGACCTTCGGCCTCGTCGTCACGTTGCTGTGCAGCCGAGAACTTTTCGGCCTTCTTCGCAATCCGGGAACGGCAAAGGCGCTTACCCGGCTGCAATACGGCGCCTCGGTTTTCGCCGCAGGCATCACGCAGGGCCTGTTCGCCTCGGGTGGCCCCCTCGTGGTCTATGCAGTGAGCAGGCTGAACCTTGCGAAGGGCAACTTCAGGAGCACCCTTTCTGCCCTTTGGCTCCTCACGAACGGAATCCTCACCCTTTCTTACCTTGCAACCGGTCTGCTCACGTGGACCAACCTCAGGTTCTGGGCATGGCTCGCCCCGGCGGTCGTGATCGGTACCATTGTCGGCGAGAGGCTTCACCACGGGGTAAACGAACACCACTTTCGAGTCATCGTGTTCGCGATCCTGCTGGTGGCAGGGGTCTCGGTGGTGGTGTTCTAGCGCTCCAACTGACCCCTTCGTTTCTTCCCGTGAAACACTTTGAGGTGTTTTGAAGATATATTGGACGTTTCAAATCAGTTGCGGCTGGCCCATAGATAAGAGAAATATTACTTTCTAGTCTCCCTTTGTTCGTCGAATGTGACATGAACAAACATGAAATCAGGAGGGGACGGCCGAAATAGGGGCTCAAATGTACTATATGGAAATCCGTGATGTGCTCTGCCCCCGTCGGTCTCGGGACGTTGATCATA
>Ga0180429_10001503_pt1 | contig 19778 bp, 31 predicted proteins | sample SS_ome_FD_132428 | JGI IMG/M metagenome (GOLD analysis project Ga0180429, IMG submission 132428) | Hypersaline lake sediment archaeal communities from the Salton Sea, California, USA - SS_1_S_1 metaG | ecosystem: Environmental > Aquatic > Non-marine Saline and Alkaline > Hypersaline > Sediment ...
AATACCCGCCTCTCCCCCAGGCGGGCGCCTCCGGCACAGGCCCCGACCCTGCCCTCCGCCGGACTCACTACGACCGTCGCCGCGGTGACCACGTCGCCGTAGCGCCCGTCGAAGTCCTCGTTGCAGACGGCACCGTCGCCTCGCGTCGCATCGGAGAGCAGGTCCCAGCAGAGCGCTTCGTCGACCGGACGGTCGGCGTTCTGGAAGGCGTTGTCCAAGTGTCGTCGCCGCCATCTGGAGGAGGACGTGTCCACGCCGCCGTAGGCAAGTAGGGCGAGCTCCGCATCCAGGTAGTGATTCGCGTGCACTCTAACGCCGTCGCCGTGCCTCGTGCTACGCGAGTGGCACGCGGTCGTCTCCACGTCAATGACGGACGAGCCATCTGCTAACAGAAAGCAGTGCCCGGAGAGGCGGTCGGTCGCCTCGATCGCGGCCGCGGCCTCGCCCGCGTTCGACGCAGTCAGCGCCTTCGAGATAGTGAAAAGGTAACAGGCACCGTCCCGGGCGTCTGTTGGGACCAGGTTGCTCGTGCAGATGCCCACACCCTCCGAGTTGACACCCGTGAGGGAAAGGCATCCAACGGTGGTCAGACTCAGCGTTGCTGGTCCCCGCTCGGGCTTCCTGTAGACCACCAGGAGGAAATCTCTCGCATCCGGGTGCATGTCCCAGGTCTGCCCTATGATCGGGCTGCCTCCACAGGCTTCCGCTGACGCCCCGAAGACCGTGCACTCGCCGGCGTCCCCAGATGCCCTGGTTCCAGCGCCGTCCGGGCTCTGCCCCAGGGACCCCGTGCCCTCGCGGCGGGCGAGTCCCCGCATCAGAACTAGATCCCTCATGTCCGTCAGGCCGTTGCCGATCAGGAGCTCGGTCTCAGAGACACCCGCTCCCCGCGCGATCCCACGGAACTCCTCCCACAGATGCTGATCATAGCCCCTGTGGGCTTCCAGCAGTGACTCTGCAACCCTCAACACCGAGGAGGCTTCCAGCGTCCGGCCGGGGTCGTACTTGCCGACGAACCCGATCAGATGCTCGACTCTTCTACTGACGAACTCCCGAATCTCGTCGCGATGCGCCTCACCGTGAGACTCACCCATGACACGTGGTGTTCCTCGAACCTCGATGTACCTCAACTCTGGCATCGCACTTCCCCCAGCGAGACTGATCCTATCGGAAGTGCCCTCGTGACGCCCAGACACTGTCTATCAACATACCACCCCGGCATCGTGAGCACAGCAACGATCCCTCGTACGCCCAGCGAGGACGCGGGGCTGGGCCAGCGCAGTGGCCCAAACGGAAGAGCCCGGTCCGAATGGACCGGGCTCTTCGATATGGCGGGGCCGACGAGACTCGAACTCGCGACCTCCGGCGTGACAGGCCGGCGTTCTAACCAAACTGAACTACGACCCCGCAAAGCCAGATTGTGAATATAGCAGCGGTTTCGGCCCTTGTCAATTCGAATCGAATGGGCCCTCACCGCGACTCAGGCGCGCCTGGCGGCCCCGGCTCGCTCGTGGCGGCCGGGCTCCTCAGCAACGCTCTCAGGGCGTCTCCCCGTAGCCGCGCTCGATCCCGACACCCTTGTAGTAGTGACTCAGAATGTCGGCGAAGCCGTGCCCGCGCCGGGCCATCTCCATGGCCCCGTGTTGGCACATGCCAACTCCGTGCCCGTTTCCGCGGCCCTTCGCCGTGAGCCCCGCTACGCGCCCTCCGCGTCGCTCCACGTCCAGCTCAATCCAGGCGCTCCGGAGAATGCGGCCGGAGCCCGGACGGCGCAACAGCCACCGGAGCTTGTCACCGAACACGCGGTAGGTCCCGCCTGTAAGTTCGATTTCGAGCCAGCGGACGCGGCCCGACGGTGTGCGCGCGGTGACGCGGATGTCCTTGAGGTCGCCGAGCGGAGCGCGCACGGGCGTCGATGCGGTTCGCGGCAGATTGTCGCGCACGAGCCGAGCCAGTTCGTTCCCGTCCCACGTCTCTGTCCACGTGAAGTGACTGCCCCCGCTGCAGTAGGCGTCGTTGAACTTGTCCTCGCCGGGGCTGTCGACGACCGCCTTCAGATAGGGCACCTCGGGCAGTTCCCAGACCTCGTGGCGACCCTCGGTGCTCCCGCCGCAGTTGGCGTGGAAGTAGGCGTGGATCGGCTCGCCGCCGCGGGTCATGTAGAGGCCGGCCGTCTCGAGGATGGCCCGGTCGCACACGGGGTCCTCTCCGTCGACCCCGGCGTAGACCTGGTCCTCGACCGTCGCGTAGACGTCGAAGCCCCCTGAAGCTCGCTTCCCGCCCGACGCCATAGCGTAAGTGCGGGCGGCCACGGCCTGCGCCTTGACCGCCTCTATCTCCTCCGGAGGTCTCGTTCCTATCTCTTTCGGGACCACTCCGCGCAGGTAGGACTCCATGTCGAGCACGTTGACCACGGTCAGCGAGCCCTGACCCGACGCGAACAGCTCGACCTCTCCCCTGTAGCGCACACCGTCGAACACGAGAAGCGCGCCCGCCGACGGCCGGATCCGTATCGTTCCCTCGTCCATGTGGAATCCGCCGCCCGGCCCCGAACCGGTGATGCCCCCCCCGGCCGCCCCGAAGCGCCACTTCGAGCCCGACCCGGCGCTCCAGGTCTCGACCGAGTCCGCGAAGAGGGCGACCGTGTAGGGACCCTCGCACGACAAGGCGGCGTTACGAACGCCGTGAGAGAGCCCCACGCGAATGAACGGCACGTCGTCCGCGACGAAGCCCTCGCCCGGGCCGTCGTACGGCGAGAGGACGGGTTCCCCCTCGTCGCTCGTCTCTGGGCGCGGGACCGGCCTTCCCCCTACCGGCCAGATGCCAGCGCACCCCGCAAGGACGGCAGCGGCAACGATCACGACGACCGCGGCAGTCAGTAGCCGCGCCCGCGGCGCAGGCAGAAGTGCGCCGCGGAAGAACCGCGGCGCACTGTCACTTGTCACATACGCTGATGGAAGCGATCGTCTCACGATCAGTCTTCCTTCTTCTCCGGCTCCTCTTCAGCGGGAGCCTCCTCGGCCGGGGCCTCCTCCGGAACCTCCTCCTCGGGAGCCTCCTCGGAAGCTTCCTCGGCCGCCTCGTCGACAGGAGCCTCGTCTGCCACCTCGTCTGCGGCCTCGACGGCCACGGCGGCGGCAGCGGCCTGCACCTTGCGCTCGGCCTCTTCCCGCTCCTTCGCCTCTTCCTCGAGCCTCGCCCGCTTGTGCTTCATGTCCTTGAACTCGACGGGCTCCTTCACCATCGCCAGGATGGACAGGTGGGCTCCGTCGCCTCGCCTGTTCTCGACCTTGACGATGCGGGTGTATCCGCCCGGCCGGTCCGCGTAGCGCGGTCCGAGCTCGTCGAACAGCTTCGCGACGACCTTCTTGCTCCGGATGACCTTCATGGCCTGACGCCTCGCGGCGAGATCGTCCCCACCCCTCTTCCCAAGAGTGATCATCTTCTCCGCGAGCGAGCGGACCTCCTTGGCCTTCGCGTCGGTCGTCTCGATCTGCTCGAGATCAAGGAACGTGGTCACCATGTTCCGGAGCATCGACTTCCGATGGCTCCACGTCCTGTTGAGCTTTCGCCCCTTGTGCCTGTGTCGCATCTACCGTCCTGCCTTTCTAGCCCATCTCGTGCCTCGAGCATCGCCGGTCGGACGACTCGTCCAGCGTTCTCCGCTAGAGCCCATCGTCATCGTCGACGTCGTCGAGAACGACCTCCTTGGCGACTTCGTCTTCCTCGGTCTGGGGAGTCTCTTCGGCGCCGGCCGTGTAGACGGTGGAGACATCGAACGTCGGCTCCGCCGCCGCTTCCTCGGCCTCGTCGCTGACGCCGCCGGGCGTCAGGAGCGCGTTCACGTCCATTCCGAAGGAGAGACCCATGTCCGCGAGGATATCAACCAGCTCCTGCAGGGACTTGCGTCCGAAGTTCCGGTACTTGAGCATCTCGGCCTCGGACTTCCTGACCAGATCGCCGAGAGTCCCTATCCCCGCATCACGCAAGCAGTTGGAGGACCGGACAGACAGCTCCAGCTCCTCGACACTGTGGTTGAGGATCTCCATGAGGCGCAGCTGCTCCTCATCGATGACCTCCTCTTCCTCCTCCTCGGGTTCGACCTCGAAGTTCATCCACAAGAGGAGGTGGTCCTTAAGGATCTTCGCCGCGAAGGACACGGCGTCCTCGGGCGTGACCGTTCCGTCGGTCCACACCTCCAGCATGAGCTTGTCGAAGTCGATGCGCTGCCCCACTCGGGTGTTCTCAACCTCGTAGTGGACGCGCTTGACCGGCGAGAAGACCGAGTCGATGGGAATGAAGCCGATGGGCTTCTCCTCGAACACGTGGTCCTCCGCCTGAACGTAGCCACGGCCGGCGTCGATGATGATCTCCATGCGAAGCGTGGCGTCGCCGCCCAGCGTCGCGATGTGAAGATCGGGGTTGGTGATCTCGACGTTCGGGTTGTTCTCGAAGTCGGACGCCTTGATGTCACCCTCGCCGGTCGCGTCGAGCACGAGCGTCTCCGGTCCATCGCTGTGAAGCAGTACGTTGAGCTGCTTGAGGTTGAGGATGAGCTCAGTCACGTCCTCTGTCACTCCGTCGACCACGGAGAACTCGTGCAGCACGCCTTCGATGCTGACGCCGATGACCGCCGCGCCCTGCAGCGACGAGAGGAGAACGCGTCTCAGGGAGTTACCGATCGTGATCCCGTATCCTCGCTCCAGCGGCTCGGCTGTGAGCTTCCCGTACGACCCCGTCATCGTCTGGCGCTCCCAGAGGACGGCGTCGGGCATTCTCAGGTTCTTCCACTTCATTCGGTCTGGCCTCCTTGGAGCTGGGCCACCTTCGTCCACGCCTCAGGACTATCTCGAGTAGAAGTTGACGATCAGCTGCTCGTTGACAGGCGACGGTATCTGGTCCCTCGACGGGAGCTCCAGAACGCGCCCCATGAACCGCTTCGGGTCGAGCTCGAGCCAATCGACAGTACCCACTCCACTCTTCGCGTCTACCGACATCCGCACCTCGTGCAGCTTCTGGCTGTTCTCCCGCACGACCACCTCGTCACCAGCCTTGACCGAATACGAGGGGATGTCGACCTTCTGCCCGTTCACAGCTATGTGCCCGTGCACGACGAGCTCGCGCGCCGCCGACCTCGAATACGCGAAGCCCAGACGGTACACGACGTTGTCGAGTCGCCGCTCCAGCAGGCGCATCAGGTTCTCGCCCGTGATGCCGCGCTGGCGGTCGGCCTCGGAGTAGTAGTTCCGGAACTGACGCTCCAGAACACCGTACAGACGCTTGGCCTTCTGCTTCTCCTTGAGCTGGATGCCGTAGTCAGAAGGCTTCCTGCGGCGCTTCTGCCCGTGCTGCCCGGGACCGTAGGCGCGCCTCTCGAAGGCGCACTTGTCGGTGTAGCAGCGCGTGCCCTTGAGAAAGAGCTTAACGCCGTGTCTGCGGCAGATTTTGCACCGCGGACCGTGATACGTCGCCATCTAATGACCCTCCGTTCTCAGACTCGTCTCTTCTTGGGGGGACGGCACCCGTTGTGCGGAATGGGCGTGACGTCCCTGATCGCTGTGATCTTGAGTCCGGCCGCCTGGAGGGCGCGGACTGCCGCCTCTCGTCCGGGTCCCGGTCCCCACACCAGCGCTTCTACCCGTCGGAGCCCCATCGGAATCGCCGCCTCCGCCGCGTTGCTCGCAACGAGCTGCGCGACAAACCCCGTGCTCTTCTTCGACCCTCTGAATCCGACGCGTCCGGCGCTCGACCACGAGATCGTGTTGCCTTTCTTGTCGGTCAGGGTGACGATGGTGTTGTTGAAGCTCGCACGGATGTGCGCGACTCCATCGGGCTCGACCTGCTTCTTCTTACGCTGAGCCAAGACTACCTCCTGTTGCCGGCTAGCCCTTCTTGCCGGCCGCCTTCCTCTTGCCTGCGACCGTCTTCTTCGGACCCTTCCTGGTGCGCGCGTTCGTACGGGTCCTCTGACCGCGGCACGGCAGGCCCCGCCTGTGACGCCAGCCCCTGTAGCAGCCGATGTCCTTCAGGCGCTTGATGGACAGAGCGATCTCGGTCCTGAGATTGCCCTCCACGCGGTAGCTGTTCTCGATTACCTGCCTGATACGACCGAGCTCCTCGGCGGAGAGATCCTTGACCCGCGTCTCCTCAGCCACCCCAGCCTCTTTGAGGATCTTCTCCGAGGACGTGCGCCCCACGCCGTAGATATACGTGAGCGCGACGACCGCTCGCTTGTTGTCAGGTACGTCGACTCCAACGATACGTGCCAACGCTCTTACCTCCCCTTCGCGGCGCTACCCCTGCCGCTGATTGTGCCTTCTGTTCTTGCAGATGACTCGGACTCGTCCGTGTCTCTTGATGAGCTTGCAGTGCTCACAGATCTTCTTGACCGAAGAACGTACCTTCATGATGCCTCCTGGGACTCGAGCGAGCCTCGTCCGACCCGTATCACTTGTAGCGGTAGGTTATCCTGCCTCGCGACCAGTCATACGGAGAGACCTCCACCGTCACCCTGTCGCCGGGGAGGATCTTGATGTAGTGCATCCTCATCTTCCCGGAGATGTGCGCCAGGACCTTGTGCCCGTTGTCGAGCTCGACCCTGAACATGGCGTTCGGCAGCGCCTCGACGACAACTCCCTCGACCGTGATACCCTTCTGTTTCGCCATCAACCCCCCTGGGACCCTATCTGCTTCGTCGCGCCGGCAGTCGACGCGTTCACTGCGTGAGTATGTCGGCGCCTCGCGCCGTGACCGCCAAAGTGTGTTCGAAGTGGGCCGACAACTTCCCGTCGACCGTGACGACGGTCCAGTTGTCCGCGAGCGTGTTGACGCCCGGCAGCCCTGCGTTGACCATCGGCTCGATCGCGAGGACCATCCCGGCCAAGAGCTTCGGCCCGCGTCCCGGATCCCCGTAGTTGGGGATCTCCGGCGGCTCGTGCAGCTCGGTCCCGACACCGTGGCCGGCCAGTTCTCTGACGATCGAGAAACCGGCGCCCTCCGCCACTTCCTGTACCGCGTGCGAGATGTCCGAGAGGTGCACTCCCTCTCTCACCAGAGAGATCGCGCGGTCGAGCGCTCGCTTCGTCACCCTCACGAGCCTCTGAGTGTCCTCGTCGATGCTGCCGATCGAGAACGTCCTCGCGCCGTCAGCGACGTAACCCTCCTTGCGCACCCCCACGTCGACACCGATGATGTCGCCTTCCTTCAGCACCCGCGCCCCGGGGATCCCGTGGACGACCTCCTCGTTGACGGAGGCGCATATCGCTGCCGGGTAGCCGTGGAAGCCCTTGAACTCGGGGCTTGCTCCGTTGCCGACTATGTACTCCTCTATCTCCCTGTCCAGCTCCGCCGTCTCGATCCCGGGGCGGACCAGCTCTCCCGCCAGGTCCAGCGCCCCCGCGACCAGGCGGCCGCTGTCCCGTATCAGCTCGACCTCGGCGTCCGTCCGGATATTGATCATCCCGCGGCGCCCTCACCGGCGACGCGGTCCAGGAGGTCCTTGATGTCCTGGCGCACCACATCGACCGGCCGGTCCGTGTTGACTGTCTCGAAGTTGCCGCGAGCCCGGTAGTACTCGATCATCGGCGCAGTCAGCTTCCGGAACTCGACGAACCTCTTCTCTATCGTCTCGCGCACGTCGTCGGCGCGGGTCTCAAGCTCTCCGCCACACGCGTCGCAGATGCCGTCGACCTTCATCGGCTGCTCCGCGAGATTGTGGATGGCGCCGCATTTCCCGCACGTTACACGAGACAGAAGCCTGTTGGCCGCGGCCTCCTGCTCGATGTCGAGAAGGAGCACGAGGTCGGTACGCAGGCCCTTCGCCTCCAGCAGCGCGTCCAGCCCTTCCGCCTGCGGCATCGTTCGGGGATACCCGTCCAGGATGATCCCACCCTCGTACGCCGGATCGTCGAGCAGTTCCTCGAGCCAGGCCAGCATGAACTCGTCGGGGACGAGCTGACCAGCGTCCATATACTCCTTGGCACGCAGGCCCAGCTCGCTGCCGCTCTCTACCGCACCGCGGAGCAGCGCTCCGCTCGAGACGTGCGGAAGGCCGGTGTACTCGGCGATCCTCGCCGCGTGGGTGCCCTTGCCGGCACCGGGTGCTCCAAGAAGGAGGATGATCATCGCGCTGGTCTCTCCCCTTGCCTACCTGCGCCTGCCGCGCAGCTTGCCCTTCTTCATGAACCCGTCGTAGTGCCTCATCAGGAGGTGCGACTCGATCTGCTGGAGCGTGTCGAGTCCCACGCCGACAACGATGAGGAGGCCGGTGCCACCGAACGTGAACGGCGCGTTGAAGCGCTGCTGCATGAAGAACGGCAGCACGGCTATGAACGCCAGGAACAGCGCTCCGGGGAGCGTGATCCTGGTGAGAACGCTGTCTATGTACTCCGCCGTCTTCTTCCCAGGCCTCTTGCCGGGCACGAACCCGCCGTACTTCTTCATGTTGTCGGCGAGGTCGACCGGATTGAAGATGATCGCCGTGTAGAAGTAGGCGAAGAAGACGATAATGACCACGTAGAGCGTAGTGTAGAGCGGCGCGCCCGGCTGCAGCCACGCCGCGAGGTTCTCCATGAACACGTTGCCCTTGAAGAAGTTAGCCAACGTCCCCGGGAACATGATGATCGCCTGCGCGAAGATGACCGGGATGACGCCGGCGGTGTTCAGCCTCAGCGGTATGTGCGTGCTCTGCCCGCCGTAGACCTTCCTGCCGACCACTCGCTTCGCGTACTGCACCGGGATCCTGCGCTGAGCCTGCTGCATCAGCACGACCGCCGCGACGATGAAGATCATCATCGCCGTCAGAACGACAAGGCCGATCACGCTGAGCGAGCCGATGCGAAGCGCCCTGAAGGTGTTCAGCCAGTCGTTCGGATAGCGCGCGACGATGCCGATGAAGATGATCAGCGAGATGCCGTTCCCGATGCCCTTTTCCGATATCTGCTCGCCGAGCCACATGATGAAGATCGTTCCCGTCGTCATCGTGAGCATGGTGAGCAGGATGAAGTTGACGCCCGGGCTCGGCACGATCGGGCTGCCCTCTATCGAACCGAGACTCTGGATGTACGCCGCAGCAGCGTAGGACTGCACGAGCGCCAGCGCCACGGTCCCGTAGCGGGTGTACTGCGTGATCTTCTTCCGCCCTTCCTCCCCCATCTTCTGCAGCTTCTCGAAGTAAGGAATCACGGCCGTGAACAGCTGCAGGATGATCGACGCGCTGATGTACGGCATGATGCCGAGAGCGAAGATCGTCGCCTGCGAGAACGCTCCACCGACGAACATGTCGTAGAGCCCCAGGAGCGAGCCCTGCTGCTGCTTGAAATAGGCCGCCAGAGCTTCGCCGTTCACACCGGCCGTGGGAACGTGGCCGCCGACCCTGTAGATGATCAGCATGCCGAGCGTGTAGAGGACGCGCCTCTTCAGTTCGGGTATCTTGAAGATGCTCTGGAGGCTCTGAAACACGTTGGCCATGATCCTTGTGCCTTTCTTCCTTGCTTACTTGACCAGTTCGATGGTTCCGCCCGCGGCCTCGATCTTCTCACGGGCCTTCGCGCTGACGGCGTTGACCTTGAGATTGAGAGCCTTCGTCACCTCACCCATCCCAAGCACCTTGACCGGCTTCTTCGATCGCGTCACTACGCCCGCGGCTCTGAGGACGGCGACCGTGATATCGCCCTCCAGCCCCGAACGCTCGAGGTCGCTGAGATTGATCACCTCGTACGCGCGTCGCGTCGGGTTCTTGAACCCCTTGATGGGCAGTCGCCGCGCAAGCGGAAGCTGTCCACCCTCGAACCAGGCGGGAATGCTACCGCCGGAGCGGGACTTCTGTCCCTTGTGCCCGCGGCCGGAGGTCTTGCCCCGACCCGAGCCAGGACCTCGCCCGACTCGCCTCTTGTTCTTGCGTGCCCCCTTCGCGGGGCTCAGCTCGTTGAGCTTCATCGTGGGTCTTCCTCTAGTCGTTGACCTCTTCGACCTCTACGAGGTGCTCGACCTTCTTGACCATCCCGCGGATGCAGGGATTGTCCTCGTGAACGACCTCCTGGTGCATTCGGCGAATGCCGAGCGCACGGATGGTCTTCTTCTGCATGCCGCTGCGGTTGATCGCGCTTTTCACCTGACGGATCTTGAGCTTAGCCATTCTCAACCTCCGTCCCGCGGGTCTCCGCGTCGCGACCGAACAGCTCGCCGACACTGATGCCGCGCATCTTCGCGACGTCGGCGGCCGACCGCATCTCCTTGAACGCTTCCATCGTCGCCTTGACCATGTTGTGCGGGTTGTTCGACCCGATCGACTTGGCCAGGACGTCCTTCACACCCGCGCACTCCATGATCGCGCGAACCCCGCCACCCGCGACGATGCCCGTTCCCGGGCTCGCCGGACGCACGAGAACTCTGCCGGCGCCGAACCTGCCGAGGACCGTGTACGGGAGTGTTCCTCCCACCATCGGGACCTCAATCATGTTCTTCTTGGCGTTCTCGGTGCCTTTCTGGATCGAGGACGCGACGTCGTTGGCCTTGCCGAGACCGATCCCGACCTTGCCCTTCCTGTCGCCGACGGCCACGAGCGCGTTGAAACCGAAGCGCCTGCCGCCCTTCACGACCTTGGCCACCCTGTTGATGTGGATGACCTTCTCCTCGAACTCAGGCACTCGGGGCTCTCGGTCGTCCCTTCTGAATCTCCTGGGTTCCCTCGTTGCCATCGAGCTCCTACTCCCTCCCCGGGTCGGTTCCCGCTAGAACTCCAGGCCGCCTTCTCTCGCGGCGTCCGCGAGAGCCTGCACACGACCGTGGTAGAGGTAGCCTCCCCTGTCGAAACGAACCTGCTTGATACCCTTCTCCAGGGCCATGCGCGCCAGCACCTTACCGACCGCCTTGCTGGCGTCGGTCTTGGTGTGATCCCCGTTCCCAAGCTCCTTCCGCACTTCCTCACTCAGGGTCGAAGCCGACACCAGCGTCACGCCGTCGACGTCGTCGATCAGCTGCGCGTAGGTGTGCTTCAGGCTTCTGAACACGCTCAGCCTCGGGCGCCCGCCCTCACCGCGGACCTTCTTGCGGATGCTCTTGCGGCGCCTCTGTCTGCCCATTCTCCTGACGCTACTACCCTTCATCGTATCTCACCAGCCTCTGCTGAAGAATCCAGATGACTGCGGCTCCACTCCCGCCTCGACCAAACTAGATGCCTGATGAAACGGCGAGCTTGCCCGCCTTCCTCCGCACGTACTCGTCGTGATACCTGATGCCCTTGCCCTTGTAGGGCTCCGGCGGTCTCAGCGCCCTGATGTCGGCGGCCGCCTGCCCCACCTGCTGCTTGTCGATGCCCCTGACGACGATACGCGTCGGCGCCGGGACCTCGATCTCGATCCCCTTCGGGGGCTCGAACACGCACGGGTGCGAGAACCCGAGCTTCAAAGACAGATTCTTGCCCTGCATCTCGGCGCTGTAGCCGACGCCGATGATGTCCAGGTTCTTCGCGAACCCTTCGGACACACCGATGATCGTGTTGGCCACGAGGGCGCGCATCGTACCGTGGAGCGAGCGGGTCTCCTTCGTCTCGGAGCCGCGCATGACCGTGACGACGCCTTCGTCGACCTTCACCGCGATGTCACCGGTGATCTCCGTCACGAGTTCTCCCTTGGGCCCCTTCGCTGTCACGGTGTTGCCGTCGACCGTGACGGTCACGCCCTTCGGAAGCTCGATCGGTGCCTTCCCTACTCTCGACATCAAACGTCTCCTTGCTCCCCCGGTGCACCCGGCCCATCCGGGTTATCCGGGCTCCTGCCGGACGCGGTGCCTACCAGATGTGGCAGACCACCTCGCCACCCACGTTCTCTCTCCGGGACTCCTTGCTCGTGAACACGCCCTTCGGAGTAGAGATGATCGCCGTTCCGTAGTTGCTGCGGACTCTGGGGATGTCCTTGGCGCCGACGTAGTGACGAAGTCCCGGCTTCGAGATCCGCTTGATCCCGCGGATCACACTGGACCCTTCCTTCGTGTACTTCAGGTGCACCCTCAGGATCCCCTGCTTCCCGTCTTCCACGACCTTGAAGTCACGAATGAACTTCTCACGCAGGAGCGCCTCGGCTATCGCCTTCTTGAAACCTGACGAAGGGATGTCGACACTCCTCTTCCTTGCCTGACAGCCGTTCCTGATCCTGGTCAGCATGTCGGCAACAGGGTCTGTCATCATGATCTGTCTCTCCTAGCACCCCGCGCGTCCGGCCGGACCGTCCGACCGCAGCCACGAGGTGTTCTGGACCGTCAGGTCCGCCCTACCAGCTGGCCTTGACGACGCCGGGGATCTCCCCGTTCAGCGCCAGCTCTCGGAAGCAGATGCGGCAGAGACCGAAGTCACGCAGGTAGCCGCGCGCGCGACCACAGCGGTGACAGCGGTTGTATGCCCGCACCTTGTACTTCGGCTTCCGAGCCTGCTTCTCGATCAGTGCCTTCTTCGCCAAAATCCGTTCTCCTTGCCCGTCCGGACGTCGAAGTCCGCGACCCCTTCCAACTACCGCCGGAACGGGAAGCCCATGAGCTTGAGAAGCTCGAAGGCCTCCTCGTCGGTCGGCGCCGACGTCACGATCGTGATGTCCATACCCTTCATCATGTCCACGTCGTCGTAGTCGATCTCGGGGAAGACCACCTGCTCCTCGAGCCCGAACGAGTAGTTCCCTCTACCGTCGAAGGAGTTCGTCGGGAGCCCGCGGAAGTCACGGATGCGCGGCGCCGCGATGGTCACGAGCCTGTCGAAAAACTCGTACATCATCCGGCCGCGCAGCGTGACCTTGCATCCCAGGGGCTGTCCCTCGCGGAGCTTGAAGTTCGCGATCGACTTCTTGGCGCGCGTCATCTTGGGCTTCTGGCCCGTGATGGCCGCCAGTTCCTTCATGGCGCCCTCGATGAGCTTGATGTCGTCCTTGCCCTCGGCCAGGCCGATGTTGACGACGATCTTCTGCATCCTGGGGACCATCATACGGTTGGCGTATGCGAAGTGCTTGGTCAGCTCCGGCACCGCCTCCTTGTAGTACTTCTCTCTGAATCGTTCCATGCTCTTCATGCTCCAGTGTCACTGGTCGAGTGGCTCCCGCTACCCCGTCCCGTCGCCTATCGCCGCTCGATCATCTCCCCACACTGCGTACAGATGCGGGTCTTCGTCTTGTCGGCGAGGATCTTCGTTCGCACCCTCACGCCCTTGTTGCACTTGGTGCAGACCAGCATGACGTTCGAGACGTCCATGGGCGCTTCCTTCTCGATGATCCCGCCCTGGTCTCCCTGCGTGCGTGGCTTGGTGTGCCGGTGGATGAAGTTCGCTCCCTCCACCACTACGCGCTTCGCCTTCGGCAGGACCTTGAGCACCTTGCCTCGCTTGCCCCGGTCGTTGCCGGCGATGACCTCGACTATGTCGTTCTTCGCTATCTTCATCTCGTTTCCTCGATCGGAGAGGACGCGGGCCCGACTCGGGCGCCGACCGCCCTCGGGTGTCGCTAGAGCACCTCGGGCGCCAGAGCGACGATCTTCATGAACTTCTTCTCTCTGAGTTCGCGAGCCACCGGACCGAAAATGCGCGTGCCGATCGGCTCGTTCTGCGGGTTGATCAGGACCGCAGCGTTGTCGTCGAACCGGATGTACGAACCGTCGTTCCTCCGGATCTCCTTGCGCGTCCTGACGATGACCGCACGCACTACCTGCTTCTTCTTGACGTTGCCACCCGGCATTGCCGAGCGAACGCTGGCGACGACGATGTCGCCGACCCTGGCATACCGCCTCCGCGAACCGCCCAGCACCTTGAAGCACCGGACTTCCTTGGCCCCGGAGTTGTCTGCCACCTTGAGCTTCGTGTACTCCTGGATCATCTCCTGCCTCTTCCCCGGCTGCGCGCCCTTCGGGCGACTCCCCCTGGGCTACTCGGCGCCCTTCCTCATGACCTCGACGAGGCGCCAGCGCTTGTCCTTCGAGATAGGACGCGTCTCCATGATCCTGACGACGTCACCCACCCGGCACTCGTTCTTCTCGTCGTGCACCTTGAACTTGCTCGTCTTCTTCACGAAGCGACCGTAAAGAGCGTGCCGAACAAGCCTGGTGACGGCCACGACGCACGTCTTGTCCATCTTGTCGCTCACTACCTCGCCGACCCTCGTCTTGCGCCGGCGTCGCGCTTCAACCTGTGCCATTCGCTCGTACTCCGGTCTTGACGCGTCTCCGCGCCCACCCCGCCAGCTCAGCGGGAATCCCTGACTTAAGCGGCGTTACCCTGAGCGGAGGCCTCACCCACGCCGGCTCCCTCCTTGAGGAGGGTGTTGAGCCGCGCGATGTCCTTCTTGACCTCGCGTATCCTCAGCGGGTTGCTCAGCTGCCCCGTCTGATGCTGGAACTTGAGATTGAACAGCTCCTCCTGCGCCTCGCGCAGTCGCTGTTCCAACTCGGCTCGGGTCAGTGTTCTCAACTCCTTGGCCTTCACTTCGGACTCTCCCGTTTACGCTACACTTCCCTGATCGTGAATTTCGTCCTGATCGGGAGCTTGTGACTCGCCAGCTCGAGACACTCACGCGCGATCTGCTCGCTGACTCCCTCGAGCTCGCAGATGATCCTGCCGGGCTTGACGACGGCGACCCAGTGGTCCAGCGCGCCCTTGCCCTTACCCATCCTCGTCTCGGCCGGCTTCTTCGTGATCGGCTTGTCAGGGAAAACCCTGAACCAGAGCTTGCCGCGCCTCTGCATGTGCCTGGTGATGGCGATACGCGCCGCCTCTATCTGGCGAGACGTCACCCACCCGGCCTCGAGGGCACGCAGACCGTACTCGCCGAAGTCGAGCTTTGTGGCCCCCTTCGACCCGCCCCTCATGCGGCCCTTGTGCTGCTTCCTGTGCTTGGTCCTCTTTGGTTCCAGCATGACTTGATCCCTTACACGGTTGCCCTAGTGCTACTTCTTCTCACCACCGGACCGCCCGCCGCCTCCGGATGGCGCCTTGCCCGACGCCGGGGGCTTCCCGCCGTCCCTGCGCGGAGGCCTGCTGCCACTCGGCCTCGAACCGCCGCCCGAACGTCCGCCCGAACGCGCGCTGCGACCACCCTGGCCGCCGCGACCGCCCTGGCCGCCTCGGCCTCCGCGGTTGTCCCTGCCACCGCGTCCGCCGCGACCTCGATCGTCCCTCCGGCCGCGGTATCCGCCGCGGTCTCTCGACGAGCGATCTTCCTCTTCGGGCTCCTCGTGCATCCCGCCTAGCTTCTCGCCCTTGAAGATCCAGACCTTGACGCCGACGGTGCCGTGCGTCGTCTTCGCCGTCGCTCGAGCGAAGTCAATGTCTGCGCGAAGCGTGTGAAGAGGCACGCGGCCCTCGTGGTGCTCCTGCACCCTGGCCATCTCGGAGCCACCCAGCCTTCCGGCGCAGCGGATCCTGATGCCCTTGGCGCCCATCCTCATGGTCGACTCGACGGCCTTCCGGACGGCGCGCCTGAAGCCCATGCGCGACTCGAGCTGCTTCGCGATGTGCTCCGCGACGAGCTGCGCGTCCAGCTCGACCTTCTTGACCTCGAGGATGTTGATCCTGATGTCCCTGCTCGTCAGGTGCTCGAGCTCCTTGTTCAGGCGCTCGACCTCGATGCCCTTCCGCCCGATCACTATACCCGGTCTGGCCGTCCTGACGTTGACGACGACCTTGTCGGCCTTCCTCTCGATGACGACATCGGAGATTCCGGCGCGCGCGAGCTTCGTGCTCACGTACTTCCTGATGATCAGGTCCTCTTTGAGGAGCTCGGCGTAGTTCTTCTTCGCGAACCACCTGGACTTCCAGGTCCTGTTGATGCCGAGCCTCATGCCGACTGGATGTACCTTCTGACCCACGACGTTCCTCCGACTCTACGCCTGCTTCCCCGTTCGTTCGCACACCACGATCGTGATGTGACTCGTCCTCTTACGCACCATGGTCGCCCGGCCCATCGCCCTTGCCCTGAACCTCTTCATCGTCGGGCCCTCGTCGACGAACGCCTCCTTGACGTAGAGGTCGGACGTCTCGAGGTTTCCTGCGTCCTCGCTGTTGTTGAACATGTTCGCGACCGCCGAACGGAGGGTCTTCTCGACCGGCTCCTTCGCGGCGCGGTTCACGAACTGGAGCGTCTGCATCGACTCGTCGACGCTCCGGCCGCGGATGAGGTCGACGACCTGACGCACCTTCCGCGGGGACATGCGTATGAACCTCGATCTCGCCTTCGCTTCCATTTCACTGCTCTCCAGACTTCCGTGGCTCCGCCTGCCGGAAGCAGAGGGGCCCCAAGCCCGACTTCATCTCACCAGACGCTTGCGGTGTCGAGCCCGTCACCCCGGTGGCGTCGGCCGACCGCGTGAAGGCCCTGACCCGGCGCGCCTACCGCTTCTTGCCCGTAGTGCTCTCTCTGCTCCGGTGAGAACGGAACGTCCGCGTGAACGCGAACTCACCGAGCTTGTGTCCGACCATGTTCTCCGTGATGTACACGGGAATGAACTTGTGACCGTTGTGGACCGCCAGGGTGTGCCCGACGAAGTCCGGCGGGATTACCGAGTTCCTGGCCCACGTCTGGATCACGCGCTTCTCCCCGGTACGGTCCAGAGAGCGGACCTTCTTGAGGAGCTTCTGGTCGATGTACGGACCCTTCTTAGTAGAACGACCCATAGGGTAAAGCCACTCCTTCGCTTCCTGCATCGCCCGGCGGGACTCGTTCGTCCCGCGACGTCTACCTCTTCTTGCGCTTCCTGCTCGTGACGATCAGCTTGTCCGACTGCTTCTTCTTTCTCGTCTTGCCACCCTTGGCCGGCTGACCCCAGGGCGAACACGGATGGCGACCGCCCGAGGACTTGGCCTCACCACCACCCATCGGGTGGTCGACCGGGTTCATGGCGACGCCCCTGGTCCGCGGGCGCCTGCCCAGCCACCTCTTGCGACCGGCCTTGCCGAGCTTGATGCCCTCGTGCTCGAGGTTGCCTACCTGCCCGAGCGTCGCGTAGCACTCAGCGTCTACCAGCCTCACCTCGCCCGACGGCAGCCGCACGTGCGCGTGCTTGCCCTCGCGCGCCATCAGCTGCGCGCCGTTGCCCGCGCTTCTGACCAGCTTACCGCCCGCGCCGCGTCTCAGCTCGATGTTGTGAATCGTCATGCCGAGCGGGATCTTCTTCAGGGGAAGAGCGTTCCCCGGCTTGATCTCCGCCGCTTCCCCCGCCATGACCCTGTCACCCACGTTCAGCTTGTCCGGCGCCAGGATGTACCGCTTCTCGCCGTCCGAGTAGTGCAGAAGGGCTATCCTCGCCGACCGGTTCGGATCGTACTCGATCGACGCGACCTTCGCGGGAATCCCGCGCTTGTCGCGGCGGAAGTCGATGATCCGATACATCCGCTTGTGTCCCCCGCCCCTGTGCCGGATGGTCACGCGGCCCTGATTGTTCCTGCCGCCCTTCTTCCTGATGGGCTCGAGCAGAGACTTCTCGGGCGTCTTCTTCGTGATCTCCTTGAACGAAGCGACCGTCTTGTAACGGAGCGTCGGGGTCGTCGGCCTGAATCTCTTGACTGCCATTGTCTGAAACTCCCGATTACTGGCTCTGGCGCTCGGCTGCTGTCGCGGCCAGCGCCGCTCGGCGCCGGCGCGTCGCCGTCCTACGCGTGCTCAAAGAACTCGATGACGTCGCCCTCTTTGAGGGTGACGATGGCCTTCTTCCACGACGCCCGCTTCCCCTCGAAGCGCCCCAACCTCTTCACCTTCCCGTGCATGGCGATCGTGCGGACCGTCCGGACGTGCACGTCGAACAGCTCCTCGACGGCGTTCCGGATCTCGATCTTGTTGGCGTCCTTCGCGACCTTGAACGCCACCTCGTTCTTCACCTCGCGCCTCCGCGTCGTCTTCTCCGTCACGACCGGCTCGAGGATGATCGTTCTTGGATCCTTCTTCATGCTCCGAACACCTCCTCCACCGTCTCGAGGGCGTTCTGCGTCATGACGACGGTGTCCGCCCAGAGCAGGTGGTATGTGGTCAGCTCGCGGGCGAGCGAGACCCTGAGGTGAGGGATGTTCCTCGCCGAGAGGAACAGCTCCTTGTTGCCCTCGCGGATGACGAGAAGCACCTTCTCCTCGCCGACGCCGATCGCGTTCAGAAGGCCCGCCATCTCCTTCGTGCTGACCTTCGAGACCTCGAGGTTCTCGAGGATCTTGATCTCGTCGGCGGCCGCCTTCGTCGACAGCGCGCTGGTCAGAGCAAGCCGGCGGATCTTCTTCGGCAGCTTCATGCTGAAGTCGCGGGGCTGCGGCCCGAAGGCCAGCCCGCCGCCGGTCCAGTGCGAGACCCTGGTCGAGCCGATCCTCGCTCGGCCGGTGCCCTTCTGCCGCCAGGGCTTGCGGCCACCGCCGCGCACGTCGCTTCTGCCCTTGGACGCCGCGGTGCCCGATCTCTGGTTGGCCAGGTACGTGCGCACGGCCTCGTGCATAACGTGCTCGTTGGGCTCGATGCCGAAGAGACCGTCGGGGAGGTTGACCTCTCCGCTCTTCTGGCCGCCCCTGGTCAGTATCGGTAGTGTGTTAGCCATCTTCCGTGTGCCTCACTCTAGGATGTAGCCTCTTCCCTCGCCGCGCTCCGACAGTGGCCGCGCGTCCGGGCCTCTTACTTCGCGGCCCTGTGCGAGTCCGTGATGAGAACGTAGCCGTTGCTCGCGCCCGGGACGGCTCCTCTGACGAGGATGATGTTCTTGTCAGTGTCCACGTTAACGACCGAGAGGTCCCTTACGGTCACGCGCCCGCCGCCCATCCGCCCCGGCAGCTTCTTGCCCTTCCACACTCGCGCGGGCGTAGCGCTCTGGCCGATCGAACCGGGCTTCCGGTGGTTCCGGTTGCCGTGGGTCTGACGACCCGTGCTCATGCCGTGCCTCTTGGTGACGCCCTGGAACCCTCGCCCCTTCGACCAACCGGTCACGTTGACCAGCTGCCCTGGCTCGAAGACGTCGACCTTGACCTCCTGCCCGACCTCGTACTGCCCCGGGTCGTCAACGCGGAACTCCGTTAGCTTCCGCCTGGGCTTCACGCCGGCCTTCTCGAACTGGCCCACCACCGGCTTCGACAGCGACTTCTTGCGCGTCGCGCCGAAACCCATCTGGACCGCCTCGTAGCCGTCGGTCTCCCTGGTCTTGACCCGGGTGATGACGCAGGGCCCGGCTTCGATGACGGTGACCGGCACGGCCGTGCCGTCTTCCTCGAAGACCCTCGTCATTCCCAGCTTTCTTCCGATGATTCCCGCCATCATGTTTCCCCTTGTACTGCTCCGGTCCCTCAAGCGCCGCGCTGCCGCAGCGCCGGACCGTTCACAGCCGCCCCGCTGACTGCCTACTCCACCTTGATCGAGATGTCGACGCCTCCGGGTAGATCCAGGTCCATGAGCGCATCGAGCGTCTTCTGCGTCGAGTTCGTGATGTCGATCAGCCGCTTGTGCGTGCGGATCTCGAACTGCTCGCGAGACTTCTTGTCGATGTGCGGCGACCTCAGGACCGTGTAGATGCGCCTCCTCGTCGGAAGAGGTATGGGTCCCGAGATCGTGCCCCCGGTCTCCCGGACCACGCGGACGATCTCCGCCGCAGACTGGTCCAGCGTGGCGTGTTCGTAGGCCATCAGACGTATCCGAATTCTCTGGCCGGCCACGTGCTACCCTCCTTACTCGATGATCTTCGTGATGGTGCCGGCGCCGACGGTCCTGCCACCCTCGCGGATCGCGAACCTCAGGCCCTCTTCCATCGCGATCGGGGTGATAAGCTCGATCGACAGGTCCACGTTGTCACCG
>Ga0180429_10001504_pt1 | contig 19768 bp, 16 predicted proteins | sample SS_ome_FD_132428 | JGI IMG/M metagenome (GOLD analysis project Ga0180429, IMG submission 132428) | Hypersaline lake sediment archaeal communities from the Salton Sea, California, USA - SS_1_S_1 metaG | ecosystem: Environmental > Aquatic > Non-marine Saline and Alkaline > Hypersaline > Sediment ...
ACGACGCTGCCGGGAACGACGCTGCCGGGAACGACGCTGCCGGGAACGACGCTGCCGGGAACGACGCTGCCGGGAACCGCGCTGCCGGGAACCGCGCTGCCGGGCCCGGCCGGCGACACGCTGGTGGTTCCGCCTGCCGCCGTTGTGGGTGCTCCGGTACCTACAGTTAGTCCTGTGGCCCCTGTGGTTCCTGTGGCACCTGTGTTAGATGCGGCTCCGGTGGTTGCGCCTATCGGAGGGGCCCGTTGAGTCGCCCCAAGAAACCAGGTTCGCGGCCCACCGCCGGTCGAAAACCTCTGTCCCGCGCTAAAGCCGCTACAGCCGCTACGGCGACTGCGGGCGGCCGGGGGCGGTCCGCCGACGCCCGTCGCACCCGGACGGCCACCGAGTCGGGACGGGACAGTTCATCGTTCGTCTACCGCTACCGCGTCGGCAACAGCGTTATCGCGCTCGCCCTGCTGGTGGTCGCGGCGCAGTTGTTCACCCTGCAGGTGCCGCGCGCGTCCGGACTGCGCACGGAAGCCGCGGGTCAGCTGAAGGTGACCGATATCGAGCAGGCGGTACGGGGCACCATCGTCGACCGGAACTTCGACAAGCTGGCCTTCACCATCGAGGCTCGGGCACTGACCTTCCAGCCGACCAAAATCCGCAAGCAGCTTGCCGATGCCAAGCGGGACACACCGGGCGCTCCGGATCCGGATCAGCGGCTCGCCGAGATCGCCAAGAATGTCGCCGCCAAGCTCGATAACAAGCCGGATTACTCGACCGTGCTCAAAAAGCTGCGCAGTAACGAGACCTTCGTTTACCTGGCCCGCGCCGTTGACCCCGGTATCGCGAGCGCGATCACCAAAAAGTTCCCCGAGGTGGGCGCCGAACGTCAGGATCTGCGTCAGTATCCCGGCGGTTCGCTGGCCGCCAACGTGATCGGCGGGATCGACTGGGACGGCCACGGCCTTCTTGGTCTGGAGGATTCGATGGATGCGGTGCTGGCCGGCTCCGACGGGTCGATCACCTACGACCGCGGGTCCGACGGGGTGGTGATCCCGGGTAGCTACCGCAACCGGCACCGGGCGGTCAACGGCGCAACGGTGCAATTGACGCTAGATGACGATATTCAATTTTATGTTCAGCAGCAGGTCCAGCTGGCTAAGAATGCCTCCGGCGCCCGGGATGTGTCGGCGGTGGTGCTGGATGCGAAGAGTGGCGAAGTGCTGGCGATGTCCAACGACAACACCTTCGATCCTAGCCAGGACATCGGCCGCCAGTCCGACCGGCAGATCGGCAACCTGGCGGTCACCTCACCCTTCGAACCGGGATCGGTGAACAAGATCATCGTCGCCTCCTCGGTGATCGAGGACGGGCTGTCCAACCCCGATGAAGTGCTGGCGGTACCCGGCTCGATCAATATGGGTGGGGTCAACATCAAGGACGCCTGGAGCCACGGTGTGATGCCGTACACAACGACCGGTGTGTTCGGCAAGTCATCCAACGTCGGCACCCTCATGCTGGCCCAGCGGGTTGGTCCGGAGCGGTTTTACGAGATGCTCGAAAGATTCGGTCTCGGTCAGCGTACGAACGTCGGACTGCCGGGGGAGAGTGCGGGCATCGTGCCCCCCGTAGATCAATGGTCGGGTAGCACGTTCTCCAATCTGCCTATCGGGCAGGGGCTTTCGATGACCCTGCTGCAGATGGCCGGCATGTACCAGGCCATCGCCAATGATGGCGTGCGAATCCCGCCGCGCATCGTGAAGGCGACCATCGCCCCGGACGGATCCCGCACTGAGGAGCAACGGCCGGCCGGAGTTCAGGTGGTCTGGCCGGAGACCGCACGCACTGTCCGCAATATGCTGCGCTCGGTCGTGCAACACGACCCGATGGGCGCGCAGCAGGGCACCGGCGTGGCCGCCGCCGTCGAGGGCTACCAGGTGGCCGGTAAGACCGGTACCGCCCAGCAGATCAATCAGGCCTGCGGCTGCTATTACGACGATGTTTACTGGATCACCTTCGCGGGACTGGCGCCGGTCGAGGACCCGCGATACGTGATCGGGATCATGATGAATGCCCCGACGCGCAACGCCGACGGCAGTGCCGGCCATTCGGCCGCGCCGCTGTTCCACAACATCGCCAGTTGGCTCCTGCAGCGAGAAAACGTCCCGCTCTCACCCGACCCCGGACCGCCGCTGACGCTGCAGGCGTCCTGAGGCTCGCTGACCTCGGTAGGGTAACTAGCCGATCGGGCGGCCGGTGCGGTTCCAGATGGGGCCGGTTTGGGAGGAGGTGTGCGGTGGCGAGCACTGCCCTTCGGCCCCGCGACACCCCGGGGCTCTCCCTGCGGACGCTGGCGGACGGGATTCATGCCGTCCCGGCCGATGGTGCAGTCGTCCCCGATATCCGGATCGGTGGGGTCACGCTGCGTGCCCAGGACGCCGGGCCCGGAGATCTGTTCGCGGCACTGCCCGGGCGGTCGGCGCACGGAGCTCAGTTCGCCGGGGTCGCCGTCGTGGGCGGGGCGGCGGCCGTAGTAACTGACCCCGGCGGAGTCGCGGTCATCCGGCACCTCCTCGGTGAGCCGGCGCCGGTGCCATTGCTGGTGCATCCTGATCCCCGATCAGTGCTCGGCGCGCTGGCCGCCGATGTCTATGGCCATCCGTCCGACCAGGTCGTCATGCTGGGCGTGACCGGTACTTCCGGCAAGACCACCGTGGCGCACCTGATCGAGTCCGGACTGCGCGCGGCGGGACGCGTCCCCGGGATGGTCGGCACTGTCGGGGTCACCATCGACGGGTCGGAAGTTCCCAGCGCGCTCACCACCCCGGAGGCGCCGGCGCTGCAGGCACTGCTGGCGGTGATGGTCGAGCGTGGTGTCGACACCGCGGTGATGGAGGTGTCGAGCCACGCTCTCGAACTCGGCCGGGTGGACGGAATCCACTTCGCGATAGGCGGTTTCACCAATCTCTCCCGCGATCACCTCGACTTCCACCCCTCCATGGAGGCCTACTTCGAGGCCAAGGCGAAGTTGTTCGATCCGGCCTCCCCGCTGCACGCTCGGCGCGCAGTGGTCTGCGTCGATGACGATGCCGGCCGGCTGATGGCGGCGCGGGCCCTCGACGCGGTGACGGTGAGTGCGGAGGGCAACCCGGCGGACTGGGGAGTTGCAGACCTGGTCGTCCTGAACAGCGGCATGCAGGAGTTCACCGCGGTCGATCCGGCCGGGGTGCACCACCGCCTCCGGATCGGTCTGCCCGGCCGGTACAACGTTGCCAACGCGCTGCTGGCGCTGGCCATGCTGGACGGGATCGGCGTCTCGCCCGAGCAGGCGGCGCCGGGACTCCGAACAGCCACCGTGCCCGGACGCCTCGAGCTGATCGACTGCGGTCAGGACTTCCTGGCTGTTGTCGACTACGCGCACAAACCCGGCGCGTTGCGTGCGGTGCTGGAGGCGCTGCGGCGCCGCGACGGTCGCTTGGCCGTCGTGTTCGGTGCGGGCGGGGACCGTGATCCGGGCAAACGGGCGGCGATGGGCCGGGTGGCCGCCGAACTGGCCGACCTGGTGGTCGTCACCGACGACAATCCCAGAGGTGAGGATCCGGCGGAGATCCGGGCGGCCATCCTGAACGGTGCGGCGCGCCCCACGGACACTCACGCCCGGACCGTCCCCGGTGAGGTGGTGGAGATCGGCGACCGGCGCGCCGCGATCGCGCACGTCGTCGGCTGGGCCCGCCGCGGTGACGTGGTGCTGATCGCCGGGAAGGGGCACGAGACCGGCCAGACCGGGGCAGGGCTGACCAGGCCGTTTGATGATCGCGCCGAATTGACTCTGGCCTTGGAGGAGATGCGGTGAAGACACGGTGATTGATCTCACAGTCGCGCGGATCGCCGAGATCGTCGGGGGTCGCCTCGCCGATATCAGCGCGGCCGAGGCGGAGATGAGCCATGTCACCGCGCCGGTGGAGTTCGACTCCCGGGCGCTGCGACCCGGCGGATTGTTTCTGGCCCTGCCGGGCGTCCGGGCCGACGGTCATGACTTCGCCCCGGCTGCGGTGGCGGCCGGGGCCGCGGCGGTCCTCGCCGCCCGTCCCGTCGGGGTGCCTGCGGTGATCGCGCCGCCGGCTCCGGCCGCCGACGCCCAGGCCGGGGTGCTGGAGCACGACGCCGACGGATCCGGTGCGGCAGTGCTGGCCGCATTGGCCAGGCTCGCTGCCGTGGTTGCCGCCGACCTGACGGCGCGCGGGATGCGGACGGTGGGTATTACCGGGTCCTCCGGAAAGACCTCCACCAAGGATCTGATCGCCGCTGTGCTGCGGCCGCTCGGCGAGGTGGTCGCCCCACCCGGGTCGTTCAACAACGAACTCGGCCTTCCGTGGACGGTGCTGCAGGCAACCGAGAGCACCGATTTCCTGGTGCTGGAGATGTCTGCACGCCATCCCGGGAACATCGCCGCACTGGCCGCGATCGCATCGCCGTCGATCGCGACGGTACTCAACGTCGGCACTGCCCACCTGGGCGAGTTCGGTTCACGGGAGACCATTGCAAGTACGAAAGCCGAACTGGTGCAGGCCGTTCCGAATGCCGGGGTGGTGATTCTCAACGCCGACGATCCGGTGGTCGCGTCGATGGCGGCCCAGACGACGGCGCGGGTGGTCACCGTCGGGCGTGCGTCGACTGCCGACGTCAGGGCCGAGGACGTCGTACTCGATGGACTGGCGCGGCCGAGCTTCACCCTGCATGCGCCCGGCGGTGCGGTGGGGATCCGGCTGGCGGTGCACGGCGAGCATCAGGTCGGCAACGCACTCAGTGCGGCGGCCATCGCGCTGGAATGCGGGGCAAGTCTCCAGCAGGTGGCGGTGGCGCTGGCCGGGGCGGCCCCGGAGTCCAGACACCGGATGGAGGTACGGACCCGATCCGACGGTGTGACGATCATCAACGATGCCTATAACGCCAACCCCGATTCGATGCGGGCCGGACTGCAGGCCCTGGCGGTGATGGCACGCAGCGGCGGGCAGCGAAGCTGGGCGGTCCTCGGCGAGATGGCGGAGCTGGGGGAGGATTCAGTCACCGAGCACGACCGGATCGGCCGGCTCGCTGTGCGTTTGGATATCAGTCGGCTCGTCGTCGTCGGAACCGGGAGGCCCATGAGCGCCATGCACCACGGGGCGGTGATGGAGGGTTCCTGGGGGTCGGAGTCGATCATGGTGCCCGACGTCGAGACCGCGTTGGATCTGCTGCGGGCCGACCTCGGTCCCGGCGACGTGGTCCTGGTCAAAGCGTCCAACTCGGCGGGTCTTGGGCCGATGGCCGACCGGCTGGTGGACGAGGCGGGGCATCCATGAGACAGATTCTCATCGCGGTCGGCATTGCGCTGGCGGTGTCGATCCTGCTGACTCCCGTGCTGATTCGGCTGTTCACCCGACAGGGCTTCGGCCAAGAGATCCGCGCCGACGGCCCGCCCAGTCATCAGGCCAAACGGGGTACCCCATCGATGGGCGGGGTGGCGATACTGGCCGGGATCTGGGCCGGTTATCTGGGGGCTCATCTGGTGGGTCTGACCGTTGACGGGGTGGGTCCGACGGCGTCGGGACTGCTGGTGCTCGGCCTGGCCACCGCCCTCGGCGGGGTGGGTTTCCTCGACGACCTGATCAAGATCCGCTGGTCCCGCAACCTCGGCCTGAACAAGACTGCCAAGACCGTGGGTCAGATCGTGGACGCGGTGTTGTTCGGCGTGCTGGTGCTGCAATTCGCCAACGCCGACGGTCTCACCCCGGGCAGTACCCAACTGTCCTACGTGCGTGAGATCTCCACGGTGACCCTGCCCCCGATACTGTTCGTACTGCTCGTCATCGTCCTGGTCAGTGCTTGGTCCAACGCGGTGAACTTCACCGACGGACTGGACGGACTGGCGGCGGGCAGCATGGCCATGGTCAGTGTCGCCTACGTGCTGATCACGTTCTGGCAGTACCGCAATGCCTGCGCCACGGCCCCGGGAATCGGTTGCTACAACGTCCGTGACCCCCTGGATCTGGCATTGATCTCCGCTGCCACCGCCGGGGCCTGCATCGGGTTTCTGTGGTGGAACGCCGCTCCGGCGAAAATCTTCATGGGCGATACCGGATCGCTGGCGCTGGGCGGGATCATCGCCGGGTTGTCCGTCACCAGCCGTACCGAGGTGCTCGCGGTCGTGCTGGGCGCGCTGTTCGTCGCCGAGGTGGCCTCGGTGGTGGTGCAGATCATCGCGTTCCGGTCCACCGGGCGAAGGGTGTTTCGGATGGCCCCCTTTCATCACCACTTCGAGCTGGTCGGCTGGGCCGAGACGACGGTGATCATCCGCTTCTGGCTGCTTACCGCGATCGCCTGTGGGCTGGGGGTGTCGCTGTTCTACGGCGAGTGGCTCGGTGCGATCGGGAACTGATGGCCGGGTTGATGGCCGCTGATCTGTCACCGCTGATTCCGGGGGCCAGGGTGCTGGTGACCGGGGCGCGGGTCACCGGTCGGGCGGTGGTGACGGCATTGTCGTCCTGGGACGTCCGGCTGTCGGTGTGTGATGACGACGCCGCCGCCGTGCGCGCCCTCGGCGATGTGCAGTTCGTCGGACCTGACCAGGCCGCCGCCGCAGCCGGCGAGTTCGATCTGGTTGTCACCAGTCCCGGGTTCCCGCCGACGGCTCCGGTGCTGGCGGCGGCCGCGGCGGCCGGTGTTCCGATCTGGGGCGATATCGAGTTGGCCTGGCGACTGGATACCGCCGGCCACTATGGCGAGCCCCGGCGCTGGCTGGTGGTGACCGGAACCAATGGCAAGACCACGACCACGTCGATGCTGTTCGAGATGCTGCGGGTCGACCGGCGCCGGGTGGCACTGTGCGGCAACATCGGCGAACCCGTCCTGGACGTGCTGTCCGAACCGGCCGAGGTGCTCGCGGTGGAATTGTCCAGTTTCCAGCTGTTCTGGGCCCCGTCGCTGCGGCCCGAAGCCGGTGTGGTGCTCAACATCGCCGAGGATCACCTTGACTGGCACGGCAATTTCGAGGCCTATGCGGCGGCCAAGGCCCGCGCGCTGACCGGCCGGGTGGCGGTCGTGGGTCTGGATGACCCGGCCGCGAGTGCACTGCTGCCGGGTGCGGCGGCATCGGTGAAGGCCGGTTTCCGGTTGGGCGAACCCGCCGCCGGGGAACTTGGCGTGCGCGACGGCGCCCTGGTTGACCGCGCGTTCGCCGATGAGTACGGCGGAGACCTGATACTGGCCCCGGTCGACTCGATCCCGGTGTCCGGACCGGTCGGGGTGCTCGACGCCCTCGGGGCCGCCGCCCTGGCGAGGTCGGTGGATGTCGCCCCGGGCGCGATCGCTACGGCGTTGGCCGGATTTCGGGTCGGGCGGCATCGCGCCGAACCGGTGGGTTCCCTCGACGGCGTGCCCTATATCGACGACTCGAAAGCCACCAACCCGCATGCGGCCCAGACATCGATCCTGGCCTATCCGCGGGTGGTGTGGGTGGCGGGCGGCATGCTGAAGGGCGCGTCGGTGGACGACACCGTCGTCCGGATCGCTGACCGGCTGGCCGGCGTGGTGCTGATCGGCCGTGATCGTGCGGTCTTTGCGGAGGCGTTATCGCGACACGCACGCGATGTCCCCGTCATCCACGTCATGACGAGGGACGATGCTGAGGTGCATGAGTCCAATGAGTCAGGTGTGGCTACTGGTACTCGGACGCTGGACACCCACGGGTCAGGTGCCGGCCGGCGGGTGATGGCCGAGGCCGTCGCCGCGGCCGCCGGGCTGGCACGCCCGGGTGACACAGTCCTGCTCGCCCCGGCAGGTGCATCGTTCGACCAGTTCAGCGGCTACGCCGACCGTGGTGACGCGTTCGCGGAGGCGGTCCGGGCCCGGGTTGATCGCGGGACGCGGTAGCGCGGTGGGCACGGTGTGGTCCCGGCTGACCCGCCGGGATGGGAACGCGGGCGACAGCGCGAAGGTATCCGGGTTCGACCCGCGGAAGCGGTTCGGCGCTTGGCTGGCACGGCCGATGACGTCTTTCCACCTGATGGTGTCGGTGGCCACGCTGCTGACCACACTGGGCCTGATCATGGTGCTGTCCGCCTCCGGGGTGCATTCCTATGACACCGACGGCTCCCCGTGGACGATCTTCGCCCGTCAGGTGATGTGGGCGGGGCTGGGATTGTTCGCCTGCTGGTTCGCCCTACGCCTACCCGTCCGGCTCATTCGCCGGATGGCATTTCCGGTCTTCGCGGTGTCCATCGTGATGCTGGTGCTGGTGTTGATCCCGGGAATCGGCCGCGTCGCCAACGGCACCCGCGGCTGGTTCGTCTTCGGCGGCCTGTCCATGCAGCCCTCCGAACTGACCAAGATTGCCTTCGTGGTCTGGGGGGCGCATCTGCTGGCCACCCGGCGGATGGAGCGGGCAAGCCTGCGGGAGATGCTGATCCCGCTCATCCCGGCCGCCGTCATCGCGCTGGCCCTGATCGTGGCTCAGCCCGACCTCGGCCAGACCGTGTCGTTGGGCATCATCCTGCTGGCCCTGCTCTGGTTCGCCGGGCTGCCGCTGAAGGTGTTCGTCAGTTCGCTGCTCGCGGCGGTGGCGACGGCTGCCGTCCTCGCGGTGTCGGAGGGCTATCGCTCCGACCGGGTGCGTTCCTGGCTGGACCCCGGCGCCGACGCCCAGGGCGTCGGTTATCAGGCCCGGCAGGCAAAGTTCGCGCTGGCCAACGGGGGGGTTTTCGGTGACGGACTGGGCCAGGGAACGGCGAAGTACAACTACCTGCCCAACGCTCACAATGACTTCATTTTCGCGATCGTCGGTGAGGAACTCGGGTTCATCGGGGCATTCGGTCTGCTCTGCCTGTTCGGCATGTTCGCCTATACCGGAATGCGCATCGCCCGGCGTTCGGTGGATCCGTTCCTGCGCCTGCTGACGGCCACCGCGACAGCCTGGGTGATCGGCCAGGTGTTCATCAACGTCGGCTATGTGGTCGGCTTGCTGCCGGTTACCGGTATCCAACTGCCTCTGATCTCGGCGGGCGGAACATCCACGGCTACCACTCTGTTCATGATCGGCTTGATGGCCAACGCGGCCCGGCACGAGCCCGATGCGGTGGCCGCTCTGCGGGCCGGCCGCGAGGACCGGATGAACCGGCTGCTGAGGTTGCCGCTGCCCGAGCCCTACCTGCCCAGCCGGACGGAGGCGCTGCGGGACCGACTGCGCTCCCGTCCGGGCAGCAGCGCTCCGGCCAAGTCGCCCAAGTCGCCCAAGCCGACCAAATCGCCCAAGTCGGCCAAGCCGGCCAAGCCGGCCAAGCCGGCCAAGCCGGTCAAGCCGGTCAAGCGAGCGGCGCGCAACGCAGCGCCGCTGCGCGATCGCAGCAGAAGAGCCGAAGCGGGTACGGCACACTCCTCGGCGCAGCATTCAGGGCATCATGGAGGCGCCTCCCAGCAGAGGCGTGCCGCCGCGGCGCAGGGCAGCGAGCGGCACGGGAAACGTCGTGCGCGGCGGTCCCGCGCAATGGAAGGTCAGCGTCACGGGTGAGTGTCTTCGGGGTCGACGGCGGCTCCTCACGCAGCGTCCCACGCAGCAGTGACGGCGCCGTGTCGGTCGTGCTGGCGGGCGGCGGTACCGCCGGGCATATCGAGCCGGCCCTGGCCGTAGCCGATGCGCTGGGTGCGCTGCGTCCCGGTATCCGGGTCACCGCACTGGGCACCGCCCGCGGGTTGGAGACCCGGTTGGTCCCGGACCGCGGCTACACCCTGGAACTTGTCACCCCGGTACCGCTACCCCGCAAGCCCAACGCCGACCTGTTTCGGCTGCCGTGGCGGCTGCGCCAGTCGATCGGGGAGGCCAGGGCGGTACTCGACCGCGTAGCCGCCGATGTCGTGGTGGGGTTCGGGGGCTATGTCTCCGTGCCCGCGTACCTGGCGGCGCGGTCCACCCGGGTTCCGGTGGTCGTGCACGAGGCCAACGCCCGCGCAGGCCTGGCCAACCGGCTCGGGTCGCGGTTCGCCCGCCGCGTGCTCGCCGCAGTGCCGGGTTCGGGTCTGCACGGTGCGGAGGTGGTGGGCATGCCGCTGCGATCCTCGATCACCGGTCTGGACCGCGCTGCGCTGCGGGCCGAGGCGCGGGCTCACTTCGGGTTTCCTGACGACGCCCGGGTGCTGCTGGTTTTCGGCGGTTCGCAGGGGGCCGTCTCGATCAACCGCGCAGTCTCGGCCGCGGCCGCCGACCTTGCTGCCGCCGGGATCTCGGTGCTGCATGCACACGGGCCCAAGAACACTCTCGATCTGCCTACCCCGCGGCCGGGTGATCCGCCCTACGTGCCGGTGCCCTACCTGACCCGGATGGACTTCGCCTACGCTGCAGCCGATCTGGCGATCTGCCGGTCCGGTGCCATGACCGTCGCCGAGGTGTCCGCTGTCGGGCTGCCCGCCGTCTACGTCCCGCTTCCGATCGGCAACGGAGAACAGCGGCTCAATGCGCTGCCGGTGGTCGAAGCGGGAGGAGGTCTGCTGCTGGCCGACGCGGAACTTACTCCCGAATACATCGGTGGGGAGGTGGCACGACTTCTCGGTGACCGGCCGCGACTGGAGGCGATGACCGCTGCCGCGGCCGGGGTGGGGCATCGGGATGCTGCCCGCCGGGTCGCCGAGGTGGTCCTGCAGGTCGCCGGCTCCGACCGGAAGGCGTGCCGGTGACCGGGGCCGGGGTGCCCCCGGAACTCGAGCGGGTGCACATGGTCGGGATCGGCGGAGCCGGGATGTCGGGTATCGCGCGCATCCTGCTCGACCGCGGTGCGCAAGTGTCGGGCTCCGACGCGATGGAGTCTCGGGGTGTCATCGCGTTGCGGGCCCGGGGAGCGCAGATCAGTATCGGCCACGACGCGGTCAATCTCGACCTGTTGCCGGACGGCCCTACTGCGGTGATCACCACCCACGCCGCCATCCCGAAGACCAATCCTGAGCTGGTGGAGGCCCGGCGCCGCGCAGTGCCGGTGATTCTGCGTCCGGCGGTGCTGGCCAAACTGATGTCCGGTCACCGCACGCTGCTGGTGACCGGCACCCATGGCAAGACCACCACCACTTGCATGCTGATCGTCGCTCTGCAGCACAGTGGATTCGATCCGTCCTTCGCGGTCGGCGGCGACCTCGGCGAGGCGGGCACGAACGCCCATCACGGCAGCGGGGACGTCTTCGTCGCCGAGGCCGACGAGAGTGACGGGTCATTGCTGGAGTACCGGCCCGACGTGGCCGTAGTCACCAATATCGAGGCCGACCACCTCGATTTTTTCGGCAGCCCGGAGGCTTACACCGCGGTGTTCGACGAGTTCGTCGATCGGCTGACCCCGGGTGGGGCGTTGGTGGTGTGCACAGACGATCCGGGTGCGGCGGCGCTGGCTGACCGGACTGCCGCCCTGGGTTTCCGGGTGCTGCGCTACGGCAGCGGCGAATCCGGAGAAACCGCGGGCGGCCTGGCCGCCGCGCTACTGGACTGGCAGCAGCGGGGGACCGGTGCGGTCGCCGAGATCCAGTTGGCCGGTGAGGGGCATCCTCGAGCGCTGCGCCTGGCCGTACCGGGCCGGCATATGGCCCTCAACGCGGTCGGTGCGGTACTGGCCGCGGCCGAAGCCGGCGCGCCGATCGAGCAGGTGCTCGACGCGCTGGCCGGTTTCGAGGGGGTCCGTCGCCGGTTCGAACTGGTCGGCGCCGCCGGCGGGGTACGGGTATTCGACGACTACGCGCATCATCCGACCGAGGTGCACGCTGCACTTACGGCGCTGCGCGGAGTCGCCGGACAGGACCACGTCGGCCACCCGACCGGCGGGCGCAGCATCGTGGTCTTCCAGCCGCATTTGTATTCGCGGACAAAGGCTTTCGCTCGAGAGTTCGGTGCGGCTCTGGCCATCGCCGACGAGGTGTTCGTGCTCGATGTCTACGCCGCCCGCGAGCAGCCGTTGACCGGCGTCAGCGGAGCCACCATTGCTGAGCATGTCAGCGCCCCGGTGCGTTATCTGCCGGACTTCTCGACTGTGGCCGAGCAGGTCGCCGCCTGCGCCCGGCCGGGAGATGTAGTGATCACCATGGGCGCCGGCGATGTGACCCTGCTGGGTCCGGAGATCATCGCGGCGATCGACACCATCGCCGCCGGATCGAGGGGAGCACAGTGACCGGTGCTCGCCCGGCGGCGGATCCGCCACCGGGGAGCGAACCTCGGTCCGCGGTCGATGAAGAGGTCGACCTCGATCTCGCCGGGTCCGACCGAGCCGACTCGGGCGGTGCGGATGGCGGTGCGGATATTGACCCGGACCGGGCGGCCGGACCCGAGGAGCCCCCCGAGGAGCCCCCCGAGGAGCCCGGGGTGGCCGCCGATGCAGATCCCGATGCTGAGCCCGATTCTGAGTCTGGTTCTGAGTCTGGTTCTGAGGGGCCCCGCCGGAAAGCCCGCCGCGAGCGCGCCGAACGGCGAGCCCTCGAGCAACGAGCGACGGCGATCGAGCACGCCCGTCGCGAGGCCAAGCGCCGCATCCGGGGACCGTTGGTCGAGGAACCCAAACAGCTGAGCTCCCGGTCCGTCAAAGGTCTGCAATTGATGGTCTGGCTGATCCTGCTCACGGTGGCCAGCGTCATCCTCGGTCTTGTCCTGTACTTCACCCCGTTGATGTCGGCCCGCTCGGTGGTGGTCATCGGCACCGGCGCGGTGTCACGCGAGCAGGTTGTCGACGTCGCGCAGGTCCGCCCGGGCACTCCGCTGTTGCAGATCGACACCGATGTGGTGGCCAACCGGGTGGCCGGTATCCGTCGGGTGGCCAGTGCCCGGGTACAGCGGGAATATCCCTCGGAGTTGCGGATCACGATCGTCGAGCGGGTTCCGGTCGTACTCAAGGACTTCCCGGACGGGCCGCACCTGTTCGACCGGGACGGTGTCGATTTCGCGACCGCCCCGCCGCCACCCGGGTTGCCCTACATCGACGTCGACAATCCCGGCCCGACCGACCCGCCGACCCGGGCCGCGTTGCAGGTGATGACCGCGCTCCGACCCGAGGTGGTGGCCCAGGTGGGGCGGATCGCCGCACCCTCGGTGGCGTCGATCACCCTGACCCTCGCCGATGGCCGCACGGTGGTGTGGGGCACCACCGACCGCACGGAGGAGAAGGCCGAGAAACTCGCGGCTCTGCTGACTCAGCCGGGCCAGGTTTACGACGTGTCCAGTCCGGACCTGCCGACGGTCAAGTAGCGCCCCGGCTTCGGTGACGAAAATTCTCGAGCGACACGCGGGCGCGCCTCCCCAATCCCGGGCTCGCCGGTCATACCTTTCCAGTACGCGGACAACTTGACATAACTCTAAGCCTGAGGTTGAGGTTGAGGGTTTAGACCAGGGAAGTCGCGGCAGCCCGAGCCCCCACCACGGAGGAACCACAGCGATGACCCCCCCGCATAACTATCTCGCCGTCATCAAGGTCGTTGGTATCGGTGGCGGCGGCGTCAACGCCGTCAACCGGATGATCGAGCAGGGACTGAAGGGCGTTGAGTTCATCGCCATCAACACCGACGCCCAGGCGCTGTTGATGAGCGACGCCGACGTCAAGCTCGATGTCGGACGCGACTCCACCCGCGGATTGGGCGCCGGCGCGGATCCCGAGGTTGGCCGGCGGGCCGCCGAGGATGCCAAGGACGAGATCGAGGAGCTGTTGCGCGGGGCCGACATGGTGTTCGTGACGGCCGGCGAGGGCGGCGGCACCGGCACCGGGGGCGCTCCGGTGGTGGCTAACATCGCCCGCAAACTCGGTGCGCTGACGGTAGGTGTGGTGACCCGGCCGTTCTCCTTCGAGGGCAAGCGGCGGTCCAATCAGGCAGAGAACGGGATCGGCGCGCTGCGGGAGAGCTGCGACACCTTGATCGTGATCCCGAACGACCGACTGCTGCAGATGGGCGATGCGGGCGTTTCACTCATGGACGCTTTCCGTAGCGCTGATGAGGTCCTGCTCAACGGCGTTCAGGGCATCACCGATCTGATCACCACCCCCGGTCTGATCAATGTCGACTTTGCCGACGTCAAAGGCATCATGAGCGGCGCCGGAACCGCTCTGATGGGTATCGGGTCGGCCCGCGGCGACGGTCGCGCACTGCAGGCGGCCGAGGTCGCTATCAACTCCCCGCTGCTGGAGGCCTCGATGGAGGGCGCGCAAGGGGTGCTGATGTCGATCGCCGGCGGCAGTGACCTCGGACTCTTCGAGATCAACGAGGCGGCGTCGCTGGTGCAGGATTCCGCCCACCCGGAGGCCAACATCATCTTCGGCACGGTGATCGACGACTCGCTCGGTGACGAGGTGCGTGTCACGGTGATCGCGGCTGGTTTCGACGCCGCGAGTCCGAGTCGCACGCCGGTGATCGGTGCCGCCGCCGGTAATGCGTCGAGTAACGCCACGAGCGCCGGCGCACCGGCCGCCGGCGCATCGGCGGCCGCATCCGGCATCGCGCCCGGATCGGCCGGTCAGCTCAGTTCGTCGCTGTTCGAACCGATCGAGACCGTCCAGCCGCTGGAGCCGGTCAGCGTGCCGGCCCGTACCAATGGGTCGTCACGCTTCGGTGACGATGACGACGACGTCGACGTGCCGCCGTTCATGCGGCACTGACCCGCGCCGATACTGGTGTTGTGAGCGCTCGCATCCGTCGCATCACCACCACGCGGGCGGGTGGAGTGTCACGTTCGCCGTTCGACAGCTTCAATCTCGGTGATCACGTCGGTGACGACCCGGCCGCGGTAGCGGCCAACCGCGATCGGCTGGCGTCGGCTATCGGACTTCGACCCGACCATGTGGTGTGGATGAACCAGGTTCACGGCGATCATGTCGAGGTCGTCGGTTCACCCCGTTTCGATCCCGTCGACGCCACCGACGCCCTGGTGACCGGCGAGCCGGGGCTTGCGCTGGCGGTGGTGACCGCCGACTGCGTGCCGGTGCTCCTGGCCGATGCCCGCGCCGGAGTCGTCGGTGCGGCGCACGCCGGCCGGGTCGGAGCCGCTAAAGGGGTGGTGCTGCGGACGGTGGAGGCGATGGTGGCTGCCGGCGCGCACATCGCGGATATCTCAGCGCTGCTCGGTCCCGCCGTCAGTGGACCCAACTACGAGGTACCCGGGGAAATGGCCGCCGACGTCGAGGCGAGTCTGCCTGGCAGTCGGACCACCACCGTGCGCGGTACTCCCGGCCTGGACCTGCGGGCCGGTATCGCGCGCCAGTTGATCGATGCCGGGATAACCGCGGTCGATATCGACCCCCGCTGCACGGTGGCCGATCCGGCACTGTTCAGTCATCGCCGAGACGCTCCGACCGGTCGGTTGGCCTCGCTGGTGTGGATCCAGTGACCGACCGGGCCTTCTCCGATCGGCTCGCGGAACTGACGCTGGGTCTGGCAGCGGTGCGGTCGCGACTGGCCGATGCGGCGGACGCGGCCGGGCGTCCGGTGACCGAAATCCAACTACTGCCGATCACCAAATTCTTCCCGGCCAGGGATGTCGCTATCCTCTGGCGGCTGGGTTGCCGCGCCTTCGGCGAGTCACGGGAGCAGGAGGCCTCGGCGAAGATCGCCGAGTTCGACACGTTGGTCGCGACCGAGGCGAACCCGGTTCAGGTGAGTTGGCACATGGTCGGACAGATTCAGCGGAACAAGGCCAAAAACATTGCGGCATGGGCGGATACGGTTCACTCGGTGTCCACCGCCAGAGTGGTCTCGGCACTGGGAGGTGCCGCGGCCGAGTCGCTGGCCAACGGATGTCGACAGGGTCGGCTCCGGGTATTCGTGCAGATCAGCCTCGACGGTGACACCGCTCGCGGCGGAGTCGACATTGGTGATCCGGCGGCGGTGGATCTGCTGTGCGGCCAGGTCGCCGACAGCAGCGCCCTCGAGCTGGTCGGCCTGATGGCGGTCCCGCCCCTGGGTGCCGATCCCGACCGCGCGTTCGCGACCCTGGCGACCGAGCATCGTCGTGTGCTGATCAGTCATCCCGGCGCCACCGAACTGTCCGCCGGCATGTCCGGGGATCTGGAAGCCGCTGTCCGACACGGTTCGACATGTGTGCGTGTCGGAACGGCGTTAATGGGCACCCGTCCTCTAACGTCTCCCTGAGTAGTCACTCCAGTCACAGGTTCATCACAAACATCAGAAACATCGACACCGAAGTTCTGCAGAAGGGTCACGCGGATGAGCACTCTCCACAAGGTCAAGGCCTACTTCGGCATGGCGCCGATGGACGACTACGACGATGAGTACTACGAGGACGAACGCGAACTCGGCGGGATGCGGGGGAGGGGCTACGCACGCCGGGGAGACCGCTTCGCCGACGAGGACGGCTACGACGGCGGACGGTACGACGGCCCCCGGGACGGTGGACGCTACGACGACCGCGATCCCCGGCTGGCGCATGAGTATGACGAGCGTGAGCCCGACTATCCGCCGACTGGCGGTTTCCGGCCGAGCTATACCGACGAGCCTCGGTTCCGGCCTCGGGAATTCGACCGCCCGCACGGCTCTTCCCGTTTCGGTTCGCTGCGCGGCTCGACCCGCGGCGCTCTGGCGATGGATCCGCGCCGGATGGCCATGTTGTTCGAGGAGGGCAGCCCGCTGTCGAAGATCACCACGCTGCGCCCGAAGGACTACAACGAGGCCCGCACCATCGGTGAGCGCTTCCGGGACGGTCAGCCGGTGATCATGGACCTGGTGTCCATGGACAACGCCGATGCCAAGCGACTGGTCGATTTCGCGGCCGGGTTGGCGTTCGCGCTTCGCGGCTCGTTCGACAAGGTGGCCACCAAGGTCTTCCTGCTCGCTCCGGCAGACGTGGATGTCAGCGCCGAGGAACGCCGCCGGATCGCCGAAGCCGGTTTCTACAGCTACCAATAAGGCTTCTGCCATCACCGACGGGGCTTGCGCCGGGGGCCGTCTGGCCGCCGAGCAGTGTCGGTAGGCTGGCGATCGCCACGCCTGGCGGCGTGGGTCCCCGTTTCATCCACCGTCAGGTAAAGGACCGCGCTCAGGTGAAGCTGTTCTTCGGAATCCTCGGCTTCGCGCTGTTCTTGTTCTGGTTGCTGCTCATCGCCCGCATCGTTGTGGAGTTCATTCGCTCCTTCAGCCGGGACTGGCGCCCGCGTGGTGTCACGGTCGTGGTGCTGGAGGTCATCATGACCGTCACCGACCCGCCGGTGAAACTGCTGCGGCGGATCATCCCGCAGTTGACCATCGGCGCGGTCAGGCTGGATTTCTCCATCATGGTGCTGCTGCTGCTGGCCTTCATCGGTATGCAACTGGCATTCGGTGCGGCCGCCTGATCCGGACTCCTCAGGCACTCCAGCCGAGAACTCCAGGCGTCTGGCCGGAGCTGGTCGGTCTCCCGATCACTTGGCGAAACTCTGAGCTTCGGTCTTAATTCCCTGCATTTCTGTAACCGACGAGTCTGGTGTGACACGATGGGCGCCAGTTAAAGTACGGAGTGACTCGGAAGACGGTCTACACTGCAGTCCGACTTCTACCCACCGTCCCAGCGGAAGGCGCAGACATGCCACTGACACCGGCCGACGTGCACAATGTGGCGTTCAGCAAGCCGCCCATCGGCAAGCGTGGCTATAACGAGGACGAGGTCGACGCGTTCCTCGATCTGGTGGAGACCGAGCTCGCCCGGCTGGTCGAGGAGAACGCCGACCTGCGCCAGCGGGTGGGTGAACTCGACCAGGATGTGATGGCCGCCCGGGCCGGCGGTCCGCCCACCCAGGCCATCCCGCTCAAGCAGCCCGAGCCGGAGCCGGTCGCGCAGCCGGTGGTGGAGACCGCTTCGACGAATGAAGACGAGGGGCTCAAGGCCGCCCGTGTGCTCAGCCTGGCTCAGGACACCGCCGACCGGCTGACCGGCACGGCCAGGTCCGACGCCGAGAAGATGGTCGCCGAAGCCCAGGCCAGCGCCGATCAGATCGTCTCCGAAGCCCGCTATATCGCCGACACCACGGTCAACGAGGCTCGGCAGCGTGCCGACGCGATGCTGTCTGACGCGCAGTCCCGGTCTGAGGCTCAGCTGCGCCAGGCACATGAGAAGGCCGATCTGCTGCAGGCGGATGCGGAGCGGAAGCACTCCGAACTGATGAACACCATCAACCAGCAGCGCACCGTGTTGGAGGGTCGACTCGAGCAGCTGCGTACCTTCGAGCGCGAGTATCGCACCCGGTTGAAGACTTATCTGGAGTCCCAGCTCGAGGAGCTGGGTCAACGCGGCTCGGCCGCACCCGTCGACTCGGGCGACGGTGGATACAGCTAGTACCTCCAGGAGTGCGCATTAGCTCCGCTTCGAGGCAGGCGCGACGATGCTGATTGTCGCGTTGGTGCTGGCGGTAATCGGCCTGGCGGCGCTGGTGGCCGCCGTGGCGACCAGTAATGAAGTGGTCGCCTGGGTGTGTATCGGTGCCAGCGCCCTCGGCGTGCTGATGCTGATCATCGATGCCATCCGGGACCGGGCGCAGCGTCGTGTTCCGGCGGAGGCGGACGGGGCCGTCGCGGGGGCTTCGGTAGACCAGGCCAACGAGATCCCCGCTGAAGCCGAGGTGATCGAACCGGTCGCAGAGCCCGCCGACGGCACTGAAGATGCAGACGGCGCTGAACTCCAGGCCGATCGGCCGGACGGGGATGATGATCTCGTCGCCGAGATTGCAGTCGAGGACCACCCGGACGAGGTGGTGCACGATGAACCGGACTATGACCTGCCCAGCGATGACGAAGCGGAATTTCCGGTGCCGGCCGAGGAGGACGCCATCCATGCCGTCGACGAGGATGGCGCTGATGAGCAACGCGATGGGCAGTGATCAGTAAGTCGATCCGTACCTTTAAAAGGGCCGAGGGGTTGTCATGAGTATCGAGTACGCCAGCATCGTCGCGCACCCTCTCGATGAGGTGTTCGCCTGGCACACTCGCCGCGGTGCCATGCGACGGCTGGTGCCGCCCTGGCAGCCGATGCGGGTCGTCAAGGAAACCGAGTCACTGGCCGACGGCCAGGCGATCCTCGGACTGCCCGGTGGTCTGCGCTGGGTTGCCCGACACGATCCCGCCGGTTACGACCCGCCTTACCAGTTCGTCGATGTGCTGTCGTCGGACGGTCTGATGACGTTGCCGCCGCGGGTCATCGGCTGGTGGCGCCACACCCATCGCTACAGCGACGCCGGCGGCGGCACGACCCGGGTGCATGACATCGTCGACACCACGGTGCCCGGCGCAGCGTTACGCTCCACCTTCGCCTATCGGCACCGCCAGCTCGCCGAGGATCTTGACGCCCATTCCGCTGCCGCGGCCGCCGGCACCGGATCGTTGGTGGTCGCCGTCACCGGGTCCTCGGGCCTGGTGGGCACCGCGTTGACGGCTTTCCTCACTACCGGCGGCCACCGGGTGATCAGGCTGGTGCGGGGCGAGCCCGCCGGCGCCGATGAGCGACGCTGGGATCCGCGCCAACCCGCCGTAGATCTGCTCGAAGGCGTCGACGCGGTGGTGCACCTCGCGGGTGCATCGATCGCCGGTCGGTTCACCGAATCCCACCGGCGGGCCATCCGTGACTCGCGAATCGAGCCGACCCGTCGGCTGACCGAGATCGCCGCCGGGACCTCGGGACTGAAGGCATTCGTCAGTGCCTCGGCGATCGGCTTCTACGGTCATGATTGCGGCGATGCGGTTCTCGACGAGGACAGCCCGCGTGGGCAGGGTTTCTTGGCCGATGTGGTGGCTGACTGGGAGGCGGCGACTTCCCCGG
>Ga0180429_10001505_pt1 | contig 19759 bp, 12 predicted proteins | sample SS_ome_FD_132428 | JGI IMG/M metagenome (GOLD analysis project Ga0180429, IMG submission 132428) | Hypersaline lake sediment archaeal communities from the Salton Sea, California, USA - SS_1_S_1 metaG | ecosystem: Environmental > Aquatic > Non-marine Saline and Alkaline > Hypersaline > Sediment ...
CGCCCCGCACCATGGCGCCCACCTCCTCGACGAAGCGGTCGCAGGTGACGTGGTCGGGCACGCCCGCCTCATGGCGCAGGCAGTGGCGCAGGGTGATGCGGTCGCCGTTGGGCAGGCGGGAGAACCAGGGCCGGTCGCCCAGCCGCTCGGACAGGGGCGCGTCCAGGTCCAGCACGCCCTCGCGAGAGAGCATGAGCGCCAGGGCCGCCACCCAGGTCTTGCCGACGCTGCCGGTGATCATGCGCGCGTCCGGGGGCATGGGCACGCCCGTCGTGACGTCGGCCACGCCGGCGGCGGCCCGTCCCGCCTTGCCGTCGTCCAGGACGTAGGCGGCGGTGGCGCCGGGCAGTCCGTGCGCGGCCACCAGGCTGTCGAGCAGCGCGTCGAAGCGAGCCTCGCGCGCGACGTTCCCGTCGGCTACGCAGCCGACGAGCAGGGCGGACAGCAGAAGCGATGACATCAATACGAAGCGCACGATCGACCTCCCCGGTCCCACATCCACGGCGCCGGCATTGAACATGTCGTCGGGATGACGCTCAAGCGAGGGCGGCGACCGCCTCGGCCTCCGTCTCGTAATGCGGGACCATGTCCCAGAGGCAGACGATCTCCAGCAGCATCCTGATGCGCTCGTTGGCCCCGGATACGGCCAGGTTGCCCTCCGCGTTCTTCAACGAGGTGAAGCAGGCGGCGATGATGCCCACGCCGGAGCTGTTCATCCAGTCAAGACCCGCGAAGTCGAGCACGACATCGACGCGTCCGGCACGCACGTCGTCGCGAACGGTCTCGAGGAACTCGAAGCATTGCGGGGAACCGCGGAGGCTGCCGGCCAGGCGGAAGACCAGCACGCGGGGCGCGTCGTGCTCGATACGTTCGTAACTGATCTTCTTCGGCTTGCTCATGGTCGGCTTCCCTCCCCCGGTGAGATGATGCGAGGGGCCGGAGACTAGCATCCCGGCGACGCCGATTCAACCGTTCGCGGCACGGGCCGCCTCAACGCCCCGCCAGCACCGCCTCCACCCGGTCCATCATCGCGGCCTGGTCGAACGACGACCGCACGCGATTCGCGGCGGCCGCTCCCATGGTGCGGCGCAGCTCCGCGTCGTCGAGCAGGCGCGCGAGGGCGCCGGCGAGGGCGGCCTCGTCGCCCACCGGCACCAGCAGGCCGCTCACGTTGTCGACGACCAGTTCGGGGATGCCGTCGACGGGCGTGCCGATCACCGGCACGCCCAGGGCCATGGCCTCGAGCAGCGTGTTGGGAAAACCCTCCTCGCGACTGGGCAGGACCACGATGTCGGAGGCCGCGAGCAGGGAGGGCACGTCATCGCGGAAGCCGAGCCAGCGCACCGTGCCGTCGTCGAGGCCCAGTTCCGCGCCCAGGGCGCGTAGCCGCTTCGTCTCGCCCGGGGGCCCGTCGCCGGCGATCAGGAAGACGGCGTCGACACGCGCGCCGGCGCGGCGCCAGCGGGCGATGCCCCGCAGGAAGGTTTCCTGGTCCTTGCGCGGCCCGACTTCGCCCACCATGGACATTACGTGCGCGCCGGCCGGCAGGTCCAGGGTCGCGCGCGCCGCATCGGGATCGGCAGCGCGGCGCAGGTCCTCGGCGTCGATGCCGTTGGGGATGACGCTCACCTTACGGCGGTCGAACCAGGGCGCGCCGTCGCAGACCTTCCCCACCAGGGCCCGGCAATTGACGATCAACCGGTCCACCAGGTGCGTGTAGACGAGGCGGAAGTGCCAGTTGTCCTTGATGGGATCGGGGCTGCCGCGGCGGACGACCAGGCGGAAGCCGGCGCGTCCGAGCTGGGACAGGCCCACCAGGCGGATCTCGCGGGCCTGGTTGGCCACGGCCACCCGGATGCGCTCGCGGCGCAGCAGGCGCCCGAGGGTCCAGAGGGTGCGGGGGTCCAGGATGCCGGCCATGGCCACGCCGCGGGCGTCGAGGCCCGCCGCGCGGGCGCGCCGCACGATCTCGCCGCCGGGCTGGCCGACCACGAGCACGCGGTGGCCGCGCGACGCCATGGCGCGGGCCGCGTCCAGGAACCACTTCTCGCCGCCGCCCCAGGCGGGCAGCGACGTGACGAAGGCGATCGAGGTCTTGTCCATGCCGATCATTGAGCCCGATCGCCGGCAGGCCGTCAACAAGAAGGCGGAGCCGTCTCTCGACGACTCCGCCCGCGGTCCGGTTCCGTCCGGTCCTATCTCGGTATGGCGATCAGCGGCGTCTGCTCCCCGCGCTGGATCTTCAGCAGCACCGGACGATCCCCGTCCTTCTCGATCAGGCGCCGGAAGTCGTCGACGTCGCGGACGCGCTCGCGCGCGATCTCCACGATCACGTCGCCTTCGCGCAGGCCGCGGTGCCAGGCGTTGCTCGTGCGCGAGACGCTCGTCACCACGACGCCCTCCAGGTCGTCGTCCAGGTCGAGCTGCTGGCGCACGCGGCTCGACAGCTCGCGCACGGCGACCCCCTCGAGCCCGTTCTCGATCTCCTCGCCCTCCTCGTCGCGCCGCGCGCTGCCCGGATTCTCGGGCATCTCGCCGAGTTCCACCGCGAGGCGCCGCTCGCGCCCGTCGCGCAGGACCACCAGGTCGACCTCGGTGCCCACGCCGGCCAGGCTGATGGTGTTGCGCAGACGGCTGATGGAGTTGACCGTCTTGCCATCCACCTCGAGGATCACGTCGCCCTCCTGCAGACCGGCCCGCTCGGCGGGCGTGTCGGGATTGATCTCCGACATGAGCACGCCGCGGGGGCGGTCCATGCCCAGGGCGTCGGCCATGGTCTGGTCCACCTCGCCGGTGACCACGCCCAGCCAGGCGCGCTTGACGCGGCCGTCGGCGACCAGCATGCCCATGATCGTCTCGGCCATGTGGCTGGGGATGGCGAAGCCGACTCCCTGCGAGCCGCCGCTGCGGCTGAGGATGGCCGTGTTGATGCCCACCAGCTCGCCGTCCATGTTGACCAGGGCGCCGCCGGAGTTGCCGGGGTTGATGGCCGCGTCGGTCTGGATGAAGTCTTCGTACTGCATCAGGCCGATGCTCCGGCCCAGGGCGCTGACGATGCCGAGGGTGACCGTCTGGCCCACGCCGAAGGGATTGCCGATGGCCATCACCCGGTCGCCGATGCGCAGGGCCTTGGAGTCGCCGATGCGCACCACGGGCAGGGGCTCGTCGGCCTCCACCTTGATCAGCGCCACGTCGGTCTGCTCGTCCTGGCCGACGATCTCCGCCTCGTACTCCACGCTCCCGTTGAGCAGGACGCGGATCTTGCTGGCCTGCGCGATGACGTGGTTGCTGGTGAGGATGTACCCGTCCTCGCTGACGATGACGCCGGAGCCCAGGGAGCGTTCCACGCGCTCACGGTCCTGGTCCTCGGGCTCGCCGAAGAAGCGGCGGAAGAAGGGATCCTGGAGCATGGGATGCCAGTCGGGCATCTCCACGACCTTGTCCGTGGATATGTTGACCACGCCCGACATGGCCATCTCGGCCACGTCGGCGTAGCTGCGCGGCTCGAGGCCGGGCGCGGCGTGGGCGGCAGCCGGGGACAGGGCGGGCGCCTCGGCGGGATCGCCGCCCGCGGCGTAGACGCCCAGCGTGAAGGCCGCGGCCAGCAGGAGGGCGCCGAGGAACCAGCGCCGGCGGCCGAATCTCTTCGAGTCGTTCATTCGCATCACCTCTCGCGTATCGTGATCAGGGGCTCGTGTGCGGGCGATTCAACGCGGCGGCCGGCGAATAGGTTCCCGGGCCGGGGCCGCCCCGCCAAGATAAGAAAGGGGTCCCGCTCCGGCGAGGGGGACCCCGATCGCATCCGGATGTTCGCGCGGGACTAGCCGTCGTCTCCGATGGCTTCGACCGGGCACTCCTCCAGGGCCTCCTGGCAGAGCTCCTCCTCCTCGGCGTTCTCGGGCTGCTTGTGGACGTAGCTGTAGCCGTCGTCCTCGTTGCGCTCGAAGTTGTCGGGGGCGGTCTGGCGACAGAGATCGCAGTCTATGCAGTTCGAGTCGACATACCAGGGGCCGTCGACGTTGTCAGCGACCTTGTCGGTTGAATCGGCCATGCCACTTCCTCCCGGGGAATGGTCAGCTCATCCATACGTAGCGGCCCCGCGGGCCGCGTGGATCACCACAGTTAGTTATCTCAGTTTTCCGGACTGTCAAGTCGAATATCCGGCCCGCGGCCCGGCTCAGCGGACGTAGCCCAGGGACTCGAGCCGGCGACGGGTCTCCTCGTCGATCTCGACCGGCTCCGGTTCGCCGGCCGCATCGGACGCCGTCGAGGCGCGGATGACGGCGCCCAGGGCCTCCACGACCTCGGGGTGCTCCGCGGCCAGATCGCGGGTCTGTCCGGGATCGCGCGCCACATCGTGCAGGACGGCCGCGCCGCGGCTGTCCACGGTCAGGCGCAGGTCGCCGACGCGCACGGTGGCCAGGGCCCGGTCCAGCCGCGACAGGTCGGCCTCGGGGTTGATCTCCGCCAGCAGGCCCAGCAGTCCCGAGGACGGACCGGCGTACTCCGAGACCAGCGGCCGCTCCGGCGACGCGGGGGGCCCGAACCAGGAACGGCTGAAGGGCAGGTCCGGCGGCGGCGCGAGGCCGGCCAGGTCGAGCACGGTGGCGAAGAGATCCGTCAGCAGCGCGGGGTCGTCGCGCGAGCCGCCGGGCGCCGCCCCCGGGTCGAAGCGGTCCCGCCAGGCCTCGGGAACGTGGATCACGAGGGGCACGGCCAGCAGGGTCTCGTGGACGGAGTACTGATGGTCCATCAGCTCGTGGTCGCCCAGGTTCTCGCCGTGATCGGAGGTCACGATGACGACCGTGTCCTCCTCCAGGCCGCGCGCCGCCAGCCGGTCCAGGACATCGCCCAGGAGCCGGTCGGAAGACCACACGTCGCCGGCGTAGAGTCTCTGCACGCGCGTCCAATCCACGGCGTCCGCCGCATGCAGCCGTGCGTTGAACTCGTGGGCCCGGATGATCGGGACGGTGTCGTCCTCGGGAAGGTCCGCGAGCATGTGCTCCCGGTAGACCCGGGGCGGATCGTAGGCCAGATGCGATTCCAGGAAGTTGGCGAAGAGCAGGAAGGGCACGTCGGCGTCGAGGCGCCCCAGCCAGGCGTCCAGATCCGCGACGATCTCGGCGCCGCCCTGGTCCCCGTCCCGGCTGCGCAGCTCGAAGATGTCGCCGATGTCCGCCTCCTCCCGCCGGGAGAAGCCGCGCAGCAGGAAGGTCGACCTGTCCGAGAGCCAGGGGTTGCTGAAGAAGGCCGCCGTCTCGTACCCGGCGCCGTCCAGGATCCCGGCGAAGGTGGGCCGGTCGTCCTCGAGCCACGAATGCAGGTTGGTGCAGCGGTGGCCGGCCGGCAGCATGCCCGTGAACATGGAGGCGTGGGACGGCACGGTCCAGGGCGCGGCGGCGAAGGCGTCGGTGAAGGTCACGCTCCGCCGTGCCAGGTCGTCCAGCCGCGGCATGAGATCCGACACCTTCAGGGCCGCGGGCGTGTTCGATTCCGCCAGGCCGGCGGCGTCGCGCCGCACGGTGTCGAGCACGATCACGACGATGTTGGGCCGCGTGGGCTCCTTCGCGCAGCCGACACAGGACAGCGCCGCCCACAGGCCCAGGATCACCAACGCCGACCCTCTCAGGATCCCCCTCGTCCGTCCCATCGCGCTCCCCCTACTCGAACCTGTTCTTGAAGGGCAGGAAGGTCATGAAGTCTGCGTGGTGCACCACGTAGGCTTCCGGCGTGCGCGTGACCATGTTCCCCTCGCCCGCGTGGGCGGCGATGATGTGGCAGACCCGGTCGGGCACGCCGCAGGCGCGCGCCACGGCCACGCCGCTGAACGGGTGGCGCAGATACTTGCCGCAGTCGCTCTTGCCGGAGGTGCCGTCGGGGTTCTTCCCGTACTCGAGCAGCTTGCCCACGTCGGCGAGGATGGCGCCGGCGATCACGGTGTCCATGTCGCAGTGCAGGTCGTCGCCGAAGAACTCGTTCATCTTCAGGGCCGATTCCCGGGCCACGTGCACCACGCAGCGCTTGTGGGCCATGAAGCTCACTTTCAGGTCCGGCACCAGCAGCGTGAAGGGGATCCGCTGCAGATCGTCCGCGTCCAGGGCGCTCTCATCGAGGGCCTTTTCCCAGGTCCGGGCGGTCTTCTCCCTCAGATCGGCGTCCTCGATCCACTCCAGTTCTGGCCACAGCGCAACGACTTCCGGATTCATGGCACTTCTCCCTTTGCATCACGACCAAGTTTAACCGACATTAAAATCGCTCCCCGGCATCCGGACCGGCCGGTTCGCGTTTCCGCTCAAGAACCGTCCGCGCCGGGGATCGCAATGTGATACCTAAGTACGGAGACGCGGTTTCCTTTCGCAATGTCGAAGGTGATTCCGCGCCCGGAAACCGCCCGGACGGGCCCAGCGCGGCCCGCGAGCCGGAGCGGCCATCACTCGCCACGAGCGGAAACAACAGGCAGCGAACGGAGCCGCTGCCTCACAGAGGATCGATCGGCCGGAGGCGCGAGCGCGCCGCGGAACGAACTGGCATCGACCTTGCACCTGTCGTCGTACCGGCTCGAAAGCGCCCGCGACGGCGACCGAGACCACCGACATCCACAGCCCCGCAGGGGCCAGCCCGACAAACGAAGACGGAGCGTAAGATGAATCAGAGGAAGCGCATCCCCGTTCTCGCGATCCTGACCGCAGTCTCGATCCTGGCCGTCGGCGCGACGGCCCAGGCCCAGGAAGTCGTGAACTATACCTGGGCAGCGCCGACCACGGGCTCGCCGGTCGACCACTACGTCGTCCAGCATTCCGAGGACGGCGGCGCCTGGGTGACCGTCCAGGACACCCAGACGACGAATTCCTACATGCTCACGGCCGCCTACGACGCCGAGCACCGCCTCCGCGTCGCCGGCGTGGACGGCCAGGGCCGCCAGGGACCATGGTCGGTCGCCTCGGAGCCCTACACGCCCACTCTGGGCGCACCGGGGCAGCCGGGACAGCCGATCGCGGTCTTCTGACCCGTCCGGAACCGAGCGGGCCCGCCGAACCGGCGGGACACGCAAGAAGACGGCACCGCCAGCGCGGTGCCGTCTTCGCTTCATTGTTGATGTATCGAACCAAACGATGCGCGCCGCTTGGCGCTCAATAGGAATTGGGCAGCGCGATCCCGACCCTCAGCACCGCGTAGTGCCAGTCGTAGTCGTCGACGCCCTGGAAGAAGTTCGTGAGCTCCGACGTGCGGATGCGGTTGAGGTTGTACTCCCCGGTGATCTCGAAGATGCCCATGCGCACGCCCAGTCCGGCCGCGCCGGCCACCGAGTTCCGCCCCTCGTCGTAATACTCGTCCGTGTCCAGGAAATCGATCCGCAGCTTGTTGCGGACCAGGGCCGCGCCGAAGGTCAGGAAGAACTGCGGGGCGTCGTTGTACCTGGTGCGGAAGAAGTACTGCACGTCGACCCCGTAGCGGTACATCTTGGCGCCCACGTCCATCAGGCCCTCGACGGCGTCGTCGGTCAGGTGGTTGCCGAACTCCACGTAGTGGAAGGACGGCGAGACCGCCCAGCCGGTGCGCCAGCGCTGGCGGAAACGGAAGCCGACGTCCCAGCCCATGCCGGCTGCGAAGCCGGCGGGCTCCGTCCAGTCGGCCCCGAGATCGCCGAAGGGCTGCACGGCGGCGCCCTCGAGGATCACCTCGGACTGGGAGAGGCCTCCCCGGCGCACGGGACGGGCGTCGGCCGCCTCGGCCAGCACGAAGACGAGGCACAGCGTCGCAAGGCCGGCGGCGACCGCCGGGCGCGATAGCGATTTCATCATGATCTCCTCCAGGTTCTCGCGGCGCCGCCGATTGCGGGCCGCGCCCGCGGAGGTTGGCACGCTCGTTGGAACGCCATGCTAGCGCCGAGGTTCCGTCCGGTCAACCGCATCGCGCTCAGCTCGGGTCCGCCAGCCGGCCCATGAACAGGACGGCGCCGGTCTCCTCGTGGCGGATCAGGAAGAGGAACGGATGGTCGGCGCGGAACTCGACCGCCGGCTCGGGCTCGGCCACGCTGGTCATCTTCATGGTGACGGCCGTGGCCGCGGCGGCCTCGGTGCCCTCCTCGTAGACGTCCACGAAGGCCTTGTGCACCACGTCGCTGATCACCAGGTCCCGGCCGCCGGTGATCCCCGAGAAGTCGGCCCGGCCGGAGAAGGCCGCGGGCATGCCCATGGCGGCCAGGGTCCGGCCCAGATCGAACTGCGAGGTCATCTCGAAGCGCGGCAGGCTGCAGCGCACGCGCTGCGGTGTCGCGGTCGCCAGCCACGCGTCGAGGGTGTCCGCGTCCAGCCGCCGCTCGACGTCGTCGAGCCCGTCGTGCGCGTCGGGCAGCAGGATCCAGAAGGACAGGGCCTCGCCGTCGTAGGGCAGTTCCAGGACGCGCAGCCCGTCGGCGGTGCCGAGGTTCAGCCGCTCGACCTGGAGCATGAAGGGCGCCTCGACGCTGCGGCCCGACGCGGTGTGGAAGGGCGCGTCGCGGGTGGCCCGCGGTTCGAAGGCGTGCTTCCAGAGGCCGAGGAAGTAGACGGCGTTGGTCAGCACCAGGCGCGTGTCCCCGTCCACCGTGCCCGGCTGGAGCAGATCGAGGATCTTGTCCTCGGTCCGTTCCGCGACCCAGTCGTTGATGGTCACGCGCGCGCGGTCGGCGTCGGCCCGGAAGTCCAGGGGCGTGTAGCCCCCGTCGTAGTGCGCCTTGACGGTCGCCAGGAAGTCCGGCAGCAGGGCGTAGCCGTCCTGTCCCCAGAGCCGGTTGGCCACGCGCAGGGTGTGCGTGGCGTCCCCGGCCGGTTCGAGGTCGGCCTGCAGCCCGGCGAGGGCGCGGTGCACGTCGTCCCGGCGGTCGGGCAGGCGGAGGGTCTCCGCCATCTCGCGCGCCGTTTCGCCGCGGGCGCCGGCGTAGGTCATGGCCAGGGCCACCGAAATGCTCGACGGCGAGAAGAAGAGGTTGCCGTCGCCTCCGCGCAGCATCGCGTAGAGATCGCAGGCGAAGGCGTTTCCCGACGCGGCCGCGTCGACGGGCTCAGGGGCCTTCGGGCGGCGGCTGCCCGCGAGCCCGGCCGAGCCGGCCGCCAGCGCGGCCAGCAGGATCGTTGCGATGACGTATTTCATATCCGCGTACCTCCCTTTCTCATGGCATGAGAACATGAAAACGCGACGGGCGCCACGGGTTCCCGCGGCACCGGCCCGCCGGGCGGTCGCCAGAGGGGGCCGGTTGGCCTATCATGATCGGCGCAGACGTCCCGTAACAGGATCGCCAGGGAGGATGAGCCCATGACCCGGACCTTCTTCACCGACCGCCGCCCCCACGACGGCCTCGACTACGACGCCTACCTCGCCCACATGGCGCAGCGCGCCGCGACGCCCGTCGACGGCCTCGACGCGGACGAGGCCGAGCGCATCGGCTACACGAAGCTGAACCTGCATCGCTCTCAACGCATCGACCGCACCTACGCACCCTCCACGGCGGCGACGGACCTGCTCGAGCGCATCGCCGCGCCGCAGCTCTGGATGGTGCTCACCGAGCCGTGGTGCGGGGATTCGGCCCAGTGCCTGCCCTATGTCGCGGCCCTGGCGCGGCGCTGTCCCGCCGTCGACCTGCGCATCCTGACGCGCGACGACAACCTGGACATCATGGACCTCTACCTCACCGGCGGCAGCCGCAGCATCCCGCGCCTGGTCGTCTTCGACGCGGACGGGAACGAGCTCGCCGGCTGGGGCCCGCGACCGGCGGCGGCCCAGGCGGTCTTCGACACGGCCAAGGCGGAAGGCCTCGACAAGCCGGAGCTGCTCGAGCGGCTCCACCTGTGGTACGGACGCGACCGCGGGCGCGCCGTCGAGGCGGAACTCATCGACATGCTCGCCGGCCTGCTTGACCGGGCCGAGCCGTCTCCCTAGTCTCAGTCATATGCAGGGCCCGCGACGCCGCCCCCGCGCCGCGGGCCTCGATCCACTCACCTCGACCGGGCCGCGCGCCCACCCCACACGCACTCGCATGACGATGGACGAAGCCGTCGATGCTCCGCCCCGCGGAGACGTCGGGTCGGACCCGTATATCCGGAGGCGCCGTCATGCCGAACATCCCGCGCATCCTCATCATCCTCTCGGGCAGCCTGCTGATCGGCTGCATGAGGGAGTATCCCGTGGCGAAGGATCACCTGATCGCGACACCGGAGAATCCCGTCCCCGGCGAGTCGGACGGCTGTGCCGCGCCTCCCGCCCGCGACGCGTCGATGGGCCCGTGCCGGCCCAATCCCTTCACCGAATCCACGTCGGTTCTCTTCAAGTTGCGGCGCGCCGGACCGGTCACCCTCGCCGTGTACGACCTGTCCGGCCGCCTGTTGGTGGTATTGATCGAGGGCCACAGGATCGAGGGACCCCACCGGGCCACGTGGCGCGGACGGGATGCGGCGGGGCGCGCGGCGCCCGCGGGCATCTACATGATCCGTTTCAGAGCCGCCGGCGTGCGCGAAACACAGCGATTGGCGAGACTGCGTTGAACGGCGTAACACATTGGTTTCACACGAAATAACAAAAGGTCCGACAGGGCCGCCTTTCATCAGATTTTCTCACACTTGAGGCGCCGTTGTGCTATGATCCCGGATCACCCCTGACCCCGACGCCTGTCGGACGCCGGGCGTCGTACATGCATGCAGAAACACGGGAGATGATTCAAATGCGCAGAATGTTCCGCCGCGAAAGCGGTCGCCTCGGTTGGATGACCCTGCTGGCCCTGACGATCGCAGCGATCGGGGCCGTTTCCGCCCAAGCCGACGTGCTCATCAACGAGACCGACGCCGACAACGTGGGTACCGACACCCTGGAATTCGTCGAGCTCTACGGCACGCCCCTCGAGTCGCTGGACGGCAAGGTCCTCGTGACCTTCAACGGCAGCGACAACCTGTCCTACAACAGCGCCTACGACCTCGACGGCTACGCCCTCGACGCCAACGGCTTCTTCGTGATCGGCGGCGCCGCCGTCGTCCCGACACCCGCATACGTGGTGTCCGACGGCTGGCTGCAGAACGGCGCCGACGCCGTGGCCCTCTACACCGGCGACGCCGTCGACTTTCCCAACGACACGCCCATCACGTCGACCGGCCTGATCGACGCCATCGTCTACGACACCGGCGACGCCGACGACGCCGAGCTCCTGGCCGGCCTGACGCCGGGCCAGCCCCAGATCGACGAGTACGAGAACGGCAACGGCACCACCGAATCCTGCCAGCGCATCCCCGACGGTGGCGGCGGCGCCCTGGTCACCACGTCGTACGTGGTGCAGGCACCGACACCCGGCTCCACCAACGGCGGCGTACTCCCGCAGCCGCCCCAGATCGAAAACGTCATCCACCGCTCGCTGCTGCCCATCCCCGGCGAGGCCGTCACGGTCTATGCCGACATCACCGACAGCGACGGCACGATCAGCAGCGCCGACATCATCTACCAGATCGACGGCGGCGGCTTCATCAACACCGCGTCGATGACCCTGGACACCGGCGACACCTACGCGGGCACCATCCCCGGCGCCCCCGACGGCTCCGCCATCGACTACTACGTGTCGGCCACCGACGACGACATGCAGACCACCACCAACCCCTCGGACGCCCCGGTCGGCTTCTTCAGCTACACCGTGGCCCCCGAGCTCGTCACGCCCATCGCCTTCATCCACGCCGACTCGGCCGGCTACGACGGCACGACGGTCTTGATCCAGGGCCAGGTCTTCATCCCCGGCGACTACAAGGCCGACGGCACGTCCGTCAGCGCCTACGTCCAGGATGCGTCGGGTCGCGGCCTGAACATCTACGGCACCTACTACAGCACCGGCATGGACCTGCTCAACGACACCGGCAACGTCGTCAAGGTGACCGGTCGCGTGGACTATTACTTCCGGACGCTCGAGCTGCTGAACTACGAGGTGGAGCTGGTCAGCAGCGGCAACCCGCCCCTCACGCCCGACGTGCAGACCACCGGCGCCGCGGCGGCGCTCAGCAACGAGGGCACCTACATCCAGACCACCGGTGAGATCACCGCCATGGCGACCACCACCGGATCCAACCCCGCCACCAACTGGACCGTCGATGACGGTTCGGGTGAAGTCGTGATCCGCATCGACGACGACATCGTCGACATGTCCGGCTGGCTGATCGGCGACGAGCTGGTCGCCGCGGGCGCGGGAGGCTCCTATTCCGATCAGGGTCAGATCATCGTCGGCCTGCTCTCCGACATCACCAACAACGGCCAGGAGCCCGACACGACGCCGCCGGTGCTGGTGAGCGCCACGCTGTCGCCGCCGGTCACGGTCATCCTGCAGTTCGACGAGGTCATGGACGCCACGACCTGCGACAACGCGGCCAACTACGAGGTCTACGAGACCGCGACGCCCGGCAACACCATCGCCGTGACCGCCGCCGCCCTGCAGACCGATCCCACGGTCGTGCACCTGACCCTGGCGTCGGATCCCACGGGCACGCCGCACACGGTGCGCATCAACAACGTGGAGGACCAGCACGGCAACCCGATCGCCGCGAACACCACCGCGCCCATCGCCGAGCCCGTGCTGGCCGAGATCGAGATCACCGAGATCATGCAGAACCCTCTGCGCCTGTACGACTCGGAGGGCGAATGGTTCGAGGTCCACAACTACGGCACCGTGGCCGTGGACATGAACGGCTGGACCATCGCCGACGCCGACTTCGACTCCCACGTGATCGACAACGGCGGCCCGCTGGTCATCAACGCCGGCGAGTACAAGGTGTTCTGCATCGACGCCACGGCCATGGCCGGCCAGGGCGTCACCGCCTTCTACGAGTACACCGGCATCACGCTGTCCAACAGCGCCGACGAGGTGATCCTCTACGACGGCGACTCGGTGCAGATCGACATCGTCGCGTACGACGACGGCGTGACCTTCCCCGATCCCGACGGCGGCTCGATGCAGTGGAACGAGCTGGGCGACAACAACCTGGGCACGAACTGGGGCGCGGGCGGACCGCTCTTCGGCGACGGCGACCAGGCCACGCCCGGCGCGGTCAACGACGTGACGACCATCGTCGACGTCACCCCTGCGATGGTCACCGCCCTCGGGCGCAACCATCCCAACCCCTTCAACCCGATGACCAACTTCAGCTTCTCGCTGCAGCAGGCCGACCACGTCAGCCTGAAGGTCTTCGACATCCGCGGACGCGAGATCCGCACGGTCGTCGAGACCAACCTCGGCGCCGGCGAGTACGTCAACGTGTACAACTGGGACGGCCGCGACCAGAGCGGACGCCCCGTGAACAGCGGCACCTACTTCTACCGACTGACCACGGGCTCCGGCTTCAGTCAGTCCATGAAGATGACGCTGCTCAAGTAATCCACCCCCCAGGTGGACGCGAGGACGGGCGGGGCTTCGGCCCCGCCCGTTTTGTCCTTCGCCCGAGCGGACGCTTACTTCATGAGCGCCATCCGACGAATTTCACTATAGGCCCCTGCGCGCAGGCGACAGAAGTAGATGCCCGAGGCGACCCGGCGTCCGAAATCGTCGAGGCCGTTCCACGTCGTCTCCTTGCGGCCGGCCTCCTCGCGTACGCCGCGCCGGAGAGTCCTGACGATCCTCCCTTTCGTGTCGAAGATCAGCAGATCCACTTCGGATGCGACGGCCAGGTCGAAGCGGATGGTCGTGCTGGGATTGAATGGATTGGGATAGCACTGATGCAGGGCGAATGCATCAGGCACTTCGTTCGCGTTGACGCCGGTGATCTCCGCTCCCTCCCATCGTGTCGGCTCTCCCTCGTTGCCGGCGGCATCGACCGCCGTCACGAAATAGCAATAATCCCAGGGGGCGCCGGGCATCCCCGCCAGATCGTCTGACCAGGTTGTGACGGGTACGGATATGAGAGCCGAACTCGAGTCGAAGGAACAGTCCTCACGGAGGCCGCGATAGATCACATAGGCCTGAATGTCCGGATCGTCGTTCTCGTCCCAGCTCAGGTGATTCCCGCTCGCCGCAAAATCGACCACCAGGCCGAGCGGCATGCCGGGGACCAGGTTGTCGATGCTGTACCCCTGGATCGTCGATGTGTCGTAGTAGGTGAAAGGATCGGGCGTCGTCGTTCTGAGAAAGAACGTCGACAGGCAAACGCCCGAGGCGGTGGAATCGCAGAGGGTCTCCGCCACGAACTGGTACACGTCGTCGCCGTGGGCCGGAACGAACGACAGGAAATCCCAGCCTTCGAGGCGCGATGGTGGATCGGCCGTTTTGAATTCCCCCTGTTCCCGATATACCTCGTAACCGGTTATCGCCACTTCGCTGCCGGGTGCGTCATATACGGACCGGTCCCACACGAGCCGCAGGCGTCGTCCCTGGTCGTTGGGAACATCCGAAACTTCGGTGATCAGGGGCAAGGGGTCGCCATACAGACCCGCGAAGGTGAGGGTGTCCATGGCGGCCAGGATCTGCGAAGGCGGTGCGGACGGCGTGATCCAGCCCCCCAGCTCCCCCCAGACGATGTTGTAGGTGCCCGGCTCCATTCCGTTCAACAGGTCGTCGCCCGATCCGGCCTGTACGAGACTGCTGGGACCGTACAGTGTCCACGGTGCGGTGATGTCGCCGGGTTCGACGATGATCTCGATCGTGCCTTCCGGCGCCGCCTCCGTGGTAAAGATCGCCGAATCGGCATCCGACATGGCATCGGTGTCGGTTGCCGTGAAGAGGATCGTCTCGCTCCCCGACCAGTCCGGATCGGGCTTGGTGACGGTCGCCACCCGGTCGGTGATGTCCACCAGCAGCTCGACGTTCCCCGAGTAGCCCCAGATCAGGGCGTCGTCCGGGTCCTCGACGTCACTCACGTAGTCATCGAGGGCAATCGAAGCGAACGCCGCCCCGTGAGACACGGTCTGGTCCGGAATATCTGTCACCATCGGCGGGTGCAGCTCCGCGCACCCCTCGAGCAAGGCGCCGACATACTCGCCGCAGGGGCTGTTGATTCCCAGACACGGCGAGTTTGCCCGCAGCGAGAGATCGCCGACGCCCGCATCGCAGAACAGGGGGTCTGCGCTGAAGTTGTCCAGGACACCCAGCTGCCCGGCAAGGCAACCCGTCCAGTCACCACCGACATTCCCGTACACGTCAGAGCATTCGAGCGTGACCGTGGCATTGTCCCCGCAGGTCACCGCGCTGTTGCCCGGATTGAAGGCCAGAATCGACTCGATGACCGAGGGGGCGGTCGTGGAACCGAAGAAGCTGAGGGCGGAACCCTCGCCTCCGGCCGTGTTCTCGTGGATTGTGCAATTCTCGAAGGATGGCGATGTGAATGCGCAATGCAGGGCGCCGCCGTTCTCGCCGGAGGTGTTCCCCGCGAAAACGCAATGATCCAGGACGCCCGCCCCCCCGTGGTCATAGAGCCAGTAAATCCCTCCGCCTCTCGTATCGGCATCGTTGTTCGTGATCACGCTGTCGAGCACCTGAAGATCGACGTGATCCACAGCGATGGCACCGCCGAATCCGGCCGTGTTGTTCTCGAACACGCAGGTGTCGATCACCAGCGTGCCGTATGCGGCGCGAATCGCGCCGCCGTAGGAACCGGGCGCCGTGTTGTTCGCGAGGCGACAATCGACCAACTCAAGGGTCCCCCCGCCGTCGCAATGGACGCCGCCACCGGTCGGATTCCCAAGACCGCCCACGATCTCGAAACCCTCGAGGCGGGCCGTGCCGGACCCATTGAAGACCAGGTCCCGCGAGGTGCCGTCACCGTCGATGACACAGGTTCCGGGCCCATCTTCCGCCCAGACCGTGATGCCGTCCCGCATCTGGACGGGCAGGACCTCCCCGTTCGTGGAAGTCGAGTATACGCCGGCATGGACCGCGACGGTGCCGTCGACCGGCGCGTTGTCCAGGCCATGCTGGATCGTCCGGAACGGGTTGGCGTGCGAGCCGTCACCGGTGGCGTCGTCGCCGGTCGTGGCCACGTGGACCGTGTCGCTGATCGCGACATAGACACCAGAGAAGTCCAGGGTGCCGCCGGCCGTCAATTCGCCGCACGACTCGGCCGGATCCGGCGAATCGAACCCTGCGTGATCCAGCCAGACGATACGGTAATGCCCCACGGGCAACGACAACGAGTCGTCGCCCGTGTCCGTACGGTTGTATCCGTAGCGCCCAAGCAGTCGCCATCCGGCCGTATCCGGGGTCACGTCGACGTTGATCGTGCCCGTTGCCGGATTCACGACGAAGGCCTCGGCGCCGCCGCCCGCGGGGCTCAGGGCGAAGATGTCATACGAGGGACCGCCGACGTAGCAAGGGGCCGGCGGATCCAGGCTCGAGTTCGCGATTGGGCCCACGAGTGCGTAGACGGGATCGGTTGTCGTGACCATCAAGGTGAAGGAGATCAGAGCGTGTTCGCTTCCGGACAGCATCGGTAAGGAGAACTGGTATTCGGGTGGGATCAACAGGTTCGTCGCCCCATGCAGATCCGTCCCCATAGGCACCAGGTCACCCAACAGTTCCACCCTCGCCTCGAACGCTCCCACGTCTGTCGTCTGTGACAGGTTCCGAATCACCACGTGCAGAGTGAACTGGTTGAACGCGGGTTGCGTCGTGAACGGATCGCCGAGACCTCCGGTATCGAGATACACGCCGACGATATCGGCTGCGGTCCCATCGTGGAGATAGTTCCCGATCACGTCGAGTTCCGCACCGACACCGACCGAGATCGCCTGCTGAGCCGGGCAGGGCAGATCCCAGCCCGGATGCCCGGCCGGTTCGCCCCAGGTCACGGTGTATGATCCGGATATCACGGACAGGTCGGCGGGACCGCTTCCGCTATGGGTCTGGGGGCCCGCAATCTCCCAGGGAGCGCCGATGGCGGCCGGTCCCGGTCGGATGTGCACGAGCCCGCTGTTCGCCTCGACGGTGAGATCGGCCGAGGCCTGGGCCGGCGTAGGATCGTACTGATCCAGAGCGGTGACCACGGCCGTGTTCGTGATCTCGGTGCCTCCGGCCGCGGCGATCTCCGCGCTGACGAGGAGTGTGGCATCACCGCCGGGGGCGAGAGTCGGCACTGTCCAGACGGCAGCATCGAAGGTCGTCCCGGGCTCGGGCGTGTAGACAGGACTGATCAGGCCGGCGGGCAGTGGATCGGAGACCAGGATGCCCGTGGCCGCATCGGGACCGTCGTTGTCGAGCGTGATCGTGTACGTGACGACCTGCCCGGCCGTCGGTGTGGCGTCGTCCACGTCCTTCGTCAAGACCAGGTCGGCTTCATACTCCAGGAGATAGGTCCCGGAGAGCGTCAGACCCAGGGCGGTCAATTCGCCGCACTCGGTAGACGGTTCCGGCAGGGCGTGCCCGTTCAACGGCTCGAACACCAGTCGATATCCGCCGGCGGGCAGAGTGAGGCCCGGCTCATCCCCCTGGCCGCCTAGGTGCAGGCCGTAGGGACCGATCAGGGTCCACGGCGCCGCGTCGGGAGTGACCTCTACGGTCAACACGCCCGTCTCGCCAGGATTGATCAGGAACGACCCGCCCCCCCCGCCCACGGGCGCCAATGGGACGACTCCACCCGACGACGTGTAGTTGGGCACCGGCGGCACGGTCGCCGTAGTCGCAGAGGCCAGGATGTCGAATACGCCGGGGGCGGTCCCGCTCACCATGGCGTTGAATCTGATGATCGGGAAGGCGTCCAGACCGCTGAAATCAATGGGCACCACGTACTCCAGCTGGAAATCGGGCGGCGACACATAGTTGTTCGCGGTATGGAGATACTCCCAGAATATGGGCGAAGTCAGTTCCGTCGTCGGGATCGGAATCGAGCCCTCGCACCACGACATATCATCTTCCGATGGGTTGATTATGACGTAATAGAATACCAGCGATTCGCCGATCCCGTAGTCGGCGTAGGGGAGGCTCGTGGCTTCCTCGTCGAGGAAGATTCCGAACATGTCCTGCGGCGTGCCGTCATTGAGATAGTGTCCGGAAAAAGTGATGTCGCCGTCGGGCGTCAACATCTGCGCCTCTGTGGCCGGACAGGGCCGATACCAGCCCGGGGCGCCGACCGGCTCTTCCCATACGATCGTATAGATGCCGACGGGAACATCGAGCTGGGCCTCACCGGAGCCGGTGTGCGACTCGGGACCGGTGAGCGTCCAGGGCGCGTCGATGGCCACCGGACCGGGCTCGATGTTGATCGTTCCGGTATCTGTTGCGAAGGACACGACGGCCGGCCCCGCGTAGGACACGTTGGTGGCCTTCTCGCCCCAGCAGTCGGCGTAGACGAAGTCCGAATAACCGCTCGACGTATGCGGGGATAGTTCGATGAGGCCGCCCGTCGATCCGGACACGAAGAATTGTACGGTCGCCAACACGACGGGCCTGTCGGGACCGGCGTCCGCACACAGGCCCAGGCCATGCTCGACGCCTTCGAGGTGGGACACCCCGCGGGATATCCCCCCGTACACGGTACTCATGTGCGTCACGCAAGCTGGCAGGGTGAGGCTCCAGGCTGCGCCGCGAACGCCGGTCGGCTCCTGCGCGTCGAGAATGACGTAGGCGGTGATCACCTGGCCGGTTTCGGCGGATATGATGTTGCTCTGTCCTTCGGTATCGAAGAAGACGCCGATGGTGGCATCAGGCGGCGTCTTGGGTGCGTCGAACCTGTCGCCCATGCTGAGCGTCGGAGGATCGTCCATCTTGCCCGGGTGGGCGCTGCAAGAAACGCCCACTTCCTGGCCATAATCCATGAGGACCAGATCGGATAGATCCAGAGTTCCGTCCCAGAAGAAATCGGAGCGGTATTCGTAGTCACCCGGATCCGCGGCGAAGGCGTTCATGTCACCGATGAACGTCGCCTGATCCGCCAGGGTCACCTGGAGATCGCCATCGATATCCGGGCTGTTCACACGGATATCGAATCCAGGAATCTGGTTCAACAGCTCCCCGGCGACCAGGATGTCCACAAGTTCGCCCGGCCCGCTGTAACCGCCCCCCGACAGGGCGCCGCTGAAATAGGTTTCGCCGTTCTCGTCGGTATCGGCATCCGCAATCGATCCGCTGTGGCAGGCCACGAAACCACCGGAATCCGTCGCCAGCCAGAGATCTTCCCCCGGATACCGGTACACGGGATCACCGGCGATCGAGAGAAGCGTCACCCGGATCGATCCGTCCACTATGCTGCCGTCGTCGGCACGGGCATGATCAAGAGCGGCCCCGGCACCGCCGGGAATCGTGAAGACCGAAACAGGCGATACGGGATTGACCATCTCAACATGCGACACGTTTACATCCGGCGGGATCCATGCATCCCCCGAACCCTGGGGGGTCTGGAAATAATCGAGAATATCCATCAGAAGCACGTTCCGGAGCGGAGCGTTCCAGGCGGAACTCGACCCCGGGATCATGCTCAGATCGTAGGGCAGGTAGACGACCCTCGCGTCCGGAGAGGACAGATGGAGCGTTGCGGCCTGCTCGTACTGAGACGAAGGCATATCGGGATAGGTCGCCAGTGCCTGGCAGCCGAGGGGAGGATAGTCCTGCACGACATCTATGCCGAGATGGAGCGGGCATTCACCTTCGACGCTCCAGGACGCGACGTTGCTGAAAACAGGGTTGCCCGGGACCACATCGACCACCGGATTTTCAGCTCCGATCCATGGCGTCAGGTCGCCATCCACCCACTCCATGCCCATTCGGTGTATCATGAAGATGATTCCACCGCCCGGCAGGTTGTTCCATAGATCCGACACGAGGTTGCTGCCGCACAGC
>Ga0180429_10001510_pt1 | contig 19725 bp, 16 predicted proteins | sample SS_ome_FD_132428 | JGI IMG/M metagenome (GOLD analysis project Ga0180429, IMG submission 132428) | Hypersaline lake sediment archaeal communities from the Salton Sea, California, USA - SS_1_S_1 metaG | ecosystem: Environmental > Aquatic > Non-marine Saline and Alkaline > Hypersaline > Sediment ...
CATGCCGCAGGCCAACACGACCTGTGTGGACCGCATGACGAGACCCTCCTCGTGTCTGTGCCCTTACGTCCGTATTGTACCGGCATTCGGGGCGAAATGTCAAGAAGGTCCCGATGGCGGCATCACCCCCCATGCGGTGTGGTTGCCAATAATATCAACGGTCGAGCAGAATAGCAGTGTACACGCACAGCTTTCTTTCACCCCGACAGACGTGATGGACTACCAACACACCCAGACCGGAGCGTTGCACCTGATCGTCTTCGCCACGGCCGGCATTCTCTTTGCCGGGGCGTGGTTCGCGCATGGCGATGCGGCGGCGGCGGTTTTGCTTGCGATCGTAGCCGCCCTTACGCTTGCGCTGGCATTCTGTTTCAAGACCCTGACGGTGCGGGACGAGGGCGACCGGTTGGCGATCCGCTTTGGCCCCCTTCCGCTGTTCCGCGGGACGATCCGCTACGCCGAAATCACGGCCGTGGAGCCGGGCCGGACCAGTTTTATCGATGGTTGGGGAGTACACTATTTGCCGTTGCGCGGGGCAACCTACAATCTCTGGGGATTCGGCTGTGTCAAACTCACGCTGGGCAAAAAGGTCATCCGCATCGGCACCGACGACGTAGACGGCCTGATCGAAGTGCTCCGCGCCAAAATCAAGCGGTGAGGGGCGGCACGGAAACCAACTCGCGCTAGGACATCTCGCATTCGGTCTGCGAGCCACATACTCCACAAACCCGAACAACCTGACTGAATTGCCAGGTTTCTTTCGACTCATCCTTCTCATCTTTGGCCAGCCAACGAGCCCAGATCACCAGCCAATTATCGTCCCTGGGGTTGCCGTTTCCACAGCGGACACCGGGAATCTCATTGTCGTGATTGTGGTCGAAGACAAAGTCGTCTTCCGGCGGAACCGGTGGCAGGTACGAAACAGCGCCGTCCGGTGGACTCTCCGGGACGGGGTTGGGCTCGGAGTGGTAGACGAACGCCCGCACCTCGAGCAATGTCGCGCCCTCGGGCATGGGTATTGTCCCAACCGAGCAGATATGGCCAGAGGGGCAGCGGCACTCATCCTCCCCCGGTTCAACGCGACCCCCGGTACGAACGGGCGTGGTAGCAGGGCAAGGACTGGGAACGTCAACTGCTCGTGATCCTTCTTTGGGATCGGTCATGTGTGGATTCCTCCGAAACTAGATAACTGGGTTAAGCAAAGTGCATCAAAAAACGACAATGCTGGCGTTGCGAAAGACGGCATCGCTCCTATAGAAATACAATCCGAATTGGCCGAAGTAATCTTGCCGGGTGAAGTCGGCATTGGCTTCGGCAATACAAAGCTCGTGCAGGTCGGCCCCAGCCCAACGCACACGAATGAGCTGTCCTCCATGCACCTCGATATCGAGAACCTGCGGTGCCTTCGACATTGCCTCGACCGGAGTTGCGCCAAGGGCAACCTCTCTAATGTGGATGCCGCCGGGTCGGTCGTGATAGCTAACCAACGAACGTTTCATCATAAACGGGAACTCCGCGCGATTCTGCCCACGGTTCGGCTGGAGTTCCAGGCGGTGAAATCGCCAAGCCGGCCCTTCACCATCCACCAGCGGTTGATAGCCGAAAAACACTCCCACGCCCCCGGCCCATTGACTCTGGAAGATGTCTACCTTTAGGATATAGCCTTCCACTGGCGGAACCGAGCCCAGCGAAAGAAGCCCCAGTGCATTGCAGTAGACGCTGAGTTGACGGATTTCCGGAGAAAGGTGTTGGGTTGACAGCGGGCTCTGCGGCCAGTACACGTAGCTTGGCTCGACGTTCAGCAGCGAATACTGGAAGTCGCGGCGCAATTCATCCGGTTTCAAGAGTTCGAAGCACGGCTCACGCGGTTGTGTTGCACCGGGTTCCCGCTCCGCGCGCAGGTCTTCATCAGTCGGCAGGACCCGCTGGTCGGCGTCGCCGGGCCGCAACGACGGCAAGAGCAAATAGCCGATGCCTCCACCGGTCGCTATCAACACGATAAGCAGAGACGCCACAAGAAGCCCGGCCTGGAACCGACGTTTTGTGCCGTGAAGACGGCCAGCAGTGCCGTCAGTTGATCTTTCCGGTGAGATTGTGCCGGTAAGATTGTCAGCGGTGCTGGCATCGGGTGGTTCATGGCACACCAAGTCATCAAGGGCAGTTCCGCGTGCGTGACGCGCAAGATGGTCCGCCACCTCGGCAGCGGTATCGAACCGCTCACGTGGATTCTTGGCAAGCAACCGCTTGAGCAGGCGCTCTATGTCAGCACTAAGGCCATTACGATATTGGTGGAGAGGCGGCGGAGGGTCAGTGGCGTGTGCCGCCAGTTTCTTCAGCGTCGTATTGTAGCGGCCCCCCCCAAAGAGAACCCGGCCCGTCAAGAGCCGATACAAAACGCACCCCAGGCTGTACAAGTCAGCCCGCCGATCAAGGCTTCCTTTCCCCAGACCCTGCTCCGGCGCCATGTAATCCGCCGTGCCTAGGATCTGATCGCTCGAGGTCGCCATGCTGGTAACTGTTTCGCGGTGGCGCAACAGCGCCAGGCCGAGATCAAGGATCTTGACTTGCCCGGCCTCGGTGAGCATCAAATTGGAGGGCTTGACGTCGCGGTGCACGAAGCCGTGTTCGTGAATGTATGCCAGCCCCAGAGCGGCCTGCCTCGCGATCTCGCACGCATCCGCGACGCCCAGTTGACGCTTCCCGCTGACGATTCTGGACAAGTCGGTTCCAGCTACGTACTCCATGGCCAGGAAGTGAAACCGATCCACTACACCTGCATCCAATGCACGGACAACGTGTGGATGGTCCAGTTTGCCGATGGCTTCCATCTCCGCGTAGAATCGTTTAACGTAGCGGTCGTCATGGCTGCGGTCGCGAGGTAAGATCTTCAAGGCGATTTCACGCCCAAGATGGACGTGTTTCGCCTTGTAGACGGCACCCATCCCACCCTCGCCTAATAGTCCAAGTATGCGGTACGGGCCAAGTTGCTCGGGCAGCTTTTCCACTGAGGGCACCGCTGCGGCGGCACACAGCTTGACGGAGTTGATACGCTGCACGAATTCCCGATAGCCGGTATCGTCGCGATAGGCACGCACGCTGTTGATGTCCCGTAGTCGCCGTACCATCTTGTCGTTGTCGTCGTCAAGGTCGAGCAGCGTGTTCTCGCACCGCCTGCATACCTCCAGATGCCCACCCACCCGCCGCAGCGCTTCCTCGTCGAGCTTGCCGAGATTGAAGGCAACCAGTTCTTCTCGATCGGGGCATCCCGATCGGTCGTTGTGATGGGCACCGCAACCATTCATACGATCCCTCCCGGCGACCGATATGCATCGGCTTTCACAAGCCTGTTCAGGCGGCCATCGCCACTTGCCGTTACTCCATGGCCTCGGCAAACTCCATTCGCAACCGCCGCAGGATGCGTGACTTGACGTTGTAGACGGCGCTGGTTCTTCTCCCCAGGTCGGCGGCCACGTCAGCGGGATGATGCCCTTCGACGACAACGCGGAGAAACGCGGCCGAATACCACTTCGGGAATTCGTTTCCGATAATCTCGATTGCACGTGCGTAGAGGAGGTTGAGTTCATCGTCACAAGACGGCTCACAGCCGGCATCAACGGTTGGAAATGGCATATCGGCCGCCAGGCGCTGAGCGTCGCTGCCGCCCACGGCTTGTGGCTCGTGTCCGCGACGGCGGCGAAGGTCGGCAATCTTGTTGCGAGTAATGGTCCGTAGCCACCCCCGAAACGTGTCTCCGGGGCGATCGCGGCGAAAGCTCACTAGGTTTTCCGCCACCGACACGAACACGTCCTGACCAACGTCAGCGACGTCGGACTCCGACACACCCGCCTGCCGACACCAGCAGTACACCAACGGCGCATACAAATCGCGCAGCCGCTCCCAAGCAGCTTCATCATTCGCCTTCGCTCGTTCGAGCAGGGTGAGCGAAGTGGAACTGACAGACTTACTAATATTAACGGGATCGTCTATCAAGAGACACCTCCAGGCAATCCACACTATCATTCAACCGGTTGTGCGGCATGATAACGCGCACAAGCACAAAACGGAAGGGTTTGGGGTCCCCTCGGGAGGGTTCGCAAGTCGACTCGGGACGAGGACCTTGCCAACGGCTCGAATCTGCACGCAGAAACTCCCGATCAAGGTGCTCTGCTACGGGAGCGTACCACGTCGACGGATTCGGGTAGATACCCGCGTTATATATGGTGAAGGGATGCACCGGTGTTCCAGCCATACGGATTTCGGAATCGCTGAAGAAACCACGGGCAATTCCGGCCGGGGTGCCAACTAGCTGTCACCGCGACCTGCTATCATTCTCTGTACGTATGGGCAGCGCTAGGAAAACCGCTGGAGTATTGTCGATTATTTGCGGTCTTGTAGGGAGTTATTGACGTGAAACTGATCGATCGTCGCACCGATGACGGGTCTCGGCGTTTCGCCCGTTTGCCCAAAGGGGCCACCTGGGAAGCACTGCGCGACCACGTCGCTAAGTTGGCAGGCAGCGAAATCGAAGACCTCGTGGTCCCTCGGATCGAGGAGCCCTGGCTCCGTTTCACCTACCAGGGTCACCGCTTCTTGGTGAGAAACCACGACGGCGGGTTCCACTTCTTCGTCAGCGACCCGCTCTGCTCCGACATGCACTTGTACCGGGTGGCTTCTCACTGCGAGCGGCTGCTGGGGAGCGAGTAAGGCACGGCCGGTGATCTGTCCCGACCCGCCGGCAACTGCTATACTCGGCAAACTGGCATGGTTGCTGGTTTTCAACCCGCTCGAGTAGGGGAACGACCCATGAAGCCCACGAGCCTGCTTGCGGTAATCACCGGCCTGGCCCTTGCGGTGGCGTGGCCGGAGCCGACAATTTGCGCCGATCCGATACCCGGGTTCGAGAAAGGACCGCCCATGGATCGCGTGATACCGGGCGAGTTGATCGTCGATCCGCCGACGTTGGAGAATCTCGGCTTCCGCTGGTACGTCAAGGGCGACAGCAATCGCAACGCTTCGGTTCGGGTGGCGTATCGAGAGGTGGGTGAGAACGCGTGGCGCAACGGGATGCCGATGCTCCGCGTACATCACGAAGTGGCCAACCAGGACTACGAACCGTATCGCACCGGCAACTTGTTCGCCGGCAGCGTGCTGTTTCTCGAACCCGGCACGGCCTACCAGGTCCGTCTGACAATGGACGACCCGGACGGCGCCGGTCCGCCGCCGAAGCTGCTGACCGTCTCCACGCGAAGTGAGCCGGACGCGCGACGGGATGGTCGCCGGCGGCACGTGTACCCCGCCGATCACAAAGGCTCTACACCCCGGGGCGCCATCCTCGGGTTCGAGAACGCGCTCGAGGCCGCGCAGCCGGGCGATATCTTGTTGTTGCACGCCGGCACCTACCGGGGTCATTTCGCCGCACAACCGAAGGGCACGGCGCAGCGGCCGATCGTGATCCGCGCGGCCGGCGACGGTGAGGCGATCATCGAAGGAACCGGCCACGAGGCCGACTTGCTCGATCTCAACGGAGCAGAACACGTTTACCTCCAGGGGCTTACCCTGCGCCACGCCCGAACGGCCTTGCGGGCGGGAAAACGCGGACAGTCGGGGGCAGTCGGGCTGGTGGTGAGCCGCTGCAAGTTCCTCGACGTCATCACCGGCATCTTCACCTACTCGGAGAACTCGCGAAACTGGTACGTCGCCGACAACGAGTTGACCGGCATCAACTCCACCTGGTATCCCCGCCCGGGTGGCAATAAGTACATGGAGCCCTCGCACACCGGCATCAACATCTACGGCGCGGGGCACGTCGTCTGCCACAACCGCGTCCGGAAGTTCAGCGACGCTCTGGCGATCGCCAACTTCGGCGTCCCCGTCGAGGATCTCCGACGACAGTGCGTGGCCATCGATTTCTACGGCAACGACCTCTCGTTCGCCCAGGACGACTGCCTGGAGACCGACTACGGTTGCCACAACATACGCGTCTGGCGCAACCGCTGCTACAATGCACACACGGGCCTTTCGGTGCAGCCCAATTACGGTGGGCCGGTCTATCTGGTTCGCAACGAGATTTACGGAGTGACCTCGCTGAGTTTCAAGCTGCACAACTACTGCACGGGCCTGGAGGTGTATCACAACACTTGTTGCTCGGCAACCGAGGGGTTCCGCTCCTTCAACCGCTGGCAAAACGGACACTTCCGCAATAACCTGATCCTCGGCGGCGACCCCGTGCCGGACGAGAACGGCAACCTGCCGAACGTGCGGGCAATAAGCACGGGCACGATCACGCCCTACTCGACGCTGGACTACAACGGATATCGACGAAACGGACCGGGGCGGTTCATACTCTGGTACGACGGCAACAAGCAATCGAGCTACGAAACGCTGGCCGAGTTCACCGCCGGTGCCGGACACGAGGCCCACGGCGTGATCGTGGACTACGACACGTTCGTCGAAGCGCGCCCGCCGAAGCGCGGAGTCACCAGCCGGCCGAGCCAGTGGGATCTCAGTCTCACATCGGCCGCGGCGGCCATCGATCACGGCTGCGTATTGCCGAATGTCAACGACGGATACAAGGGCGCCGCCCCAGACCTGGGTTGCCACGAGTCGGGCAGTGCCCCGCCACACTACGGCCCGCGTCGTTCAAGAAACGAGTGAAGCGGTTGGCTCCTGCATTTTTCTGGTGCCTGCGTTCTTTCGGCATAGGGAGGAAAAACCGGCCCTATTCGGCCGCGGGGTGACGACCTGCTGTCACCTCGATCCGCTAGACTCCCAGACGTGGACACGAGCATCAAACAACAAACCGAGCTGCGCCTGTTGATCGTGGACGGCCAGCGTTTGTTCCGCGAGGGGCTGCGGGCGCTGTTTTCGCAATCACGCGACGTCGAAGCGATGGCGGCAGCGCCCGAAGAGGCCGCGCAGCGAAGCAGCCGGTTTCGTGTTCATGCGGCGGTAATCGGTTTGGCGGCCCCGCGCCGCCCGACTTTCGTAATCGCCGAGGAGATGGCGGCCCAACGTCCGGCGCCCGGGCTGTTGTTTCTCGACGAGCAGGTCCGGCCGGTGAACCTCGCCGCCGCGTTGCAGGCCGGAGCCGACGGCTACTGGACCAAGTGTGTCTCCTTCGACGAACTGACCGCGGCGGTCCGGCGGGTCGCCGCGGGCAAGCCGTCTTTCTGCCCCGATGCGAGGCACTATCTCGTCGCCGGGCCGGCCGGCCCCTCGGTACGCATCAACGGCAAGCGCACGGTAGCGGCCGACATTACCCACCGCGAGACGGAGGTCCTCGGCCTGTTGGTGGAGGGTCTCAGTGTGAAGGAGTGTGCGCGGCGAATGAAGCTATCGCCGAGCACGATCGACAATCACAAGTCGCGGCTGATGAAGAAGTTGGGTATTCACAAGACCACCGGGCTGGTGCGGTTCGCCGTTCGCGAGGGATTGGTGAAGGCGTGACGGCTTTGAGATAGTCATTGTTCGCTCCGCGAAAAAAACGCTGGTTCGCGGAGCGAACCACGACTATCTCGAACGCTCCATCCATTGGTTGCGGCCAACGGCCGCGTTATGGAGAAAGGTGCTGAGGTGTCAGTTCTCGACTGCTACCACGTCGGCCTCTGTCGGTTGCTGGCATCGGACTTGGTTGCGTCCTAGCTGCTTCGATCGATAGAGCGCCTCGTCTGCGCGACGGAGGATGCCCTCGGCCGAGTCGTCTTCCCGCGGGACCGCAACGCCGATGCTCAGCGAGACGGAGACCTGCTCGTTGCACATGGCGAGGCGCGAGGCCCGATCCGACACTCGGCGGCGGATCAATTCGGCCAGATCAACGCCCACGTCCAACTGGGTGTGTGGGAGCAAGACGGCGAACTCGTCTCCGCCGTATCGGCCGACGAAATCGCCTTCGCGCACCGATTCTTTCAGACAGTTTCCAACCGTCTTGAGTACTCGATCACCGGCCGGATGCCCGTGCGAGTCGTTGATTCGCTTGAAGTAGTCGAGGTCGGCCAGGATCATCACGAACGGTTCACCGCGGCGGTGCCAGTCGTCGAGGAGCAGATGGAGTTTCTCGTTGAGTGCCTTTCGATTGGCCACTTCGGTAACTTCGTCGGTTCGGGCTTCACGTCGGGCATGGTCGATCTCTTGTGCCTGCTCCTCCAAGCGATAGCGGGTGCAGACCACGTCCTGCTGCAATCGTTTGTTCGACGTAAGCAGGGCCGTCATGTGATCGAGCAGGGCCTGTCTGACGCTTTCCATTTCGCCGCTGACTTGCAGGTTTCCGACTTGGTGCGCGTTCTCTTGAAGTTCCGAGTTGTGCGAGGCCACGTTGCTGTCGATCTGCTCGACCGACTTCAGCAGTTCGACGAGCATTCTCAGAGCGGCCTGCCGCTCCTTGGCCAGCAGATCGTCGACCCGGCTCGTGCCCCGACCGCGGCCGAGCAGCAGCCCTGCCACGATACCAATGCACACGCTGCCCAATACCCAGGGTACTATGTAGGCGAGCGACCCCATCTGTACTACCAACCTCAAAGATCGTTAAGGTTTTGATGATGATTCTCAGCCGATCGGCCGTAACACGTCGCCTGCAAGAGTCCTTCCGCTGGTTGTCGATCAAAGTGGTGACAATACAATTATAGCTTATGGGCGATCCTGGGGCCCGAATGGGTGGTGCTCTGCCCCGTCCCGTCAGGCAAGAAACCCTACCTGCTGAGTTTCGCCTTGCACGGTCAGCACGAGCCGCCGGGCGGAGGCGTGTTGGCGATGCTCGCAGAGGTAGATGCCCTGCCAGGTCCCCAGTGCCAGCCGTCCGTCGCGTACGGGAACGGTAAGCGAGCAACCCAGCAGCGACGATTTGACGTGACCGGGCATGTCGTCGGGGCCTTCGCAAGTGTGCCGGTATGGGAAGTTTTCCGGGGCCAGAACGCATATCACACGATCGAGGTCAACCGGTACGTCCGGATCGGCGTTCTCGTTCAACGTCAACGAGGCCGAGGTGTGCTGGAGAAAGACGTTCAGCAGCCCGATGCGAATCTGCTCGATCTCCGGGAAGTTATCGAGGATAGTCCTAGTGATTGGGTGACACCCTTGAGGCAGGGGGGGCAACTGAATGTCCTTTTGAAACCAGCTCATTGTGCGACAAGTCTGCTGAAGCATTATGGGGGATTGACCGCCCCAGTTTACCGTATCGTTTGTTTCGGTAAAGACGTAGTCCTCGAATTACGGATTTGCTTACCTAATCGTTGCCTCCGACGCGAGGGGTGGAAAAAAATTCCCCCAAGCTCTTGACTATGACGCAATATCCGCGATAATAAACTGTTCGGCATTTGGAGCGCCTTGCTCACTGTTCGGATCTGAAATACACACCTGCCACATCCGACGCCCATGGCGCACCGATGAAACGTTCTGGCCACAGTTTCTGGCCTCGTAATTGAGGGAGTTTTCCGTGGTTGGGGTGCATATATGTTAGTCTCGATGGAGTAGTTTTTGATGCGGAATGTGTTTGAAGCAATTCTGGAAATGGGGCACGATGAAGATTTTGCCCCGGTCGAGTCAGACGATTTTTCCGCGACGGACGCCCCGGCGGGCTCCCGAGCCAAGATCGATATTCTGGCGGCGCGCGTCCAACGGGGAGAACCGTTGTGGCACAATGAAGACCGGTCGGACTACAGCGGCCTGACCGGCGCTATTCGGCCCCGCGGATAGCAGCCGGCCCACCGGCAACCCCGATGTCGATTTGGGGGTGCCGGCGAGGGGTATTGTGCGCGCATTCAAGAGAAGACGGAGCTTTAGGCAGGTGCGGGGCCCAGTTCCGGCAGCGCTGGGTTTTCCGGTTCTAGTTCCTCGCGTAGTACGCGAATATCTAATGGGGCCTCAATCCCCAGTTGTACACGATCGCCCGCCAGGCGGACTACCGTGACCATGATTGAGTCTCCCAGCTTGATTCGCTCTCGCTCTCTTCTTGAAAGCACCAACATCTGACGCCCTCCCTGCAGGTATGATATTGTGTAGTATTATACTGAATGTATGTATATGCATTATCGTGCCCTTCGTCAAGCCCGATCTCCGCATAACATGACCTGCCCCTAGCCGGACCTCCTTGAGGTCGTTGAGGTTGGGGTGCCGGACGACCGCGAGGAGCGCCTCACGCCGCGGCGGACTCGAGACGGGGCGCTTCCAGTAGTTGTGTCTTTTGGAATCGCTCGCCGTGCGAGCCGTAAAACAGAATACGGTTGTGATCCGTTTCCCAAATCGCCGAGTATTTGGTCGATCGCGGACCGTGCAGACAGAAGTAGATCCCGCAGGGCTTTCCCCCTCTGTGCAGGATCCGCTCGGTTATCGGATAGGCTCCGATCTGTAGCAAGTATTGCTCGCTAATTGTCAGTAGAATAAACTCACGAAGACCATTTATGCTGTCAAACTGGTGAAAACGAGTCGACATTTTGGGGTGTGATCTCCTGATTGTGCGCGAAGTGTATAGGGAATATGTAGCTCCGCGCAGGTGAGAGAGAATGGGGTGAGTGCCAATAAAATAGGCTATCGGCAATATGGGCATGCAGACTTCGCACCAGAATCGGCATTCTGGAGAATCTACGGCCAGCAGGGAGACTTGCCCCATCGACGCTAGCCCATGCCAGGCAAACAGATACGACTGGCCCAGAGCCGCTCACAGCTTAAGAAACCAATTTTGCCGATTTCAGAAGCCCCTCGGCAGAATCGCGCAAGACACCGTCGGTTGCCTACTTTGACTCCTCGGCATAAGTCGAAAAGGCCTCGGCCACCTTGCCCGACTTCTCGTCCCCTCGGTGAAACAGGATTCGGTATCGAAGCGTCATCTCCTCGCCGGCAGGCAGCACATAGGTGCCGTCATGGCCTCCCCCCTTGAAGTTTCTCAGCCCAAACGGATTCGCCGCAAACAGGCCGTAGGTCCGCACGTGCCAATATGAGGGGAAGCGAAAGCTGCTGGGGTGGTTCATCATGGCGATGCCAACCGCCTGGCCGTCGACCGGGCCGTGGTAGTCGACCCAAGGGGCCTGCTTGCCCCATGCCTCTTTGTCGGTCTGGCCGTGGCTGTTGACGATCCGTCCGCCCTTGCCCGAATCGACCTTCATCGTGCCCGGCACGCGTACCCCCATGCAACCCTCTTTCGTGTCGCCGAACCGCACGTCACCGGCGGTGGCCTTGAAAGTGATGTCGAAATCGATCCATCGGGCGTCGCCGTCGGTTGCGAACTTCAAGGCCCGTTCGTCTTCGCACACCCGCTTCGAGTCCTTGCCGAGCCAATCGTTTCGGGCGACGATCACCGCGCATTCGCCACCCTCGACCTTGACGAACTCGCGGTGCTTGACGGTCTCCCGATGCCAGTAGCTCAGCCCGTTGACGTCGCCATGGGTAAACCACAGCGAGCGATGGTGCGGATGGTCCTTACGCTCGTCGTCGGGACCCTCGGCCATCGGATGCGACCTGGTCATGGCCTTGCCCGTCGGACCGATGATCGGCCAGACGATCGGCGTGCCGTTGAAATCCGTCACGTAGCGGGCGAACGGTTTGCCGTCGATCTCGACCGTCACGCCATCGTCGGACCGCGTGGCGGTGACTTCGGCGGAGGCCACGTCGATGGCGACAAAACCAATTGCGAAGATGAACAACAACGTCAGCGATGCGATGCGATGGAACATAGTAGTATTCTCCTGGCTCGTATTCTCCCGACTGGGGGGGTTAATAGCGACCCCCGTATCGTAACACGCCGGCAACCCAGATGCAAACTGGCCGGGGATCTGGTATCCAACGTCAATTGAGTTTGTGGGTGACTGGGGGCCACACGTCACATTCCTACCACAAAGATGGACACGAGAAAGAAGAGCATCGCCACGACGTAAACGAGCAACATCGCATCCACAAAGTTCTCGTGTCGCGACCGCGCAACCACAATGATGACAATGATAGAACAGAACAGGCCAAGTGCAAGTCCTCCCGCCAAATATCCCATCCGAAGCCCTGAGAAGAGCGCGGCGCACGCTGTCACCATTAGCAGCAGAGTTCGCAACGAGAATTGAAACGACTCCGGCGACTGATTTCGGTTCTCGTCCATACCCATTTGGTTTCTCGGCGGATTCCAGTGTCGTCAGTAACTCCCCCGAGAAACACTGCTTCTGCGAAGCAGTGGCGCATGATGGTGAGAAATGCGGGCTACGGCTTCTTGCGGTATTGCTCGAATGCAACCCGCTGGAAAATCGCCATGAACTCACGAGTCTGCGTCACCCGGTCCAGATCGGACTGTGCCACCCGGCGAGCCAGTTCGTGCCGGCTGCGAAAGGTGGTTTTCTTCGGCGGGAAGGACTTCTTGGGCGTTACAGTAAGTTCGACCTCCCGGGGGACGACCGTGTATCGGACCAAGGCTTCGTTTAACAGCAACCGCGCAAAGGGCGGCTTCGAGCCCGGGTGAAGCATCGAGTTCAGCCTCGCGTACCAGTCGGAGAACTCGCGATACTGCTGGGCGATGGCGGGGCTCCCGGCGTCGACCAACAGCAAGCGGTAAGTCATCCAAGGGCTGGTCAAACTCAGGCTGCCCGCTTCCTTGTCGAACTGCTCATCGAACTTCGGGGCCGCCAGGAACTGCAAGAACGGGTCTTCCTGGGCGCCGGCCGTCCGCCGCAGCCGCTCGGCGAACGTGGCCACCTGTTCGGTGGTCAGTTCGCTCTGCATGCGCCGCGCCATATCGAGGAGAATGAAGCGGCCGGCAGCCTTGTCGAAAACGATTGCCTCGGATGGTTCTTGCATGTAGTCGTATACCACGCCCTCGTGAAAAATGGTGGTGCTGCGGCTGACCGGTTCCTTCTCCTTGCCCAAGAAGACCTGGTTCTCGACGCGAAAGTCGTCGGCCGATACCGACCGAACGCTCGTACCTGCCCATGCCGACACGAACATCGAGCAGGCAACGGCTGCGATTGTCGTTCGATTGATTTGGAGCATGGCGAGGGATCTTGGCTTCAAGCGGTGAAGCGGGCGCATGTGGGGGAGGATACCGCAAGCAAGGAAGGCGTGTAAAGACGAACCGGCTCTATTTCTTCCGCCGTAGGGTTACGGTCTATACTTCGACTTATCCCAGAAATCGGTCTCGCCCTTGGCTCGGGGGTCGGCCGTTTCTTGCATCCACTTGTCGAGTTCGGCGCGGAGTTTCTTCTGGATTTCTGCATACTCCGGCTTTCCGGCCACGTTGTCGACTTGCTGCGGGTCCTTCGACAGATCGAACAATTCCTCGGCCGGACGCCGGGCACATGCAAGTCTGAAGAACGGGGCGATCTCCGGCTCGTCGCGCCGCTCGACAATCTCCTTTTTCGACGGCGAACCGTCGATGTCGCTGAAGTATCCGGCCGCGCCGCGAAGCTTCGGATCGCCGGCCGGCCACAGGTTCGGACGCAGGTTCCTGATGTACATGAACTCGTGCGTGCGGATCATCCGCACCGGATAGCTCTGATTGTCCGGTCGGCAAACGGTGTGCCGCTCGCGTTCGACGAACACCTTGTCGCGCGTGGGATCGACCCGGCCCGACTTGCCGCCCAGCAGGACATCGAGAAAGCTCTTGCCGGTCATCTCGCTGGGGGGCTTCAGCCCAGCCGCTTCGAGGAACGTCGGGGCAAAGTCGCAGAAACTGATGAAATCGTCGACCACCCGCCCGCCCTTGACCTTCGCCGGCCAAGAGACCGCCAGCGGCACCCGGGAGCCGCTGTCGTATAGGTTGCACTTAGCCCGGGGAAACGGCATGCCGTGATCGCCGGTCATCACTACCAGCGTGTTTTCGAGCTTTCCGGCCTTCTCTAGCAGGGCGATCCGCTCACCGATCTCACGATCGAAACGCTGCACCTCGAAGTAATAGTCGCAGATATCGTTGCGGATCTCGGGTGTGTCGGGCAGCCAGGCCGGCACCACGACCTTCTTGGGATCCATGCCCGACTTGACGCCGGAGCCGTACGCATAGCCCCGGTGCGGATCGCTGCTGCCCGCCCAGAAGCAGAACGGCTTTCCCTCGGGCACAGTGGCCAGGAATGCCTGAAAGTTCTTGCAGTGGGGTCCGGCGGGGTTACGCGGCCAGCCGCGGGTCGAGCCGGGGCCCCAGCCCTTGCGCTCCAGACCGACAACGTAGCCCTCTGCTTCCAGCAGATCGGGATAGACCTTGAACTTCGGCGGCAGCCAACTCCACAGGTTTCCGCCCTCTTCGAGCCGGTGGATAGCCTGACCGGTGAGAATGCCGCCACGGCACGGCGTGCAACTGGGCGCCGGTACATAAGTGTAGGGGAACAACACGCCGTTGGCGGCCAGCCGATCGAACGTGGGGGTCTTGACGACCGGGTCGCCCAAACAGCCGGCATGTGGACCGCCACCCCAGTCGTCGGCGATGCAGAAGAGGATATTCGGGCGCTCGCCGGCGGCAATGGCCGGCGTCGCAATGATCGCCAGCAATGCCGGCGCCAAGAGTGAAAGTCTTCTCATGGGTTGTTCTCCGGTGATCCAGGTGGTCCCTAGTATCTCGCGATTCTTGAAATCATGGGTGCCATGCCCACGCTTGTCGTGGACATGTTTTCTACCTTCAACGTCGCATGCCCACGCAAGCGTGGGCATCGCACCCCGCGACTTCGGCTACTGCACTGCTATGGCCCGTCTGCAGCTACGGTCGTAAACAGTATAACCGCTTGCGTCCACAAATGAAAATCTTTCCGTCGGAGACGGCCGGCGAGGCGATCGTGGCGTCTTCGAGTTGGTTTTCCGTCAGCCGGTCGAAGCGCGGCGACGCCGAGACGACCGTTGTGAGCCCCTCCAGGTTGAGAAAATACACCCTGCCTTCGGCGGCGATCGGCGACGCGCGATATCCGCCCTTCAGACGTTCCTTCCACAGCAGCCGCCCGCTCAGTGCGTTGAGACATCGGGCAATCCCGTTGTCGGCGGCGGCGGGAAGGGCGAAGGCGAATAGGCAGAAGATGCCGGCAATAAACGTCGTTACACGCGGCAAGGCAAGCTCCATGGTGCGGGCCCTCACGGTACTGCGGCGGGCGGGGACATTTAGCATATCACGTCGGCCGTGCCGGTTCAACTTCCCGGCGGAGTTGTTTTGCCGGGATCCCGCCGCACGCACTTCCGCTACACGCAACGGGCATCTCTGGCAGAACCGGTTCCACTCGTGTGCCTTGGACGAGGAGCACTATTGGACGGCGATGGCCTACGTCGAACAGAATCCGGTCCGTACGCGGCTGGTCCAGTGCCAATGACGCTATCGATGGTCGAGTGCGGCACCCCACTGTGGTCTTATAAAAAATACCTCTGAATGGTGAGGGAAGGAAGAATCGCGAAATCAGGCGTCGAATGCCGAATGCTTGCGGCTCTTTTCCGGTTGTGTTAAGCTTAACGTTTAGTGAGTAGATTGGGTAGGAAGGCTAAGAAGAGGCAAGTGGCCCGGGCTGCAACAAGCTCGGGTATCCACGCAGCACACCTTATTTCACACCATCAGTACGCGAGGCAACGCCGTTTTCGGCGGCAACAGTTCGGCAACTTCTGTTGCCAAACTCGTTGCGAATCGCGCACGCAAACAACCAGTTTCTGGAGGATTAGAGTTATGCGCTCACGTAATTTACTGGCAATCGTATTGGCCACCGGAACGATGATGCTGATCGCCACGCCCGCGATGGGGCAGATAGTGACGAACTATACCGATGGTGCCGTCGGCAACAGCGATTGGAGCGACGACGCCAACTGGAACAACGGGTGTCCCACCTTCAATACTGGTGGAGGTCAGACTGCAAACATCGATGGGGACTTCACCATAACGGCGGTTGGGGCCCACAAAAATTCCCCTCCCTACTTTTGCATAGGGTACGGGGAATCGGGCACACTAAACCTGTTGCGCGGAACGGTCAACGTATCACGTGGTACCTGTTGGGGTAACGAAAGTGGCGTAGCCACTATGTACGTCGGGGGCGGCTCCGGACCGGCGAATCTCACTCTCACCGCCACTAACACCAGCGGTACCAATTATCATGGCGGACTTCCATTATTCGAGATTGGGGTTAGACAGGGAAACGCTGGCACTGTCACGCTGCAAGACGGTGGACGAATCAACCTCCGAGTGCCCGCGGCCAACACTAAAGGTTGGACCCACCTCTTAGTCGGAGTACAAGCAAACAGCACCGGGGCGAATGGTACGTTCAACCTTCAGGGCGGAACACTCGACATGGGAAGCAGGATGATTGTAGTCGGCGATGATTCCATCGGCACTGTTACCAGCAAATTCAACTTCACCGGCGGCCGGCTCGAAAACCTCGCCGCATTTATGCAGGCCGCTTATTTGCCTAACGCCGATATCCCTGATTGGTCAGTTTACCGAACTGCCGCCGGCACGCTCACCCAATCCGGCGGCGTATTCGCGCCGGGTACGGTTACCGAGTCGGGCGGCGTATACACGAGCAACCCCGTCGGCGAGTCGACCGTTTATGGAAACTTCGTCCAGAGCGGCACCGCCACGTACGAGGTAAACGCCACCGCCGGCACCGGCACGCCGGGTGTAGATTGGGACTTCATCGAGGTGGTCAACGTGGCCGCGAACGGCGGCTACGAGGTCACCGGAACCCCGACACTGATAGCGAAGTTGGATTTCACGCCCACCGGCACCGAGAGCCTCACCATCCTCGAGTGGGAAGGCACCGATCCGACCGCCGCGACGCCCTGGACCGTCACCGGCTCGCCCGATTATAACTGGGACGCCGGCACCGGCGCGGATAGCGCATGGGACACCGCGGCTAACTGGGACGACCACGCGGCCGGGAGCGTGGTTTACTACGAGGCGGACGGCACGACGGTAGGTGTGGGGGGCGGCAACGGCGGGTTCCTCAAGCTTGAGAACCTCTCCGCGGTGATTAGCGCGCCGTCGAACACCGCGAACGTCTTCATCCGTAACGACGACGCCGTGAACGCCGGCCCCAACCCCTTCACCGTCGATGGGCCCGCCACCGACATCGAGATCAACGCACTGACCGTCGGCGGCGAGGCCGACACTCCCACCTTGGATATCAACGCCGGGAACCTCGAAACCACCGCCGGCGCGACAATCGAGTCCAACGGCACCGTGGAGGTACAGGTGGGCAAGGAGTTGATCGTGGGCGGCCTCCTCGACGTTCAGTCGGGCGGTGCGTTGGATATTCACGGTACGCTGGATTCGACCAGCCTCAATACCGCCGGCGACACCACCCTCCACGGCGGAGCAACCGCCGCCCTCGGCGCGGTGACCGTCACCGCCGGCACGTTTACGGCAAATGACGCCTTAGCGGCCGACAGCCTCACCGCAACCGGCGGGACCATCGAGCTGAACGACAACGACCTGACCGTCGACGATCTGACGCTGGATGCCCCCCTTAACATGGGCGCCGGTACGTTAGACGCCAACAACAGCGTCACACTAAGCACCGGCGGAACGCTGACCACTAACGGCACACAGGACCTCACGACGGCCAACCTCACCATCGACGGCGGAGTCCTCGACCTCGGCGCCGCGGTTGATAACGACGTGATCGTGACCAATGCCTTGACCGTCAACGGTACATTGGATATGACCATCGCCGGTATGGGCGACCTGACAGTCGTCGGTGCGGCGGTGGCTTTGCAAGGCGGCACGCTCGCGGTCGACAAACCGATAGTGGCCGGCAGCCTCAACGTGTCGGGCGGAAGCCTCGATTTGAACGCTCAGAGCCTGACCGTGGACGATCTGTCGCTAGTTGCCGATCTAGACATGGGCACCGGTGCGTTGACCGCCAATAACAGCATTACCATAAACAACGCCACGCTGACGATTGCTAGCAACGTGTCGACCGGAACGCTGACAATCGTCAACGGCGGAATCGACGACGGTGTCGGCGGTCCGTTTACCGTTGGCGCCAGCACCAAGTATTCCTTTGAAAATATCACCTACGATCGCCCCATCGTCGGAGCCGCGGCCGAGTTGATTATCGGCGAAGACCGCGCCAGCGACGCCAAGGTCAAACTTACCGCCCCCGACGGCGCCAACACCTACGGCGGAACCACGACCATCAATCGCGGCGTGCTGGAAGTCAACGCGGACGCGGCCAATCTCGGCGCCGGGCGCCTCTTGCTCAATTCGACCAGTGACGTCCAACCGGCCATTCTGCAGACCAGCGGTGCGTTTACTCGCACCCTCGGCGGCGGAGCCGGTCAGGATATTTACTGGAATACCCGCGGCGGATTTGCGGCCACGGATGCTCCGCTGACCGTCACGCTGATCCGCGGCGATGGAGCGGTTGACGGCGATGGCAACCCCCTGCCGTTGGACTGGAGTAGCGGAATCAACGGTTTCAAGGGCAATGTGCTCCAGATGGGCTCTGCGACCTCGACGGCGGCCGTAACGCTAACCAACGATATCGATCTCGACAACAATCGCACCGTCTACACGTTCGACAACCCCGATTCGAGCGACGACGTTACGATCTTCTCCGGCGACATCGTTACCACTACTGCATTCCGAAATCTTATCAAGAAGGGAGCCGGCACGCTGTGGCTGACCGGTGATAACTTCTTTGGTACCGGAAAATTGCAGATCGAGGGCGGACAGCTAAGCGCGGTCCGGGCCGTCGATAAGACGGGGCTGCCCGAAGCTGCCGTCCTCTTCTTCAACAACGGAGTATTCGAATCGTCCGGCACGATCGCCCGCGACATCGGCAATGCGGCGGGCAAGGTCTACTGGAACAACGCCGGCGGCTTTGCGGCCGCCGACGGACCGCTGGAAGTATACCTCAACAGTACCTCCACCCCCGGAACCGAGGTCCATTGGAACGGGGCCACGGGTTTCAACGGCAAGCCCGTGTATTTCGGCTCGGCCACGGCCGACAGCGTCGTTACGCTTCACCACGACATCAACGGCGACAACAACAACCGGCTCATGTACCTGATGGACAATCCGAATCTGACCACCGACAAAGCCGTGATAAACGGCAGCCTGACCAATATCAAGAGATTCGAGATTCGCGGCTACCCCAACCCCTCGCCAGGGGAGTTAACGATCACCGGCAACGTTACCATCGGCAACGGCAACCAGAACCTCGAAGTAGAAGACGGCGCCGTGGTGACGATCGACGGCGACCTGTCGACGCGAGGCGGTACTGGTATGACCGGAACAGGCACTGGCGACCTGTACGCGCAAACCGACGGCAGCTTGGCCGTGGCCGGCGATGTGAGAGTAGACTCCATATACGCACGAACCGGCGGTAGCTTAACAGTCGGCGACGTGGACCTGAACTCATTCGTGAACGTGGAAACCAACGGCAGCTTGACCGTCAGCGGCGCCATCGCCACCACCGGCGGCAACGATATTAACGTCAAGACGGGCGGCCAGATGATGATCACGCCCACCGCCGAGGTCACGGCCTCCGACGTGGTCAACGTTCAGAATCCGGGGACGTTGCTGACCGTTGCAATGACCCCCGGTGTAGGTGGGGACCCCGATCTAAAGGGCGAGCTTACCATCGCAAACGCTCTCAACGTAAACACCGGTGCCACCGCCGAGATCAACGGTATACTCACACTGACCAATGCCGCCGCCAACAGCGATATCAATATCAACAGCGATAGCCTGATGACCATCGGCCCGGACGCCGTTGTCACAACCGACGACCGGATCTATATGGACTCTAACAACACGGCCACACCGGGAAGACTGACCGCCGCCGCCGGTTCCCAGATCACCGC
>Ga0180429_10001512_pt1 | contig 19716 bp, 15 predicted proteins | sample SS_ome_FD_132428 | JGI IMG/M metagenome (GOLD analysis project Ga0180429, IMG submission 132428) | Hypersaline lake sediment archaeal communities from the Salton Sea, California, USA - SS_1_S_1 metaG | ecosystem: Environmental > Aquatic > Non-marine Saline and Alkaline > Hypersaline > Sediment ...
CCAGCTCAAGGACCTCTACGCGCTGGTGGACGAGGCCGGCATGCCCCTGCCCGAGATGGCCCTGCGCTTCGTGCTGGCCAACGACGACGTGGACACGCTGCTGATGGGCGCCCGCTCCGCCGCGGAGGTGGAGCTCAACGCAGCCGCCGTGGAGAGGGGCCCCCTGCCCGCCGACCTGCTGGCGCGCCTCGACGAGATCGCCGCCCAAGTGCCGCTGCGTCCCTTTGAGGAGCCCTTCGGCATGGGCGGCGCCCTGCGCGCCGGCCGCAATTACCGCGGCCCCGGGCAGGCCTGATCAACCGAGGCGGGCGCCCCAGACAAGAAAACCAGACGCGACGACCCGCCTGCCACCACCAGCCGACTGGAGGCTGGTACCTGGAGACTGGAGACCGACGATGCGAGCCCTGATGGGAGTGACCGCCGGAACCCTGGGACTGGGGGAGCTGGATATGCCGCGGCCCGGCCGGCACGAGGCCCTGGTGCGCATGGACGCCTGCGCCATCTGCAACTCCACCGACCACAAGCTGCTCACCGGCGAGTTCTTCGGGGGCACGTACCCCGTGGTGCTCGGGCACGAGGTGATCGGCACCGTGGTGGAAGTCGGCCCCGAAGTGACGAGCTTTGCCGAGGGCGACCGCGTCTTCCGTCAGCGCCTGCGCGACGAGCACGTGCCCGGTGAGGGCCGCAGCTGCTGGGGCGGCTTTGCCGAGCACGGCCTGGTCGTGGACGAATGGGCGAAGCAGGGCGTGCCCTACGGCCCCGACCCCCTGCCCCACGACCAGCAGAAGCTCCTCCTCGACGTGGAGCCGGCCCTGGCCACGGGCATGGTCACGCTCATGGAAACCCTCGACTGCATTGGCGCGTGCGGCGCCGCGCCGGGCAAGTCCGTGGCCGTCGTCGGCTCGGGGCCGGTGGGCCAGGCCCTGGCCCTCATCGCGCGGCTCCTGGGGGCTTCGCCCGTCTTCGCCTTCGGCCGCAGCCCCGGGCGGGCGTCGCGCTTCGCCGACGTCTCCCGCATCGACGGGTATGTGGCCGGTACCGACTTCCCCGACGAGGTGGAGGGGATCGTCGACGCCGGCGGCTTTGACGTAGTAGTCGAAGCCGTGGGAGCGGCCGCCGCCCTGGACACGTGCGTGCGCCTGGCCGGCGCCGGCGGGCAGGTGCGCGTGTATGGCGTGGCGCCCGCCTCCGATCCCTACCCGGAGGAGATCATGGCACTCGACAATGTGGCCACCGTCGGCGCCAGGGAGGGGCGAGTCCAGGCGGCGCTGGCCGGGTACGTGGAGTCCGGCGACGTCGATCTCGAGGACTGGGTCAGCGATCGGTTCGCCCTCGACCAGTACCAGCGGGCTTTTGACCTGGTCGAGGCGAGGGAGTCACTCAAGGCCGTGCTCCTTCCCTGAGGCCCCGTCCGCCTGACGGCACGGGTCTTCAGAAGCGCCGCCGCCGTCCCTGACGGAGTCGGTGTTGGGCCGCACGCAGACCGCCCGGTGCGCTGTGGCTCGCCACTCCGAGTTCCGGGCAGCCCGGACCCCGGACCCCGGGCTGCCGCCGCCAAGGAGTTGTACCGTGCCCACCTTTGCCTCGACCTATCTGGACCCCGACACCCCCTGCCGCTGGCTGCGGGGCAACCACCACGGTCACTCCACGGTATCTGACGGCACCGAGACGCCGGAGGCCCTGGTGGCCGCGTACGAGGCGGCGGGGTACGACTACCTGGCCCTGTCCGAGCACGACATCCTGCTGGATCCCCAACCCCTGGCCGCCCACACCCGCATGTGCCTGGTGCCGGCCGTGGAGACGACCTCCAACCAGGGCCAGACACTTCTGCACCTGGGGGCCACGGCCGCCCTGCCCGCGGGCGAGCTGGCGCCGGCCGAGATCATGGCTCGCGTCCACGAGCGCGGCGGCCTCTTCGTCTTCGATCACCCGAACTGGGCGCCCCGACCGGGGTACGCCACCGACGAGTTGCTGGCGACCATGGAGGGCCTCAAGGGCATGGAGGTCTACTGCGGCGTCATCGAGCGCCTGCAGGGCCAGGCCCTGGCCACCAACCGCTGGGACCGCCTCCTGAGCCTAGGCTGGCGCGTCTTCGGGCACGGTACCGACGACCAGCACGAACCCGGCGATCGCTTCGTGGCCTGGAACTGCGTCCAGTTCCCCGACGACGCGCCCGTCACCCCTGCCGCCATCGTGCGCGCCCTGGCCGAGGGGCGCTTCTACGCCAGTACAGGCGTGACCATTGAGGCCGTGGGCACGGACCGCGACGGCGCCGTGGCCCGCGTGGCCTCCGATGCCGACGAGGTGCGCTGGGTGAGCCGGGCAGGCATCGTCGTCAAGAAGGAACGCGGCGGCGCGGGCGCCATCGGCATCGACGAAGTGATGGACGGCGTGCCGGACAGCGAGGCATCGCTCTGTGCAGACGCCCTGTACGTCCGGGCCGAGTGCCTGGGCCGCGGCAATGCCTCGGCCTGGACTCAGCCGTTCTGGTTGAGCTGAGCGCCGGCCGTTCCACCCGCCAGGGCGAGCCACGCCAGCCAGACAGTCTCTCAGGGGAGTTGTCCGATGGCAGAGATCGTCGACCTCAGCAGAATCTGGGACCGCGCACCTCACAACGCCTTCACCGACCTGCTGCGCCTGGACGACGGCTGGCTGTGCACCTTCCGCGAAGCGGGAACGCACGCCGTCGGCCCCTCTGCCATTCGCGTGCTGCGCTCCCACGATGGCCGGAAGTGGGACAGCCTGGCGGCGGTGGCCGAGCCCGGTGTCGATCTGCGCGACCCCAAGCTGTCAATCCGCCCCGACGGCAAGCTGATGCTGTTGATGGGGGCCAGTCTCTTTGACGACGACGGGCGCTACCTCACGCGCTCGCCCCGCGTCGCCTTCTCGGACGACGGCCGGCAGTGGTCCGTACCGGCCCGCTGCCTCGCCGAAGACCACTGGCTCTGGCGCGTCACCTGGCACGGCGACACCGGCTACAGCGTCTCCAAGCTGGGCGAGGGTAGCCACCCGCGACGCGGCTTCCTGTACCGCACGCGAGACGGTCTGGAGTGGGAGTTCGTCACCGAGTTCTTTCTGCCCGACAACACCTGGACGGCCAGCGAGACGACTCTGCGCCTGCGGGATGACGGCGAGATGGTCGCCCTCATCCGGCCCGATTGGATCGGCACCAGCCGGCCGCCCTACATCGACTGGTCCTTCAACCGGATCGAGCACTCTCTCGGCGGCCCCAACTTCATCGTGCTGCCCGATGGCGCCATGTGGGCCGCCGCCCGCGGTCGCGGCGACGACGGCCAACCGGTAACCGCCCTGGCCCGCATGACCCGCGACTCGTACGAGCCCGTCCTTCACCTGCCCAGTGGCGGCGACTGCTCCTACCCGGGCATGGTGTGGCACGGGGGTCTGCTGTGGATGTCCTACTACTCCTCCCACGAGGGCAGGTCCTCCATATACCTGGCGACCGTGCGTCTCGATCGCTGACCGGCTGTGGTCGGGCCGCGAGCCTTTCCCTATTCTCTGCAATAGTTGCCGCCCCGGAGAGGAAGACCCCCTCCGGTGGCGGCCAACCACCACGGTCTGACCTGCGCAGGGGTCAGTCGCCGACCCGAAGGAGTGCGCCGCGGCATGGGCAAACAGCAGAGCAAGCGCGACAAGAGACTGGCCCGCACCCGTTCCAGTGGCCAGACCGGCCCCCACGGCGGGATGTCTTCACCCAATCCGGCCACCCTCCTCGGCGAGCGCCTGCGCCAGTGGTGGCCGAAGCCGTGGTTCGCGCCCGCCCTCTTCGCCCTGGTGGCACTGGTCTACTTCTGGGAATTCCCCTTAAGCGACAAGGTCATCCACGGCGAGGACACCGGCACCGATTTCCACAAGGGCAAAGCGCCCGTCGTCGAGAAGCTGAAGGCCCTGGAGCCGGCCGCCTGGGACCAGCGCATGGGTGGCTATCCGATCTCGGAAGAGATCCGCCACAACTTCTACCCCACCTACCTGATCGAGATCTTCACCACCAAGCAGCGGGCCCTGGGCTGGCGCTACCTGCTGGCCGTCTTCGGCGCCGGTTGGGGCATGTTCCTCTACCTGCGGCAGCTGGGCCTCGGCCGCCCCGCGGCCCTGTGGGCCGGGCTTGCCTACCTGTCGGCGCCCATGTTCCTGACCTTCCCCTTTGCCGGCCAGCACGCCAAGATGACGGTCATCGCCCTGTTCCCGTTTCTCTGCTTTGCGCTGGAGCGCGGCATGGCCGGCGGGCGGCAGGCCCTGGGCTGGTGGGTGCTGATGGCCCTGTGTATCGCCCTGGGGGTGTTCTCACCCCACCTGCAGATGCTGCAGTACGCCCTGCTCGGTCTGGGGCTCTTCTTCCTGTTCCGGCTCGCCATGCTGGCGCGGGAAGGCCTGTCGCGGCCCCAGCTGGCCCAGCGCGTGGGCCTCTTCGCCGTGGCCGCGGCTCTGGGGCTCGGCCTGGGCGCCGAGGGCCTTTTCCCCGCCTATCTCCACGTGAAGACACAGTCCAAGCGCGCCGCCATCCAGGACGAATCGGGGAAGTCGGAAAAGGACCAGCTGGCCCACGCCCAGAGCTGGTCCCTGCACCCGGAGGAGATGGCCTCGCTGGTGGTCCCCGAGTTCGCCGGCTTCTACGCGCCGGGCACCGGAGCCAACCACTACTGGGGCCGCAACTACGCCAAGATGAATTCCGAGCACTTCGGCTCCCTCGTGGTGCTGCTGGCCCTGGTGGCCGTGCCCATGTGGCGGCGCCGGCCCCTGGTCCTGTTCCTCAGTGGGCTCTTCCTGCTCGTCGCTGCCTTTACCCTCGGCGGCCACACGCCCGTGCACTGGCTCGTCTACCACCTCATGCCGGGTGGCAAGGTGCTGCGCACCGTGGGCATGGCCGCCTTCCTCTTCGCCTTCCCCGCCGTGGTACTGGCGGCGCTGGCCCTGCAGCGCATTCTCGAGGAGGCAGCGCCCCAGGAGCGGGCCGTCCTGGCCCGCCGCATCCTGACCGTGGGCGGCGCCCTCAGCGCCCTCTGCCTGCTCACGGCCCTGGCGCCGGCTGCCGTGCTCAAGGGGTGGGCGTCCGTCTTCTGGCCCGACCTGCCCGACGGCAATCGGCAGCAGATGCTGGCCAGCGCCGACTGGATCGGCCGCGGCGCCCTGGTGGTGGCCCTGGTGTGCGCCGCCGGCACGGGCCTGCTGTATCTGCGCCTGCGCGAGCGCCTGGGGGTCGGCCTCGCCGTGGCGGGGCTGGCCGCCCTCGCCCTGGTCGATACCTGGCGCATCGACCGGCTCTTCCTGCGGTACGAGGACCCGGCTCACTGGACCGACTACCGCCACACCAACCCGCAGACCGTGCAGTTCCTGGAGCGCCAGCCGGGCAAGTTCCGCGTGTACCCCCTGCCGGGGTACGGCATCCTCAGCGACCCCCGCTTCCACCTGCACGGCGTCGACGTGGTCTCCGCCTTCAACAACTACACCCTGCGGCGGTACGACCGGCTCCTGCAGGAGTTGCGCGGCGTGGAACAGGTGTTCACGGCCAAGTTCCGCGGCCAGCAGGTGCCCTACACCGACCAGCAACTGCTGGGCGCCATTCAACCGCTGCTCAACCTGGTCAATGCCCGGTACGTGGTGTTGCCCAACGTGCCCCAGGGCCAGCTGTCCGTGCCCGGCTTTCCCGAGGCCTTCGCCCGCGAGGGCGTGCGCCTGTACCGCAATCCCCAGGCCCTGCCCTGGTTCCAGCTGGTGCCCGGCGCCCAGGTGATGGAGGGCGAGACGGCCATTCTGGAAACGCTGCGCGCCGGCCGCGTGGACCTCACCGGCACGGCCATCCTCGAGGAGCCCTGCCCCATCCCGTTGCCCGGCCCCGGGGCGGACAGGTCAGGGGACGCGCTCGAGATGGAGGCCTACGACTACCACGAGGGGGTGATTCGCGTCCGGGTGCGGGCCGGCGGAGCGCGCCTGCTGGTGATCAGCGACAACTACCACCCCCACTGGTCCGCCACCATCGACGGCCGGGCCGCGCCCCTGGTGCGCGCCAACTACGTGTGGAAGGCCGTGCCCGTGCCGGCCGGCGAGCACGTCGTCGAGCTGACCTACCACTCAGCGCCGGTGGCCCTGGCGCGCACGGCGAGCGCGGCCTGCGCCCTGCTCGTGCTGGGCTGGGCCGTGACGGCGATCTGGCAGCGGCGCCGGAGCGCGGGTGAGACCGGTCAGCCCGGTGCCGCCGACACCGGTGCCGGTGCCGGTGCCGAGCCGGAAGACGCGCCCGGCGAATGACCACACCCCGGCAGGTCGTCCGGTCGTTCTTCTACACCCTGGGCAGCGGGTACACCGCCCGCCTGGCCAGCGTCGGCCTGACGCTGCTGATCCGCCGCGTCCTGGGACCGGCGGTCTTCGACGAGATGATCTATCCCCTGGTCATCTTCGTCATGCTCTCCAGCCTCAGCCAGTTCGGCCTGTTGCAGGCCCTGCTCCACTACCAGGACCGGGCCGACGAATTCGTCGACACGCACTTCACCCTCAATCTGCTGGTCAGCGCGGCCGTCCTGCTGGTTACCTGCGCGGTGGGCCTGGCCCTGTGGCGGTGGCGGCCCGGCTCGGCTTGGGCCTGCACCGTGATCTGCATCTTCGGCGGCCTCCGCTTCGTCAAGAATCTGACCACCACCTCCGAGGCGCTCATGCGCCGCGGCTTCCAATTCGGCCGCCTGTCCATCTTTCACGGCGGGGGCACGGTGCTGGCCCTCGCCGCGGCCCTGGCGGCGGGCCTGGCGGGGTGGGGACGGTGGAGCCTCGTGCTGGGCGGCTGGACCACCTACGCCATCTTCAGCGCAGTCTATGTCGTCATTTTCGCCTCCGGTGTCTGGTGGACGCGGCCCCCCAGTTTGCGTCTGCGCCTCGACCCGGTGTGGGTGCGGCGGTTCGCCGGGTACGGCGTCTGGCTGTGGCTGGGGTGGGTGCTGCAGAACTTCGTCTGGTACTATGACAAGCTCGTACTCGGCGCTGTGGTGGGCGTACGCGAGCTCACCTTCTACGAGAACGCCTGGTGGCTGATGCAGCTGCCCACGGCCGTGATCAGCCACATTATCCTGAGCTACACCATCGCCCTGTACGCCCGGTACCGCGACCAGCGGCAGCGCCTCGGCGAGATGTACACCACCATGCTCAGCATCGTGGTGCGCTGCTCGGCGCCCGTGGCCCTGGTCATCGCCCTCCACGCTGAACGCGTCGTCGGTCTCATGGGCGAGCGCTGGGCCCCCTCGGCGGCCATCGTCGTGTGGCTGGCCCTCTTCGGTTTTGTCCGCCCCCTCCTCGACGAGGGGTACGGGTTGCTGTGGGCCTCGGGCGACACGAAGGCGGGAGCCTTGGTCATGGGCGGGCAGGCCGCCGTGGCCGTGGCGCTGGTGCCCCTGGCCGCCCACCTGGACGGCACCCGCGGCGTAGCCCTGGCCATGGGCGCCATCGCCCTGCTGGGCGCCCTCGGACTGGCCTGGCGCGTGCGCCGGTACGTGTCAGTGCCGTGGATTCAGGTCTTTGCCGCACCCGTGGCCGGGCTGGCCACCGGCGCCGCCCTCTACGCCGCGGCCGGTGAGTTCACCGCCGGGTGGCCGCCGCTGCTGGGCCTGGGCGCCAGCGCCGCCCTGGTAGCGGTGGCGTACGGCGCGGCCCTGGTGCTGCTCGAGCGCCGACGCATGGTGGCCCTGGCACAGGAGGCCCTCGCCGCCATGCGGCGGAGGCGCCAGGACGAGGACGGTGATGCCTAGCACAAGGAGGCGCGGTCGGCCCGATCTCGGGCGCGTCTCACTCCCGCGGCCGCTCGGGGCTGGAGAATGCTCACCGTGATCGACCTGATCGCCACCGATCTGGACGGCACCCTCTTCCGCCGCGACGTCACCGTATCGGCGCGCTCGGCAGCGGCCCTGCGCGCCTGCCTCGACCGCGGCCGGCACGTGGCCATCGCCACGGCGCGGCCCTACGTTTCTCTGCTGAACCGGATTGACGCCGATCTGCTTGAGCGCCTTCCCTGCGTCTGCTCCAACGGCGCCACCATCTTCCGCAACGACCAGTGCGTGTTTGAGAACGCCCTGGAGCCCGACGTGGCGACCGAGGCCCTGCGCCGAATGGAGCGCGACGACCTCGTTGTCTCAATGGAGATGGGGGGGCGGCTCTACATCAACCGCGACCTGGACACGGGCCCGGTGCCCTTTGAGGTGGCCCACCTGAGCCGCATTGTATCTGCGCCGGTGGTCAAGATCCTGGCCACCCACGGCCCCGGCCACCCCGCGGTCGTCGACCTGCCTGCGCTGCCCCCAGCCTGCCAGGTAACCCGCACCGATGGCGACACGGCGGCCACCATCACGGCGCCGGGATGCACCAAGGAGCGCGGCCTGGGGGTCCTGCTGAAGCTACTGGGGCTCGACTACGCGCGCGTCATGGCCTTTGGCGACGGCGTGAACGACGTCGAGATGCTGCGCCTCAGCCGGGTGGGCGTGGCCATGGCCAATGCCGTGCCCGAAGTCCTGGCCGTGGCCGACCGCGTGGCCCCGTCGAACGAGGACGACGGCGTGGCCGTCGTGCTGGAGGAGCTTCTGTCTGGCGCGCCATCGCCGGACAGCCGGGCCTGAAGCCCCACGCCGCAGGTGCCCGGGCCGGCACGTGACGCACCCGTCCGGCGCCCCCGCGACGACCCCTGCCCCCCCTACTTCGGCTCCGGCACCCCCTCCAGCGGCACCAGGCTGGCGCCCGCCGGGTCCGCGCCCGTGGGCCGCAGGGGCATGGTGTCGTACGAGGTGTACGCCACGTCGAGGTGGGGCGTCTCCAGGCGCACACCGCCCTGGTGCCGCGAGTCCAGCAGCGCCTCCAGGGCGCCGGCGATCAACAGGGTGCGCTCCACCGGGTACTGGGGCTGCCCGGTGAGGAACATGCGCTGGGCGTTGAGCCCCAGATAGCTGAAATGGGCGTGGGGATTGTCCGGCAGGAACACGCGCATGCCCTCGACGGCCCCATCGCGGCGCGCCGCAAAGCCCCACCCCTTCATATACCCGCCCAGCATGAGCGTGCCGGCCCGCAGGCCATCGGCGTACTCCAGCACGTAGAGGGCCGGCTTCTCACAGTGCTCGCGCGCCGCGCCCTCCTTCTTGTCGTCGATGTGCTCGACGGCCGCCGCCATGAGCTCGCCGTCAAGGTGCTCGCTCTCCCACACGGCGTCGCCCTCCAGGCACTGCACGGCTGCGATGCCGCTCTCGCCGCCGCGGCGGCGCTCCACCATGCACTGCAGAGTCTCCAGGCCGTGGAAGCCATAGGAGTCCAGCCCGCCATAGGCCACGGACAGGGCCGCCTCCACCGGCGTACCCTGCTCGTACTCCAGCCAGGGCTTGCGCCAGGCCAGGGGCAGGGACGAGCCGGCCATGAAGGGCACGCCCAATTCCCGGGCCCGGTCGTACATCCAGCGGGCGTCGTGCCAGTTGTAGGACAGGTGCTTGTCGCTGAACACGGGCACCGAGCGCCCGGAGGTGGCGAAGACGCCGCAGATCTGCTCGAAGAAGAACTTGCGCGGATAGAGGTGCTGCTCCTTCTCGTTCCAGGCGTAGTCGCCGTGCTCGCCCACCAGCAGCACGCCGTCGACGGCCAGCTCCTTGCCCCCCAGGGTCAGCGCCTGCGGTATGCTCTGATACCGGGGCACGCCGTGCTGCTCGGCCAGGGCCAGACCGATGTCGCGCTCGTGCACCTGGTCCAGGTACATGGAGACGATCTCCACCTCGGGCGGCAGCAACCCCCCGTCGGTGGGGAATCCCTTGAGGAACTTGGTGACGATGACATCCGCGTGGGAGCGCGGGAAGTAGGCGGTGATGATGGCGGCGATCTTCACGGGGCTGGACACGGTATCTCCTCAGTCGAAGTACTTGCCGTACAGCGCCGACAGGCGCTGTCGCGCCGCCGCCGGAATCGCTTCGGGCCGGGTGATGATAGCGTACTGGGCGGCGCACTGGCACGGGCAGTCGGCCGTCTCGGGCAGCCGGGCCGCCACCTCGCGCACGATGGCGTTGCCCAGCTCGGCGTTGGCCCGCAGCACGGCGACGACCGACTCGACCGACACGTCTTCCTCTTCCTCGTGCCAGCAGTCGTAGTCCGTGCCCATGGCCAGCATGGCGTAGCACAGCTCGGCCTCCCGGGCCAGCTTGGCCTCGGGCAGGGCCGTCATGCCGATGACGGAGGCGTCGACGGCCAGGCGGTAGAAGTGGGACTCGGCCCGCGTCGAGAACTGGGGGCCCTCCATGCACACGTACGTGCCCCCCTCGTGGACCGCGGCGCCGCAGCTGGTGGCGGCCCCGGCCAGCACCTGGCGCAGGTCGTCGCAGAACGGGTCGGCCAGAGACACGTGGCCCGCCACCCCGTCGCCGAAGAAGGTGGAGGCCCGTTGGCCCCGCGTGCGATCGAAGATCTGGTCGGGAATCACCATGTCGCCGGGCCGGATGTGCTCCTTCATGATGCCCACGGCGCTGACCGCCAGCAGGTGGGTCACCCCCAGCTGTACCAGCACGTGGACATTGGCCCGGTAGGGCACCTCCGAAGGCAGGAGGCGGTGGCCGCGCCCGTGGCGCGGCAGAAAGAACACCTGGCGATCGCCGATCCGGGTTTCCACCACGGCGTCTGAGGGCGCCCCAAAGGGGGTGCTGAGATCGTGCTCGGCCACCACCTCGGCGCCTTCCATCTCGTACACGCCCGAGCCGCCGATCACGCCCAGCACGGCCGGAGTCTGCTCGTCACTCACCTGGATCACTCCATCGCAATGGTTTGGGGTAGGGAGGGTTAAGGTAATCGGTTATCTTCCCCGCACACCAGTTCCCCCCCTCACCCCACTTGTCCATGGATCCCATCTACATCCCCGTCGCCGTGCGCGAGCTCGTCGGCTTCGTGCTCCGCAGCGGTGACCTCGGCTCCGTCTTTGTGCCCTCCAGCCGCATGGTCGAGGGCACCTTCGGGCACCAGCTCCTGCAGCGCCAGCGGCCACCGGAGTACCGCAGCGAGGTACCCGTCTCCTTCACCTACCAGGCCGAGCCCCTGGGCGTGGAGGTCTCGGGACGGGTGGACGGTCTGATCTACGACGGCGAAACTCTGCTGGTCGAGGAGATCAAGACCACGTACGCCGCCCTCGACGGTCGCCGCTTCGACAACCCCGTCCACTGGGCCCAGGCCAAGGTGTACGGCTACATCCTGGCCACCGACTACGACCTCGACCAGGTCGACGTGCAGCTCACCTACGTGCACCTGCCCACGGGCAAGTGGGCCGAGGATTGCCGCACCTTCACCACCGCCGAGCTGGAGACCTTCTTCGACGGCCTGGTCGAAAAGTACCTGGAATGGGTGGGCACGTACTACGTCTGGTGCGGCGAGCGCGCCCTGAGCATCGACGGGCTGGCCTTCCCCTTTGCCGAGTACCGACCCGGCCAGCGGGAGCTGTGCGCCGCCGTGCGGCAGAACATCGACTCCGGTGGCCGCCTGTACGCGTCGGCGCCCACCGGCATCGGCAAGACCATCTCCGTGCTCTACGCCGCGGTCCAGGCCCTGGGTGAGTCCCGGGCCGAGAAGCTCTTCTACCTCACCGCCAAGACCAGCGGTCGCACCGTGGCCGAGAAGGCCTGCGACGACCTGCGCGGCGCCGGCCTCAAGATCAAGAGCATTACCCTCACCGCTCGCGAGCGCATCTGCTTCAACGCCGACCGGGGCCGGGCCTGCGACCCCGAGAACTGCGAGTTCGCCCGCGGGTACTTCGACCGCATCAACGACGCCATCCTCGACCTGTTCGACAGCCGCGACGACTTCACCCGCGAGCAGATCGAGGCGACGGCCCGGGTGCACACCGTCTGCCCCTTCGAGCTCTCCCTCGACCTGTCGCTGTGGTCGGACATCATCATCTGCGATTACAACTACGCCCTCGATCCCAAGGCCTACCTGCGCCGCTACTTCCTGGAGCGCAAGGGCGACTACGCCTTTCTGGTGGACGAGGCCCACAACCTCGTCGACCGGGCCCGCGACATGTTCTCCGCCGGCCTCCACAAGCGCGACGTGCTTGTGCTGCGCCGCGCCGTGGCCGAAGATCACCCGACGCTGGCCCGGGCTCTGAGCAAGGCCAACGCCTATATGCTGAGCCAGCTGAAGCGCTGCGAGTCCGAGGGGGACGGCACCCACTGGCTCGACCGCGAGGCACCCGCCGACCTGCTGCCCCTGCTGCAGAGCGTGCTCGACGAGGCCGAGATCGTGTTGGCCCGCAACCGCCCGGCCCCGTACCGCGCCGACCTGCTCCAGTTCTTCTTCGACATCATCGGCTTCATGCGCGTCGCCGACCTGTTCGACGAGCGCTTTGTCACCTACGGGCAGAAGAGCGGCCGCGACCTCTATCTGCGCCTCTACTGCCTGGACCCGTCGCACCAGATCCGCCTGGCCCTGCGGCGCGGCGCGTCGGCCACCTTTTTCTCCGCCACCCTGACGCCGGTCCAGTACTTCCGCGACATCCTGGGCGGCGAGCGCGGCGACGGTACCCTGGAGCTCGACTCGCCCTTCCCCGTCGAGCACCTGTCCGTGCTGGTGGCCGACGACGTGGACACCACGTACCGCCGCCGCGCCCTCACGTACGACCAGGTGGCCGCCTCCATTGAGGCCGCGGTCTCGACCCGGCCGGGCCGGTACATGGCCTACTTCCCCTCCTTCCGCTACATGGATGAGGTCCTCAGGCGCTTCCGCGCCGCCTACCCCGGCATCCGCGTCCTGTCGCAGACCTCGCGCATGTCGGAGACCGACAAGGAGGCCTTCCTGGCCGTCTTCGACGACGAGGCCGCAAGGGCAGGCGAGCGCGCCGGCGAGACGGTGCTGGGCTTTGCCGTGATGGGTGGCATCTTCGGTGAGGGCATCGACCTGGTGGGCGAGCGGCTGGTGGGAGCCGTCGTGGTCGGTGTGGGCCTGCCGCAGCTGGGGCTGGAGCGGGACCTGATCCGCCACTACTACGACGAGCGCGACATACCCGGCTTCGAGTACGCCTACACCTACCCGGGGATGAACCGCGTGCTGCAGGCGGCCGGGCGCGTGATCCGCTCGGAGAGCGACCGCGGCCTCATCGTGCTGGTGGACCGGCGCTTTGGCGAGGAGCGGTACAGCGAGCTGTTCCCGGCGGCCTGGGCCGGGGCGCGGCCGGTGCGGGGCCCGCAGCACATCGCCGCGGCGGCGCGGGAGTTCTGGGAGGGGGGCGTCGTGGAGACGCGGCGCTACGTCTACGACCCGGAGTGAGCCGCGGCGCGGCGGGCGGCGGCGGCGGCGGCCAGCTCGTCCAGCACGGCCACGGTGGTGTCCCAGTTGATGCAGGCGTCCGTGATGCTCTGTCCGTAGACCAGCGGCTGCCCGTCCACCAGGTCCTGGCGGCCCTCGTGCAGGTGGCTCTCCAGCATGACGCCGAACAGGTGGTCTGAGCCCTCTCGCACCTGGCGCGCCACCTCGGCCGCCACCTGGGGCTGACGCCTGAAGTCCTTCTGGCTGTTGCCGTGGCTGCAGTCCACCATCACGCGGGAGTGCAAACCGCTCTTCCGCAGGCGCCCGGCCAGACCGTCCACGGTCTCCTGGTCGTAGTTGCCCCCCGCCGTGGAGCCCCGCAGAATCACGTGACAGCAGTCGTTGCCCGTGGTGGCGACGATGGCAGAGATGCCCTGCTTGGTCACCGACAGGAACTGGTGCTCGTGGCGCGCGGCCTGCACCGCGTCGATGGCGATCTGCACGTCGCCGCTGGTGCCGTTCTTGAAACCCACCGGCATGGACAGACCCGAGGCCAGCTCCCGGTGCACCTGGCTCTCCGTGGTCCGCGCCCCCACGGCGCCCCAGGAGATGAGATCGGCGATGAACTGGGGCATGATGGTGTCCAGGAACTCCGAGCCCACCGGCAGACCGAGCTCGGCCAGATCCAGCAGGAGACGCCGCGCCGCGTACAGGCCCTCGTTGATCTGGAAGCTGTTGTCCAGGTGCGGGTCGTTGATCAGCCCCTTCCACCCCACGGTGGTGCGCGGCTTCTCAAAATACACGCGCATGACGATGAGCAGATCGTCGCGCAAGGCGGCGGCGCGCTCGGCCAGGCGCCGGGCGTACTCCCGCGCCGCATCGGGATTGTGGATGGAGCAGGGCCCCACCACCACCACGAAGCGGTCGTCCCGGCCCTCGATGACATCCCGCAACTGCCCGCGGCCGGCGGACACGGTCTCTGAGGCCGTCTCCGAAACGGGGACCTGCTCCATCAGAATGGCCGGCGAGATGAGCGGCCGCAGCCCGGCTATGCGTAGATCGTCAGTGGCCTGGAGCATGGGGTGGATCTCCTGCGGGGTCGCGGCGCGTCGAGTGTCGTAACTGGGTGTAACAACAGATGATAAGGGTCGGTGTCAGATTCGGCCAGACGGGCGGGGAGCGCCTTGACACCCCCGGGCGCCGGCCTTTCTTAGGGGCCGCCTGGGCCGACGCACGCGGCGTCGCGCCGACACCGGGAGCCGCCGGGTGTCCGACATTTCAACGGGAGGAACGAGGCAGATGAGCGTGGGACGAGTACTGGTGAGCTGTCAACTGGACTTCCGCGGCCGCGAGCCGGCTCGCGAGATCCTCGAGGGCGCCGACCTGGAGGTCGTGCTGCGCCCGGGCACCCGGGGCTCGGCCGATGAGAGCACGCGGGAGCGCCTCGAGGGCATGGACGCCATCATCGCCGGCGGCGAGCACCTCAACGCCGACACCGTTGTTGAGGGCAGCCCGCTCAAGATCATCGCCCGCAATGGCGTGGGGTACGACGCCGTGGACGTGCCCTTCTGCACCGGGCGCGGCATTGTCCTCACCACCACCCCCGGCACCCTGCAGGACGCCGTGGCCGACCACACCATGGCCCTGCTCCTGGCCGCGGTGCGCCACATCGCCGCCGGCGACCGCGCCGTCAAGGCGGGTGAATACGACGTGCCCTACGGCGAGGATCTCGGCTCCATGACCTTGGGCCTGGTCGGGTGCGGGCAGATCGGCTCCGAGGTGGTGCGGCGCGCCCTGGCCTTCAAGATGCGGGTGCTGGTGGCCGACCCCAACCTGAGCGCCGACCGCGTCGCCGAGCTCGGCGCCGTGGCCGTAACGCTCGACGAACTGGTGGCTCAGGCCGATGCCGTCACCCTGCACCTGCCGCTGACCGAGGCCACGGCCAACCTGGTGGACGCCGACTTGATCGGTCGCATGAAAGCCGGCAGCGTGCTGGTGAACACGGCCCGGGGCGGCGTGGTCGACGAGCCCGCCCTCATCGAGGCCCTCAAGAGCGGCCACCTCGCGGCCGCCGGCCTCGACGTGCAGGCCAACGAGCCCGCCCAAGGCGTTTCCCTGGATCTGGTGCGCCTGGAGAACGTGGTGGCCATGCCCCACTGCGGCTCCAAGACCATCAGCGCCCGCGAGCGCATGTCCATCATGGCCGCCGAGTCCATCGTCGACTTGTTCCAGGGCCGCGCCCCGCGGGGCACGATCAACACCGACGTGCTGGAGAAGCTGGGACTGAAGTAGGCCGACGCGGCCCGGAGAGCACGAGAGGCGAGCTCGGGTAAGCTCGCCTCTCGTTGTGTGTACGCAGACCCCGAGCAGCCCTCACGGGCCGCCGGTGCCTCAGCGCGATGGTGAGCAGAGCCTGCTGCCTGGGGAATTCGCGCAGCGGATTGCCGCAAGCGTTTGGACAGCCGCGAAGTGCGGGCACTGAAACACAGCCGGCATGCCCCCCACAGTGACGCGCTGAACTCGCGATGCGAAGGGCCTGCCTGGAAGGCTGGCGCTTCGCGCTCTAGACGCCGTCCTGCCTGCCCCAGCTCAACGGCAGGGGACACCACGACTCCAGCGCCTGGGCCGCCGGCGGCAGGTCGCAGACCGCCGAGGGCTTGAGGGGCCCGAAGAGCACGCGCATGGCCGTGGGCGCGTTGCAGGCCAGGTCCGGGGCGGCGCCGGTCGCGTCCTCGCAGCGCGCCTCGCCGCCACTCACGCTCAGCCGGATGGTCGCCGCGCCCTGCACCTGCACCACGACCTCGCCATCCTCCAGCGGGATGCAGCCCTGGGCCAGCGTGATGATCGCGTCCAGCGCGCCCGGCCAGTCCACCACCTGCCAGTTGCCCGTGCAGCTCACGCTGATCTGCTCGCAGTACCGCGCCAGCAGCTGAGCCAGACGCGCCGACCACGGGTGCACGTCGAAGGTCGCCGACCCCTCGCAGTGATTGGCCGTCCAGGCTTTCACCATCTCCAGGGCCATGGTGTCGTCCACGGCCACCAGCTCGAACACGCGGTCACCGGACTCGCTGGCCACCAGGTAGCCCACCATCTCGCCGTGGCCGTCCAGGGCCACCCACGGGCGGTGGTACCAGCTCACCAGATACCGGGCAAAGTCGGCGCGGGGCCGCACGGCGTGGGCCACCTGCCCGTCGTGCAGGGACACGATCCGCTCCAGCCGGTCCGCCCGATCGTCGGCCAGCGGCTCAAAGTGCAGGGACGACGGCCCGATGAAGGAGTGCCGCAGGTTGGACTTGTTCAGTGTGAAGCCGTAGCTGCTGCCGCACTTCTCGTACCCGAAGTACAGGTAGCGCTGGCGCTGACCGCCGAGCCACGACAGGTGATAGCCCTGGTCCCGCATGAGGTGCACGCAGTGGTCCATCAGGGTGCGCATGTGGCCCTTGCCGCGCGCTTCCGGGTGCGTGGACACCCCACCGATGCCGGCCACCTTCAGGGCTCGGTCGCCGACCTTCCAGGTCATGGGGAACATGCCCACGATCGCCCGCAATTGGCCGTCCTCGCGCACCGCGTAGTTGTTGGCCATGTGCTCGTCGGTGGGCTGGTAGATGGAGGGCAGCATGGCGGCGAAGTCGTGGGGACTGTGGGCGCCGAAGACCATGTTGAGGAACTCCATGCCCTCGTCGAACTCGCTTCCCTTGAGCTGCACGACGGTGTGCGTCATGGGTAGTACTCCTTTGCTGTGTTCGGGTTAGTCAGTGCCGTGCAGATTCGGCTGACTCTGCACCAGCCGTTCCAGGACCCGCTGCCGCAGCTGTCCGGCCACGTCCGCGTACCCCGCGTCCCCGGCCAGGTTGTGCTGCTCGTCCGGGTCGCTCTGCAGGTCGAAGAGCAGATAGGTCTGACCCGCGGCATTGAGGGCCATCTTCCACCGCTCGTCCAGCATCGCAATCTCGTTGTCCAGCTCGCACAGAGCCTCGCTCCGGTGCGTCGCGCCGGGGCTGGCCGACGCGGGGCCCTCCGGCGCGAGGCTGTCGAGCACCGGGCCCAGGGAGCGCGCGAAGTGTCGGTGCCGCAACTCGCCGCCGGCCGCCTCGACCAGGGTCGGCCCGATGTCGAACCACTCCACCGGCGAGGTGCACACACTGCCGGCGGTCGTGCGCCCCGGCGCCCGCACCAGCAGGGGCACGCGCGCCGCGCTGTTGAGGAACTGGCTCTTGTAGATCAGGCCGAAGTCGCCATTCATCTCGCCGTGGTCGGAACTCATCACCACCACCGTGTTGTCCCACTCGCCCCGCGCCTCGATCACCTCGATGACACCGGCGATCTCGTCGTCGATGAGGGAGACGTTTCCGGCGTAGTTGGCCCGCATGGCCGCCACCTCCTCGGCGGTCGGCGCCGGCCGCGACGCCAGCCGGTCGTCGAGCGCGCCCCGCGGCCGCGTCGCCCCGCCGTCCCAGTCGGCCGGCAAATCGAGAGGCGCCGGCATGTCGCGGGGATCGTACATGCTGGCGTAGGGCTCCGGCGCGTCCCACGGCTCGTGGGGACCGCCAAAGCTCACCCAGCAGCACCAGGGCTGGTCGCGATCGTACCGGCTCAGATACTGGCGCGCCCGCTCGCCCACATACCGGTCGGCGTAGTCCTCCAGGCCCAGCGTGGAGGGCCGCACCGTGTGGGGCTTGTTGGCAAAGCGCTCGCGGTAGTCCTCGCGGTACGCCTCCCACTTGCCCTTGGCGGCCCAGCCCGCCGTCATGTGGGACAGGCACCGCGCGCTGGCCCGCGGCCCGCCGATCTCATCCACGTCGTCGAGCCCGTACAGGCGCATGAGCCCCTCGCGGGCCCGCAGGTCGCCGCTGTGGGGGTGCAGGTGCGTCTTGCCGAACAGGCTGGTGCGGTAACCCGCCGCGCGCACCGCCTGCATCCACGTGGGCTGCTGCGCGCTCATCTGGTGGTGCAGGTTGTTCCACACGCCCGTGTTGTGCGGGTACAGACCCGTGGCCAGGCTCAGTCGCGTGGGGATGCACACCGGCGAGTTGCTGACGCAGTTGGTGAACCGCGCGCCCTCGGCGGCGATGCGATCCAGCGCCGGTGTCCGCGCCCAGCCGCCGACGCAACCCAACGCGTCCCAGCGTTGCTGGTCCGTCATCAACAGCAGGATATTCGGCTGTCTCAATGACTCACCTCTTCTTCGACGGGCATGAAGATCTCGTACCGGTCCGCGTCGCCGTACCCCTCGATCTCCACCCGCTCGAGGCCGGAGCTCGAGGTGGCGGCCCGCACGATCTCCTTGTTGAAGTCGCTGGCGTTCTCGTCGGCCAGGTAATCCCCCACGGGCATCCACCGCGCCTCGGTGATCTCCTCCTCTTGAATGGAGATCTCCGCGCTCAGTGGGCGCAGGCGACAGATGAAGTAGATGTCGGACTTGCCGTGGCGGTACCCGTGCCAGTGGCGAAAGCAGATCAGCGCCTCAAAGCGCGTCCGCACGCCAGTCTCCTCCAGCACTTCGCGCACCACCGCCTCGGACAGGTGCTCGGCCGGATGGAGCGCGCCGCCCGGCATCTTGTACCGCGGTGGCCCGGCGCGGCGGTGATACCGCTCGCTCACCACCAGCAGCTCGCCGCGATCGTTGAGCACCACGCCGCCGGCGCCGATGTAGTGGGTGGCGAAGCCGGGAACAAAGGCCTCCGGATCCAGGCGGTGGGTCAGCATCAGATACGCGTCGCCGCAGTGATGGAAATCGAAACCCAGCTCCACGGCCACCGGCACCAGGGCCGCCTGCCGCTGGGGAATCTCCAGCCAGACAACGCGGTACTCCCCGCGCCAGATATCCAACGAGGCGCGCAGCTGATCTGCGAAGGCCCGTGGCTCAAAACGCAGCTGGCCCGGGTCGGGCAGTATCCCGCCAAAGGCGTTGGTCTCAGCCGGAATGGGGATCACGGCGCCCCTCTCCGACCGGAACAACCGCGCCGGAACGGACGTCCCTTCGCGCTTGGCGCCCGCCCCCTTCGTGTCATCATTGCGACAGCCGTCTCAACGTCTCTGACACGCCCATTTTGGGGTCTGACGACTCCACCTTTTTCTTCCTCGATCGCGTGGCAGGATCTGGGGTAATTCGGTATACTTGGGTTGACTGGAAGCACAGAGAATACTCCGGGCGCACAGCTCGCCGGTAAACCACGAAAGGAGTTGCTTATGCCATTTTCGTTCACGAATTCGAAGGGTCAGGCCTACATTCTGCACAACAAGACCACGACCCTCAAGAACGGCAACACGCAGACGATCTACTACTTTGCCAAGGAGGCCAAGGAGGGCGCGCTCGACGCCGTCCCCGAAGGGTACGAGGTCTCCGAGAGCAAGAACGGTCTGCCGGTACTGAAGCGCGCCAACAAGTAGGCCAGGGGCAGCGGCTTCACATTGCGAGAGGGGCTCCGGCCGATGGCCGGGGCCCTTCTTCTGTGTACCCCGCCGTCGGAG
>Ga0180429_10001515_pt1 | contig 19715 bp, 20 predicted proteins | sample SS_ome_FD_132428 | JGI IMG/M metagenome (GOLD analysis project Ga0180429, IMG submission 132428) | Hypersaline lake sediment archaeal communities from the Salton Sea, California, USA - SS_1_S_1 metaG | ecosystem: Environmental > Aquatic > Non-marine Saline and Alkaline > Hypersaline > Sediment ...
CATGCCCGGATCTTTGCGGACTGCCAATTTTCTCTTGACAACTGCCTGTTAATCCTATTTAATAGTTTAAATGATTAAAAACAAAAAAATAGATGTGGAAAGGTTCTCCCAACTGTGCAGAGCCCATGGGCTAAAGGTCACCCCTCAGCGGGTTGCGGTCTACAAAGCCCTAAAAAAGGCCAAGGACCATCCGTGTGCGGACACCATTCACAAGCAGTTGCTTGCGGATTTTCCCAACATTTCTCTGGACACCGTGAACCGGACCCTGATCACCTTTGCCAGAATACAAATCATCGATGTCGTTGAAGGACAGGGAGATCCCAGGCGCTTTGATCCCAACCTGGAAGACCACCACCATTTTTACTGCCTGTCCTGCAATTCCATCTTCGATTTCCATGATCCGGATCTGAACCACATTCAGCTGCCGGATGATATCACCCGGTCGTTCACAATCACCGGAAAACGGCTGTGCCTGACCGGATATTGTGCCCGATGCCGAAACCATGCCCCCGTCGGCGCAGCCATCGCCGAAGCGGCGGGATAACCTTTTGATCTAAATTGTTATAACACGTAATACAAGGAGAAAAAATGAGCACTTTAAAAGGAACCCAGACCGAAAAAAATCTGTTGACCGCTTTTTCAGGAGAGTCTCAGGCCAGAAACCGGTACACCTATTTTGCCAGTGCCGCCAAAAAGGAAGGATATGTCCAGATTTCCGATATTTTCACTGAAACCGCCAACCAGGAAAAAGAACATGCCAAACGACTGTTCAAATTCCTGGAAGGGGGAGAAGTTGAAATCACGGCCGCATTTCCGGCGGGTGTTATCGGCACCACGCTTGAAAATCTGAAAGCTGCGGCCGAAGGTGAGTCTTACGAATGGAATGAAATGTATCCGGAATTTGCCGCCACTGCCAGAAAAGAAGGATTTGATGCGATTGCCGCCGTGTTCGAAGCCATCGCTGTGGCGGAAAAACAGCATGACAAGCGATACAAGGACCTGGCAGCCAATATCGAAGCCGGAAAAGTATTCAAAAAAGATGCCCCCACCACCTGGCGCTGCCGGAACTGCGGATACCTGCATGAAGGCACTGAAGCCCCTGACATGTGCCCTGCCTGTGCCCACGAACAGGCCCATTTTGAAGTTTTGGGAGAAAACTGGTAATTTTTTCCGGAAACCGGGCATCATTATATTGTCCGGCTCAAATTTTTTGCACAACCTGGCCCCGGCCCTGTTGCACAGGATTCCGGGGCCTTTGCTTTATCATTATCAGCCAAAAACCGGGCTGAATACATCCTGTCAATTGATTCACTATTTGACAAATACCCCTGAGGCACCTATTATTTACACAAATTGTGCATGACCGATTCATGCACGGCTGCATTGTCAACCCATTAACAAAAATTAGGACACTGTCATGACCGATAAAATCATTGAACTTGACGACGACGGCTTCGAAGAAAACGTATTGAAATCAGAAAAACCGATCATGGTCGATTTCTGGGCGCCCTGGTGCGGTCCCTGCAAAGCCATTGCACCGACCATCGAGGCATTGGAAAAAACCTATGGCGATCAGATGACGTTCGCCAAGATCAATGTGGATGAAAACCCCCTCAGCCCCAGCAAGTATGGTGTTCAGGCCATCCCCACCCTGATTTTTTTCAAAAACGGTGAAATCGCCGATCAGATCACCGGCATGGTTGCCAAGGAAAAACTGGAACAAACCATCAAAGACACCCTGTAAGGAGAGCATGGCATGCCTGCGTTCGATCATGATCTTGTAATTATCGGTGCCGGCCCGGCCGGACTCACTGCCGGACTTTATGCTGCCAGAGCCAGACTGAATGTGCTGCTCATTGAAAAAGCCGTTCCCGGCGGTCAGATCATTGTCACGGACTGGATTGAAAACTATCCCGGATTCCCTGAAGGGATCAGCGGATTTGACCTGGCCGAAAAAATGAAAAATCAGGCCGAAGCCCTGGGTTTGAAAATGGAAACCGCGGAAGTGCAGTCCCTGAAGTTGACTCCGGATGTCAAGGAAGTGGTTCTCCAGGAAAAAACCATCCAGGCCAAAAGCCTGATCATTGCATCCGGTGCCTCCCCTAAAAAACTGGGCATTGGAGAAGACCGGTATATGGGCAAAGGCATTTCCTTCTGTGCCACCTGTGACGCCCCGTTTTTCAAGGAAAAAACGGTTGTGGCCGTCGGAGGGGGGGATACGGCGGTCCAGGAAGCCATCTACCTGACCAAATTTGTAAAAAAAGTATACCTGATTCATCGCAGAGATGAACTGAGGGCCACCAAGATTCTTCAGGAACGGGCCTTTGCCAACGATAAAATCGAAATCCTCTGGGATACGGTGGCAACCGGGGTCGACGGTTTTTTCGGCATTGAAGGCGTGCATGTCAAAAATGTCAAAACCGGAGAGGAAAAAACCCTGAAAGCCGACGGGTGTTTCCTCTGGGTAGGGACCACACCCAACACGCAATTTTTGAATGACTTGCTCGACACCGATGCGTATGGATTCATCCGTGCCGATGCAAGAATGCAGACCTCTGTCCCCGGCGTGTTTGCCGCAGGGGATGTCAGAGACACCCCATTGAGGCAGGTGTCCACTGCTGTCGGTGACGGTGCCATTGCTGCGGTTTCCGCTGAACACTATCTTGAGAACGAATTCACATGAAACAACTTATTTGCCTGATATGCCTGGCGTTTCTGATATCCGGATGCGCCCTGTTCGACAGTCCCCGACAAATGGAAAAAACAGCGGATCAACTGGCTGCCGACGGGTCTTCCGCATTCATGAGAGGAAAATACAGGGCTGCCATCACCGCGTATACCGATTTAAAGGACTGGTACCCCTTTTCCAGGTATGCCATTCTCGCGGAATTGAAAATTGCGGACGCCCATTTTCATCTCAAGGAATATACCCAGGCCATTGCGGCGTATGAGCAGTTTGAAAGAATGCACCCCAGGAATGAGGCCATCCCGTATGTCATCAACCAGATCGGTCTGAGCTGGTTCAATCAGATAGATACGGTGGACAGGGACATCACCCCGGCAAAAAACGCCCTTGCCCAGTTCAGACGGCTCATGGAGCAGTTTCCGGAGGATGAATATGCACAGGAGGCCCCGGAACGCATTCAGGCCTGCATCGACAAAATTGCCGGCCATGAGCTGTATGTGGCAACGTTCTACATGAAGACCGGACAATACCTGGCAGGATTGAAACGGTTCGAACATATCGTGGAATTTTATCCAGGTACCCCCCAGAGCGAAACCGCTCTGAACCTGATTCCGGAATGTGCCGCGCTTCTGGCAGAAAAGGAAGCGAAAAAAGATTGATTTCGCCTTTACTTTTTTTGGGAACAAGGGTATAAGTTTCAGGTTTTAATTTTGATGAATTTTTTTTTTGGAGTGTTGATAAAATGTCAAAAGAATGTGCTATTTGCGGCAAAAAACCTCTGGTAGGCAATAATGTCAGCCATGCCCACAACCTGAACAAACGGCGTTTCAATCCCAACCTGCAACGGGTCCGGGCACAGATCAAACCCGGGTGTGTCAGAAAAATCGATGTCTGCACCCGCTGTATCAAAGCCGGCAAGGTGACAAAAGCGGCCTGATATCTACAGCATTTTTGCCGCCAGTTCCGCCAGTTCGGACCGTTCCCCCTTTTCCAGATTGACATGGGCGTACAGGGGCTGTCCTTTCATCTTTTCGATAATATAGGTCAGCCCGTTTGTCTGGCTGTCCAGATAGGGATGATCGATCTGGAAAATATCTCCGGTAAAAACAATTTTGGTGCCTTCTCCGGCCCGGGTGATAATGGTTTTCACCTCATGAGGTGTCAAGTTCTGTGCCTCATCCACAATAAAAAAGACCCGCACAATGGAGCGCCCTCGAATATAGGAAATGGGGGTGATCACGATTTTTTCCTCTTCAAGGAGTTCCCGGATCTGTCTGGCCTGTGAATTCTGTTCGTTAAAATGGTTCTGTAACACGGTCAGGTTGTCATACAGCGGCTGCATATAGGGATCGAGCTTGGAGGCGACATCTCCGGGAAGAAATCCCAGATCCTTGTTGCTCAGCGGCACCACCGGTCTGGCAACAAAAATCTGGCGGTAATATTGCTTCTTTTCCAGGGCAGCGGCCAGAGCCAGCAGGGTTTTTCCGGTACCTGCCTTGCCGGAAACGGTAACCAGCGGAATATCGGAATTGAGCATGGCATGGAGCGCAAATGTCTGCTCCGCATTTCTGGGCTTGATCCCGTAGCTCGTTTTGGGCTGTATCAACTTAATGCATTGCCGCAGCCCGTCGTAAGCCGCCAGCGCCGAATGGGATCCGTTTTTTAAAATAAGGTGTTCGTTGGTATAAAACGACGCCTCCATATCCAAAACAGCTTCCGGCACTTCAAACGGTTTTTTGTACAGGGCATCGAAGACCGGTGGCGGAACCGGCTCAACAACCTGAAAACCCGTGTACATGTCTGACAGATTTTCAACGAATTTGGAATTGTAGTTTTCGGTTTTCAGTCCGATGGATCTGGCCCGAAGTCGCAGATTCACATCTTTGGTGACAAAAATGACATTCTGGAACTGATGTTTTTTTGCCACTGTGTAAGCGATATTCAAAATCTTGATATCCGGCGTGATTTCGGTGAAATTTTTCTTTACAAGCTCATCGATCGGCTCGTCCAGACAAATGGAAATCGCGCCGTTGCCATTCTCGATGGGCACCCCGCCGTCAAACATCTTATCGCTGGACAATGCATCCAGGGTTCTTAGAAAATCTCTGGCATTGCAATTGATGACATTGTTTCCCTTTTTGAATTTGTCCAGTTCTTCGATCACCGTAATGGGGATATAGATGTCGTTGTCCTTGAACTGGTGAACACATCCGCTGTCATGAAGAATGACGTTGGTATCCAGAATAAAAATTTTCTTCATTACATCTCCGTATGAGCCATCTGAATATCGTTAATCATACCGAACGACCCGTTTGACTTCAGTCACTTTTTTTACACGTCTCAAGGCGGACATGATTTTGCGCAGCTGATTCGAACTTTCCACCATGATGGTAAAATAAAACATGGCCACACCGGTATCGGAGGTGTCGGTTTTGGCACTGAGAATATTGGCGTTGTTTTTGGATATCACCGAGGCGATATCCGCCAGCAGACCGAAACGGTCATCGGTTTTGATCCGGATGCTGGCAGGATAGGAATCATGGTATTCCCCGCTCCACTGTACGTCGATGAGTCGCTCCGGACTCATTTTGAGAATATTGATGCAATTTTTTCGGTGAATGGTCACGCCCTGTCCCTGAGTGATAAACCCGGTGATGGGATCGCCCGGAAGCGGGTTGCAGCATTTGGAAAACTTGACCAGAACGTCATTGAGCCCTTTGACAATGATTCCGGTGTCTGATTTCAGGGGCCGGGGACCTGATGTTTTGGCCGGAATCTCTTCCTCTTTGCCCTCCTTTTCCAAATGCGGCAGGGCCTTGTTCAGAACCTGCATGGGCGTCAGTTTGCCGAATCCCACATGGGCGATCAGGTCGTCCACAGATTTGAATCCAAAAGTATCGGCAACCTCTCCGATGTGTCCGGATTTGATCAGGGCATTGAAATTCTGATTTTTCTTCCGGAACAGCTTCTCACACATTTCCCGTCCCAATGTATAGGACCGTTCCTTTTCTCTGGCATTGATCAGAGCCCGGATTTTGGTTCTGGCCTTGACCGTCTTGACAAAGGCCAGCCAGTCGGGGCTGGGGGTATGCCCTTTTGTGGTGATAATTTCGACCCGGTCGCCTGTTTTGAGTTCATGGGCCAGCGGGACGATCTTTCCGTTCACTTTGGCCCCGGTACATTCCCCCCCGACTTCCGTGTGAATCAAATACGCAAAATCCACCGGTGTCGCGCCTCTTGGAAGGGTCTTGATCTCCCCGGCCGGGGTGATCACATAGATTTCATCCGGATACAGATCGATGCGCACATTTTCCAGGAACTCATCCGGGTCATTGAAATTTTCCTGATTTTCCACCAGATTCCGGATCCAGGCAAACATTTCCCCGGTGTTTTCATCGATGTGGGCCCCTTCCTTGTAACTCCAGTGGGCCGCGATACCCGATTCGGCGATCCGGTCCATCTCCCGGGTCCGAATCTGGATCTCCACCCGCTCTCCTTTGGGACCGAGCACCGTGGTATGGATGGACTGATACATATTGGGTTTGGGGTTGCCGATATAATCCTTGATCTTGTAGTAAATCGGCTTCCACATGGAGTGAATGGCCCCCATGGCGGCATAGCACTGCGGCACGGTGTCTAAAATGATGCGGAAGGCGATGATGTCATACACCTCGTCAAAATCCAGGTTCTGGGAAATCATCTTCTGATAGATGCTGTAATGCTGCTTGTACCGCCCCTTGATCTCGCAGGGCAGCTCCATCTCTTCCATTTTGTAATGAAGACTGGTGGACACCTCTTTGATATAATCTTCTTTTTGATGCTTGGCCCGGTTCACCAGGGCATCGATCTGTTCATACTCGTCGGTCAGGGTATAGAAGAACGCGATATCCTCCAGTTCGTTTTTCACCCAGAATATCCCCAGCCGGGCCGCAATGGGGGCATAGATATCCAGGGTTTCCTGGGCGATGGCTGACTGTTTATCGGGTTTCTTGTGATATTTCAGGGTCCGCATGTTGTGCAGCCGGTCCGCCAGTTTGATGAGCACCACCCGGATATCATCGGCCATGGCCAGAATCATTTTTCTCAACGATTCCGCCTGCTGGGCCGCTTTGTTGGAAAAAGGCAGGGCCGACAACTTGGTGACCCCCTCCACAATATGGGCCACGCCGGGCCCGAACAGGGCCTCGATATCTTCCTTGGTGGCCGGGGTGTCCTCGATCACGTCATGGAGCAGGGCCGCGGCGATGCTCTCCACATCCAGACGCATATCCGCCAGAATATGGGCGACTTCCAGAGGATGCGACAGATACGGTTCGCCGGACAGCCGTACCTGCCCCTCATGGACCCGGGCCGAATACACATAGGCCCGGTCAATGATATCCAGATCCGCATCTGGATTGTATTCAGCAATGGTATCCAGTATGTCCGTGATCCGAATCATGAACCGACCTTGTCCCGGCTGCGGCAGGCTGCCTGATCAATAGGCCTTTGCAAACAATACCCGCGCGTCGCTTGGTTTGTCACAACAGATACATTGACCGGATTCTTCAGAAGAATCAAACGGGATGCACCGGATGGTGACGGACAGCTCTTTTTTGATCCGTTCTTCACAGTCTCTGGAACCGCACCAGTGAGCATAGACAAACGCACCGTTACGGGACCCTTTCGCTTTCTTGTAAATATCTTCAAACGCCTGCCAGGTGTCAACATGAAATGTGTTCTCTTTCTGGAATGCCAGGGCCCGGTCAAACAGGGCCTGCTGAACCTGGTCCAGAATATCGGTAATCGAGGAAATAAAGGTTTCTCTGTCCATGCTTTCCTTCTGACCGGCATCCATGTCCCTTCTGGCCATGAACACGGTATTGGCGGCAATGTCCCGGGGTCCCAGCTCCACCCGGACCGGAATGCCTTTTTTCACCCAGTCCCATCCCCGGGTACCACCGATATCCCGGTCATCGATTTCCACTTCCACGGACCTTCCATGATATATTTTTTCATTCAGGGCCGCCTTCAATGCACGGGCGCTTTCCAGCACGGGCGCATTGTCCTGATCTTTTTTCAAAATCGGCAGAATCACCACATGGGCCGGCGCGATCCGCGGCGGCACCACCAGGCCGTCATCATCGGAATGCACCATGATCATGCCGCCGATCATCCGGGTGGACGTGCCCCAGGACGTGGTCCAGGCATATTGTTCCTGGCCGTCCTCATTTTGAAACCGGATGTCCGATCCTTTGGCGAAATTCTGTCCCAGAAAATGGGAGGTACCGGCCTGAAGCGCTCTTCTGTCCTGCATCATGGCCTCGATACAAGTGGTGTCATCCGCCCCGGGAAAGCGTTCCGATTCGGATTTACGGCCTTTGATCACCGGCATGGCCAGCCGCTCCTGAACAAAATCAGCATACAGATCCAGCATCTGATGGGTTCTCTGGATCGCGTCTTCTTTGGTGGCATGGGCCGTATGCCCTTCCTGCCACAGGAACTCGCTGGTTCTCAGAAACATCCGGGTGCGCATCTCCCAGCGCACCACATTGGCCCACTGGTTCAGCAGAATGGGCAGATCCCGGTAGGAGGCGGTCCATTTGGACATGGATTCGCCGATGATGGTTTCGGATGTGGGCCGGACAATCAGCGGCTCCGCCAGTTCCCCGGCCGGCACCAGCCTGCCGTCCGCCCCTTTTTCCAGTTTATGATGGGTCACCACGGCGCATTCCTTGGCAAACCCTTCCACGTGCTCGGCTTCTTTTTCCAGGTATGACAACGGGATGAAAACAGGAAAATAGGCGTTTTTGACCCCGGTTTTCTTGAACTCGGCATCCATCTGCATCATGATGTTCTCCCAGATGGCATACCCCCAGGGTTTCATGACCATGCATCCCCGGACCGGGGAATTTTCCGCCATGTCCGATGCCTTGATGATTTCCTGGTACCACTGGGCATAATCCTGTTCCCGGGTCGGGGTAATGGCTGTCTTATTTTTTGTTCCCATTCACATCCTCCGAATTTTGCGTCATTTTATCGATTTCATCCAGCAACCGGGCCACCAGTTTGTCCTGGGGCACTTTTTTGAACACTTTGCCTTTTTTAAACAAAATGCCGGTGCCATCCGCACCGGCGATACCGATATCCGCCTCTCTGGCTTCCCCCGGCCCGTTTACGACACATCCCATAATGGCAACTTTAATCTGAGTGTCCCGTTCAAGTAAAGCTTTTTCTACATCTTCAGCGATTTTAAACAGGTTGATCCGGCACCGGCCGCACGTCGGACAGGAAATGATTTCCGGCCCTTTCCGGCGGATGTCCAGTGCCCGCAGAATTTCATACCCGGTGCGGATCTCCTCCACCGGATCCCGGGTCAAAGAGACCCGGATGGTATCTCCCAGGCCCCTGGACAACAGCAGACCGATACCGATGGCGGATTTGGTGATCCCGGCATACAGCCCGCCGGCCTCGGTGACGCCCACGTGAAACGGCACATCGGTTTTTTTCGCCAGCAGCTGGTAGGCTTCCACGGTGCGGGTCACATCCGAGGCTTTCAAAGACACCTTGATATCCTCAAATCCCAGATCTTCCAGTATTCTGATGTTGGCCAGCCCGCTTTCCGCCATGGCAGCGGCCGTGGTTCCCAGCCGCTGTTCGATCTGTTTTTCCAGAGACCCGGCATTCACCCCGATTCGAATGGGAATTCCGTGGGATTTTGCACAGTCCACCACGTGTTTGACTTTATGGCGTGCCCCGATATTGCCGGGATTGATCCGCAGGCCGTCGGCCCCTGATTCTGCTGCTGCCAGGGCCAGCCTGAAATCAAAATGAATATCTGCGATCAGCGGAATGGTGATCTGGTCCTTGATCTGTCGAATGGCCTTCGCATCCGCCATTTCCGGCACAGCCACCCGGATGATTTCACAGCCGGCCGCGGTCAGGGCTTGAATCTGTTGAATCGTGGCTTGTATATCACTGGTCTGCGTGTTGGTCATGGACTGGACCGAAATCAGGGCATCGGATCCCACCATCACCTGCCCCACCCGAATCTGTCGGGTTTTTCTCCGGGGACTCACCAAAGGCGCCATATTCATTCCTTTATCTGTTCAGGCATGCCATTTGCCTGAACATATCATATTTGTCACAACCGCTTCAACCCGGCAACCGGGACAAGACATCATCAAACACGGCCGACAGAGCCGCCAGAGAGCGGTCGAGGTCCGATCGCTTGAACACCTCCAGACTCACGGTGCCCTGATAGTGTTTCAACAAATCCATGACCTGATACAGCTGGTCCGGCTCCAGCAGATCCAGGCCGATATGGTCTCGGATTTTCTGTTCCACTGTTCCCACCCCATGCAGATGCACCACGGCAATTCGCCCCTGAAAAAGAGTGACACTGTGGTTCAGGTCATACCCATACCGGAAATGGTGCCCGACATCCAGGCAGACCATCAGATCGTACGCTGTCAAAAACGGCATCAGGCAATCCGGAGGATAATCCAGCGTTTCCACGGAAAAAATTTCCAGGTTCGGGACATACCGCATCAGCCGGGCCAGGCCGTCCCGGGCCAGCACCTGCCAGGCTTCGATCTTTTCAGCGGTGCCGCACCCCACCATTTCCAGATGCAGCGTATGGGTGGAAGGGGTCAGGGGCCGGCACAGATCCACCACCCGGGCAATGGTCTCGGCCGCATGTTGCCGGGCCCGAGCCGATGGATGGGTCAGGCTCACATCCGTAGGCAGATGAATGTTATACGTGACATCCAGTGCTTCCGACAACCGGGCCAGATCGGCAATATCCCTCTTGTCCGGCAGCACGGTATCCGGCATGCTTTCAAATATCAGCAGTTCGATCTCATCAAAAAACCGGCCGATCTTTCTCACATTGGGAAGAATATGATCCGGATAGATAAAGGAGGTGGTGCCGATGCGAAACGGTCGTTTCATGTCCCAAACACTTTCAAAAAAGCGAATTTAACGGCTGTAAACCCGACGGCGGCAAGCAGTCCCGTGACCGACGCCGCCTGCATCAGCCGACAGGCGATGGAAACGGCTGAAATATCGGGATCTGCGTATGTGCTGCCGATAAAGGGTTTGTCCACTTCTCTGCCATGGTAGATGCTGGGACCCCCCAGCCGGATCTTCAAGCCCCCGGCAAATGCGGCTTCCGGAAAACCGGCATTGGGGCTTTTGTGGCAACGGCCTTCGGACAACCCGATGCACATCGCCCCGGTCCCGGAGATGCCGGGCAGACATGCGGCAGCCGCTGAAATCACAAACACCGACAACCGGGCCGGAATGAAATTGGCCGCATCATCCAGGCGGGCCGATGCCCGTCCGAACAGCAGATACCGGTCGTTTCTATACCCCACCATGGAATCCAGGGTGTTGATCATCTTATACGCCACAGCCCCGGGGACACCCAGGATCACTGCCCAGAACAATGGTGCCAGAAATCCGTCCACAAAGTTTTCCGCCACCGTCTCCACGGCGGCCCGGGTCACACCGGCTTCATCCAGGTTCCGGGGGTCCCGGCCCACAATCATTCCGATCTTTTCCCGGGCGGTTGTCAGATCTTTTTCAGACAGGGGCTTTGCCACAGCCATGGCGGCATCTTTCAGGCCTTTGACGGAAAAACAGAAAAACAGCAGGACCGTCTGACACCCCAGACCCAGCAGCGGGTGAATCCATCCGGTCACCGTGATCAGAATCAGGGCCAGTACATAGGTGATGCCCACCAGAAAAAGCGTGAAAAAGACCCCGGCGGTCAACGGATTTTTGAAAACCCGCCGGAACCAGGGCTCGAAAAAACCGATGGCGTGTCCCATGCCCACCACTGGATGAGGCAGCCTTCGAGGGTCCCCCAGAAAAAAATCCAGAACACCTGCACCGACCAGAACATACCATGCGGCTTCAATCATTGTGACAGCGCCTTTTTCAAGCTGGCTCCCAGTTTCAGATTGTTTTCCCGGTCTTTGAGGGAAAACCGCACAAACCGGTGATTCAGCCCGTGAAAATTGGTGCAGTCACGAATCAGAATCCGGTCCTGCCCTACCCGACGGCACACCTGGGGCGCGGTGTGGTATTGCAGCCGGGCCAGCACAAATCCGGTGTGGCCGGCAACCGGCATCAGCCCGGGAATATCTGCTTGTTCTTTCAGAAACCAGTGTTTTTCCCGGGCGATGAACGCCCGGGTTTTTTTGTAAAACGGGACCATCTGTTCCGGATGGTCGTAAATATCGTTGATCACCACCTGGGCCAGGGCATTGACGTTCCAGGGCTGACTGTAAGACCTCACTTTTTCGATCAGCCCTGTTGCACCGGAAAGAAACCCGGTGCGCAGTCCGGGGATGGCAAATATTTTGGACATGGACGAAAGTACCAGCAGATTGGCATATTCTCCGGCATGGACCAGAGACCGGTCGTCACCGTCTGCCACAAACGGCAGATAGGATTCATCCACCACAAAACAGGTCCGGGGATGCCGCTGCAACAGTGTGATGATAACTGCAGGATCCAGCAGCACGCCGGTGGGATTGTTGGGGTTGCAGACAAACACCAGATCCGCATGTGCCGCCTTGGTTGATACCGATTCCAGATCCGGCACAAATCCGGTTTCAGGTTTTGCGATCCAGAACTCAGGTTCAATGTGGTGCATCCGGCACGCATCCGCGTAATCCGAATAGGTGGGTCCCAGAATCAGCACATGCTGTGCCTGCAGTGCCAGGGGCAGGGTATAGATGAACCAGGTGGTGCCGTTGCCGGCGATCACGGTGCCCGGATCGATGCCATGGTACCTTGCAAAGCCCTGGACCATGGACCGGGCATCCGGTTCCGGAAGCTGTTGAACAGCGGAGACATGGTCCAGGATGACCTGTATGATCCGCTCCGGTGGCCCCAGGGGATTGATGTTGGCACTCATGTCGACAATCTCGTCCACATGGCATCCCAGTTCCCGTGCCAAAGCTGTTTTGTTGCCGCCGTGGCCGATAATCATGATATCATCCTTATTTCACACCAGAGCGGCGCCGCAGACGAGAAACAACCATGCTTCCAGAATTTCGGTCATGGCTCCGAGCATATCCCCTGTGATGCAGTTCATTTTTTTTCTGTAAAACCATAAAATCGTGACACACCCGACGGCAAACGCCAGGTTCAAAATCAGGCCCTTATATCCCAGAAACAGGGACAGACACAAGGGAATGACACAAAAAAGGAATTCTTTCTTTCCCAGGGGTGCGGCAAACAGGGCCAGACCGGTCCCGGTATCTTTCCGGCCGTAGGGAAGAAACCGGATGCCGAAAATCATGGCACTCCGGGCATAGGCCGGTACCAGCAGCAGCGTCAGCCATGCGTCACCGGGCGCGGCACCGGATTTCACCGAATATATTCCTGCCAGCTTCACGGCCAGGACACTGACAACGGTCACCAGCCCCATCATACCGATGCGGCTGTCTTTCATGATTTCCAAAACCCGTTCTCTGGGCCGGTGACTGAAAATGCCATCCGCTGTATCACCCAGCCCGTCCAGATGAAATGCCCCGGTAAAAATCAGCAGACACAGCAGATCCATCACTGCTGCCACCGGCAGAGACCACAACCTGGAGGCGACAACATCGGTCAGCACCACCAGCGCACCCAGAATCAGCCCCACCACCGGAAAAAACCGGATCATGCCCATGGGTGAATACACGGCATCCCGGCCGGCCGGCAAAATGGTCAGAAAGAGCAGGCTGGCCCGCAAATCGGTGAAAAATCCGCTGGATGAAAACGATGTCATGATGCGCTGTTCACGGTGAAATTCGAATTGCGCCGGGTTTGATCTGAAGGGCCTGACCCGCCACCGTGAGCACCACCCGGTCCGCCGTGTCAGCCATGACCTGGTTCACTTGACCGGCCAGATCCCGGAACCGCCGGGCCAGCGCATTTTCCGGCACGATCCCGTACCCGACCTCGTTGGTGACCAGAAAAACCGGGCAATGAATTCCGGAAAAAGACCGGGCCGTCTGTTCCAGACGGTTTTCAATCTCGGGGTCATCCATATCGGCTGCCATCATGTTCGAGGTCCACAGGGTCAGGCAATCCACGAGAATCACATCTGCCGTTTCTGCACGGGCCACAATCGTTTCGTGGATGTTCACGGGTTCTTCCACCGTTTCCCAGTGATTTCCGCGTTCCGCCTGATGGGCCTGTACCCTTTTTTCCATTTCCAGGTCCCGGGGCACGGAGGTGGCCAGAAAAATTTTGCGCCGGCCGGGAACGGCATTGGCGGCATTCAGTGCAAACCGGCTTTTGCCGCTTCTGCAGCCGCCGATAACCAGTGTGATAAGGGATCTGTCATTCAAAACAGTCAGTTTCTTTCTTTGTGTTTCAATGAATTCAAACCGGTACAAGATACCGTATCCATCCCTGAAGATGCAACCCCAAAGTACGGGAAATTTTTAGGTTTACAATCCATATGGTTTCATGTAAACAGAAGCAGTTCACTCTTTAACATGATGGTGTTAGGTTTAAAGGAGGCAGGTATGATCAACAGAAGTACTACCCAAGTACTGAACCTGAAACCCGTCACCCGCAGCATGTGTTCCGGTTTTTATGAAAAAATAACCACGGAACTCCACAGCCCCGAAGCCATCAGGGAATCGGTTTCCTGGTGGCAAGACAACAAGGACAAACTCAACGAGCTGTGGTGGGTCCTCAACTATTATTCACAATCGCTTGACCCGGAGAGGGAAATCAGGGCCTGTGTGGAACATCATCTGGATTCCCTTGCCCTGGAAAAAACCGCTGCACTGGACGGCCCTTCCGACGCATCTACGGAACTGGAAGCGTCCTGATTTACTGCCCGGTCGTCATGATCCTGCCTACCGGGAACTCCTCCATATGAAATCCATTGAAGAAATCTCTTTGCTGTATGAAATCAGCGAAGCCCTGAACCAGCACCTGGACATGAAAAAATCATTGTTCAAGGTGTTGACGATGTTGTCTGAATCCATGAACCTGGTCCGGGGCATCATTTTTCTCACCAACCGGGAAAACGGGGAAATCCGCATTGAAATCGCCCATGGAATTTCAGAGGAGACCACCCGGAAAATCAAATATCTTCCCGGAGAAGGCATCATCGGCAAAGTGGTGGAGACCGGCAAACCCGCTGTGGTTCCCCGCATCAGCAAGGAACCTTTGTTTCTGGACAAGACCCATTCCCGCAAGATGACTCAGGGTCAGGATTATTCCTTTATCTGTGTGCCCATAAAAAAAGACAGTCAGGTGGTCGGGGCCATCAGTGCGGACCGGCCCTTTGAGGGAAAACAATCGCTGCAGCAGGGAGAAAAAATCCTGTCCGTGGTGGCGGCCATGCTGGCCCACCACGTCATCAACATTGAAATGATCCGACAGGAAAAAGAAACCCTGAAAACGGAAAATCTGCGCCTTAAATCCGAACTGGAAAACCGGTACAGTTTTTCCAACATCATCGGCAATTCCAACAAAATGCGGGAAGTGCTTCAGATGATCGCCCAGGTTTCCTCTTCTTCGGCCACGGTGTTGATCCGCGGGGAAAGCGGCACCGGAAAAGAGCTGGTGGCCAATGCCATTCACTACAATTCAGAACGGCACCACAAACCTTTTATCAAAATCAACTGCGCCGCCATTCCAGAGAACCTCATAGAAAGCGAACTGTTCGGCCATGAAAAAGGCGCATTCACGGGCGCGTCCCACCTGAAAAAGGGCAAGTTCGAACTGGCGGACCAAGGCACGATTTTCCTGGATGAAATCGGCACCATGGCACCGGGTGCCCAGGTCAAGCTGCTGCGGGTCCTGCAGGAAAAGGAGTTCGAACGGGTGGGCGGATACAAACCCATTCAGACCGATGTCCGCATTGTGGCGGCCACCAACGCCAATCTCGAAGACATGGTCCAGCAGGGGCGATTCAGAGATGATCTGTATTTCCGGCTCAATGTGTTTCCCATATACATTCCCAGCCTGCGCATGCGAAAAACCGATATCATCCTGCTGGCCGACCATTTTCTGGAAAAATACCGGAAAACCCATGGCAAGGATATCAAACGCATCACCACCCCGGCCATTGACATGATGATGGAATACCACTGGCCCGGCAATGTCCGGGAACTGGAAAACTGCATCGAGCGGGCCGTGATCCTGTGCAATGAAGGGGCGATCCACTCCTATCATCTGCCGGCCACGCTTCAGACTGGTAATGAATCCAAGACCCTGCCCTTGTCCCTGGAAGCGGCCGTGGCCAGTCTGGAAAAAGAAATTCTCATGGATGCCTTGAAAAACACGCAGGGGAACATCAAACAGGCGGCCCGGCTGATCCAGATCACGGTACGGAAATTCTCCTACAAAGCAACCAAATATGGTATCAATTACAAAGAGTTCAGATAAACCGGGTCAGGATTCCCATGAAACCGGTGCGTCCTGATTGATTCGATATTCTGACTGATCCGCCAGTTTGTTGGACGGGTCACTTTCCTGAACCATCTGGTTTAACAGGCCTTTGCCATCATCCATCGGCAACCGGCCGGTCATGGCGGCCAGCGCCACCCGGCGCCCGTCCTGATTGGTGAACTCCGCTTTGGCTTCGGCCCGTCCGTTGGGTTCCAACCGGGTCAACGTGATTTTGCACTCAATGGTATCTTTGAAATACACCGGATGCAGAAACCTGAAACTCATTCCCGTGGCAAGCCATCCCACCTGGCCCCCGAATTCGCAGATCATGCCGCCCACCAGAAGCCCGTGGCAGATCAGATCATCGAATCCTTTGGAACGGGTCCAGCGGGAATCATAATGCACTGGATTGTAATCTCTGGTCAGATCTCCGAACGCCTCGGTTTCGTTTTGTGAAAACCGCCTGGAAAAGCAGAAGGTGTCCCCCGGCTGCAATCCCTTGGCCATACGCTCCCGAAGCGGATTTCCCATGCGTTCCCCTTTTATGGTGAAGACATTGCCACTGCCTGGCCGGCCGTCAACTTTTCGACATACTCGGCCACCCGGCTCTCGAACCGGTTCATCTCCTCGGCAGGGACCGGTTCCACACGGGGCACCGGCGTGTCCATGGGATTGATGTACCGGCCGTTTTTGGCCATTCTGAAATCCAGATGATAGCCAGTGGCAAGCCCTGTTTTTCCCACATATCCGATCACATCCCCCTGGGAAACGGAACCGTTTTTTCCAAGGCCTTTGGCAAATCCGTTCAAATGATAGTAACTGGTTTCATACCCGTTGGCGTGCTGGATGGTCATATACCGGCCCATGGTTTTGTTGTAGGCCATGTCCAGAATGACCCCGTCGGCAACGGTTTTGATGGGTGTGTTTTTCGGGGCTGCATAATCGATCCCCGGATGGGGGCGGTTCACTTTCAGGATCGGGTGAAGCCGGCTGTTGGTAAAATAGGAGCTGATCTTGGAATAATTCACCGGTGATTTCAGAAATGCCTTTTGAAGGGCGTTGCCATTTTCATCGTAATATCCGGCACCGCCATTTGTTGCCGAATATCGAAATGCCTTATACGCTTTACCGTTATTGATGCATAGGGCTGCCAGAAGATCGCCATACCCCTTGCTTTCTCCCTGTCTGAATCGCTTTTCCACCAGCACCTCAAACCGGTCTCCGGCTTGAATGTCTTTTGCAAAATTTATGTCCCATGCAAATATTTCAGATAGTTCCCAGGCCAGTGATGGACAGTGACCCGCTTTTTTCAACGCGGTGCCGATATCGGATTCGATATCCACTCGTATGATCTCTTCCTTGATTTCAAAACGGATCGATGTTTTCTTCACTTCGAATTGATCCCCGGTTTTTCGGATCTTTAGCCGGTACCGGTCATCGATCTCGTATTCAAAATCTGAAAATTCGTCCTGATCAAGTGAGATTTGAAACGGCCGGCCGGCTTTGAACCGGGTAAATGGAAATATGTCTTTGCTCTGTTTTTCAAGGCGGTAAATGGTTTTCAAGGGCAGATACGGCCCGAGAACGGCAGATGCGGTATCCCCGGCTTTGAAAACCCCGGAGATCACTTTTTTTTCCACCGGCGTTATCTGGTTTATTTCATTGGGATCAATGATATAATTTTGTAATTTCGGTGTCCGGGAAAATGCATTTGTACAGAAAAAAACCGATATCATTCCCCAGAGAACAAGCACCTGAACCACAATCAGCCAATTTCGAGTGTCACAACCAGTCATCTGCTTTGCGTCATCTGTTTGTTTCAAAATCCATATCCTGTTTTTTTTGTTACGTTCTCCCTGCCTGTTTTTTTATTTTGCAGAACATAACCAAAGTGACGAAAATAGTAAAGCGGTTTGTTCTGATCACCCCGGTTTTTTGATGGCTTTTGTCAACACCCTGGCTTTTTTCGCAGCATTGCCGGCCGGAACCAGAACCGGCTCCGGCCGGTTCTGTCAGGTTCTTTATCTTCTGCTTTTCCTACGTCCGCCATCATTTTCAGCATGTGGTAGCGGTCCATCACCTCTTGTTCGATCTTTTTGCGCAGCCGCCGGGATTCTTCCGGAAAGCTTTTTTCCAGGGCCGCAAACCGCACTTCCCCGCTCAAAAATTCATAGCGGCTGTCCACTAATGTTTCCAGCGCTTTTTTGTCAATTTTTTTGCCCCGGGTCGATGCCTTGAGCCGTTCATACGGATTTTCTTCTCCAAATACCCGCATGGCGATCGGAAAAGGCTCTGCTAAAAGTTCAGGATTGTTATCCAGATCCTGTTGCAAGGCTGTTTCATCCAGGTCCAGTTTGGAAAGCCCTTTCATGGTATTAATTACGCCGATACTAAAATAAACAAAGGCAGATCCCAGATTCCTTACCCTCTGCCTTATAACGGTATGTTTGATTATCCAACTACTTTTTTAATGGCAATATCCAGAACCGCCAGCATAAAATCTACATCCTTTTCATGGATACACATGGGGGGTTTTATTCGTAATGTGTTTCCATAAAATCCGCCTTTGCCCACAAGGAGTCCCAGATCCTTTAGCGCCTCAAAAATATCTGCACATTCCTGGGTGGCAGGTTCCTTGGTCTGCCTGTTCTTGACCAGTTCAACCCCGCTCATGAGACCGCTTCCCCTGACATCCCCGATGATCTCATGTTTTTCCTTTAAGCGACGAAACCCTTCCAACATCCTGTTGCCCATGATCAAACAATTTTCCTGAAGGTTTTCTTTGTCAATCAACTCCAGGACTGCCTTGCCGATGGCACAGGAAACCGGGTTGCCGCCAAAGGTATTAAAGTGAATTTTTTGACTGAGTTTTGCCGCGATTTGAGGCGTTGTCACCACGGCACCCAGTGGAGAACCGTTCCCAATACTTTTGGCCATGGTCACGATATCCGGCATCACTCCCTGGTATTCAAATCCCCAGAAGTCCGTCCCCAAACGGCCGAAACCCGTCTGAACCTCATCGGCGATACAGACGCCTCCCGCTTCTCTTATATATTGATATGCCCTCTCAAGATATCCCTTGGGCAATACGACAGCACCTCCCACGCCCTGGATAGGCTCGGCAAAAAAACCTGCGACCTGTCCTGGAGTACTATGATTAATAACGCTTTTCACGTCTTCTGCGTATTTTATTCCAGCCTCTGGATCATCATATCCATAGTGCCCCCGAAAGCAATCCGGAAAAATGGTATGGCGAACGCCGGAACCTTGATGAATATTGTATTTCCATGTGGAATGAGCCGTTAGCCCCATGGTGCTTTGGCTGCCGCCGTGATAGCCGTTCCTCAAGGCAATGATATCATGGTTACCCGTATAGATCCGGGCCATGAGCATGGCGAGATCATTGGCTTCTGACCCGGAGTTCACAAAATAGCAGACATTAAGGTCACCGGGCAGGCGCTGGGCCAGCATTTTCCCGTATTCCGCAATTATCGGATTCAGGTAGATGGGCGGGTTGTGGACCAATGTCCGATATTGTTGACTCACAATTTCGGCAATATAGGGATGGCTATGGCCCACACTGACGGTAACAATACCGCCGATACCATCCAGATATCGTCTTCCTTTTTCATCATAA